>Ga0209156_10004428_pt1 | contig 10235 bp, 9 predicted proteins | sample GraSoiAngelo_124_FD_185881 | JGI IMG/M metagenome (GOLD analysis project Ga0209156, IMG submission 185881) | Grasslands soil microbial communities from the Angelo Coastal Reserve, California, USA - 14_0927_05_20cm (SPAdes) (version 2) | ecosystem: Environmental > Terrestrial > Soil > Grasslands ...
CGCACAGACTCGAGTGGGGCGCCCTCCGGCAGACCCTTGTCGAGCCGGTCCCACGTCTTCCCCTTGTCGGTCGTGCGGTACACGCCGATCCCGAACGGCGCGGCGGTACGCCTCATGCCGTCGAGCGGGATGCAGTACGCCGTGCTCGGGTTGCGCGGATGCATCGCCGCCGCGAACCCGAAGTTCGACGGCAGGCCGGTCGTGCTGAACTGCCATGTGGTCTGGCCGGGATCGCGCCAGTAGACCTCTTCGTGTACGCGCATGAACCGCACGTCGCTCTCCTCCGGATGCGCGAGCAGCTTATGGATGCAGTAGAAGACGTCGGGGCGCTCGCTCGGAGCGCCGTTCACCTTGTTGTCCTGTACCCATGTCGTGCCGCCGTCCTCGGTGCGATACACACCTCCGACGCTGATGCCGACCATCATCTTCTTCGGGTCTTTCGCGTCGATCGCGATCGAGTGAAGGCCCATGCCACCGAAGCCGGGCACCCATTTCGCGCGGGACGGCTGGTCGTCGAGGCTCTTGACGATCGACCAGGTCTCGCCGCGGTCCTCGCTCTTGAAGAGCGCGGCCGGCTCGGTGCCGGCCCAGACCACGTTCGGCGTCTTGGAGTGTCCCGGCTCGATGTGCCAGGTCTTCGAGAAGGTACGGTCGGTGCCTTCGGGGAAGGCCGGGTTCTTCGTGGTCTTCCACGTCTTGCCCATGTCGCGGCTCACCTCGATGCGCGAGCCGCCCCATGTCTGGTTCACGGCCGCGAACATCGATCCGTCGCGCGCGTCGTACGCAGCGTGGTGGATCTCGGCAGGCGCGAAAGCGGGACCTTCGCAGGCCCACGACCCTCGTCCGGCATCGCCGCGCAGGATGTAGAGACCCTTCTTCGTTCCGACAAGCAGCGTGACCTTCTTTGCCACCCGAGTCCTCCCTCTGTCTTAGCCGCCCGAGACCGCCGGAATGACGTGCACGATGTCGCCGTCGTGGAGTGGCGCGTCCTCCCAGCCGAGAAGCCGCGCGTCGTCCTGGTTGATGAAGAGCGCCAGGTGCGGACGCAGTTTGCCCCGTTCGTCGCGAAGGCGCTCGGCGAGGGTGGGGTGCGCGCGCACGAGGCCTTCGAGCGCCTCCCGGATCGTCGCCGCGTCGAGCGTTACGTCACGCGCGCCGCCGGCGAAACCGCGGTAGGCGCCGTGCAGCAGCATTCGCACATTGGGACGACGTTCGGAAGGCGCGTTTTTCGACATCCGCTCCACGGTACCGCGGGCTAGGATTTCTCGGTGAGCGACCCCCTCCGCGAGCGCCGGCTTGTCAGCGAGACTCTCCGTCGGGCGGCCGCTGCCGCCGAGCGCTACCTCGCGGAGATCGACACCGATCGCGTGCGCCGGCAGGGTGCCGACGCGGCCGCAGCCGCGCTGAACCGGGACTTCCCCGAGCACGGCGATGGGGCCCTCGCGGCGATCGAAGAGCTCGTTCGCGCATCAGATGGCGCGCTCCGGGCCTCGGGGCCACGCTTTTTCCATTGGGTCATCGGCGGCGACACCCCAGCCGCGCTCGCCGCGGACTGGCTCACCTCCGCCTGGGATCAGAACGCTGCCGCCTATGACTCCACGCCGATCGGCACCGTCACCGAGGAGCTCTCAGTCAGCTGGCTCAAGGAGCTGTTCGGATTGCCGGCCTCGTGGGGCGGCGTGCTCACGACGGGCGCGACGATGGCGAACTTCGCGGCATTGGCCGCGGCGCGAAGCTGGTGGGCCAGAGGCCAAGGTGTAGACGTCGACGCGCGTGGGTTTGCGGGCCTGCCGGCCGTGCCGGTCTTCTCGAGCGGCTATATCCACCCGAGTGTCACGAAGGCGCTCGCGATGCTGGGCATCGGACGCGACACGGCGCGGCGCTTCACGCGCGACGACATCGGCCGCGTCGACCTGGCCGCGATGGAGGCCGCGCTCCGAGGGCTCGACGGGGCGCCCGCGATCATCGTCGGGAACGCCGGAGAGGTGAACGCGGGCGACTTCGATCCGATCGACGCCCTCGCCGATCTCGCCGAGCGTTACGGCGCGTGGCTCCACGTCGACGGCGCGTTCGGGCTCTTCGCGCGCGCGACGGGGAAGGCGGCGCACCTGGCCGCTGGCGTCGAGCGCGCGCAGTCGGTCATCGCGGACGGCCACAAGTGGCTCAACGTGCCTTACGACTCGGGCTTCGCGTTCGTCCGCGACGCGTCGCTCCTCGCCGGACCGTTCGCGATCGGCGCCGCATACCTGCCGAAACCGGGCGAGCACCCGATGTTCGGCGCGATGGGCCCGGAGGCCTCACGCCGCGCGCGCGGCATCGCGATCTGGGCGACGCTTCGCGCATACGGCCGCGATGGCTACCGCGAGATGGTCGAGCGCCATCTGGATCTCGCGCAGCATCTCGCAACGAGGATTGACGAAGCGCCCGACCTCGAGCGGCTCGCGGACGTGCCGCTCAACATCGTTTGCTTTCGGTACCGGCCGAAGGACGCGAAGGCCGACGAGCTCGACGCCCTCAATCTGCGCTTGGGCGCCGAGCTCCTCGCCGATGGACGCGTGTACGCGGGCACGACGCGCTACCGCGGAGTGGTGGCCTTCCGCCCCGCGATCGTCAACTGGCGCACTACGGAAGCTGACGTCGATCTACTCGTCGACGTCGTGCGCGAGCTGGGGACGCGTTTCGGAGCTGCGGCCGCGGTCTGACGCGCGAGTGCGAGCTTGCGATGCCAGAGAACGGTGCTGGTGCTGATGCCGAGCTGTGCTGCGATGTCCTTGGTCGTGTGTCCCGTGCGGACGAGTTCGAGGACCTCTGCTTCACGCTGAGAAAGTGGCGACACGTCTTCCTCCCTGCGGGTGCCGCCACACCGGCGGATGGACCGTATCGCGCGAATGACGCACGGTCGGGTCGATGAGGTATCGACCGTGGTCAGACCTATGCTCGGTCGATGACCAACGCGACGCGGATCATCGTGTACACCGGGAAGGGCGGCGTTGGAAAGACGAGCGTTGCGGCAGCGACCGCGCTTCTTTCCGCAGAGCGAGGGAAGCGCACGCTCGTGATATCGACCGACATCGCTCACTCGCTCGCCGACTCCTTTGATGTTCCGCTCGGCGGTGAGCCAACGCGGATTGTGGATAACCTCTGGGGTCAGGAATCGGACGTCTACTACAACGTCCGCCGCTACTGGGGAACGATCCAGCGATATGTGCAGAGTGTCTTCAAGTGGCGCGGCCTCGACGACGTCCTCGCCGAGGAGCTCACCGTTCTTCCGGGGATGGATGAGCTCTCGAGCCTTCTCTGGATCGCCGAGCACCACGACAGCGGCGAGTACGACGTCATCGTGGTCGACGCCGCCCCGACCGGCGAGACGGTGCGCCTGCTGTCGCTGCCCGAGGCCGGACGATGGTGGCTCGAGCGCATCTTTCCGATCCAGCGGCGCGCGATGCAGATCGCCGGTCCCGTCCTGCGGCGGGTCATGGGCGTTCCGGTGCCGGACGACAGCGTGTTCGCGGCGGGCGAGGAGCTCTTCCATCGCCTCGACCACATGCAGCAGCTCCTAGCCGACGAACAGAAGAGCTCGGTGCGGCTCGTCCTCAACCTCGAGAAGATGGTGATCAAGGAGGCGCAGCGCTCCTTTACCTATTTCCACCTCTTCGGCTATCCGACCGACCTTGTCGTATGCAACCGCGTGCTGCCGCAGAGTTCGGGCGCGTACTTCGAGGCGTGGCAGGAGGCGCAGCGCCGCTACCAGCCGCTCGTCGAGGAATCGTTCGCGCCCGTGCCGGTCCGGTCCGTGCCGTTCTTCGATCGCGAGGTGGTCGGGCTCGAGATGCTGCGGAAGCTCGGGGGAGCGCTCTTCGCGGATGAGGATCCGGCGCGCTTCTACTACCGCGGCCGACCGTATCGCGTGCGCCGCGAGGACGGTGGCTACGTGCTGACGCTCGACCTGCCCTTCACCTCGAAGGAGCAGGTGAAGCTCCTGCGGAACGGTGACGAGCTCGTTCTGCAGGTCGGATCGTGGCGGCGCAACCTGGTGTTACCGCGCGCTCTTGTCGGAGCGGCCGCGAAAGGCGCAAAGTTCGAGGGGAACACGCTCCGCGTCGACTTCGCGGCTCCGGTCCGCGACTAGGGGAGAAAGACATGGCTACCACCACGGAGCTCGAATCACGGATCCGGGAGCTCGAGGAGCGCCTCCGGCAGATGGAGGAAGAGCGCTCGCGCTGGCGTGCTCGCGCGCTCGTGGATGAGCTCTTCCCTCAGGAATCACGCAAGCACATGCGCGAGGCGTGGAAGCACAACCTCATGGCCGTGCGTTCGGTGCTCGACCACTGGATCGAAAAGCAGGACAACGGCGGGAAAGCGACGACGAAACGCCGCGAGTCGATCTCGGTCGAGTAAACGATGAGGAGTCGACCATCCTGGTCGCCTCCTCAGGCATGGGTGCCGGACCGAGCCGAGCTAGGTCACGTGAGCGCTGGTACCGCGACCTCCACGTTCGGGTACAGCACCCAACTTCGAGACCTACCAGACAAATGAGGGCGGCCGCGTCGGCCGCCCTCTTCATTCAGACGAGAAGGTTATCGGTCCTTAACGACGATGTTGCCGTGGAAAAACTCGAACGTGGGCTGGAGTACATGGCTCTGGCAGTTCGGAAGATTGCGATTGTCGTTGAAATAGTCCGGCTTCGTGGGCTTGTCCCACGCGGTGAGCCCCAACGTAAAGGAGCCCAGGAAGTAGCCAGTTGCCTGCGTCACAGTGCCGTCCATCCAACCCAGTGTTCCTCCGGCGAGGATGTTTGGATTCGGACCTACCTCGAGGCAGGTCACGGTGACCTTCCGTCGATCTCCATCGCACGGCCCGCCGGGCTGAGAGACGGTCTCGCTGATGGAACCAGTTGCAGAGTCCGGCATCGAACCATCGGCCGGAACGTGCGCGCTGAAGCCAATATTGATGGTGGTTGGGAGGGGCCCGCAGATCCCATCAGCGTTGTATTGGCCGCCACCCACCGCGAAGTCCTTGGATCCATTTGAGTCCGCTAAAGCGGTGAGACCGAAAAGCGAAAGCATGACTGGCACCTGAGTGATCGTGCAGTCCAGGCCCGACCCGCTCATTGCGGCTACGGCATCGGTGAGCTCTGTGACCGTCTGAGTGTCCGCCAGAAGGGTGACGGTGTTTCCATCTGAGCAGTCGAGTGTGACCTCCACGTCGCCCAGCGCGATACCCGACGTTGAAAACGATGCGGTGAGCAAGAGGACCGTTGTGGTGAACACGAGAACCGCCCGACGCACTTTGACTCCTCCCACCTTCGGTGTGCGACGGCAGGCCCGGAGTGAATCCTCACTCGGAGGTTCGTCCGCTGCCGGCGCCAAAGCGAGCGCCCGCAGACTTTGTGCCGATTCTTCTTCGGCCACGTCAAAATTTAGTAACGCCACCGGTCAACTTAGCAATCTGAACAGCGCATGCCCGCTAGACCCGGACGACCTCGATCTTCGTCGGCGTGCCCTTCGCGTACGTGATCACGACTCCTTCGCAGTACCCGAACGACGCCCCCTCGAGTGGCGTTCGTAGCCGCTGGGTGAGAGTGATCGCGGGCAGCTCGATGATCCCGCCATGTGAGATCGCGAGGACGCGTTCCTTCTCACCTACGCGCATCGCGACACGCGCCCACGTCGCGAGTTGCTCGGTAGCAAACTTGCGCGCGTCCTCGCGCTCGCGAAGCACCTCGGCCCAGTCCGCGAGCGTGCGCATCTCGCCGAAGATCCGATCGCCGATCACGCCGCCCATTTCCGGAAGGAAACCGGGTTCGATCCCATCGAGCCGACCAGCGATAGTCTGCGCGGTTTCTTTCGCCCGCGGCAGAGGGCTCGAAAGGACGAGGACGTATTTCGGCGCGCGCTTTGCGACTGACTCCGCCATCACGCGGCCCGCGGCCGAGAGCGCGCTCTGCTCGTCGCCGCGGTCGGCGCGCTCCGCGTGACGGCGAATTTCCAGGACAGGCATGGCGGCAGCCTAGGTCGACATTAAAGAAAGAGGGCGCCTCCTGCGAGGCGCCCTCACTCTCATGAGACAGGTTTCCGCTACGGCAACTCGTCGAACGTGGTGGAGAACTCCTCGTAAGGAGGTGGTGTTCCTGGATAGTCAAACCTCACGCCGTTCTCGAAGAAGCAGCCTCCTCCGAATGAGAAGCCGACGCTCTGGACGTTCGCGATAGCGGTCAGGAACTGCTCCGTCACGAAGGCATCCGCGGCAGGCTTGCCGTCCCAGTCCGACCATTCGGCGAGGTCATTCATGGGAACAGTTAGGTTTATGGGTCCCTGGGTCGCGTTGAGGAGATCGACGTGCCTCGGATTGGACCACCAAAACTGCGTGTAAAAGCCCGCCGGTGGAAGTCCCCCTTTGACAGGGGTGCCAGGAGCGGGGTCGCTCGAGCCCGACGCCCTCGCGGAACGGAAGTAGAACCTCACAAAACCTGGGACACCCTCCGCGGGTCCGCAACCATGCGGTTGATAACTAAAGGTTCCCACCGTATTTCCGCTTACGGTGATGTTGGCGCTCAGCGTCTTCGCCCTGAGATCACCGGTGAGATTCTTGTCGGTCGTCGTCAGAAGCGCTGTAAAAATCTGCGGCCTGAAGACGAAGGTGGTCACATTGCCGGAAGTCGTCGCCGGCATCTTCGACGGTGAGTTACGCGGTGCGATCGCTTGGTCTGATGGGTTGTAGTCGTATACGGTCCAGCCCGTTTGGTCCGTCGAGGTGACGGCGACCGACGGATCTTGCGATAGTGCGCACCCCGTCATGTCCTGAACTTCCTGAGTGAGCTCAAGCAGCGTGCTGAGTGTCACGACGCCGGTCATAGCAGCGCCATCACCGCATGTGATCGTGACCTCAGTCGGGCCGTCCGCGCGAGCGAGGTTTGCCCAGGATGTGAGTGTTGTTGCGAGGACGATCGCGAGTGCGCCCAGGACCGCCGCGAGACGACGCACCATGCATTTCCTCCCGCGTCACTGCGGACGCCGAATGTGCGTGGTCAAGAACATCTCAACCCGTCCCCGAGACGTTCGCCCGCGCCGGCGCGCAAGGCGGCAGAGCCCATGCCAACTCGGCCGTTACGGGCAAGGTTTCGTAAATACGCGAGGCCCACGGCAGAGAGATAACTCGACCGACCGCCCTCCGGCGAGCAGGACCGTAACCAACCCTGGCATGACCCTCGCCAAATCTGTGTGGGGGTCGCGATGTGATGAAGGGGCGGCCTCCATCGGCCGCCCCTTCTGATGTCAGTCCAGCGACACCGTGCCGCTCACTAAGTCGCCTACGAACGTGCGCCCGTTAGTCAACGTCAGGTTGTAGACCGCGGGGACGAGGCCGTTGTAATCGATCACCACCAGCGTGAATGCGACGGGCAGTCCGCCGTCGAGGCCCGTGCCGACCATCGTCATCGTCTGACTGTTGTCATCAGATGTGAACGTTGACGAGCTGACTGAGTTCGATTCGAAATGCCGCCCCTGGTCATCGTCGTCCTTTTCATCGCCTTGGTTGTCGCATGAGTTTCCGTGGAACTGTCCGTGATGCTTGTGCCCGTCTTTGTCCTCGAAGTCGCCTTCGCCATCTCCGTTCTTGCAGGCGCTGGGCGGTTCGAAGTCGTAGCTCGTGCTCCGGCCCAGAACGCCGACGGTCACCATGTCGATGTTTCCATCGAAGTTGTCGATGTCGGATGCGAAGCCAACCAGAAGCCGAAGGCCGCCTAATCCGTTCGGGTTCCTGATCGCCGCGTCTGGGTGGTTGCTGATGAAGTCTGAGAGGGGCTGCACCCCGAGCAGACCTCCGGAACCGAGTTCGCCGTTGTTATCCCACCAGCAGCCGTGCAGTGCATCCCACTTCTGCCAGGTGACAGGCGCAGTTGGGCCCTGATCTGGACAGCGTGGGTTGCCCGTGAATGGTTCTTGGTATGGCGGCTCGAAGAAAAGTAGATCAGTGCCGCCGGCACATGTGACACAGGAGACCGCGAGCGTGAGATAGGGGAACTGCTGACCGTTATTTACCGCAGAATATGCCCAGTACGTCAGCTCGGTTAGGCTCGAGAGCCGAACACCAGCGTAAGCAGTGCTGCGCATTTGCGCAGAACCGTCACCCCGGAGCAAATTCGTCATCAACCGAAGGCTGCCGATGCCGCGCGGCGGAACGGCGGGACCTGTTACGAATGTCACCGACCCGGCCGTGGGGTCCGGATTTCCGGCCCCGTCCGTCACCCGAGAGTGCCATTGATGCTGGCCGTCTTGCGAGACGACGACGATCGTCGCCGCGGCAGCGGCCGACGTAAGCGACGCCGTCATCAGCAACACGACGGCGAGCGTAGGAAGTTTTTTCACGTCTTGACTCCTGACTTCAAGCGACCGGGACTGATCGCGAGAGATAGCGTGGCGACGAACCGTCTCGTCATAAGGCACTCCCGCGTCGAAGGGCGACGCCGCCGTGTGCGCAGCAGAGGAATCCGTCGCGTCAGCGCCGCTGGGCTCGGCCTCCGGTTGCGCCGGGGTCGGGCGCGCCGCAGGGCATGTACCAGTCATGTCCCGTCGCGGTAACTGCAGCGTGAATGCGACATAACAATTCCGTAACGTGGTTGGCGGGTTGGGCTCCGTCCAAACAACCATGTCTCGCCAGGCAACCGACCGACGGTACGGTCCTTGCTAATGTTCGCGGGAATGCGCGTCCTTATCACCGGTATCACCGGGTTCGCTGGTAGCCACCTCGCTGAGCACATCCTCGCCGAGCACCCCGACGTCGCCGTGTTCGGCACGTACCGGTGGCGCTCGCGGATGGAGAACCTCGACACGCTTATGGCGATGGGCGTCCTCGACGTCATCGAGGGCCGGTACTCATCCGGCGCGGGTCAGGCTGACCAGGCGCACAAGGGGCGCGTCACGCTCCTTCACTGCGAGCTCACCGATGCGGGCGCCGTCGAGAAGCTGATCGCGGCGACGCGGCCGGATCGCATCTTTCACCTCGCGGCGCAGTCGTTCGTGCAGTCATCCTTCGACGAGCCCGCGGCGACGATGCGCATCAACATCGAAGCGCAGCTCAACATCCTCGAGGCGATCCGCCGGCACGACACCAAGATCCGGGTGCACATCGCCGGCTCGTCCGAGGAGTACGGACTCGTGTACCCCGACGAGGTCCCGATGAAAGAGACCAACCCGCTGCGTCCGCTCTCGCCCTACGCGGTGAGCAAGGTCGCGCAGGACAAGCTCGCGTACCAGTACTTCAAGTCGTACGGCCTGCACCTGGTCGTCACGCGAGGGTTCAACCACACAGGCCCACGACGCGGCACGCACTTCGTCACAAGCACCATCGCCCGCCAGATCGCGTTGATCGAGGCGGGACAGCACGAGCCGGTGATCTATCACGGAGACCTCACGAGCAAGCGTGACTGGACCGACGTCCGTGACATGGTCCGGGCGTACTGGCTCGCCCTCGAGCGCGGCGAGGCGGGCGAGGTCTACAACGTCGGGCGCGGCCGGACCTGGGCGATCGGCGAGATGCTCTCGATGCAGCTCGCGAACTCGACCGTAAAGATTCGGTCTCAGGAAGACCCGGCGCGGCTTCGCCCGTCGGATGTTCCGATCCTCTGGGCCGACGCCTCCAAATTCCAGCGCACGACCGGCTGGGAGCCGAAGATCCCGTTCGAGCAGACTCTTAGAGACCTACTTGATTATTGGCGCGACAGGGTCCGTCGTGACACCGTACGCATAGGAGCCGTGCTAAATGCCTGATCTCAGTCAGCTCTGGACGTCGATCGTCAGCAACCCGCTCATCCAGCTATCGGTTCGGCTGGCGGGTCTGTACATCCTCGCGATCTACCTCGCGATGGTGTTCTGGACGGTTCGCGATGCACAGCAGCGGACCGAGAACCAGCTGCTGCCGTATCTCGCGGGCCTCATGGTGGTCATCCTCAACATCTTCGGCCTCTTCCTGTATCTCATCATCCGTCCCAAAGAGACCCTCGGCGAGGCGTACGAGCGTCAGCTCGCGGAGGAGAGCCTCCTCGCAGAAGCGGAGCAGCGCGTCGTGTGCCCGACGTGCAAGGAACGCGTGCAGGAAGAATTCATCCTCTGCCCGACCTGCCGCACCCGACTCAAGAGAGTTTGTCCAAACTGCGGCAAGCTCATCCGACCGGAGTGGAACATCTGCCCGTTCTGCGCGAAGGACTTCGACGAGCGCGACTGGACGGTGCACCCGGG
>Ga0209156_10004434_pt1 | contig 10229 bp, 8 predicted proteins | sample GraSoiAngelo_124_FD_185881 | JGI IMG/M metagenome (GOLD analysis project Ga0209156, IMG submission 185881) | Grasslands soil microbial communities from the Angelo Coastal Reserve, California, USA - 14_0927_05_20cm (SPAdes) (version 2) | ecosystem: Environmental > Terrestrial > Soil > Grasslands ...
AGAGTACGAAAACGAACCACGCCGGCAGCCGAATCCAGCGAAAATAATAAAAGTAACGCAACAAAAAGCCGATTTTCGCCTGCGGAAATGCCAGGGCGTAAAATGTGATCACACCAGCGATTCCACCGCTGGCACCGATACAGGGAATGGTGGAATTCGGGGCCGAGGCAATGTGCAAGAGATCCCCAACGAAAGCGGCGATCGCGATCAATGCGCTATAGCGCAGCGGGCCCAGAAATTTTTCCACATCATCGCCAAAAACGAGAAGGAAATACATATTGCCGACGAGATGAATGATTCCGGCATGAAGAAAAAATGAGGTAACGAAGCTCAAGCCGTGCAGCCGGAACGCTTGTGCCGGAATTAATCCGAAAAGTTGGACAGCCTCTTGCAGATGAAAAAATGCGTGAACACTTGTGCTGATAATGACGGCGGCCAAAAACCACGTCACCACTGGACGGCGTTCCTGCGCGCAGGCGCCTCAAATTCCACTGGCATCCCGAAAAAACCTGCAATCGATTTCCACCATTCATCGGGTGGCGCACTATCGAAATCCGAGCCGCGCGCTTGCTCGGCGAGTTGCTCAACTTTCGCCAGTGCAATCGCCTCGCGCGCTTCTTGCAGCAAGACAACCTGCGGTTTTGGTTCCGGCAACGGCCGCGCTTGCAGCGTTTGGGTTTCGCCGGCATCGAACCAGACGAATTCGCAAATTCGACAGACTTCGACCTTGATTCCGCTGCTGCTGTCGAGGGCGACCTCAAACATAGCGTTTCCGCAGGATGGACAGGGGCGGGCGCTTCTTCCTTCGTTGTGGATCGCGTGCAACCAAAGTGGATTGATCGATTCCGGCGTGAAAGTGCGACGCAGCAATTGCAGACCAACCGCGCGGCCATCGCATCTTTCGCAACGCCAGATGACACCGTTGCCGGTACGCAATTCCGTCAATGGAATTCGACAAGCCGGACAAAGAAGTTCAGCGTCCACCTGGGAATGATGTCGCAAACCAGGCGTGCAGTCGATCGTGCGGCTGGAGCGGCGAGCTCTGCGAGCCTTCGTCTGTAGCGGCAGCCGTGTCGGCTGCAGAGGAGCACGCGACACGCGTGCCACCACAGAAATGCCTGAAATGGCAACTACAGATCAGGCGTTTCGAGCATTGCGCTGCAAGGATATCATTCTCGCTGGCTCGCGGAGCTTGCCCCTCTCCACTGCTGATTAGCAGCACGTTGCGTTTCGGATTGGCTGTTCCCGCGTAATTTCATAAAATAACCCGATGTCCTGGCTGGCGCGCCACCGTCGTTTGGCCTTTGCCGCCATCTGCACGTTTTGGACGGCGGTGGTTTTCGTGGGTCATTTTTTTCCGACACTGCCGTTTATTTCCATACCGTGGCGGGGCGAGCAGAGTTTCGAGGACTTGTTGCGCACGGAAGGCCGCAAAACCGCCACGCGTGGTGATTTTATTTTCCTGGGAATCGATCAACAATCGTTGCAATTGGATGCGGTTGGGCCGGAGGAGATCGCGGGCAATCGCGCGTTTGAATTGATGACCGAGCGACCGTTCCCATGGTCGCGCGAAATTTGGGTCCTCTTGCTGGATCGCTTGTTTGGCGCCGGTGCGCGGCTGGTCATCTTCGATGTGGTGTTCAACAATCCGAACGACGACGATCCAGCCTTCCGTGCGGCGCTCGATCGGTATCACGCTCGGGTCGTCGTTGGGATGAATATCGATACACAGAATAACACCCAGATTGTGCTGCCAAACACGCAACTCATCCCGCCGCCGGCCGAAACGGACGATCGCGTTGGGTTCGTAAACTATTGGAATGACGAGCTTGACGGAAAATTGCGCGCCGCGCGTTTCTTCACCTCCGAACGTCAACTCGCGGGTGTGGCGCCAGTCCCGGGCGACGAGGTTTATACTTCGATGTCAGCGCGCGCGCTAACGAAACTCGGACGCAGCGCTGATATTCCCCAAGACCAACGCGATCACCTCTTTCGTTTTAGCTCTAATGATGCTTATCCGCCGTTCCCCCTCTGGCAGGTTTTCCATCCTGCCTTTTGGAAAGCGAACTACGCCGACGGCGCAATCTTCAAAGATAAGGTAGTAATCGTCGGCGCCTCATCGCAAATCCAGCACGACTTCATCGTTACCCCGTTGAATCCAGCGACGCCTGGTCCAGCTGTTCATTTGCAGGTAATTGCCGCGACCGAGGCGCATGAATTTCTGCGGCAGACACCGATGCGCGTAATGCTCGGTCTCGTTCTGGCCGCGGGGATAATTGGGTGGGGCTTAATTCCCCTTTTGCGGCGTCCCATCCTTTCTCTTTTCTCGCTCATCGCAATCACCATGATTTATCTGGCAATTGCCCGTCTGGCCTACGATCGCTCCGGTTTCCTTCTCGCATCGGTTCCCGTGCTGTCGACTCTTTTGCTCTGTGGTGTCAGCACCCTCGGGATCGATTACGCGATTGAGCGCATGGAAAAGTTGCGCACGCGACGCACGCTCGAGCGTTACGTTTCAAAGAATCTGGTCAAAGAAATTCTCGAGAATCCTCGCGGCTACTACAATTCGCTCACAGGATCCCGCATGCCGGCTACGATGCTTTTCTCTGACATCGTCGGTTTTACCACTTTGAGTGAAAAAGCAGACGAAAAAGAATTAGTCCGGCAATTGAATGAATACCTGACTGCCATGACCGAAGTCGTTTTTCAGAACGACGGCACCCTCGATAAGTTCATCGGCGACGGCATCATGGCGGTGTGGGGAAACGTCAAGAGCCAGGGGATGGCGAAAGATGCGAAGGCGGCCGCGTATGCAGCTCTCGGGATGCGGCGGGAATTGTTGCGACTAAACAACGGCTGGAAAACGGAAGGCCGCATGACTCTGGGAATGGGCATTGGCATTAATCATGGCCAGGTTCTTGCCGGAAACATCGGTTCGCAGGATCGCGCCGATCTAACGGTGATCGGGAATGCGGTTAATCTGGCGGCGCGTTTGGAAGGGCTGACGCGCATTTATGGAGTGGACATTCTTGTGGGTACATCGGCGGCGGATTTGATTCGCGACGAATTTCATTTGCGTTCCGTCGCGCGTGCCCAGGTCAAAGGAAAGACCGAGCCGGTTGATGTCTTCACCGTCGTGGAGGCACGGACCGCTGCGCTCGATCAGGAACTGTTGATCTGGTTGGAAACGTATGAGGAAGGAATTCGCAAATTCCGCGATCGTGATTTTACGCAGGCGAAAATCTTGTTCTCGCGCTTCTTGGAATTTTATCCCGACGATTCCCTGGCGAAAATGTATCTCGAGCGTTCCTTGGAATACGAGCAGACGCCGCCCGATAAAGCGTGGAATGCGGTGGAGGTGTTCGAGAAGAAATGAGACCGCGGATTGCCAAAAGCTGCGTGCCTTCGTCATCCCGAGCCGCGCAGACAACGCCAGTCCGGCTCGGACCGAGGCACCTCGCGAGCACGGTATTGAATACTCAAGTAGAGCTTGTGTGATCCAAGAAAGTAGGTGAGGTCCCTCGCTTGCGCTCGGGATGACGGAGGCGCAGCGCTCTCCGCGACAGCGGTTTCGCAACCATTCGCAAAAGGTTTCTTCGCGTGTAAAGAATCCGGGTGAGTGAGAGCGAAGCGCGTCATTTCCATTTTCTCGGAATTTGCGGCACGGCAATGGGGTCCGTTGCGGCGGCGATGAGTGAACGGGGTTTTACCGTCACCGGCTCGGATGAAAATGTTTATCCGCCGATGTCCACCTTTCTGGAACAGCGCAACATTGCGCTCTCCTCCGGCTATCGCGCGGAAAATATTCCGGCAAAGGCCGACGTGGCCGTGATCGGTAATGCGATCAAACGCAGCAACCCCGAAGCAGAAGCGGTCCTAAACCGGAAACTATTTTATCTTTCGTTACCGGAAGTCTTGAAAAATTACTTTCTCCGCGGACGACACAATCTCGTTGTCACTGGCACACACGGGAAGACAACCACCACGGCGTTGTTGACCTGGATCATGGACTTCGCGAAGCGCGCGCCGAGCTACATGATCGGCGGCATTCCGCGCAATTTCGGCCAGGGCGCGCGATTCAACGACTCTAAATGCTTTGTCATCGAAGGCGATGAGTACGACACAGCGTTTTTCGACAAACGCTCAAAGTTCATTCACTACCTCCCGGAGCTTCTGGTCGTAAACAACGTCGAATTCGATCACGCCGACATCTTTCCCGACCTTGATGCGATTAAGACAAGTTTCCGTCGTCTGGTGAACATTGTCCCGCAGAACGGAATGATCGTCCTCAATGGCGATGACAAGAATTGCGTCGAGGTGACGCGTGATTCTCTGGCGCCGATGGTCGAGGTCGGTTTTTCCAAGAATTGCGCGCAGCGTATTCGCGACGTCAGCTATTCGGCAAAGAAATCGAGAAATTTTATGGTGTGTCAGCGGAAACGATTCGCGCCGCATTACCGAAGTTTGAAGGAGTGGCGCGACGCCAGGAAATCCGCGGCGAAGTCCGAGGGGTCAAAGTGATTGACGATTTCGGCCATCATCCCACCGCGATCGCTCAGACCCTGACTGCGTTGCGTCGTCGCTATCCGAAGCATCGGCTATGGGCCATCTTCGAGCCGCGCTCCAACACCACCCGTCGCGCTGTTTTTCAGCACGAGTTGCCGAAAGCGCTGAAAGTAGCAGACGGCGTTTTCATTTCCCAGGTGGCCAGGCTCGAACAAATTCCCGAAGCAGAGCGATTAAATCCGGAAGCGGTGGTAAAGGAGATCAAGCAATCCGGGCGTTCGGCTTTTTATGAAGCGAACGCAAACGCCATTATTGAGCGGATCGTGCCGATGCTAAAGAAAAACGATATCGTGACCGTGTTTAGTAATGGTGGGTTCGATGGGATCCACGAGAAGCTGTTAAGTAAGTTAAAGGGTTGAAGGGTTAAAAAGGTTAAAAGTTAAAACCTTAAGCGTCTCGCGGTAAATCTCGGGCTCTGTAGCGGCGGTCTATAACCGCCGATGATCGCAAGCAGCGGCTACATCGCCTCGATCAGATCTTTTTCCGCACACCGATCTATTTTGTAACGACATGCACAAATAATCGCTGTGGGATATCGGCCAAACATCCAGAAGACGATCTTGTGTAAGCCAGCCTGTGTGATCCACGAGCTTGGGTGAGGTCCCTTGTGTCGCTCGGGATGACAGCGCAAAAGCGAGAACGCGATCTCCATTCCCTAACACCACACCCGTATCATCTCGAACCCCCTTTTGGGGAGAGCGACCTCGCGAGCGGACGATGATTGTGCAAGTGGGCTTGTGTGATCCATCAGTTTGGGTGAGGTCCCTCGCTTGCGCTCGGGATGACGGACTGTGGGCTAAAATTCCCTGCGCGGGAGGACCCTTCCGAAACTGCGTTACCGGTCACGCTTGATTGCCTTTGTAATATTGTAACTTTTTAACGAATCACGAGGGTGGCATAGCCGCTGAGGTATGATCGTGAACGACGCGCCAGCCATCAGCGGTTTTGCGCAAGATCAAGGTAAAGCGACCGTGCGGATTATCACTTGCGCGTTTTAGTTCCCAGCGCCCGAGCGCGACGGCGGAATCCGGGCCAAGCTGTTCAATTTCAAGATCCGCAAACGCAAGAGTGCCCATCCTGGCGCGATCGCTGTATTTCTTGAGATAACGATCGCGAACCGTTTCCCATCCGCGCATCACTTCATCACCGGAAACAAAAACAGTGGTTTCGGCGCGAGCGTAACCATTCATAAAACTATCAATATCGCCGCGGTTCCAAGCCTCCTGTTGCGCGCGCAAAACGGCGCGAATTTCCGAAATGACTGGGGCATTCGCAGATTTCTCGTCTGCTGCGTCGAGAATTGCCGCGCTGAGAAGGAGAAGCAAGGCTAGCCAGAGTGACTTCACTTCATGTCCTTACTATAGAGTTGAAGGACTGAAAAGCTGAGGATTTCGGGCCGGCTCCCATGTTCATTCCGCAGCCGCGGGACCTCGCCGGCAGGCGGGTGCCTCGAGAATCAGGGCCGGGAGACCCGTTCGCGTGCCGCCCGGGGAGGGTGGATTACCGAGCTAAGCGCTATTGACCCGGAAGGCGCTTCCTCTTACATATTGCAGGTGTTGAGATACCCCCTCGTTGTTGTTGTCCTGCTTTCGTCGGCAGTGTTCGGTTTTGCCCAACGCCCGGCGTCGCCCCCGGCGGCCCCTGCAACCCCGGCGCGAGACATGGTGCGTTTGCAATTTCCAAACAGCGACGTGGCCGATGTCCTTCGTGAATACGAAACCCTCACAGGTAAACGCGTGATCACGGACAATTTCGTGCAAGGCAAGGTGAACATTTTTCTCAGCAAAGAGGTGCCGCGCAAAGAAGCGGTCCAGATCATTAAGATCAGTCTGCTCATGAACGGGTTTTCACTCGTTCCAGAAGATCCTGATATCGTGAAGGTGATCGGGACAGGGAAAAATCCGCGCGGACAAGGCATACCGATCATTTCGGATCCGGCCGATATCCCGCCGAGCGATCAGGTCGTCAGCTATCTCTTTAAGTTGCGCTACGCCGATCCCGTCGAGTTGCAGCAAGTGCTCGGGCAGTACCTGTCGCCGCCGCAAACATATACTTCGGTGCTTCCGCTGCCGAAATCGTCGAGCATATTAATAACGGAAAATTCGACCGTCATTCGCGGGTTAGCCAAGATCATCGATCAAATTGATGTCGCTCCCGCCGAAGTGACGAGCGAGTTTATCAAGCTCGAACGCGCCGACGCCACCAAGGTGTGTGACACGTTGAAAGACATTTTCGAGAAAGGAAACGAACAGAACCGGCCTGTCGGCCCAGGAGGTGGACCAGGCCGTGGCGTGCGCGGGGTTGCCAATCCGGTCGTGCCCGTGCCTCAGGGCGACACCGATCTCGGCGCGCTCGCGGGGCTTTCGGAGGACTCAGTGATTGTGGGAAAGATCAAGCTAGCGCCTGATGTGCGGACGAACCGCATTCACGTCATCACCCGGCCGATCAACATGCCGTTTATCCGGAAACTGATCGCCGAGCTCGACGCCAACGTTGAGTTTGGAAAACCGGTAACGCGGCCGTTGCGTTATATTTCCGCGAGCGACGTTTTACCGGTGCTGGTGCAGTCCCTAACCGAACCAGGCGAACAACAAGCCGGGGGCGCCGCCGCCGGTGGTGCCGCTGGGCCACAAGCCGGACCAACCCCACAGCGCACGACCAATCCCACCGTCACCAATCCATATAACGCCGGGCAAACCAGCACGGCCAGCGGCAGCAACCTGAATATCTCGGAAGAACTTTCTACTCAACCGGTCGATACCGCGCCGAAGGCCGTGACCGTTGGCAATTCCAAGATTATCGCCGACCAGCGCGCTAACACCATCATCATCCTGGGTAATCGTGAGGTGGTAGTGAAGATAGAAAAAATTCTCGACGAGATGGATGTGAAATCGCCGCAAGTCGCGCTCAGCACGATTATCGGTGAGCTCACTTTGAACAATGACGAAGAATTCGGCGTAGATTGGTTTCTCAAATATAGAAACAAAGTGGTCGGGACGAGTCGGAATAATCCGCAAAGCAGCGTGCCGATTCCATTCCCCAACGGTAGTCCGGCTGCTAGTCCGGGCGGTTCGCCCACAGTTGGATCAATTCTTGATCCAGCAGGATTGGTGAATTTCGCCAACATTCTGCAAAACGTTGGAAGTGGCACTAATGTTTATGTTGCTGCGGGAAATTACCTTAGCGCCATCGTCCATGCGATGGAATCAACCGGACGGTTTCGCGTGATTTCGCGACCGATGGTTTTCACCAGCAACAACAAGAAAGCAATCATTGCAAACGGACAGGAGATTCCGGTCCCGGTAAATACTTTGAGCAACGTGAACAGCGGAGCGGTTGTCAACAACGTCGCCTCCGTCCAATCCAGCATCGAGTTCAAGAAGGTTGCGCTGCAGCTTGAGGTCGTGCCGCTGATCAACTCGGAGAAAGAGGTCTCACTGGATATCTTACAGAAGATCGACAGTGTTGTTCCTGGCAGCAATGTAAATATCGGCGGGAATTCGGTGCCGACGATCGCTACTCGCTACATTCGCACTAACGTTTCGGCACCAAACTGTTCAACAATTGTCCTGGGCGGATTAATTACTGATACTAGGAATACCAGCAAAAATGGGATTCCATATTTGAGTCGATTGCCAGTGGTAGGCCCACTTTTTCGTAGCACTACAAAAAATCGCGACCGCACCGAGCTGATCGTTTTAATGCGTCCGGAAGTATCGTTGACCAAACTAGACTTGTATCGCCTTCGGCAAAGAAACGAGGATCGCAGCCACTTCGGGCCTGAATTGGAGAAGGATGATTGTCCAGACTGCCCGAAGCCGGGAGATGGGAAGCAACTGCCTCCCCCGGATGTCCCATCTGCCAAGGATGTAGGAATGCGCTGATGAAACGAATCGGAATTGTTTTTATCGCGATGTTTCTCGCCTGCAGTGGCGCTCGTGGATTCATCCTGGACGAAGAAATTTTTGACCATGATTCCGTCGACCCGCTGGCGCCGAGCGACGGGTATGGGGTGCTTCACCAAATGCCCACGGTGCGCGCCGCCGATTTTGACCGGCGATATAAGTGGCGTTGGGTCTATTACTTCAAAGCGAATGAGCAATTGATAGTGCAGCCGGCTTACGTCAGCGCGCTGCAAAGAGATTTGCGCCGGCTCGGTTATTATTGCGGCCCGATCGACGGCGTCTTTTCTGACGAAGTCAGCGACGCTATTGCACGGCTGCAGAAAAATCATTCGATGCGTGTGACTGGCACGCTGACCGATCCGCTGCGGCGCGCGTTGCATTTGCCCTGAGAAATGAGCGGTGCTCCCCCGAAAGATTAGATGAGCGCGGCGGTCAGCAAATCAATTGTCGATCTTTTGATCGCTGGCGGGGTCGAATCGCCCGAAGAAGCCGCCCAGCTTGCGCAGAATCTCAACGGCGGTTCCTGGACGACCCAGGTGCTCGATTCCGGCAAGGTCGACGAGCAACGGTTTCTCGCTGCCATTGGAAATTTCTTCCGGGTCCCGGTCGTTACCCTCGACGCCAAGACAATTGATCGCCAAACCCTCTCGATTTTACCTTCGCGATTTGTTTTTCAGCATCACATTTTGCCGATCGCAGAAAAGGACAATTCGGTTGTTCTCGCGACCTACGATCTTTTCAATTCCGCCGGCCGCCAGCTCGTGACGCAGCTTTTGAAGAAGCCACCGGAGTGGGTGCTGGTGCCGCGTGCCCAGTTGCTGCGGGTTATGAAAACGCTCTATGGTGTGGGCGCGGAAACGTTCGATGAAATTCTCAAGACCAATCGCGCTTTCGAGCCGTTGCAGGAATTGGAGACTAGCACCGACCTCAACGCGGACGACCCGGAAGCGTCGGTCGTCAAATTCGTCAACCAAATCATCCGCGAAGCGATCATCGAACGCGCCACCGACATTCACGTCGAGCCGCTGGAGAACGATTTGCGCATTCGTTATCGGATCGATGGAATCCTGCACGAAGTCGCGGTGCCGCCTCAATTGCGCCTGCTGCAATCGGCCATCATCTCCCGCTTAAAAGTGATGGCGCACATGGACATTGCCGAGCGACGTCTGCCACAGGATGGCCGTATCCAATTACACGCGCACAACCAGGAAATCGACGTTCGCGTGTCCACCATTCCGACGGTGAACGGCGAATCAATCTCGCTACGTTTGCTCAGCCGCTCGGCGCAGCAGTTCGGGTTCGATCGGCTGGATCTGAGCGAGAAGCAGCAGCAAATGATTCGCAATCTACTGGCGCAACCCAACGGTATCATTCTCGTCACCGGCCCGACCGGCTGCGGCAAATCGACCTCGCTCTACTGTTTTCTCTCCAGCATCAACTCAGTCCAGCGTCGCATCATCACCATCGAGGAACCGGTCGAATATCGTTTGCCGGGAGTTTCACAAATTGACGTCAAACCGGAGATCGATCTCACTTTCGCCAAAGGGTTGCGCCACATTTTACGACAGGATCCCAATGTGGTGATGGTCGGCGAGATTCGCGATATTGAGACGGCCGACATCGCGATTCGCGCAGCCATGACCGGACACCTCGTGTTCAGTACGCTGCACACGAACGATGCGGTAGGTGGCATCACGCGTTTGCTCGATATGGATGTCGAGCCGTTTTTGCTGGCGAGCGTAGTCAAGGCGTTCATCG
>Ga0209156_10004435_pt1 | contig 10228 bp, 13 predicted proteins | sample GraSoiAngelo_124_FD_185881 | JGI IMG/M metagenome (GOLD analysis project Ga0209156, IMG submission 185881) | Grasslands soil microbial communities from the Angelo Coastal Reserve, California, USA - 14_0927_05_20cm (SPAdes) (version 2) | ecosystem: Environmental > Terrestrial > Soil > Grasslands...
TGGTGCCGCCGCTGCGGCCGAAGTTGAAGCCCGGATTGAAGGTCCAGACATCGCGCGTCGTGACGCGCAGGTCGACCTTGCCGTCGTGATAGGCCACCGGGCGGATCCAGGCGTCGTAGAAATAGGCATTGCCGCGCAGGATCCGCTCCGACTCATCGATCAGGCGGCGCGAATAGCGCTCGCCGGATTTGAACAGGAGCTGCTCGCGGATGATGTTCCTGCGGGTCCTCTTGTGCAGGTGATTCGCGAGCCGGAAGAGCTTCACATCCTCCTTCGGATCCTCGAGGTTGAACATGTTCTGGTTGTCGATCACGATCTCCCCGATCGCGGCGCCCGCGGCCTCGAGCTCGGCATCCGATGGGACCCCGGGGGTTTCCCCTGACGGCCCGGAGGTGGGCGGGCGAATCATGGCACCCGGTTTGATCGCGCCTCGGGTGCCGATGCGGGAGCCTCCGCCGGCCTCGTCGGTGCCCGCATCGGCGCCGGCACGGAGAGCCGCGGCGGCGCCCGTGGGGGTGCTCTCCGTCGCGGCTTCGAGGACCCTTGCATCTCCCGCGGCGACGTTCGAAGCCCAAAGGCCTGAAAGGACATAGAACGCGCAGAGCGGCGCCGCAAGGGGGCGCCGGACGAACGCGAAGGCGCAGTGCAATGGCAGGCAGCCCGTCATGGGCGAGTTCAGCACCCGGGGCGATCAGTGCGCGAGTCCGTGCATGCTGGCATTCTGCGCCCCCATCCTTGGGATGCCGGTGGAGCAGGTAGCAGTTCGCAAGAGCTACTCGCGACCGTGATCTGCCGCAAACGGCGCGACCCCCGTGCTTGACAAGCCGGCTTCGATCCGTCTTAGACATAAGGACCCCCTCATGGCAAGGCTGATCACCCGCCGCTTGCTTCTCGGCCGGGCGCTGCTCGCCGGGCTGGCGCGGGCGGCCACGGGGGCGGGGCAGGCGGACGCGGCGGGGAGAGCCAAGGGCGCGGCGGCCACCGCTCCGGCGGCCGCCGCTCCCGCGGCCGCCGCTCCCGCGGCCGCCGCCACAGAGCCTGCGCGGCGGGAGCTTCTGGTGTTCGCGGCGGCGTCCTTGAGCGAGGCGCTGGAGGAGGTGGGCCGGGCCTTCACGGCGGCCACGGGGATGCGCGTCGCCGCCTCCTACGCGGCGAGCTCCGTGCTCGCTAAGCAGATCGAGGCGGGTGCGCCCGCGGACGCGTTCTTCTCGGCGGACGTGGCCTGGGTCGATTATCTCGAGAAGCGCGGGCTCATCCAGCCGAGCTCACGCCGCGACGTCTTGAGGAACACGCTCGTGCTCATCGCCCCGGCTGACAGCACGCTGCGCCTTCGGATCGCGCCAGGATTCGACCTCGCCGGCGCTCTGAAGGGTGGGCGGCTCGCGATCGCGGACCCCGACTCGGTGCCGGCGGGCGAATACGCGCGCGCGGCGCTCACGCGACTCGGCGTCTGGTCGCGGGTGTCGGATCGCGCGGTGCGCGGCGAGAACGTGCGGGCGGCGCTTGCCTACGTGGCGCGCGGAGAAGCCCCGCTCGGCATCGTGTACAGAACCGACGCGCAGGCCGAGAGGCGGGTGCGCGTCGTCGATGTTTTCCCCAAGGACAGCCATCCGCCCATCACGTACGCGCTGGCGCTGACCGCACGCGCGCCGCCAAAGGCCGCGCAGCTCGTGGAGTTCCTGACGGGCGACGTGGCCCGGCAGATTTTTGTGCGGTACGGCTTTACGGCGTCGCCGCGACAGCAGGCACGCGAGTGAGACCGAGACTGCTTTTCGCCTTTGCATCGGGTGGTGTGCGCAGGTTCTGATTGACCTCAGGCCGCTGCAGTCAGATAGTCTGATTACGATGAAAACCACTCTCACCGAATTCCAGCGCAACTTCCGCAAGGCTCGCGAAGCCGCCGACCGCGGAGATCCCGTAATCGTGAAAGGCGAGAGCGGTGAATACGTGTTTGAGCGCCGGTCAGCGCCTGCGGAGCACCGATTCGTGGGTGTTGACGGGGTTTTTGGCGCAGTGAAGCTGCCGCGCGACAAAGTGTCCTTGCGTGAAAAAATCCGCCGCCGCCTTGGCACGAAGTACGGTAATCGTCGACGCCGGACCGCTTAAAGCGGCGATCGACCGAGGCGATGTCGATCACGCTTCGGGCGACGGGGCGCTCCTCCTTGAGACCGCGCAGGCCGAGAGGCGGGTGCGCGTCGTCGATGTTTCCCCGAGGACAGTCATCCGCCGATCGCGTACCCGGTGGCACCGACCGCACATGCACGGCCCGAGGCCGCGCAGCTCGTGGAGTTGCTCGTGGGCGATGCTGCGCGGCAGATTTTCGTGCCGTACGGTTTCTCGCTGCCGGCGGCGCGGGAGGAGGGCAGGTAGTTCTTGCGGTTTGTCTTATGTGCCGCTGCTTTCGTTGTGAAATTGCCGTCAAGAGCTCGGTTTTGGCTGCTTGACTCCATTTCATTACCAGGGTAATGTTCCAGGCATGGTCATTGCACGTTCGAAACTCACGGCTCAAGGTCAGATCTCCGTTCCCGCTGAGGTTCGCAAGAGGCTGGGGGTTGGTCCGGGCTCGGTGGTCGAATGGGATGAGCAGAACGATCAGGTCGTGGTTCGTCGAGCCGGCCGGTACACCTGGGAGGACGTGCGGCGTGCGTTGTTTCCGGGCAAGGTACCGACCAAGCCGCCCGCCGACGTGAAGGAAGGAATCAGAGCCTATATTCGCAAGCGCCATGCGCGCCGTTGATACGAACGTCCTGGTGCGACTTGTGGTAGGTGACGATCCCGAGCAGGTTCGCGCCGCAGAGCGTTTCGCTGCGAGCGGTGCCTGGGCTTCTCATCTGGCGCTGGCGGAAGCTGCGTGGGTACTCGATGCGGTCTATGGCCGCACTGCTGAGCAGATCGCTACCGCGCTCGACACGCTGCTCAATCATAAGGACCTGACCCTTCAGGATCCCGACGTTGTGGCAGCGGCGCTTCAGCAGTTCAGGGAGCGGCCCGCGCTTGGCTTCACCGATTGTCTCGTGCTCGAGATTGCCCGGAAAGCCGGACACATGCCCCTCGGCACATTCGACCGACGCTTAGCCAGACTTCCGGGTGCGGAGCGGCTGCAGTAGCAACGCCTCAGAATCTCCCGCTCTGAAAGTCGATAAACGCCTGCTGCAGTTCCTCACGCGTGTTCATGACAGGCGCATCGAGCCCAACCGCATTTCTGACATACAAATGACATACATCTAAGATTGCGATCACCATGGCCATCCTGACTGTTCGGCTGACCGAGGAAGAGGAGCGGTTGCTCGCGCGCCGTTCCCGCCGCGCGGGAATGAAGCAGGCGAGCTTCGTCCGCAAGCTGATCCGCGAGCAGCCTTTCGAGACCGCCGCTGAGGTGCTCGCGGATGCCGTGAAGCGCATGGGGGATGCGCGCTTGCGGATCCGGCGAGGATGACGAGATATCTCCTCGATTCCTCCTTTGTCGTCGATCTGCTCAAGGAAATCGCCGACCACGATCACGGAGGCACCGCGCTCCAGTGGCTGCGCAGGAACCGGCGTGCCGAGCTCTGGATGAGTCCCGTGACCTCGCCGAGGTTCTTGAGGGCGCCGAAGACGTCGATGCGGTCAGGGCTTACTTGAGCCGCTACGGCTGGCAAGCATCCACCGCATCCAGGCGGAGACCGCGGCGTGTCTGCAGCGCGGTAGCGAGATCCGCAGAGGCGTTGAGCTCGCGCGGCGAAACGACTCGGCGAAAAGCCGATGCCCTCAAACCTGCCGCCTGAGCCGAGCACGCCTGGCGCGCGCGCGAAAGCGCGAGCCAACGTCGAACCTGTGGTCGACGGCTTCACCGGCTTGCGCAGCGGCCGGCCCGCGACCAGGATCGCCCGATTCCCACAAGGGGCGGCAGGTAGGGGAAGATTGCGCGTCCACATGTATATTACTATAATATACAGAAGTGATTGATCTCTCTAAAGTCATTGGTTTCGAGTGGGACGAAGGTAACGCGAGAAAGAATGAGCGGCACGGCGTATCAATGGCTGACGCAGAGCAGGTGTTTTTCAATTCCCCGCTCCTTGTGCTGCCCGATCCAAAACACAGTGAGGTGGAGCCGCGCTTTCACGCCCTCGGCAAGACCAACGAAGGGCGACGCCTTCACATCTCGTTTACCTTGAGAGATGGCGGCCAGTTCATTCGAGTGATATCAGCCAGAGACATGCACCGGAAGGAGCGAGTGATTTATGGGCAAGCGTCTTAAGCCCGTCCCGAAATTTGCCAATGAGGCAGCAGAGAGGGCGTTCTGGGAAAAGAACGACTCAACAGCGTATTTGGATTGGAAGAAGGCTCAGCCCGCCGTATTCTCAAATCTGAAGCCCTCCACACAGACAATATCTCTGCGATTGCCGCAGCACCTTCTTGATTCCATCAAGACGGCTGCGAACGCCCGGGATGTGCCTTATCAGTCTTTGATCAAAGTTTGGCTGCAGGAGAAGCTGCGAGGCTCTTGATTGTCGTGCGTTTGGGGGCTTACCGAAGGAAGCCATCCGAGCGCCGATTGGGCGCTTCGTTAGAGCCGCCGATTTTGTCTAGCGCCGTCGGTGCAGGTAAGGTATGCGCATGGGCTCGCCCGTCGTCAGCAGCACGCCTGAGGTACTGGGGGGAACGCCGGTGTTCCCCGGTACGCGCGTGCCCGTCCAAACGCTGCTGGATTACCTTGAGGCGGGAGACACAATCGACGATTTCCTCGCCGGGTTTCCTACCGTCACTCGAGCGCACGTTGTCGCGTTTCTGGAGCGTGGCGCGGCTCTGGCGGTCACTGACGCGGCGTGAGGGTTCTCCTCGACGAGTGTGTCGACAGCCGCTTGGCCGAGCGCATTCGAGGACACTCAGTCTCCACGGTCGCCGCCCGTGGGTGGGGTGGAATCAGCAACGGCAAGCTCCTAGCGCTCGCGCAAACTGAGTTTGACGTCTTCGTCACGGTCGACCGCAACTTGGCGTTTCAGCTGCATCTCCCGAGCTTCAACATCGCGGTGATTCTCATTGCCGCAAAGTCGAACCGCATCACGGACCTAATCCCAGTGGTCCCCGCGCTAGTGGCCAGCATCCCGACCGCGGCAGCAGGACAGGTCGTCACTGTCGGCCCCTAACATCAAGCGCAGGATCAGAATCTCCCGCTCTGAAAGTCGGCGAACGCCTGTTCGAGCTCCCGGCGCGTGCTCATGACGAAGGGGCCGTAGCGGGCGACGGCCTCGCGCAGCGGCCGGCCCGCGACCAGGATCGCCCGCGCGGTCTCGCCATCGGCACCGGCGCCGACGCCCGTGATGCGGATCTCGTCCCCCTCGCCCAGCACCGCGAGCTCGTGGGCCTGCACGGCCTTGGCGCCCGGATCCGTGCCGACGCGTACCGCGCCCTCGAACACGTACAGGAACCCCGCGTAGTCAGGCGGCAGTGACTGCACGAACTGCGCCCCCGGCCGGATCGAAAGATCGAGGTACGTCGGATCGGTGGCCGGCTGCTGGATGGGACCCGCGACGCCGCCGACGCGCCCGGCGATCACTTTGACCGTGACGCCCGCCGCGGGAGTCGCGCTCGGGATCCGCTCGGGACCGAATTCCTGGTATTTGGGCGCGGTCATCTTCTCGCGCGCGGGGAGGTTCAGCCAGAGCTGAAACCCGCGCATGCGTCCGGCCTGCTGCTCGGGCATCTCCGAATGCACGAGGCCCCGCCCGGCGGTCATCCACTGCACGCTCCCCGGGACCAGCACGCCCTCGTTGCCGTGATTGTCGCGGTGGCGCATGCGGCCCTCGAGCATGTAGGTCACCGTCTCGAAGCCGCGGTGCGGATGATCCGGAAAGCCCGCGATGTAGTCCTCAGGTCTATCGGTTCCGAACTCATCGAGGAGCAGGAACGGATCGAGGTCCGGGAGCTGCGGCTGCCCGATGACCCGCGTGAGCTTGACACCCGCGCCGTCGGAGGTGGGGATCCCGGTCACGACCCGCCGCACGGCTCGCTCTAAAACTTGCGTGCTCATGGAGATATGCCTCACGAAAAAAAGTGCTGCCACGAATATGGTGGGAAAAACTCAGGCTGCAAGCGCCTCGGGCACGGCGTACGCGGCGATCGCGGCCCGTGCGGCCCTCAGGCTCGCCTCGCGGTGCTCCGGTGAGATCGCAAGCCCTTCGGCTCGCACGAATCTGATGTTGTCGATGCCGAGGAAGCCAAACAGGAACTTCAGGTACGGCTCGCCGAATTCCCCGGAGGCATCCGCGGCACGCACCCCACCGCGCGCGACCGCCACGATGACCTCCTTGTTGCCCGCGAGTCCTTGCGGGCCGTTCGCCGTGTAGCGGAAGGTCTTGCCGGCGACCGTGATGCGATCGATCCAGGCCTTGAGCTGTGTGGGAATAGTGAAGTTATAAACGGGTGCGCCGATCACGATGACGTCGGCCGCGAGGAACTGCTCGAGTGCCGCCGCGTTGCGCGCCCCTTCGAGCTCCTCGTTCGGCGAGAGCGACTTCTGCGACAGATGCGGCAGCGCCTCGGCCGCGAGATCGAGGTACGTGACCTCGGTCTCGGGGTGCGCCGCGGTCCAGCGCGCCACGATTTCCCGAGTCAGCTCCCGACTCGCGGACCCATCACCCAGAATGCTCGAATCGATGTGCAAGAGCTTCATGACCGTCTCCGAATTCCCTAGTACACCCGCCAGTACGTGGGCATAAGCCTAGTCGGTGGGACGATCATTGGGTATCCAGGCAAATTGGAACATATTGTCCTATATTTGGATCTAATTGTTCGGATCTAATGACGGCCAAGCCATGCAGCCTCTCGAGGGCTTCTACTACTTCACCCAGGTTGTCGATCACGGCGGGTTCGCGCGCGCGGCGCGTGCGCTCGGCATCCCCAAGTCGCGCCTCTCACGCCACGTGGTGGCGCTCGAGTCGAAACTCAACGTGCGTCTGGTGAATCGCTCCACCCGACGTTTTGTCGTCACTGAGGTCGGCCACGAGGTCTATCGGCATGCGAGCGCCATGCTGGCGGAAGCGGACGCGGCGGTCGAGGCGGTGGAGTTCGCCCGCGCGAAGCCCTGCGGAACGATCAAGGCGAGCTGTCCCGTCGCGCTCGCTCAGTCTTCTCTCGCGCCGATTCTGCCGCAGTTCCTCGAGAAGTATCCCGCCATCCGTCTGGAGCTGCAGGTGAGCAACCGGCGCGTCGATGTTCTCGCCGAAGGGCTCGATGTGGCGCTGCGCGTGCGCTCGGTACCGACCGGGGAGGACGGCCTCGTGATGCGCAGCTTCCGGCACGTCGACGAGTATCTGGTCGCGAGCCCCGAGTACCTCGCGCGCGCGGGTGAGCTCACTGATCCGGCGCAACTCAGGCAGCACCCGACCCTCGACTACGCCGGCGAGTTCGACCGGCGCCCCTGGGAGCTCGTGGGCCCCGACGCGCAGATTGCGCGTGCGGAGCACACGCCGCGCATCGTCTGCCATGATTTTGTGCTGCTGCGCACCGCGGTGCTCGCGGGATTGGGCGTCGCACGGCTGCCGGAGAGCGTGGTGCGCGAGGATCTGAAGCAGGGAGCGCTCAGGCGAGTGCTCCCCGAATGGATGAGTCCCCAGGGGATCGTCCACGTCGTGTTCCCCACCCGGCGGGGCTTGTTACCCGCGGTGCGGGCGTTCATCGACTTCCTGGGCGAGCATCTGGCCGAGAGGCTCTGAGAGCTTGTCGGTCAGCGATTCCTCTCAAGCCTGAGCGAGGCTCCGGCCGCGCAGCGCCTCGAGCGCGCGGCGGGTGAGCTCCTCGGGGCAGAGCAGCACGCACTTGGTGAGCGCATCCGCGCTCAGGCAATCGCGGGCGAGCACCACGGCGTGGCGCCGCATCGTGCTGATCGTGTCGGGACGCAGACCGCGGGTGCCGCGGATGTAATAGCCCTGATGCTCGGGCGGTCGCCGCGGCTCATCGAGATCGCTCACCGCGAGCGCCGCGTTCTCGAGGACGAGCGGCCGATAGCCATGCCCCGCTCGGCGCAGCAGGATGGTCTCGGGGCGCGCACCGAAGAGCCGCAGATCGCCGCCGGCGTTCACACCGCCCGCGGCGCAACCGCCTTCGCGCAGCGCGTCGATCGCGCAGTCGATGGCGTAGCCCTTCGCGATCCCTCCGAGATCGAGCGCGAGCGGCACGTGCGGGATCACCCACGGATGGGCGTCGCCGGTCGAGCGACCGAGCTCGAGATCGGTGAGCCGCCCGGACCTGAGCGGCAGGCACGGATCGAACACGCCGTCGGTCAGCGTGCTGAGCTCCAGCGCCAGGCTCAATACCCGAGCGGTGGACGCGTGAATCGGCGTCCTCACCCCGAGCGCTGCGGCATTGACGCGCGCCACGTCGCTCCCTGCCCGCGTGGGGTGCATGCGCTGCTCGACGGCAGCGAAGGCCGCGAAGGCCGCCTCGATCGCCCTCGCCGCGACGGTTTCAGACTCCGCCGTGGCTTCGATCGCGACCCAGGTCCCCATCCCTAAGCGCATTCGGCGGAACGACGACGTCCCCGGTGGAGAGCGCGGTGGGACGGATGGCAATTCGCGGGCGGGCACGGGGGCGAGGGCGGGCAAGTTGAATGCGGGAGCTCTGACGGCTATTCTATGGCAATTAAGAATCATTCGCATTCGTATTTGACATGAGCACGAGCGAGAGTCCGTTTCCGCTGAGCTGGACGTTCGCGCTCGCAGGGCTGGTGAGCGCGCCGGTGCAGCTCGTCGTCGCCACCGAATATCTGTCGGTGGAGGCCGCCCAGAAGGCGCTTTTTCCGCAAGCGGACGCCTTCAGCGAAGTCGTTCTCCCGTTGAGCCCCGCGCAACGTGATGAGGTGGCGAGGCTCGCCGGACCCCAGCCCCCGCACCGGAGCCTGCGGGTCTTCAAAGCCATGCGCCGCGGTGAGCTCGCAGGCTACGTGTTCGTCGACGAAGTGATCGGCCGGGGAGATTTCATCACGTACGCGGCGGGTATCGATGCCACGGGGCACCTCGGCCCGCTCGAGGTGCTCGCCTACCGCGAAAGTCACGGTGGGGAGATCCGAAACGAGGCATGGCGCCGTCAGTTCGCCGGCCGCGAAGGCCTCGGGCAGCTGCGCGTTCGCGCCGACATCAAGAACATCGCAGGCGCCACGCTCTCCTGCGAGCACGTGACGGAGGGTGTGCGATGGCTCGTCGCGCTGTGGCAGGTGGCGCTCGGGCCCCGGACGGCGGCTTCGGCCGCTTGAGTGAGCATGCCGCGCCTCGTGCCCCGCCGTGAAGTGAGCGCTCGCGAGCCTGGCGCGGGCCTCGCTCGCCCGCCGAACGGCCAGTGGGTGCGCGTTCGGATGTCCTCGCCGCTGCGCGCGTTGGTCTTTGCGAGCTGTGCGCTGCTCTGGCTCTCGGGTGCCGTGTGGCTCGTGGTGCATCTCACGCTCGAGCAACCGACGCCATTTGGCCCACTGCCAAGTCCCTGGGAGCCGGCGCTCCTCAAGGTGCACGGGCTGCTCGCGGTCGTCGGGGTGTTTGTCCTCGGCTGGATCATGGCCGATCACCTGACCGAGCGCCGAAAACTGGGGCGCAATTACCGCTCCGGCGTCCTGCTCGCCGGCACGGCGGCGCTCCTCGTGCTCACGGGCTACGCGCTCTATTACACGACCGGAACGGTGCACGAGGTGGCCGCGCGCACGCACGAGCTCCTCGGCGTGGGGTCGCTTCTCCTTGCGCTCGCGCACTGGTGGCGGGCTCGCCCGGCGCGCTGACTCTTCCCGGTGAACGGCGTCGCAGTTAGCGCTTGCCGGCGCGCCTGCGCGCGCCCCGTGCTCGGGGCCCGGAGATCGCGATTCACTGGCAGTTCAGCATCGCGCCGTCATATAAAGGAATATGAACGCCCACCGCTCATCGAGGGTCTAAATCGGCGTGGGTGGGATTCACGTCATCCGCCAACCGTCCGGAGCGTTCTTCTTCTCAGGGTGGGCACCTCATGAAATCACGCTGGCTGAATGTCACACACCGGGGCGCGTTCCTCGCGTTCCTCGGTCTGAGTTTGCTCGGGCTCGGCCGCACCTGGGCTGACGAAGCCGATCCACCCGGGCGGGTGGCACGCTTGAGCGATCTGCAAGGCTCGGTGTCGCTGCAGCCGGCGGGCGTTCAGGACTGGGCCGCCGCGACGCTCAACCGGCCGCTCACGACCGGCGACCGGCTCTGGGCCGATCAGGACGCGCGTGCCGAGCTCGACATGGGCGATG
>Ga0209156_10004437_pt1 | contig 10227 bp, 7 predicted proteins | sample GraSoiAngelo_124_FD_185881 | JGI IMG/M metagenome (GOLD analysis project Ga0209156, IMG submission 185881) | Grasslands soil microbial communities from the Angelo Coastal Reserve, California, USA - 14_0927_05_20cm (SPAdes) (version 2) | ecosystem: Environmental > Terrestrial > Soil > Grasslands ...
GAGCGCGGAGGCAAGTCGCGCGCGCGCCGTCGCCGCGTCCGAGGCACGTACCAGCACCATGACGGAGTGCTGCGCGACCGTCGGCAGCTGCGCGCTGCGGTCGGCCCGTACCGCCGCGAGGTGGAACAGGAACGCGACCGCGCTCACCGTGCCATCCACCGTGAAGTGCCAGATGTCGTGCCACGTCGCGATCGGAAAGGATCCGGCCAGCACTGCATTGAGCAACCGGTACAGCCCCGCGGACCCGAACACGAGCACGCCGAGCACGCCCCCGAGGATCGCGAGGTACAGATACCCGCGGCGCGGGAGCGAACGGCGCTCGTCGTCGGTCAGCCTGCGCTGCGCTTGCCACCACGAGAGCGCCCACACCGGCGCGCCGATCAGCACGAGCGCGATGTAGGCGGCGGTCTCGCCGTTGCCGTGCGTGTTCAGGCCCATGAGCTGGCTACCGAACACGCCGATCGCGCCCGCGGTGCCGATCGCGAGCATCCCGAGTCCGATCGCCGCGATGAGATAGGTGTAGAGACGGCGGACCGTCGCGGCGCGCTCGAACTCGCTCTCGCGCGCGGCTTCGGCCTGCACCACCCGGCGATGGAAGAGCCAGACCGTGGCGAACACGACGAGGTTGGTCACCGGAAAGCCGACGTCGTGCTGGATGTTCCGGTACTGCTCCCGGTCGGGCGTCCCGAGGATGCGCTCGACGACGTTCGCGACGGCCACCGTCGCGCTCAGCAGGACGGCGAGAGCGGAGACGAGGACGACCAGGTAGATCGCGAGCTTGCGGATCACCGAGCCGCGCTCGATCTCGCCGTCGGCGGTCGGGGCGCGCAGGCCGCGCTGCAACGGGATCCACGTACCGAGCCAGAGCGCGAGCCCGGCGAGGATCCCCGGCACCGCGCCGATGAGCTGGAAGCGAAGAAGGTCGTCGCGGCTGGGCGCGGGAGGCGACGCGACCACGACCCCCGGCGGCGTGGCCTGTGGCGCGGTGAGCCCGGGGATCGGCGCGACCGCGTCGGCGATCCGGTCCCAGATGCCGGCCAGCGTGCTGACGGCCGTCGACGCCGCCCAGAAGAGCCCGATCAGCGCGAGCGCGTAGAACACGAGCTGCCGGAAGGAGGCTGCGCGGCCCCCGATGAGGGTCGCGCGCCGGTCGAGGATCGAAAGGCGCAGGTGATATCCGAGAACGACGGCCGCGGTCAGCGCCATCACCGCGGCGCCGGCAGCGCGGGCCGGCCAGTCGGCTTCGAGGCCCCAGTACGTCGGGAACCGCTGGTTCTCGCCGATAAAGATGCCCTGGAGAACGAGCCCGAGCGCGCGCTGTCCGTAACCGAAGACGAGCAGCGCGGTGACGAAGACGACGAGGTGCAGATAGAAGCTGCGGAGTGCGGATCCGCGCTCCTCGACGGAGCGGAGCGCCGCTCGCTGCGCGACACGGAAGTGGATGACCCAGGCCGGCAGCCCGACCACGAGGAGCGCGATCGCGAGACTCGCCTGCTCCCGGTAGAGCTCGCGCGGTTGGCTGAACTCGTTGAACACGAACGGGAGACCGGTGAAGCCGCCCGACGGCGCGCCCATCGCGATCTCGGCACCGACTCGTAGAAGGTTCGCGACGGCCAAAACCGCCATGTGGATCGCGACGAGCGCGACGAGATAGAAATAGGCCCGCTGCACGGCGGGGAGCGGCCGGTCGGATGCGTTCATCGGCAGATCATGGCGCAGGGCCGGTAGCCCAGGGTGTCGGGAAGCACACGTTCGGAGTGGATTCGGACTGATCTGGTGGGCGCGTAACGTAGCGCGAGATGCGCTTTGAAGGCACGCTCGACATAGCCGCACCGCGTGATCGGGTGTGGTCCTTCCTCACGGATCCGACCCGCGTCACGACCTGCGCCCCGGATGTGCAGGCTCTTGAAATCACGGACCCGCACCATTTCAAAGTCGTGGTGCGGGCAGGTGTCGGTCCGATCAGGAGCACCTTCGCGATGAACGTGGAGTTCCTCGAGCTCGAGCGGCCCCAGCACGCGGCCGTGCTTGCGCGAGGCCAGGCGCCGGGCAGCGCGGTGCAGATGGTCAGCAACATGGATCTGGCCGAGTTCGATGAGACCCACACGATGATGGAGTGGTCGAGCGACGTGACCGTGTCGGGAATGATCCAGCAAGTCGGCGCGCGGCTCATGCAAGGCGCAGCCGAGAAGATCACGCAACAGCTCTTCGCCTGCATCAAGGCGAAGCTCGAGGCGCCGGTCACGATATGACGGCGTCGATCGGCGACCGTATCGCGCGTGACCTCCTGATCCTTCCGCGGCTTCTTCGGCGCGCTGGAGTCAACGTGAGCGCGGAGCGCTCTCGGGTGTACCTCCAGGCGATCGCGGAGATCGACCTCGAGCGCCCGGACGACATGCGCGCCGCCGGCCGCACGGCGCTCATCTCCAGGCAGGCTGACCTCGCCTCGTTTGATCTGGCTTTCGATCTCTTCTGGTCGCTCCTCCGCGGGGGACGCCTCTCGATGCCCGTCCCTAGCGCGCGCCGGCCAAAAGCCGAGGCGGGTCAAATCGAGGTTCCCGTCGGAGTGGTGCCGAGCAGCATGGCATCCGCGGTCCAGCGCACCGCTCGGGTGACGGCGAGCTCGACCGAGCTCCTTCGTAGGACGGACTTCTCCGCGATGACCGCGGCCGAGCGCGCCGCGGCCGCGCGCTTTCTTGAACGGCTGCAGTGGTCGCCGGGCCGGCGCCCGAGCCGACGTTTCCGCCCTTCGCGAAACGGCGCGCGGCTCGATGCGCGCGCGACCATGAGGAAGTCGCTCGCCACGCACGGCGAGCCCGCGGTGCTCCTACGCCGCGCGCCCCGCGTCAAGCGGCGGCCACTCGTGATCCTGTGCGACGTCTCCGGATCGATGGAGGCATACACGCGGCTGCTCCTGCACATGTCGCACGCATTGGCGCGCGGGTGGGGACGCGTCGAAACGTTCACGTTCGGCACGCGGCTGACTCGGATCACGCTCCAGCTTCGCGAGCGCCGCCCCGATGCCGCGCTGGCGCACGTCTCCCGTGCGGTCTCCGATTGGTCCGGGGGGACGCGCATCGGCGACGCGCTGCACGAGTTCAATCTGCGCTGGTCGCGCCGTGTCCTCGGGCGCGGCGCGATCGTCCTGCTCGTTACCGACGGGTGGGAGCGCGGCGATCCGGCGCGCCTCGAGCAGGAAGCTTCTCGCCTCCAGCGCGCGGCGTACCGGCTCATCTGGCTCGATCCGCTCTCCGGGACGCGCGACTACTCACCCGACGCGCGCGGCGCGCGCGCGCTCTCCGGCCGCACGGATGACCACCTCGCCGCGAACACGCTCAATAGTCTGTCGCGCATCGCGGACCTCCTCGGCCGCGTGGGCCGCGGTCGGCCCGTGCGGCGAGCTGAGACAGCGTGAGCGCAGCCGATGCGGAGCCATCAGGATTGGAGTTGAGATGAAGGCTTTGATGATCTCAGCGATCCTCCTCGCGTCGTGTTCGCCGGCGGCCTCCGGTCCAACCCCAACACCGACCGCGACCGGCGTGGTTCCGACGACCGCGGTGCCGACCCCGACGCCGACGGCGACGGTCGCCGCGGGCCTCACGCGATACACAAACACCGAGCTGGGATACAGCGTCGACCTGCCCGCGGGGTGGCGGCGCGCGGCCTGCAGTGAAGGGATCATCACGACTGCTCCATTGGTGGCGTCCGAGATGTTCATGGGTGTGCCCGAGGCGGAGGAGATCGTTCGCGCCGGGAGCCGGTTTGCCCGGGTCCGCGTGACAGACGCCGCGGGGTTGACGCCATCCGCCTGGCTCGAGCGGAACACGTCCGAGCCTGACGGTAAGTTCGAGCCAGTCGCGGTCGGTGGGCGCACCGGCGCGCGAGGTTTCATCGGGGCTAGCGGAGAGACCTACGCGGTCGCGTTCGCGGAGCGCGGCTGGATCTACGCCATCGAACGCACCTATTACGGATCTCCGGACCCGGAGCTCGAAGGGATTCTCACGACCCTGCGGATCCTCGGCGACGCGACAGTCGGTCGTGGTCCGACTTCGACGCCGACGCCTCGCACCATCGAGTCGGTCGCCGACGCACTCGCGGACGGGTTCGCGAGGAAGGATGTGAACGCGATCGCCGACACGATGACCCCGTGCGTCTCCGTTGGTGCCGTCCCCGGCGATCCAGATACGCGCAACCGCGTCGCGTACACGATCCCTCTCCAAACGGAGTTCGCGGCGGGCACGTCCGTCCGAGTGCAGGCGCGACCGATCGAAAACGATCAGTACGTCGGAAGATTCGTGACCTCGACCTGGTCAAAGCCGGGAGAGCCCGACCAGCGCGTGGACTTCCTGCTCCGGGCACAAGGCGACCGCTGGTCGGTGGTCGCCATTCGTCCCCGCTCGTAGCAGAGAGCAAGCCGCGCCCCGGAACGCATCGGCGGTCCTCTTCCGCGAGCGGCTACCTGCTTGCTTCGTTTGCTGAGGCCCGCACCAAGTGCTAGCACAGCGCGCGCGAATAGCCAGGAGGAGCAACGACATGCGGAGGAACGTGCTCGCGATCCTCGCGATCATCCTGCTGGTCCCATCCGTCGTCGTCGCACGCACCACGACGTTCAGCGGCAACTGGGCCACCGCGGCACCAACGACGTACAACGAGTTCACGGTCGCACAGCTGCAGGCGGAGATGGCCGGCGGACGGCTCACCTCGGTGCAGCTCACGCAGTTCTACCTCGACCGCATCGCCGCGCTCGACCAAGCCGGGCCGAACGTGAACAGCGTCATCGAGCTGAATCTCGACGCGCTCAAGCTCGCGCGGAGCGCCGACAACCGCCGCGCGCAAGGCAAGGTCATCGGTCCGCTCGACGGGATACCGGTGCTCTTGAAGGACAACATCGACACCGGCGACCGGATGCAGACCACCGCGGGATCCTTCGCGCTCGCCGGCAAGCCCGCTGTTGACGACTCGACGGTCGCCGCGAATCTGCGCGCGGCCGGCGCCGTCATCCTCGGCAAGACCAACCTGTCGGAGTGGGCGAACTTCCGTTCGTTCTTCTCGACCAGCGGCTGGTCGGGCCGTGGCGGCCTCACCCACAACCCCTATTCGACCGACCGTAACGCCTGCGGCTCGAGCTCGGGCTCAGCGGCGGCCGCGGGCGCGAACTTCGCCGCGATCTCCGTCGGAACGGAGACCGACGGGAGCATCGTGTGCCCCGCGAACGTCAGCGCCGTCGTCGGCATCAAGCCGACCGTCGGCGTGACGAGCCGGGCGGGCGTCGTCCCCATCTCGCACACGCAGGACTCCATCGGATCGCACGCCCGCACCGTCGCGGATGCCGCCGCGCTGCTGAACGCGCTGGCCGCGCGGACCCCAGACCCACGCGATGCCGCCACCTCCGGTGTTCCGCTCGGGTGGCAGGGCACCGGCCGCGCCCGGCCCGCGCTCCCCGCTGACTACACGGCGTTCGTGAATGCCGACGGCCTCCGCGGCGCGCGTGTCGGCGTCACGCGACAGGGGATCGACAACGCGCCGCCGCAGGTCGTCGCCGCGTTCGACAACGCCATCGCGGCCATCCAGAGCGCCGGCGCGACCACCGTCGATCTCGACAAGGCCGGCTTCACATTCGCCTCCGCCGACGGCGAGTTCCTCGTCCTCGTGTACGACTTCAAGATCGATGTGCAGAACTACTTCGCGACGCGCGTGGGCGTTCCGATGGCGGGCAAGACCCTCGCCGACGCGATCGCGTTCAACAACGCGCACGCATCGACCGAGATGCCGTACTTCTTCCAGGAGATCTTCGAGCTCGCGCAGTCCATGGACACGAGCGGACCCGACCCGGCGAACAACCCGCAGGCCCCGTTCGGCGGAATGACCTACAACCAGGCCCTCGCGATCGATCACAACGCCGGAGCCAACGGGATCGACGCGGCCCTCAGCCAGTTCCACCTCGACGCCGTGGTCGCGCCGACCGACAGCCCCGGGTGGACGACCGACCTCATCATGTCCGACCACTTCGTCTTCGCGAGCTCCGGCCTCGCCGGAGGGCCGGGCTACCCGATCGTCCAGGTCCCCGCGGCGAACGTCCTTGGGATGCCGATGGGCATCAGCTTCCTCGGCACCGCGTTCAGCGAGCCGACGCTCATCAAGCTCGCTTCGGGGTTCGAAGCGAAGACACACGCGCGCACGCAGCCGACGTTCACCGGCAACATCACGACGGCAAACACGAACGGCACAACGCTGCAGCCGCCCAAACCACCAAAAAAGATGACCGGCGTGCTGCCGCACCGCATGTAGGCTCGGGATTCGCGCGCGCGAAGGGGAGGACGCGCGTCCTCCCCTTCTTCTTACCCGCCGAGAAGATCGTCGCGCGTCATCCGGCCTATAGTCCCGCCGTCAAAAGGGAGGAGCAGCATGGGCAAGGAGATCGCGCGCCTTTTCACTCTCGCGATGGTGTCAGCGCTCGTCGCGGTGGCTGCCGGCGGCGGCGGACCGTCGCGCGTGTCGACCGCGAACGAAGCCTTCAACGTGTTGCCACTGATCAGCGACTGGGTCTTCGTCAGCGCCGAAGGGAATCCTCCGAGCCAAGCCGCCTGCGCGGCCGTAGCACGGCGATGCTTCAACCCGTCCGCGATGGCGAACTCATACGACTACGCGGTGCTCCACGCCGCGGGGAACAACGGTCAGGGAAAGACGATCGCTGTCGTCGATTCGTTCGGCGCGACGACCATCCGTCAGGATCTCGGCATCTTCAACACAGCCTTCGGACTCCCGCACCTCTGCGGCGAGACCGGGCCGAGCGACCCGTCCGCAAACTGCGCGTCGAGCGTGTCGCCACGGTTCGACATCGTCTGCGTCCAGGGTTGTCCGGCGCCGAAGCCACCCCCGCTGAACAACGGAACGGGGCTCGAGTACCACAACCTCTGGGACCTCGAGGTCGCTCTGGATGTCGAGTGGGCGCACGCGACCGCACCGCTCGCGAACATCATCCTGGTCACGACGCCGACCGCGGAGGTGCTGGGTGTCCAGGGCTTCCAGCAGATGATGAACGCCGAGTCGGCGCTCATCGACAACGGTTCGGTCGACGTCATCAGCCAGAGCTTCGGATCGGGTGAAGGCGCCTTCAACAGCGGCCTCGCCGCACTGAAGCAGCTGCGCACGACGTTCGAGAAGGCTCACGCCAACAAGGTCACCGTGCTCGCCTCGAGCGGCGATGGCGGGACGATCAACAGCATGAAAGTCCCCGTCAAGGACCCGCGCGACATTCCGTACCCCAGCGTGAGCTGGCCGGCCTCGGATCCGCTCGTCACGACCGTCGGTGGAACGTATCTCTGCACGAACGCAGTGACAGGAGCGACCATCGACAGCGTCAGTCCGCCGACGAGCTGCCAGGGCGCGAACGCCGGCGACCGCGAGCCTGGCTGGGTCGTCTCGGGTGGCGGCTACAGCATCTACTTCGACCGGCCCGCCTATCAGAACGTGCTTCCGCCGGGCAGCTCGTACGTCGGTTCATCCGCCGGCGCGCCCGGAAAGAACTCGAACATGCGTGGCATCCCGGACGTCGCGTATCAGGCGAGCGCGCGTACCGGCGTTCTCGTCTACCTGAGCGAGCCTGACTTCAAGGGCGGCGAGACCGGCTGCGGCGGCGCGAATCCGTGCAGCACCGGCTGGTACGTCGTCGGCGGAACGAGCTCGAGCGCTCCGCAGTGGGCGGGTCTCGTTGCGATGGCTGACCAGATAGCCGGCCACAACCTCGGCTTCATCAACCCGGCGCTTTATCGGCTTGCGAACAACATCGCCACCTACAAGGCGGACTTCTACGACGTCACGCGCGGAAACAATGGCTACTCCGCGTCGATTGGCTGGGATGCCGTCACCGGCCTCGGCACACCGGACGCCGCGAAGCTCATTCCGGACCTGATCGCGGAGGTCAGACCGACCGACTGAGCCATGAGCGAGAGGCCCCGCCGCGAGGCGGGGCCTCTCGTGTCTGGGCGCCTGCGCCGCGTGATCGTGCGAGATACGATTTCGGGTCGCGCAGAGGTCTTGGGGAGGCGGTGCTGACGCACACCATCACGCTCATCCCGGGCGACGGCACGGGCCCGGAAATCGTCGAGGCCACACGCCGTGCCATCGAAGCGACCGGCGTGAAGATCGAGTGGGATGTCCACGACGTCGGCATGCCCGCGATGGCGAAGCACGGCACGCCCTTCCCCAAGGATGCGCTCGAGTCCGTGCGCCGCAACCGCGTCGCGCTGAAGGGCCCGCTCACGACGGAGCTCGGGACCGGCTTCCGCTCGGTGAACGTCGCGCTGCGCAAGGAGTTCGACCTCTACGCGAATCTCCGGCCCGCGAAGACCTACCCCGGCGTGCCCGCGCCGCGCGGCGACGTCGACCTCGTGGTGGTCCGCGAGAACATCGAGGATCTCTACGCGGGCATCGAGTTCGACGTCGACTCGCCGGAGGAGCGCGAGGTGCAGTCGGTGATCGAGCGCGTCGGCAAGGCCAAGATCCGCGAGCACTCGGCGCTCGCGATCAAAGCGATCAGCGTCGAAGGCTCGCGCCGTATCGTGAAATTCGCCTTCGATTACGCGCGCACGAATAAGCGCAAGAAAGTCACCGCGATCCACAAGGCGAACATCATGAAATTCGCGGACGGCCTCTTCCTACGCGTCGCGGGCGAGGTCGCAAAGGACTACCCCGAGATCCAGTTCGAAGACCGGATCGTCGACAACATGTGCATGCAGCTCGTCGTAAAGCCCGATCTCTACGACGTCCTGGTCGCACCGAACCTCTACGGCGACATCGTCAGCGACCTCGTCGCCGGGCTCGTCGGTGGCCTGGGCGTCGCGCCGGGGGCCAACATCGGCGAGAACGGTGTGGCGATGTTCGAGGCGATCCATGGGAGCGCGCCCAAATACGCCGGCCAGAACAAGGTGAACCCGATGGCGTTAATGCTCGCGGGGGTTCTCATGCTTCGACACATCGGAGAGCGCGCGGCCGGCGACCGGCTCGAAGAGGCCATCGCGTCGGTCGTCGCAGAGGGCAGGGACGTCACATACGACCTCAAAGCGGATCGCGACGATCCATCGGCGGTGGGGACCAAGGAATTCGCCGACGCCGTGATCAGAAGGATGCGCAACTGATGCCTACCGCCGACCGGAATAATCCCAAGCGCTTCATGTACTCGACGCAGACTCGCGGAGAGTTCCAGTTCGGATTCTCCCGTGCGGTCCGTCACGGACCCGTGGTGCGCGTCGCGGGGACCGCCGGGATCGGACCGGACGGCAACGTCGTCTCCGACGACGTCATCGAGCAGATGCGTGCTGCGATCAATCGGATGAAGGGGGCGCTGGAAGACCTCGGCTGCACCCTCGGAGACGTCATCATGACTCGCGTCTACGTGCAGAATCCAGCGGACATCACGAATGTCGCGGTCGTGCATGGCGAGGTCTTCCGCGACATCCGGCCCGCGATGACGATCGTGAAGGTCGATTTCATCGACCCCAAGATCCTCGTGGAGATCGAGGCCGAGGCCGTATATGGCGGTGCGGACGAGAAGGCGTCAACCTCGTGAGGGTCGTCGTCACCGGCGCGACCGGGCAGGTCGCATACGCGCTCCTCCCGCGCATCGCCTCGGGCGAGATGTTCGGGCCCGACACCGACATCGACCTTCGCCTCGCGGACATCCCGCAGATGATCGACAAGGCCAAGGGCGTGCTCATGGAGCTCGAGGACGGGTCATACCCCCTGCTCGAGCGGGTGAGCGCGTCATCGGATCGGGCCGAAACCCACCAACGCGCCGATTGGGTCCTCCTCGTGGGATCGGTCCCGCGCGGTCCGGGAATGGAGCGCGGCGACCTTATCCGGAAGAACGGGCCGATCTTCGTCGACGAGGGCAAGGCCATCCAGCGGTACGCCTCGTCCGGCGTGCGGGTCGTCGTCGTCGGGAATCCCTGCAACACCAACTGCCTCATCGCGCGCGCGAACGCGCACACGATCCCCGACGACCGGTGGAGCGCGATGACCCGACTCGACCAGAACCGGGCGCGCTCGCTCCTCGCGACGAAGGCCGCCGCGCGGGTGCGCGATGTGAAGAAGCTCGCGATCTGGGGAAACCATTCGACGACCCTCTACCCCGACTTCACCAACGCCGAGGTCAGCGGCAAGCCGGCGGACCAGGCGGTCGAACGCAGGTGGCTCGAGACCGAGTTCATCCCGCAGGTGCAGCAGCGC
>Ga0209156_10004439_pt1 | contig 10223 bp, 8 predicted proteins | sample GraSoiAngelo_124_FD_185881 | JGI IMG/M metagenome (GOLD analysis project Ga0209156, IMG submission 185881) | Grasslands soil microbial communities from the Angelo Coastal Reserve, California, USA - 14_0927_05_20cm (SPAdes) (version 2) | ecosystem: Environmental > Terrestrial > Soil > Grasslands ...
GGCATCTGTTGTTTGCGGCCAAAAATGCCCGGCTTGAGCGACAATATCCGCGTCATCAGCATTGTGGGTCGTTTTCTTGAGCATAGCCGAATTTTTTATTTTGAGAATGCCGGCCAGCCCAAAGTGTTCCTTTCCAGCGCTGATTGGATGCCGCGTAACTTTTATCGCCGCATCGAACTGGCGTTCCCTGTCGAGAATCCGGCGTTGCGCGACCAGATCATCAACGAAGTGCTTCCCAGTTTTTTGCATGATCGTGTCAAAGCACGGGAGTTGCAGCCTGATGGAAAGTACCGCCGTTTGAAGCCCGAAGGATCGGAGCCGCGCGCGCAAGCGCAATGGCATTTTCGCGAAGTCTCTCGCGAGCGCGCGAAAAAAATGAGCGGATCGAAGAAGAAATTGCGCGCGGCCAAACTAACTCCGATCACCGTCGCCAGCGAGAACCTAGTTACAACAAATCCAGAGACTGAAAGCGCTCAGAAATCGGCACGCACGGCTATACCAGAGTCCGCTTCATCCACCTCGGCTAACACCTCAAAGAAATCTTGAAGAAAAAAATCCTGGTTATTGACGTCGGCGGCTCAAATGTGAAGCTGATGATCGCGCGCGCGGCGAGGAGAAAATTCAAGTCGGGGCACAAGTTGACGCCGCGCGCGATGGTGGACCAGATCAAACCGCTGGTGGCTGATTGGGAATTCGACGCGATCTCAATCGGGTTTCCTTCCCCTGTGCGCAACGGTAGGATCGTGAGCGAACCGAAGCATCTGGGTAAAGGCTGGGTCAGGTTCGATTTCCAGAAAGCGCTAGGCAAACCAGTGCGAATCATCAACGACGCCGCGATGCAAGCGCTCGGCAGCTATCACGGCCGCCGTATGCTCTTTCTCGGACTCGGAACAGGACTTGGATCAGCGCTGGTTTGGGATAGCTCCGTGCTTCCTCTCGAATTAGGCGACTTGCCCTATCGCAACGGCAGCATCATTGAGGATTACCTTGGCAAAATCGGCCAGACACGGCTTGGGGAGAAAACCTGGCAGCGCGATGTCCAGCACGCCCTCGTACAATTAAAGAAGTCACTCATTGCCGATTATGTCGTGCTTGGTGGTGGAAACGCCAAGAAGCTGAACGAGATCCCCAAGGGAATTCAACTTGGACATAACCGGAATGCGTTCCTGGGTGGAGTTCGACTCTGGCAAATTGACGCACGCACACGTCGACCGAAGTGGCAGATTCTTTAAAGCAGTTAAAAACGTTAAAAGAGTTACAAGGTTAAAATGGACCATCATCAACTGCTTTCTTCCTTTTAACTTTGTAACGTCTTCGCTTTTTAACTCCATTACCATGAAACTCTATTTTCTCAGACACGGTCAAGCCGACTGGGCGAGTTGGAAAAAACCTGATGACGAACGCCCGTTGACCAAGCGCGGAAAAAGAGAAATGCGCGACGTAGCGAAATTTCTAGACCGCCTGAAAGTGCGGCCCGACTTAATCGTGACAAGCCCATTGCCCCGGGCGGCTCAGACAGCCGAAATCGCCGCCGACTATCTCAAAGCGAAGGTGCGCAAGGACGAATCGCTCGCACCGGGATTTGGGAGAAGCAAATTGCGAACTGTGGTGAAGCGGCATCGAGCAAACGTTCTAATGCTTGTCGGCCACGAACCGGACTTCACCAATGTCATTTCAGGTTTGACTGGGGCGTCACTCAAACTTTCCAAAGCTGGCGTGGCACTTGTGGATGTTGATCCCGAATCTGAGAAAGCAAAGCTTCTTTGGCTTTTGCCGCCAAAGATCGGCAAGAAATAAATTTCGCTAGAAGCTCAAAATCCCAATTCCCAAAACCTAAACCCCAGGTAAATCTCAGTTTCCAAATCCGAACAAGCGATCATTGGCTCTTCGAAATAATCGAAGAAACAATAAGTGTTAACTCGCGCGCCTCGCCCGCTAGTCTCTCGCGGGTAGCGAGGGTGCTTTTCGTTGAACCCGCGTTAACTAGTCGCAAAAACAACCGGCTCTCCTTCGCTTCTTTTCGGCAAATTTTGACTCGCATCACAAAATCCTTCTTGCTTAAAGCTTCATCGGCTTCAATCCAATTGGCAGCGACCGATCCGGACGCTCGTACCAACTGCCGGATGTCTTCACTATTGCTTAGCGTTCTCGGCAACTCCTTCCCAAATGCACGCACCGACTCGGCGAATTGAAAGGTCCGATCCTCCAAGTCTCGTGGTTTCGCTCCGTCTTCCATTTTGGAGTTAGGATTTATTGTTTGCTTGGGATTTGGGTTTTGGGATTTGGAGTTTGTGAGCCATTACTGTGCGAGCAGATAAATTGCGACTAGCGCGAGCAGGAAGTAAGGAACAAGCACTGCCGCCCCCGCGTAATCCTTTGCCAAGCGTTGTCCGAAGAACAGCGCAATGAGGACAACTGCTGAACTGACGGCGCCGTAGAAGGCGATGGTCGTTTCTCGCGAAACGATTAGCATCAGGCATCCAATCGCGCTTAGTGCTCCGGCTGCAACTTCGAGGAACGTGATCGCCGTCAATAGAACGGGCACAACTCCAGCCAGCGGGGTGTTGGCAAAATGTCCTTTTAGCCATTCGAGGTTACCGAGGCGATCAATGATTTTATCAATTCCCGACTGGAGAAAAAGAATCGCGAGGAAAGCGGAAGCGAATATCTGCATTAAATAAAGTGCTTCGGCCGATGTGTGCAAAGACGGCATGGCTAACGCAGCTTAACTGGAACGATCCAGCTTTGTCGATCCTTCAACGTGGAGGCATCCCGTTCTGATATCCCGGACTGACTCAGCGTGCTATTGCCGCTAACGAATTCAGTTCGCGGAAAAAAAACAGAGACGCGGTTTTGCCCGCGTCCCTGTTTAGTAAAACTACTTCGCGATACCTAGCGGCCGACTATGGCGTAATACGCGAAGTGCAAGTCATTTGAGCCGGGGCCATCCAAATTGATCCAACCCTGAGCTACGTCGCCGTGAGCCGCGCTGACGGTCACTGTCATTGTCGTCGAACCGTTGGCTGGCACCGTCACGCTGCCAGGGACAGTGATACGGTCATCGCCGGCACTTAGGGTCCCCGCATCGAAGACGCTGGGGACCGTCCCCCCGAACGTGCTTGGGGTAAACTTCGTAACCGATACGCTGAACGTTTCGTCGGTGCCAGTGGGGTTGGACAGCGTGATCGTAAGCGACGTCGGATGGCCGACCGTAACCTTGCCGAAACTTGCCGAGACGGGATCCATCCAGGTTGTCGCGTCTGCCGCCACGGAGAGGTTCTCACGCCCGGCACCCTGCGCTGTCGGGCCGATAGAGTGCAAACCGGTCGCGGCATCCTTGACGACAACATCCTCGACCAGATCGGCGCGATTGACGAGCGCTGACTTGATCTGCGCAGGTGACCAGGACGGATTGAGGTTCAACAGCACGGCTGCCGATCCTGCGATATGTGGCGTTGACATAGACGTGCCGCTGAAGAACGCCCATCCGGTGCCATCCCCGGGGCAGGTGTCGGGTTTGCCCACGCACGTGATCGAACTGAGGACATTGACGCCGACTGAGGTTAAATCAGGCTTAACAGCGAAGTCCACCGCCGTCGGTCCCTGGCTGCTGAAGCCCGCCAGAATGTCCTCGTTACCGGTGTTCGTGAACTCGGAGAACGTTGCTGTTGCGTCAGCCGTGGTCGCACCGGACGAACGCAGAGCGGCCCCTTCATTCAGACCAATCATAACTGCGGGTAGGTCGTCGCCGCCTCCCCCGTCCTTGGCCATGGCTGTCGGGTCACCGGCCACATTGTTAATCACGAGCACCCCGATAGCCCCGGCGGCGATCGCGTTGCGCACCTTGGTGCTAAACGTGCAACCTCCGCGGTTGATGATCGCCAGTTTGCCGGAGGCACCCGGGTCAACACTAACGCAGGAGGTGCTGTTCGTGTCGAAAAGGTCATACGAGGCGGTGGGAAGGGGAGGGAAGTCCCCGACCGCCGCACCGATGGTTGTTCCACCGCCGGATGGATACGTGAAGGGTTCGCCGACGAAGTGATTGTTTGTGCTCGCGCCGACCGTAATGATTTTGCGCGCGCGGCCAGGCGACTCAAGGGTGCCTGCACCAGGCCCGCTGTTACCAGCCGCCACGGCCACCACCACGCCGGCATCCACCGCGTTGTCGAGACCAATCGCAAGCAGATCGTTGTTACCATGGTAGCTGCCGCCAAGCGACAGATTAAGAACATCCATGCCGTCCTCAACCGCTGCGTCGACCGCATTGAGGATGTCCTCGCTGCGGGCGTTCGACACGTCGCCTGGAAAAACATTATAATTTCCCAGCCACGCACCCGGGGCTATCCCCGACATGTCATCAATACTAACGCCGTTCACCACTGCGGTCTGGCCGGTCACCCCCGCGGCGTCCCCGGCCGTATGCGTCCCGTGGTCTTGTATGGCCTGGGCGTCGAGGCCCTGTTGGTGAGCTTTGTTGTAGAACACCTTGGCAACGATGACCTTCGGTGAGACGTACTTGCAGTCCTGGTCTTCGTGGTGCGAATTGCTATCTGCTGCATCGCATTTGGGGAAGCCGGGAGGATAGCTGAAGCCAGTCGGATCGAAGAAAGGATGGCTTTCGTCAATGCCTGTGTCGATGTCTCCAATTTTAATGCCTGCCCCGGCAACGGATCTTCCGCCGGCGGCATTCCAAGCATCCATCGCATTGATGATTTTGTAGCTCTCGCTTAGAGTGGGATGATAAAGGGCGTTGTACTCGGCCCGCTCTACCATCGGCGCGGCTGCAATTGTCTGCAGTGGCGTCCCGTTAAGCTCGACGGCGACTGCGTTCAGCGAGACATCGTACTCACTGGTTATTCTCGCTCGTGGCGCATTCGCTCGCAGCCATCGTCTGAACTCGTTGCGTCCGGCGGCGAGCTGCGCCCGATACGATCTCACGGTGTTATTTTTGAAATCGATTTTCTTACCCGCCGCTGGCTTCGTAGCCGAATGAGTACTCAGCGGATCACCCCCGAGTTGGACAATCGCGCTCAATCTGTCCACGTCCGGACCCCGATTGAGGGCATCGGCGCTAGCGTTCGGCCGAGTCGTTGCCGAACGGCCGACGCCAAGTGCGATGACACTCAATGCAATAGAAGAGAATACTAGGAATGCTGCGATGATTTTTTTCATAGATTTTGATAGATGAAAGGATCACGAGCTTGAGGGACGGCGTCTTTAAAGTCAAGATCATTCGACTGAGAACTCCATGCCCGTTTGCGCCGCTGGCGAGGAGCAATTAGCGCGAGTCAACTGGCGTGACAGCTGTCCGATCAGGTGTTGTGCTTAATCACCTTGGGCGACTGCATCAGCAAAGGCAACGTTGCCAGATTTCAAATCCAACTCCGCTTCCGCCGCTGTTCCAAAAACGCGAGCGCGAGTTTCATCAAATTCTTTTTCCCAGCGCGCTACGACCACCGTCGCCAGACAATTGCCGGTCACGTTCACGCACGTGCGGGCCATGTCCATCAATTCGTCTACGCCGAAAATAATCGCCACCCCGATTGGCCCCAGTCCTGATGGCAAAAAAGTGTTCAGGGTCGCGAGCAAAATAACGAGTGAGGCACGTGGCACCGCAGCCACACCTTTGGACGTAAGCATAAGGGTGAGCATCATCACAACCTGCTGACCAAAACCCATGTGCCAGCCGGTGGTCGTTTCAGCGGCTTGCGCCACGAATACGGAAGCCAGCGCGAGGTAAAGCGTCGAACCGTCGAGATTGAACGAGTAACCGGTCGGCATCACGAACCCCACAATGTGTCTTGGCACGCCGAAACGCTCCATCGACTCCATCGCCTTGGGCAGCGCCGATTCGCTGCTCGTGGTTGCGAAGGCGAGTGTCGCAGGCTCGCGGACTGCCCGGATGAATTGCCGCAACGGAATCCGCGCGATCCAAATCACCAGTCCAAAGACCAATACAATGAAAATCACGAGTGCCAGATAAAGTGAGCCGATCAATTTGCCGAGATTCACCAACACACCCGGACCCTGCGTGCCGATAGTATGCGCCATCGCCGCGCCTACCCCAATCGGTGCGAAAAGCATTACGTAATTCGTAAATTTAAACATGATCTGGGAGAGGCTCTCCATCGCCCGGACGATTGGTTTCCCTTTTTCGCCAACTGCCGACACAGCGAGTGCAAACAGCACGCTGAATGCAACGATCTGCAATACGTCGCCGTGCACCATCGCTTCGATCACGCTTGACGGGAAGATGTGCACGATCGTTTCAATCAAAGTCTTAGGATGGCCTTGTCCGATTGTCTTAATGACGTCGGTATTGCTAGCGTCGAGAGTTACGCCGATGCCAGGTTTTGTGAAATTGACTACAGCCAATCCAATGAACAACGCTGCTGTAGTGACGATCTCGAAATAGACGAGCGCTTTCACGCCCATCCGCCCTACTTTTCGCAATGCACCTGCGCCTGCGATTCCAACCACGACGGTTGAGAACACCAGGGGCGCGATGATGGATTTGATCAGGTTAATGAAGATGTCGCGCAGAAAATAAACCGCGTTCTCCCAATCGGGCCTTAGCCACCCAATCGCACCGCCGACAACTAACCCGATCATGATCTGCACCGTCAACGAGGGCCGATACCATGGCCGGCGTGTGCGCCGAGGAACTCCCGTCGTCATCGCTACCGTATTAGCACAACGCTCAAATCCGAGACAGGTCTTTCAGGCTGGTGTTTGTGGCACAGGCATCTTGCCTGTGGGGCAACCGGGCGTCTCGCCTGGTTCAAGACAAAAACGCATCGGCAGGCAAGATGCCCGCCGGCCCCACAGACAAGATGTCTGTGCTACGTTTCAGTCTATCATCCGCTGATCAAGCCCGCTGTAAGCGTCAACGCGGCGATCCCGCAAGAATGGCCAATGCGTGCGCTGCTCGTTTACGCGGATCCAATCCACATCAGCCATCAGAATCTCTTCTTTATCGACAGAACCTTTTGCGATGATTTCCCCGTCTGGTCCGCAAACGAAACTTTGTCCCCAAAATTCAATCCCATCGCCACCCGCAGGCGCTTCATGGCCTACTCGGTTTGGGACTGCGACGTAGCAGCCATTCGCGATTGCGTGACTGCGCTGGATTGTTTCCCAGGCGGCATGTTGCGCTGCGCCGAACTCCTTCTTTTCCGACGGGTGCCAACCAATCGCTGTGGGATAAAAAATAATTTCTGCCCCGTGCAACGCCGTCAAGCGCGCCGCTTCCGGGTACCATTGGTCCCAGCAAATGCAGACTCCAATCTTGCCGCGTGTTGTTGGCCACGCCTGAAATCCGAGATCGCCTGGTGCGAAATAAAATTTCTCGTGATACAGCGGGTCGTCCGGGATATGCATCTTCCGGTACTTGCCTAGCAATTTTCCATTCGCATCGATGATTGCCGCGGTGTTGTGATAGAGGCCGGCGCTGCGTTTCTCGAAAAGTGAGGCAATGATTACTGCCCCAGTGTCTCGGGCTACTTCTCCCAATGCCGATGTTGATTTGCCCGGAATTTCCTCAGCTAGATCGAAATTCTTGTGATCTTCTGTCTGACAAAAGTATTGCGACCGAAAAAGCTCCGGTAAACATACGATTTGCGCGCCTTTTCCTGTTGCCTCGCGGATGAATTCAATTACTCGCGAGAAATTCTTTTCCGGCACCGGGGCGCATCGCATCTGGATGAGAGCGATTTTTGTTTTCGAACTGTTCGGCATTGCTGAAAAATTGGAATTCCTGGCGTTGTAGCCGGCGACCTCTGGGCGGCGCGGCGCGCGCCTGTTTCGTAGATCAGCGCCGCGCTTCGCAGAGCGAAGCGAACAAGATTGCTTACTTCACCGAATTCGTCGGCACGATTTTCACGCTTTCGATCACTACCCGTTTCGTTGGCTTGCTCACTTCCCCTTGTGCATTTCGCTCGACCGGCGTGTCGCCGATTTTCTCGAGTACATCAACGCCTCTGATCAATTTGCCGAACGTGGTGTATTGCCCATCAAGGCGCCGGACAGGCGCAAGACAGATGAAGAATTGCGAACCGGCTGAGTCCGGATCAGGTCCACGCGCCATCGAAATCACACCGCGATCGTGGGAATGATTGTTAAACTCGGCTTTAATTCTGTAACCAGGGTCGCCTGCTCCGTAAGTGCTCTCTTTCGCGGGATCTTTCGAATTTGGGTCGCCTCCTTGAATCATGAACCCTTTGACGATCCGGTGAAAGATGGTGCCATCGTAAAAGCCCTGGCGCGCCAGTTTTTTAAAATTCTCGATCGTGCTTGGGGCGGCATCAGTCCAAAACTGAACGACCATTTCACCTTCGTTAGTTTTGATAACTGCAACTTCGTTTGATGAATTCATAGGAGTATTTTCCTTCTTTTTTTCTTCTGCGACTGTCGTTGCAACCAGCGCCGACGCGATCAAGCAATATAAAAAAGTTTTCATGTCGGCCAATCGTAACGCTCAACGACGAACGTTCAAGCCGCCATAAAACGCGTGGTCATCCTGAACGAAGTGAAGGATCTCACATCGGGTCAGGGATCACTCAAATGCACCGAGTGTGATCAACCAGGCTTTGCGAGGTCCCTCGCTTCGCTCGGGATGACATCTGAATTGTATTCCTGCAAACTGCGCACCTGAACTTTGCGTTTTTGAAGTGACCGGATTCCGTTCGCGCTCGCCAGCGCAGCGCGCACCGTCGTCATGATCGGAATTTTCGCCGCTAGCGCTGCATTGCGAATGACTACTTCGTGCTCGCGCGGAATTTTCCCGCTCGGTGTGTTGATGATGAAGTTGATGTCGCCATTCTTGATGCGGTCGAGGACATTTGGGCGTCCTTCGTGAATTTTGAAGACCTTGGTCACTTTGATTTTCGCTTTCGTTAACGCTTCTGCGGTTCCGCCCGTGGAAATGATTTCAAAGCCGAGCTTCACAAATTCGCGCGCGACCGGAATCACCGCTTCCTTGTCAGTGTCCTTGACGCTGATAAAGACTTTTCCTTTTTTCGGCAGTGGCGGCGGTGCAGCCATTTGCGATTTTGCATAGGCGAGACCGAGATCGATATCCATGCCCATCACTTCGCCGGTCGATTTCATCTCCGGCCCGAGCGAGATATCCAGGCCTTCGTAGCGTAAAAAGGGGAACACCGCTTCTTTCACTGAGAAATGTTTCGGCACGATTTCTCTGGTGAAACCGAGCTCGCGCAATGATTTTCCGGTCATCACTTTGGCAGCAAGTTTTGCAAGCGGCACACCAATTGCCTTGCTGACGAAGGGAACCGTGCGCGACGCCCGCGGATTCACTTCCAGCACGTAAACGTTGTCGCCCTTCACGGCGAATTGCACATTCATCAGGCCTCGCACATTCAACTCGCGCGCCATCGCCCTTGTGGCGGCGGAAATCTCCTCCAGAACTTCTTGCGACAACGAGAATGTCGGAATGACGCATGCACTGTCACCGCTGTGAATGCCGGCCTCCTCGATGTGCTCCATGATTGCACCGATCACAGTCGCTTCGCCGTCCGAAATGCAATCGACATCGACCTCGATCGCATCTTCAAGAAAACGATCGATCAGCACTGGACGATCAGGCGTTACCTCAATGGCACTGGCCATGTAACGCCGAAGATCCTCCTCATTATAGACAAGCTCCATGGCGCGTCCGCCGAGAACGAAGCTCGGCCTAACAAGTGCTGGATAGCCAATTTTCGTGGCTATCGCGACGGCGTCTTCGGTGCTCGTGGCCGATCCATTCGGGGTTTGGCGCAGACCAAGCTTGTCGAGCATGGCCGCGAACAAGCGTCGGTCTTCTGCGGTCTCGATGCTTTCGGGCTGAGTGCCAAGAATGGGTACGCCTGCCGCTTTCAATCCGTTCGCCAAATTCAGCGGTGTTTGACCGCCAAACTGAACGAACACGCCCTCTGGTTTCTCCTGATCACAAATGTTGAGCACGTCTTCGAGCGTGAGCGGCTCGAAGTAAAGTTTGTCGCTCGTGTCGTAATCCGTGGAGACCGTTTCCGGATTGGAGTTGACCATGATGGTTTCAAATCCGAGCTCGCGCAGAGCAAAGGCCGCGTGCACGCAACAATAGTCGAATTCGATTCCCTGGCCGATCCGGTTCGGTCCGCCGCCAAGGATCATAATCCTGCGTTTGCCGCTCTCGCGCCGCTCGTTCTCATCGCCATACGTCGAGTAGTAATAAGGCGTGTACG
>Ga0209156_10004445_pt1 | contig 10217 bp, 8 predicted proteins | sample GraSoiAngelo_124_FD_185881 | JGI IMG/M metagenome (GOLD analysis project Ga0209156, IMG submission 185881) | Grasslands soil microbial communities from the Angelo Coastal Reserve, California, USA - 14_0927_05_20cm (SPAdes) (version 2) | ecosystem: Environmental > Terrestrial > Soil > Grasslands ...
TTGGCCAGCACGACGCGCCCACGAACGGTGCGGAGGCGATACTCTCGGCGCCCGACCGACCGCCCGCCCAGGCGCCGCCTGGCCGCCAGCGGACGAGGCGGCTGACGAGGGCCAGTGCACTGTGCGCGTTGGGAGCCGAGCTCGTCGACGTCGTGGTCGACGCCGCGGGTCGCGCGACCTACATCTTCGCCGGCGCGGCGGCCAGCGACGCGGCCGCGCGCCTCCGAATCGCCAAGCAGCGGCTCCTGGAGGACGGCGCGAAATCCACCCCCCAGGGCGCCGTCCTGCCTTCTAGCCACTCGCAGACGCGGTGAGGAAGGGTGAGATAGCGGCTCCCGCGCGCCTCTCGCTGGGGCGCTTTCAGGCGGGCTTTCAGCGCGAGCTGTCGGTCGAGTTGACGCGCGCGTTGTTCGGTGACTTCTAGCGCGCGTTGTTCAGTGCGGTGTTCAGTGCGTCTTTCGCGCGATCGTTCCAGCTTCTGGAATTGGGACTGCCATGGGACTGGTCCCAGGGGCCGCACCTGTCCTCTTGCGTCCAACCTGACAGGACAGCGGCTCAGCCAACTCCGTGAGAATATGGACACGTGCGGACAGGTGAGGACACACGCGCACGCACCTTCGGGTGGTTCATCTTCCACGACGCGAAGTGAGGACGCGCCCGTTATTTCGGGCGTCGAGGATTCGCGAGCGCCTTCCTACACGGGTTTCTGGGCTTCAAGTCTCAGACGGCCGCCAAAGGCCACTTCAGCGTTGAAGCGGGTCAGCTAGACATAGCGCATGGTCGCTCGACCCGGCGTAGAACGATCACGAAACTCCCAAGCAAACACAGTGTCAAGGCGAAAAAGACAATCCCTCCTCGGAGGTGTAGTTTGCCTGTGAGCCACGCAGGATCAACATACGCGGCGAGCAGTGTGAGGGTCGCGATCCGCATGCCATTTTTCACAATCGCCAAGGGGACGAGCAACGCGAGCATGATCGCGCGAGTCCACCACGCGCGCAACGCCCAATGGCCCACGAGGGCGCCGACCCCGATCAGCACCACGGCCGAGCGGAGGCCGCTACACTCCGGGGCGACTTCGATGGTCAGCCCCGGCACCGTGATGAAGACGCCATCGCGGACCACGGGCAGGCCGAGAAGTAGCAAGAGGCCATAGCTGACGTCGGCAGAGCGTGCGGCAAGCCACGCCTGGATCACGAGGCTCTCCTATCGTCGACGGGAGAACCACCGCGCTGCGCCGAGTCCGGCCCCGCCGAGACCGAGGAGCGTGAGCAAGCCGGGTTCGGGAACACTCGTCGGCTGCCCGGTCTGCTCAAGACTGGTCACCGAGGATGATGCCTGCCTCGCTTGTGGCCGACAGGCGGCCATCAGGGCGATCAATACGATGATGAGCAGTAAGCTTCTCATGATCTCGTCACCCTGGGAGGGTCGACGGCGCAGGCCTTGAGTCTGTTTCGCTCATCTCTCAGGCACGCCCGTAACAGAATGCAGACACGATGCCAAAGCGCACGGGAGACGATTTTCGTGCTGTGACCGAGATTTACCGCAGTCGCTTCATTTCCAGATAGGCAATTCTCTGGCGCACCGTGGACAAGGATCCATCTCATTGTGATAAGAGTTGCAGCTTCTCACCTCAGTTTCGCGAGCGCTTCTTGCGCTTCCTACCTTTCGTTCCTGTCTGGCCCGTCCGATGCCTCGCGCACCTTGCCCAGGAGGCGGTGCCGTCGAAGAAGGTGAACTCCTGCGGTGAGCCGTGTGCCCGAAAAGGGGCACGCATCGATGCCGTTCCATCCGTTTCCCCGAAAAGCACGGCCGCATTCCGGCAAGTCCTAGGCAATTCAAGTGCCTGTCGTCTTTGAACTCGCCCGCCGCTGTCGAAGCGTCTCCAAGGCGAGAAAGCGCACGCCGGCTCCATCCAGGCCCGGTTGACGGCCCTCGACTGGAAGGCGATCGAGGAGTCGCTGTGGCGCTTCGGCTACGCCAAGGCCGGGTCGGTCCTGACGCCCGCGGAGTGCGCCGAGCTGGCCGAGGGTGCCCGCGGCTTCTATCGCGCGACCGTCCGCCACAGGGTGAGCCGCGTGCTCTCCGGCTCGCGCTACACGCTCGGCGTCATCTTCCCCGACCGCGAAGAGACGACGTGTCTACTTTTTCGAGGGTGGTTCTTTGCTAGATTGAGCGCGCGAGTGAGTGGCGAAGAAGCGGTTCAAAGCTTCGGCCGTGTGTTCGGGAGACTCTTCCGGGAAAAAATGGCCCGCGTTCAGCGGGCGGCCTCGAACATCGTCGCTCCAAGCTTTCCAAAGCGCGACCGGTCCACCGGCCGCTGCATACCAGGTATCAAGAGGCCCGTGAGCGCTCCAGAGTGCCAGTAGAGGGCAGGCGATGCGTCGCCCCTCCATGCTGTCCGCCTTATCATGCTCGCGATCGAGCGTCGCGGCGGCTCGATACTCCTCGCAGATAGCATGGGCATGCGCAGGATCCCTAAGAGCCTCAACATAAGCCGCACGCACTTCCGGGAGGAATACGGTCGAAGGAGATCCCCATCCTCCGAGCGCATCGTTGACGATCGCCGCAGATGCCACTGCCAGTATGCATTCCGGAAGCGGCTCAGGCTGAGCAAGCAGCGACCAAGGCCAGTAGGCCAACGCGAATCTCGCATCGGCCCGGTCCCATACCGTCGCCGTCGGCAGGATATCAAGGACAGCGAGACGGTCGACGCGCTTCGGATGATCAAGGGCCATGCGATACGCGACGCGACCACCACGGTCATGTCCCGCCACAGAGAAGCGCGCAAAGCCAAGCTGCTCCATGACGACCACCATGTCTTGTGCCATGGCGCGCTTCGCATATGGTGCGTGGTCCGGAGTGGAGGCAGGGCAACCGCTGCGCCCGTAGCCACGAAGATCTGGGCAGACCACCGTAAAGCTACGGGCAAGCATCGGCGCGACGCCGCGCCACATCAGGTGTGTCTGTGGAAAACCGTGCAACAAGAGGATCGGCGACCCGGAGCCGGACCAGCGCGCAAAGATGCTGGTCTCGCCCGTCTGGATCTCGGCGGTTTCGAAGTCATCCATCATTCCAAAATCCCCACAGTACGAAGGGCAATCCAACGCTGCGGCTGAGCGTCCGGCCGTCCCGGGGTTCGACCGCGACGGGCAAGACATGTCAGCGTGTCGGTATGTCCTCAAGGGGAAATTCGATGGCGAGCCTGATCTGCTCGCCACGATCGTCGACGCCGATGAACAACTTTCTGGCAATCGGATCGAGGTTGACCCGTCTCTCGGTACCTTCGAACCATTGTGGTATGACTAACCAGCTGCTGTCGATCATCCGCACCCGCAGCTGCCCGTTTGGTGGTAGTCGAAGCTGCAGGCTCCGGGTCCTCGGCGCCGGCGTAAAGCCTCGACCAAGCATGACCAATGTCTCGAGCCCGCTAAAGTTAACGCCAACTCCCCGCGTGTCCTCAAGAGTCACCACGTATCGGTAGTCCTTCGCCCGGCCACCGCTCTTTCTGTATCCGGGAGAGGTTGCGTCCCGCTCCGATGTCGTCAGTTCTCCCACGCTCCACTTGAGACCGGTGGACGCACCTTGCGTGAGCCTTCCCGCACAGCCGACCAGTTGCGTCGCAACGAGTGAGGCGAGGACACACCCGCCGGGTGAATGGACCGTCATTGCGCCCATCGGCCACCCCCGCGTCGAGCCGGCATTTTGACCAGGGCGGTCCATGTTTTCAACAGGGGTGACAGAGGTGTGAACATGATGATGCCGGCTAACGCACAGCATCACTCGCGGGCGCAGCTATGCTCACGAGACCGACGCAACATACTCTTGCGGGAAATCGAGTTTGGTGAGGGCACGCTGAAGACGCGCTGCATATTCCGGGTTCCGCTCATGTGCTCGCGGCGCTTCGCGCAGGTTGTAACACAGGGCCGGCGCAGATGTGCCCTCCAAGGGCCGGGCGAGGACAGCTTCGGGGCAGTACTGTTCTAGGCCCGGAGCGGTATAGAGCCGCTCGAGTTCAGCGTGTGTGAGGGCGAATAGCATACCGTAGGCGCGACCGCCGGCGGATGGAAGGAGCGTGGCGCGCTGGCCGATACGTAATGCGAAGTCGTCGACATATGCCCGCCGTGGGTTGACCGGTGCCACGTCGGCCTCACGGAGGATATCGATGTCCATGAACAAGCCATAGAAGAAGGCATCGATGCGGCGATCACTCATATACGTTCGCCTCCGCGTGCATAACTAGAACTCGTCTGCAGGATAGGCAGGTCTGCTGCGAGGCTCTGCAGCGTATCGCGGAGCCGGCTGCAGTCGCACGCGTCATCGCGGCCCTTTGTTTTCCCCGTGTTGAGCTAGAGACGCGCGAGTTGGTACCACGGTGTAGGCTGCGAGATCCTGCCGCGTATCTTGGCGCACCTGGATTGAAACACTGCGGGGCTGTGCAAGGGCGAGAGTCAATCCGATCATGCGCAGGCACTATAGCCTACCGATCGACGGCCGGGCAACGGACGGCCGCCGTGAGCGGCTGCGGGCGGCGGTGGTCGCCCCCCGAACGGGACTCGTGATATCGTGCCCCCCATGAGCGCCACGACCCGGCTGGCGGAGTTCACCCTCAAGATGACGCTCGAGGATTGCCCGCCCGAGGCCGTCGCGCGGGCGCGGCTGGCCGTGCTCGACACGCTCGGCGTGATGCTGGCCGGCGCCGCCGAGCCCGCGGCGCGTGCCGTGCGGCAGGTGGCGCGCGCCGAGGGCGGGGTGCCGCTCGCGACGGTCGTCGGTACACGGCTCGCGACCGCGCCCGGCTGGGCGGCGCTCGCCAACGGCACGGCCGGTCACGCTCACGACTTCGACGACACGAACTTCGCGCTCATGGGCCACCCGAGCGTGCCGCTGCTCGCGACCGCGCTGGCCGCCGGCGAGGCCGAGACGGCCGACGGCCGGCTGGTCGTCCTGGCCTACATCGTCGGCTTCGAGGTCTCCACCACGCTCGGCCGCGCGCTCAACCCCGAGCACTACACCCGGGGCTGGCACGCGACATCCTCCATCGGCACGCTCGGCTGCGCCGCGGCCGCGGCGCGCCTGCTCGGGCTCGACGTGAGCCAGACGCGCCACGCGCTCGCCATCGCCGCCTCGCACGCCTCGGGGCTCAAGGAGAACTTCGGCTCGATGACCAAGCCCTACCACGCGGGCCACGCGGCGCGCGGCGGACTGCTCGCCGCCCAGCTCGCCCGCGAGGGGCTTACCGCGTCCCCCACGGCGCTCGAGGGCCCGCAGGGCTACGTCGCCGCGTTCGGCGGCGCCGGCAGGCTCGAGCCCGCGCTCGACGCCCTCGGCCGCACGTGGCAGCTCCTGGCCTCCGGGATCGCCGTGAAGCCCTACCCCTCGTGCGCGCTCACCCACTCGGCGATCGACGCCCTCCTCGAGCTGCGCGCGCGGCACGGCATCCGCCCCGGCGACGTCGCCGCCGTCGAGGTGGGCGTGAATCGCGTGGTCCCCGACGTCCTGGCGCACCGGCACCCCGCCACGGCCCTCGAGCGGAAGTTCTCGATGCAGTTCTGCGCGGCCGCCGCGCTCGGCGCGGGGCGCGTCGACCTCGCGTCGTTCGAGGACGGCCCCGTGCGCGACGCCGAGGTGCGCCGCCTCATGGAACAGGTCGTGATGGTCGTGGATCCCGCGCTGCCGGACGGCCTCGAACAGCATGCGTGGGCACGCGTCACGGTGCGGCTCGCCGACGGCACGAAGCTCGCCTCGCCGCCGCGCGGCGCTCAGGGCCACGCGGACGCCCCGCTCTCGCGCGAGGCCCTCCACGCGAAGTTTCTCGCCTGCGCGACGCGGGCGCTCTCCCGCGACGAGGCAGAGGGCGTCGCCGTGGAGCTCGAGCACCTCGAGGACATTCCCGACATCCGCACGCTGACCTCGCGTCTCACGGGCGACCTCGACTGACCGGCCGCGACCACCAAGGAGAGACGAATGGGCGTGCTCGACGGGATCAAGATTCTCGAGCTGGCGCGGGTGCCGCCGGCGGAGCTGCCGGGCATGATGCTGGCCGATGTGGGCGCCGACGTCTTGAAGATCGAGACCCCCGAGCCCGACCGGCCGAGCGACGCCGAATGGGTCCGGCGCACGCTCCACACCTTCACCAACCGCAACAAGCGCTCGATGAGCCTCAACATGAAGTCGGCCGACGGGCAGGAAATCTTCCGGAGGCTCGCCACGGCCGCCGACGTCGTCGTCGAGGGCTTCCGCCCGGGCGTGATGAAGCGGCTCGGCGCCGACTACGAGACCCTCCGGAAGCTCAACCCGCGCCTCGTCTACTGCTCGCTCTCGGGCTTCGGCCAGGACGGCCCGTACAAGGACTACCCCGCGCACGACATGAACTACCTCTCGCTCGCCGGCGTGCTGAACCTGATCGGCGAGCCGGGCCGCAAGCCCGTGATCCCGCTCAACCTCGTCGCCGACTACGCGGGGGCGAGCCTGCACGGCGCGCTCGGCATCGTGCTCGCGCTCTTCGCGCGCGAGCGCACCGGGCGCGGCCAGCACGTGGACGTCGCCTACCTGGACACGAGCGTGTCCCTGCTCGCGGCGACGCCGAACATGCGCTTCTTCTTCTCGGACGGGATCGCGCCCCGGCGCGGCGAGGGGTTCCTCGGCGGCTCCTATCCCTACTACGCGATCTACGAGACGCGCGACGGCAAGCTCCTGACGATCGGCTGCACCGAGCCCTGGCTCTGGGAGAACTTCTGCAAGGCGATCGACCGCCCGGAGCTCGCACGCTTCGCGCGCACGAACGATCAGTTCGTGCGCGCCGCCAACGCCGAGGAGGAGGCCGCGCGCCGCGAGATCGAGGCGATCATCCGGACGCGCGACCGCGACGAGTGGTACGAGCGCCTCGTGCGGGCCGACGTCTGCGTCGGCAAGGTCTACGAGATCGACGAGATGGTGCGGGACCCGCAGCTCAACCACCGCCAGATGATCGTGGACGTCGAGCACCCGACCCACGGCCGCGTCCGGCAGATCGGCATCGCGATCAAGCTCTCCGACACGCCGGGCTCGATCCGCAGCGCGGCGCCGCTCCCGGGCGAGCACACGGCGGCGGTCCTGAAGGACCTGGGGCTCGGCGCCGCCGATATCGGGCGGCTCCGCGAGAAGGGCGTCATCGAGTAGCGGCGCCCGTGACACCGGCCTGGCGGCAGCTCACGCTGCTCTCGCTCGCCGAGCTGGCCGCCCTCGGCCTCTGGTTCAGCGCCGCCGCGGTCCTGCCCGCGCTCTCGCGCGAGTGGGCGCTCGGCGACGGGGGCCGCGCCGGCCTCACGATCGCCGTCCAGGCGGGCTTCATCGCGGGCACGCTCGCGAGCGCGCTCGGCAACCTCCCCGACGTCTGCTCGCCCCGTGCCCTGATGACCGCGAGCATCGTCCTCGGCGTCGTCGCCAACGGTGCGTTGGCGCTCGCGGTCGAGAGCCTCGGCCCGGCCCTCGCCCTCCGCTTCGTCACGGGCGTCGCGATGGCGGGCGCCTACCCGCCCGCGATGAAGATCATGGCGACGTGGTTCCGCGAGGGCCGGGGCCTCGCGATCGGGATCCTGATCGGCGCGCTCACGGTGGGCTCGGCCACGCCCCACCTGGTGCGGGGCCTCACCGAGCTCCCCTGGCGCGGGGCGCTCCTCGTCGCCTCGGCGCTCGCCGCGGTGGGCGCCGTCATCGTCCAGCTCTTCGTGACCGAGGGCCCCCACCGCTTCCCGGCGGCGCGCTTCGACCTCAAGATGGCGTGGGCGGTCTTCAGCGAGCGCGGCCCGCGGCTCGCCTGCTTCGGGTACCTCGGCCACATGTGGGAGCTCTACGCGATGTGGGCGTGGATCGGCGTCTTCCTCGCCGAGAGCCTCGCCGCGCGCGGCGGCGGGAGCTACGCCGGGCTCAACGCGCCGGCCGCGACGTTCGTGGTGGTCGCGGCGGGGGCCTTCGGCTGCTGGGTGGGCGGCGTCGTCTCCGACCGCTGGGGCCGCACGACGCTTACGATGGCGGCGATGGCGCTCTCGGGCGCGTGCGCCCTCGTCACGGGCTTCACGTTCGGCGGCCCACCGCTCCTGACGCTCGCGCTCGCGATCGTGTGGGGTGTCACCGTCATCGCCGACTCCGCGCAGTTCTCGACCGCGATCACGGAGCTCTCGCCTGCGGCCTACGTCGGCACGGCGCTCACGACCCAGACGTGCGCCGGGTTCGCGCTCACGATGGCCTCGATCTGGCTGGTCCCGCCCCTCGTGCGCGCCGCCGGCTGGCCCTGGGCCTTCGCGGCCCTCGCCGTCGGTCCGGCCCTCGGCGTCGCCGCCATGGGACGGTTACGCGCGCTCCCGGAGTCGGCGAAGCTCGCCGGGGGCCGGCGTTGACGCGGAGCACACCGGGGACGGGGGAGCGGCGCGGGCGACTAGACGGCGGCCTGGAGGACCGACTGGAGGCGGCGCAGCAGCGGGGCGCCCTGCCCTTCGAGCCACTCGCGCGTGGACTGGTAGCCGAAGCGGAGCGCGGCGCGGCTCGCGTCGAAGCCCATGGACGGCCCGAACATCGGCGCGTCCGCCTGCGAGGGCTGGATCAGGAAGAATTCGGTCCGCGGGTACTTCACCCGCAGCGTCGCGAGACCGAGCTGCAGGAGGTTCTGGCTGTAGATGCGGCCGGCCTGCTCCATGATGGCGTAGAGGCCGCGGTTCCGGAGCGGCGTCAGGCCCTTCTCGTAGTTCGGCACGAGCGGGTTGATCACGACGACCACGCTCGCGCCCTCCTCGGCGGCGAGGTCGGCGTGGCCGCTGAAGCCGACGCCGCCGTCCACATAGTCGCGGCCGTTGATCTCGTAGGGCTCGAAGAAGCCGGGGATCGCCGACGAGGCCGCCACCGCCTGACTGATCGGCACGTCGCGGAGTGCGTCCTTGCCGAAGACCACGCGCTGGGCGCGCTCGAGCTCGATCGCCGGGATGAGCAGCGTGGGCTCGAGCTCACCGAAGGCGTTGCGCAGGCCGCGCTTCTCGAGGGCGTCGCGCATGAACCGCTCGAGCGCCGCGAGCGAGAAGAAGCCGGAGGGCAGGTCGCGCTCGGCCTGGGCGAGCATGTCGGGGACGGAGCCCCGCCAGCCCTTCACCGCGTTCTTGCCGACGGCCCAGAGGAGCCGCCCGAAGCGGCCCGCCGCGTGGCGGAACGAGTCCGCGGCGTACACGGCGCTCCGGCGGAAGTTCAGCGGGTCGTCGAGGTCTTGGTCGACGATGCGGAAGATCTCGGAGGCGCGCACGCCGTTGGCGAGCAGCGAGCCGACGACGGCGCCCGCGCTGCAGCCGACGTAGACCTGGAAGTAGCTGCTGCCGCTGAGCCGCTCCTCGAGCGCTGCGACGGCGCCGACCTCGTACATGCCACCGATGACCCCGCCGCCCGCCAGCGCGAGCGCGTGCCGGGGCTGACGGCGGGAGCGCCAGAAGCCCATCGCGCGCTGCAGCAGATCCCCCATGGCAAACGTCATTGTAGCAAGCCCCCTGCCACCGCATCGCTTCCTGGAAACCCTGATATTGCGTTGGGCTTTCCCTTAGTCCTGAAGACGCAAGGTGGGCCCGGCAGCTTCGCTGTCGAGGATCGGTCAGGACATTGGCCAGGATGACGCCCGGAACCCGAGGAAGGTCCGCGCCCCAGCCGCCGGGAGCGCGGGCGAAGCGCCTGAGCCGGGCCATGCATCGAAAAGCCCGGGAGGACACATGATTACGGTGCGACAGGCAGAGGAGCGCGGCCGCTTCGACCACGGCTGGCTCGACACGCGCCACACGTTCTCGTTCGCGGACTACCACGACCCTGCGCACATGGGCTTCCGCGGGCTGCGCGTCATCAACGAGGACCGCGTCCAGCCGGGCCAGGGCTTCCCCACGCACGGCCACCGGGACATGGAGATCATCTCCTACGTCCTCGAGGGCGCGCTCGAGCACAAGGACAACATGGGGACGGGCTCGGTCATCCGCCCGGGCGACGTCCAGCGCATGAGCGCCGGCACCGGCGTCCTCCACAGCGAGTTCAACCAGTCGAAGAGCGAGCCCGTCCACTTCCTCCAGGTCTGGATCCTGCCGCAGGCGCGAGGCCTCGAGCCGAGCTACGAGCAGAAGCATTTTCCGGAAACGGAGAAGCTGGGCCGGCTCCGGCTGATCGCCTCGCGCGACGGGCTGGAGGGCTCCGTCACGGTCCACCACGACGCGCGCGTCTAC
>Ga0209156_10004447_pt1 | contig 10215 bp, 10 predicted proteins | sample GraSoiAngelo_124_FD_185881 | JGI IMG/M metagenome (GOLD analysis project Ga0209156, IMG submission 185881) | Grasslands soil microbial communities from the Angelo Coastal Reserve, California, USA - 14_0927_05_20cm (SPAdes) (version 2) | ecosystem: Environmental > Terrestrial > Soil > Grasslands...
GGATCTTCCGGATCTCGCCGAGGAGCGAGTCGATGTTGTAGCCCACCCCACGCTTGCCGAATTTCCCGAACGTTGAGAGGTCGCGGCGGATCTGCGTCGCGTTGATGTTCGTGTAGTCCGCGATCTCCTGGGAGGAGATGCGGTCCTTGCCCATCTTCTTCGACTGGGTCAGGACCTGGAGGTAGCGGCTGAGGCGAGCGGCGACGCCGACGCCGAGCCGGTCGTTCGAAACCTCCGTCCGGTCTGAAGTTTGTAACACCGCACGAGCATTCTGCCAATTCCGCTCGGTGCGCCGCTTAGGGATGTCACAAACCCGCTGTTTCGCCCGCCGCTTGTGCGGCCGCCAGCTTGCGCCGGAACGGCTCCGGCTGGACGTAATAGGTGCAGACCCGCTCGCCGTCGATCTCGACAACCGGGATCAGCTCGCGGTAGCGGGCCTCGAGCTCGCGGTCGCCGTCGATCGCTACGTGGTCGAACTCGAACCCGAGCTCGTCGCGAAGCGCTGCGAGCTGAGCGTTGGCCCGCTCGCAAAGGTGGCAGCCCTGAGCTGCGTAGAGAACGACGCGGGGGGATTGCTTCGGCTCGGACCGGCTCACTTAGTAACAGTCTGTTACTTGGATATCGGGCTGTGGAGGCGGGCCATCCCCAGTGTTTCAGCCCGCGACACACTTTTTGAGCAAGTAACAGACTGTTACTTGCTGGACGGCAACGCTACGGGTACAGGCCACGGGTGATCGTCGCGTCGGCCACGCGCCGCACCGCCAGCCCGTAGGCGGAGAGGCGCATCGTCGTCTTGCGCTCGTCCATCGTGCGCCAGGTCTCGTTGAACGCGCGCGTGGTGATGTCGCGGAGCTTCGAGTTGATCTCGTCCTCTTTCCAGAAGTACTCCTGAAGCCCCTGGACCCACTCGAAGTACGAGACGACGACCCCGCCGGCATTTGCGAGCACGTCCGGGAGGATCAAGACGCCGCGATCGTCGAGGATCTCGTCGGCGGCGGGAGTCACCGGCCCGTTTGCGCCCTCGGCGATGATCTTCGCCTTCACCTGGTCGGCGTTTGCGGTGGTGATCACCTGCTCGAGCGCGCAGGGCGCCAGGACATCGCAATCGAGCAGGATCAGCTCCTCGTTCGTGATCGACTCGGCCCCCCGCAGTCCCTCGAGCGCCCCTGTCTCCTGCTTGTGCGCGAGCACCGCGGCCACGTCGAGGCCGTCCTCGTTGTAGATGCCTCCGCGCGAGTCGGAAACCGCGATCACGATCGCGCCCTGCTCGGCGAGGAACTTGGCCAGGAAGCTGCCGACGTTGCCGAAGCCCTGCACGACCGCACGCAGGCCCTCCATCCGCATCTCCTTCTTGCGGATCGCCTCCTGGATGCAGTAGAGCGCACCATGCGCGGTCGCTTCCAACCTCCCCAGCGAGCCACCGACGTTGAGCGGCTTGCCGGTGACGACGCCGAGCACCGAATGGCCCTTGTTCATCGAGTAGGTGTCGAAGATCCACGCCATCACCGCCGGGGTCGTGCCGACGTCGGGCGCCGGGATGTCCTTCTCGGGCCCGATCTCATTGATGATCTCGCTCGTGTAGCGACGGGTCATCCGCTGCAGCTCGCTCGGCGAGAGCTTCTTCGGATCGACTGCGATCCCGCCCTTCGCGCCGCCGAACGGGATCCCCATCAGCGCGCACTTCCAGGTCATCCACATCGCCAGAGCCTTGACCTCGTCGAGCTCGACGTCGGGGTGGTAGCGGATCCCGCCCTTCGACGGCCCCCTGGCGACGTTGTGGGTGACGCGGTAGCCCTCGAAAGCCAGGATGTTGCCGTCGTCCATGGTTACGGGCACCGAGACGACGACCGCCTTCTTGCACTCCTGCAGGATGTTGACGAGGTTTGAGTCGACCGCGAACAGCTCGGCTACGCGCCGCAGTTGTTCCTTGGCGATGTCGTAGGGATTCTCCCGGAGGTGTGATTCGGGGACTTCGAGTGTGGTCACTGACGCTCCTTCGGCACTCGGCAGATGGAAAAGTCGCCGCAAATAGCGGACTGAGTATGGGACCCTACTTGATCGTGAACGTCACCTTTCGGTAGGTCGCGCGGCTGCCATCCGGTGGCATGGCGGCGAGCGCGAGGGTGTAATCGCCGGCAGGCAAGGTGTTCCCGTTCGGGTCGCGCCCGGTCAGGCCGAAGGCATAACTGCCGGGCAGGAGGTCGCGCATTCGGACGAGCAGGCCGAGGTGGCTGCCGAACGCGCTCGTCAGGACCATGTCGAGTCGGCCGACCGGGTGGACCTCGGTTCCGTCCGAGCCGCGCGTAAGACCTCCGGCGCGGAACGAGAGCACGGCCGGCGTCGTATCGGAGGGCTTGAAGCTCTGCTTTGAGAGCCGCAGGCCCGTAAGAAGCGGCCCGTTGTACCGCCCGAAGGGGATCGCCCACGGAATTCTCAGCGGGAACGTCGAGCGGGATCCGATCGCGATCGTTCCCTCCGCGGGCGCACCGGTGTTCGGGGTGCCCTGGAAGGACGCCTTCACGCGAATGGTGATCTTTCCGCCGGGAGGCAGCCGGAAGCGATCCGGCGTGGCGGTCAGCGCCAGGCCGGCGCCGCCGGTCTGGGGCAACGCCACGCGCAGGTCGAGCCGACGGCTGGACAGGCTCCGGATGGTCAGTTTCTGGACGGAGCGCCAGTTCGTGCGAGCGGCAGGCCCGAAGGCGAGGGTGGTTGGATCGGCCGCGAGCTCGGCGGCCGCCCCGGCCCCCACGTCGACCAATCCAGTGCCTTGGGTCGTTATGGACCCGTCCGCGAACGGGCGGCCATAGTCGGCGAGGACGCTGCGAAGCGCCTGCGCATCGAGGTCCGGCCGCGCCTGCGCAAGCAAGGCGGCTGCGCCAGCAACGGTCGCAGCGGCAGCGCTCGAGCCGTTCACGGTCCCGTAGGCGGCCGTCCCGTCAGCGGCCGCCGAGGGCTCCGATGTCATCAAGGCGATACCGGGGGCGAGGAGGTTGGAGCGGACGCGCCAGTCGAACGAGAGGCCGCGCGACGAAAACGGAGCAGCACCGCCCCCGGTGCCGTTCCGAGCGACGCGCGACGCTCCGAGCGAGAGGGCCGGATGCCTGCCGGCCGCGAGGGCGTCGAGCGCCGTGCGGGCGACGTCGTCCGGGACGGCGACGACCGGAACGGGAACGCTCTCGTCGAGGCCGAGCCCCCCGGCTGGAATCGCAGTTCCGTAGAGGACAACCGCCGCCGCGCCTGCGCGGGCGGCATTCTCGACCGCGGTGACCGGATCGTCGCCCGCGCGGACGAGGGCGGCGCGGCCGGCGACCACGCTCAGTCCGTCTCGGTTGAAGAAGGAGTCCAGCGACGGCGGGGCAAGAAATCCGCCAGGGCTCGCACTGGAGCTCCGTTCCTGCGGCCTCGCAAGCGCGAGCTCCCGGGCATGCGTCGGCAGCACGGCCCCGGCGAGGGGCAGCAGCCGGTCGACCAGCACGTCGAGGGCGACGCGGACGACGACCCGTACCTCCTCCGTGTGCGAGCGCAGGTCGGCGGCCCCGACGCTGAGAGCCGCCGGTGATGCGCCCGGACTGGACAGGCTCCCGAAGGCAGGGCCGGCCGGCCCGTCGTTTCCGGCCGCGGCGACGACCAAGGTGTCGAGGTCGAGCGCACCCTCGACGGCTCGGGCATCCGGCGCGTCGGCGAACGCCGCATACGGAGCCGCCAGCGCCACAAGGGCGATCCTGGCCGCATCGTGCGCGTCGCCGTCCTCGTTCGGGTCTACGGCCCGCTCGAGCCCCGCGATCAACTGGTCGGTGCGCGAGTACACCGCCCAGCCGCCCCCGACAATTTGCTGCCAGCCCGCAACGCGGATCGGAAGCACCGAGGCGCCGGTCGCAACACCCGCGAGCCCCTCCGGCCCCCCGGCGCCGACAAGCAGTCCCGCCATCTCCGTCCCGTGCCGCTCGAGCCTGGTCGCATCGTTGGGCTTCGTCGCGGCAAGCGCGTGAAAGTCGCCGTCGCTGAGGACGTTGATCCCGTCTTGGACTCGTCCCCGGAGGAACGGCTGGGCCCGGTCGACGCCCGTGTCGAGCAGCGCGATCGTGACGCCGCGGCCGTCGAACCCCGGCAGCATGATCTCAGGGCGATGCGCAGCGCCGCGTGCAAGCTCGTTCTTCGCCAGCAGCTGGGACGAGATCGTGGCGGGGTAAGCGACCCGCACCGGGTAAACGCCGGCGACCTCCCGCTCCCGCTCGAGGAGCGCGACGGCCTCCGAGTCGAGTGCGGCGGAAAAGCCGTTGATGACCCGCGAGTAGTAGTAATCGACCCGCACCTGGACCCCGTGCTGAGCGAGCGTGGCCAGGACCTGCTGTTGCGCCGCGAGGGCGGCCGTCGTCCACTGCCGCTCCTGCGAGTCGGTCGCGCGGCCGCCGGCGCGAGCGACTCGCTGCGCGAGCGAAGGCGCCTTGAGCACGACGATCACGCGTTGACCGACGTCGACCCGCGGCCGGGCGCTGCCCGCAAGCCCGCGCCAGGCCGCCGCGGTCGAGGAGAGCGTCGGCTCGGTCGAGCGTGTGCCGCCGGCCCCGATGAGGAACGCCAGCGTGCCGAGCGCGACGATGCCGACCGGCGCCGCACGGATCACTCTTCCTTTACTCAAAACGCGTGTGGCCTTTTGGACTCGAGATTAGACGGACGCCCCGGTGAAGCCGGGACGTCCTCCAGACGGCGTCGCAAGCGACGCCTTCGCGGCCTGCCCGGGCGGCGCTAGCCAGACGCGTACGCATCGAGCGCAAGATAACCGGGGAAGGGGACTGCCTCCGCGTAGCGGGCGGCCGACGCGATCATCGCCGCATTGTCCGTGCAGAGCGGCAGCGGCGCGAAGGCCGCCTCCGGTAGCGCCGCCCGCAGCTCCGAGTTGGCCGCGACCCCGCCGACGACCGCGATCCTCGACGCGGCGTTTTGCTCGGCGGCCTCGTGCACCCGGGCGACGAGGGCGCGGACGATCGCACGCTGGTAGGCGGCGGCGAGATCGGCGCGGCGGCGTTCGAGCTCGTCCTCCGAGAGGTCGCGGACGGTGTAGAGCAGCGCCGTCTTCAGGCCCGAGAACGAGAAGTCGAGCCCGTGCACTCGCGCGACTGGGAAATCGTAGGAGCCGGAATCGCCCTCGCGGGCCAGCCGGTCGATGGCCGCTCCGCCGGGGTAGCCGAGGCCGAGCAGCCGCGCTCCTTTGTCGAACGCCTCGCCCGCGGCGTCGTCGAGAGTTGTCCCCAGCACGCGAAAGCCGCCGGGCTCGGCGACGTCGATCAGCAGCGTGTGACCGCCGCTCGCGAGCAGGCAGAGAAAGGGCGGCTCGATCGGCTCCGGCTGGAGGTAGAGCGATGCAACGTGACCGTGCAAGTGATTGACCGGGACCAGCGGCAGCCGGTTCGCCCAGGCGACGGCCTTCGCAGCCGAGAGACCGACGAGCAGCGCGCCGACGAGGCCGGGTCCCTGCGTGACCGCGACCGCATCGAGGGTCTCGAGCTCGGCGTCCGCCTCGGCCAGTGCCTCCCGCAGCACGGGCACGACGAGCTCGAGGTGGCGTCGCGAAGCGACCTCCGGGACGACGCCCCCGAAGCGAGCGTGAAGCTCCGCCTGCGAGGAGATGACGTTCGAGAGGATTCGCCCATCGGGCGTGACGACCGCGGCGGCCGTCTCGTCACACGAAGTTTCGATGCCCAGGATCAGTCGTCCGGCTCGCTGATTGGATCCTTCCACATGATCAATGCGTCTTCTCGATTGTCCGTGTAGTAGCCGCGCCTGACGCCGCGGGGCTTGAAGCCCAGTCGTTCGTAGAGGGCGACTGCTTCCGTGTTCGTGACGCGCACCTCGAGCGTGTAGCCGCGGCGGCCTCGGCCGGCCGTCACCTCGAACAGCCGCTCGAGCAGCATCGTCGCGATGCCGCGGCGGCGGTGCTCCGCGGTCACAGCGACGTTCATCACATGCCAGGCGTCGACATAACGGGAGATGACGAGGTAGCCCACAAGCTCGAAGGTCTCGAGGTCGAAGGCGCCGAGGCAGATCGAAGACGGCTTCGCGAGCTCGCTCGCGAACATCGAGCGCGACCAGGGCGTCGGATAGGAAGCCCGCTCGATCCGCTCGATCGCGTTCAGGTCCCGCATCTCGAGCCGCCGCAGCTCGACTCGCGTCATCTCCTTCATCGCGCCTGCTCCGCGTCCGGAAGTCGCAGGTACAGCGGCTCGACCGCCTCGGGATCGACGGGCTCGCCGGCGAGCTCCGCGTGGAACCGAGCCCGCGGAAGGTGCAACTCGCTCTCTCCAGCCGGAATCCTCGCGCCGAGCGCTTCGAGCACATCGCGATAGCGGATGGCTCCGTCGCCGACGCACGTCTCCCCCGGCTCGAGCCGCAGCTGACCAGGGGCCGCCACAACCGGAGCTCCGTCGACGAGCGTGAACACCTCTCGGCGACCTGCGTCGACCACCGGCAGGGCGCCGGGAGCGCCGGCGGCGAGCGCGGCGAGCGTGGAAACCCCGGCGAGGGGCAGCTCGAGCGCGAAGGCAAGCGCGCGGGCGGCTGCAAGTCCCATGCGGGTCGCGGTGAAGCTCCCCGGACCGGTGCCGACGACGAGGCGGTTCAGATCGCGCGGGTCGGCGCCTGCCTGCTGGAGCAGCTCCTCGGCGTCGGCCAGCACACGCGCCGCCCGCGAGGCGCGTTCGCCGAGCACTTCTCCGTCCCGGACGAGCGCACTCGTGGCGACGCCCGTCGCGGTGTCAAACGCGAGCGTCAGCATCGCCGGAGACCTCCGCCAGCAGCTGCCGGTCGTCGCTTTCGACCTCGATCGTCCTGTGTTCGCGATCCACGTGCGACAAACGTACCGCGACGCGCACGGGCGGGAGGACGCGCGCAGCCGCCTCGGGCCATTCGACGAAGCAGATTGCATCCTCGAAATAGGGCTCCAGATCACCCCACTCCGCGGGCGAGACGCCCTGGAATCGAAAGAGATCGAGGTGGGAGACGTCCGGGTTTCCGGGGTAGCGGTGGCCGATGGTGAAGGTCGGGCTCGTCACGGGCACCTCGATCCCGAGCGCGCGGCAGGCGCCGCGAACGAACGTCGTCTTGCCGGTGCCGAGCTCGCCCGAGACGGTGACCACGTTGCCAACCAACAGCCTGCGGGCAAGCCGGCCAGCAAGGCGCTCCGTCTCTTCCGGCGAAGACGAGGTCAGCTCGAGCCGGGCCACACTTTTCGCACCTCCCGCTCGAGCCGTCTCGGCACCTCGACGCCGAGCTTTGCCTCCACAGCCTGGCGCGCCTCCAGGTACGACCACAGAGCTTTATCCAGCGCGGAAGGCGGCTCCCCTATCCCAAGCGGGCGCAGCAGGTGACGCCACATCTTGTCGAGCTCGGCCGACACCAGCTCATTCTTGCCGGAAGCTTCCTTCGAGGTGAGCCAGAGAAACCAATCCCAGAAGTGCCGGTCGATCGGCACGAGAGTCTCCGCGCTCACCACCCATGACGGCTCGGCCTGATGCGGCTCGGCGGGGAACAGCAGGTCGACCTTCGTTGGCCCAGCCAGCATGAGCATGTAGCACCAATGCTCGCTCAGAGGGTCCCACTGTTGCGCCAGGGGCTTGAGCGGCGCGAGCCTTGACGACAACGACGTCCCTACCGCGTGAAAGTCGTTCACCTCGACCGCGAAATCCCAGTCGGAATAGTCGGTCGCGGTACCCGCGGCGCGCGAGCCGATCAGGGTGACTGCGGTCACATGTGGATCGTCAAGAAGACTGGATGCGACCGCGGCTGCGACGTCGAAAGCGCCCGTCAGCCTAGAAGAGGCCGAGCTGAACGGCGGGCTCGGGCGCGAGGGCCGCAAGCGTCGGAGCTGGCTTCGGCTCCTCGGCCGTGCGGCCGAGCAGCTCGGGCAGCCGGGCGAAGTCGACCTCGAGCACCTTCAGCATCGCCGGCGTGTAGAGCGCCGCAGCCGGATGGTAGAGCGGGTAGAGCAGCACGCGGCGCCCGCCCAGGGTCGCCTCCTGCTCGGCCCCGTGGACGCGCGTGATTCCCGTCGGCTTGCCGGAGAGCAACTTGGTCGCGAAGTTGCCGAGCGTGGCGACGACCTTCGGCTCGATCAGTGAGATCTGGCGGAAGAGGTGACCCTCGCAAGCCTCGATCTCGTCGGGCTGCGGATCGCGGTTGCCGGGAGGTCTGCATTTGAGCACGTTCGCCACATAGACCTGGTCGCGCCCGAGGCCGATCCCGGCCAGCAACTTGTCGAGCAGCTTGCCCGCCTGGCCGACGAAGGGCTTGCCCTGCTGGTCCTCGTGGAATCCCGGCGCCTCGCCGACGAACATCAGATCGGCGCGCGGGTCGCCGACGCCGAAGACGACCTGGGTCCGGCCCTCCGCGAGCCGGCACTTCGTGCAGCCGGCGACGTCGGCCGCGAAGGCGGCTAGTTCAGTGGCAGCCACAGCTTCCGCCGCAGCAACCGCCTCCGGGACTCGCGCCGAAGCTCGCTTGCTCGGCGGTGCCGTGAGCCGCGAAGACAGAGAGCTGCTTGCGCACGTTCTCGGCGCCGCAATCCGGACAGTCGGGATCGTGACCGTTCCGGACGAGCTCCTCGAAGTGCGCCTCGCACTCCATGCACACGTACTCGTAGATCGGCATCGCCTCGGCAGTCTACGGACGTTGCCGGACGCAGGTATAGATCGCCGACGATTCGATGTAAGCGGGATCAGCGGCCGCCCGAGTGAATCGGGCGGCCTCTTGGCCGGCGTCGCAAGCGACGCCTCGGGCGGCCGTCCGGACGAGTCGCAAATATGGTCGGTAGCCGCCTGCGCGGGGCTCTGAGTGTCTCGTCCGGCGGCTAGGCCGGCCCGTGAACTCGCCGCCCACCCAGGCGGCCACTGAGCGCCGATGGCCCGACCGCGAGCCGCCCGTGCGCCGCCTTCGTCCCGTCCACGCGCACGGAACCCACGAACCTCGCCGGGAGAGCCGAGCCCGAGTCCGGCCGGTACAGGCGGAGGCTTCCGCTGATCCTTACTCCGGCAACTGTGCTGTAGCCCTTGAGCACGAAGGTCGTTCCGGACGCGCGAATCGTGCCGCCGTAAAGGCCGGCGATCGCGTGCACCTGCATGAAGCCGGTGAGGGAGAACGCCCACGAGGCCGCGGCCTCGCGCACGGTCTTCGCCACCGCGGCGAGCGTCCGGCCGCGCGCGCCGCCGGCGCGGCCTGGCTTCAGCGTCGCGAAGGACACCGGGAAGGCGCCGATCGGATTGACGAGCAGCGGCGAGCGCGGGCAGCGCGAGGGCGGCACTCCGCCCGAGAGCCAGATCCCCACGGCGTTCTGCGCGCACCGCGTGAAGTCGGCACCGAGAACGGCGTGACCCACGCCGGGCACGGTCACGAGCCGTCCCTGCGGGAAGCGCGCGGCGATCGCGGCCGCATTCGAGGCGGGTGTACGGAGGTCGCGCTTCCCGGCGAAGACGAGCACCGGCACGTTGGGAAGCGGCCCCGAGCCGATTCCCGGACGGCGCGCCTGAGGCGGCCAGAGGAGGCAGAAGGCGGCCGGGCCAATGTCGGTCGCCCAAATGCCGAACCGCCCGGTCGAGCCCGGCGGCAGGGCGCTCCGGGCCGCTGCGAGCAAGCCCGGGCGCTGCGCGAGCGGCGTCTCCGGATGCCACGGGAACGGGCCGTCGTCGCAGACTGTGGCGGTGAAGAGCCCCATGCTGAGATCCTCCGCCGACGTGAGCGCCGTCTCCCGGTCGAGCTGAATGAGCCGGAGTAGGGCGCGCGCCCGACCCCGGAGGGCCGCGTGCACCGCCGCCGGCAGCTCGGCGGCGAGGCCCGCATTGAGGTCGGAATCGAGCACGGCGCCGCTCAGGAAGTCGAAGCCGGTGGCCCGCACGGTTCTCGTCCCTCCGCTCGGCGTCGCCACTTTGCCCGTGACCGGATGGGCGGCCATCCGGTTCGCGAGTGTGACGACCTCGCCAACGAAGTTCGACGTCGCCGCCCTACACAGCCCGCCCGAGCACAGCGACGCGAGCCCCTTCGGCATCTGCTGGAGGTCGTCGCGCGCGAAGGGGTCGCGGCCCGCCGGGTCGGCCACCGAGTCGAGAAGCAGCCGCTCGACGTGGCTCGGGTAGGTGAGCGCGTACGCGACGGAGAGCTGCGTTCCGTACGACGTCCCCCAGAGAGCGATCTTGTCGACGCCGAGCGCCCGACGCACCGCGTCGATGT
>Ga0209156_10004451_pt1 | contig 10211 bp, 7 predicted proteins | sample GraSoiAngelo_124_FD_185881 | JGI IMG/M metagenome (GOLD analysis project Ga0209156, IMG submission 185881) | Grasslands soil microbial communities from the Angelo Coastal Reserve, California, USA - 14_0927_05_20cm (SPAdes) (version 2) | ecosystem: Environmental > Terrestrial > Soil > Grasslands ...
GGTCTCGAGCAGCACGGCCAGCTCCGCCGCGCGCGCCTTGAGCGCCGCCTCGCCCACCGCCTTGGCGAAGGCGCGGAAGTCGTCGCCGCGGGCGACGAAGTCGGTCTCGCAGTTGATCTCGACCATGGCGGCGGCGCGCGCATCCGCGCTCCGCTCGATGACGATCACGCCCTCGGCGGCCACGCGCGCGGCCTTCTTGTCGGCCTTGGCGAGCCCTTGGCGGCGCATGAGCTCCGCGGCGGCATCGAGGTCGCCCTTGGTCTCGACGAGGGCCTTCTTGCACTCCATCATGCCGGCGCCGGTGCGCTCGCGGAGCTGTCTGACTGCATCTGCTGTGATGTTCATGGGGAAAAGCGGTTCCTCGGGAACTAAGGATTGCCGAGGCTATTCGCCCGAGCCGGCGGGGCCGCGGCCCTTGCGCCGGCCCACGCTGACGCTCGGCCGGCGCGTCAGGGTGTCGGAGACGGGGGCGACGCCCGCGGCGGCGGCGGCGGCCTCCGCCGCCTCCTCGGCCTCGAGCTCATCATCCTCCGCGGGCAGCTCCTCCGCGGGCAGCTCCTCCGCGGTCAGCTCCTTGGCGGCAGCGGGCGCGAGGGGCTTCATCGGCGGGAGCTTGCGCCGCGCCGGCGCCTTCCTGCGCACGGCGGCCTGAGGCCGCCTGGCGGCGCGCGCCGCCTTCTTGCGCGGGTTGCCCGCCTCATCGAGCTCGACGAACTCGTCCTCGCCGACCGCGACCTGGGGCACCGCTTCCTTGCCCTCGAGCACCGCGTCGGCGATGCCGGCGGCGTACAGCTGGATCGCGCGCATGGCGTCGTCGTTGCCCGGGATCACGTAATCGATGCCGTCGGGCGAGCAGTTGGTGTCGACCACGGCCACCACCGGGATGCCGAGCTTTTTCGCCTCGTGAATCGCGATGATCTCGTGCCCGACGTCGACCACGAAGAGCGCATCGGGAAGCGACTCCATGCCCTGGATGCCGCCGAGGCTCTTCTCGAGCTTGTCCATCTCGCGTCGCAGCTGGGTCGCCTCCTTCTTGCCGCGCTTCTCGAGCGCGCCCGAGGCGGCGAGCTCGCGGATCTCCGAGAGCCGCTTGATCGACTGGCGGATGGTCTTGAAGTTCGTGAGCATGCCGCCGAGCCAGCGCTGGTTCACGTAGGGCTGCAGGGCGCGCTCGGCTTCCTTCTGGATCGACTCGCGCGCCGAGCGCTTGGTGCCGACGAACAGCACCTTGCCGCCGTCGGCGATCACTCCCCTGATGAACTGCGCAGCTTCCGAGTACATCGGCTGCGTCTTCTCGAGATTGATGATGTGGATCCTGTTCCGCTCGCCGAAGATGAAGGGGGCCATCTTCGGGTTCCAGAAGCGGGTCTGATGTCCGAAGTGGACTCCCGCCTCCAGCATCTGTCGCATGGACACGCCGGGCATGAAGAAACTCCTGTGCGGGTTGAGCCTCCGCGCATCCCCCTGACCATCCTCCGGCGGGCCGCGAGGCCCAGACCCAAGGAGGACACCCAGTCAGCGAGTTAACGATGCGCGTGTGGGTTGCGTTGCCAAAAAAGGCCGCGCTTTATACCATGAAGACCTCGTTGGAACAATGTCTTACGCTTGCCTGGCGCGCCCTTGTTCCGGTGGCGCCGCCACCCCATTTCGCACCCCTATGCACGTCACGATCAAGACCCCCGAAGAGCAGGAGAAAATGCGAGTCGCCGGCCGCCTGGCGGCCGACGTGCTCGACATGATCGGCGAGCACGTGGTGCCGGGGGTGACCACGGAAGAGCTCGACCGGCTCTGTCACGACTACATCGTGAACGTGCAGCGCTCGGTGCCCGCGAACCTCAACTACCGCGGCTTCCCGAAGACCATCTGCAGCTCGGTGAACCACGTGGTCTGCCACGGCATCCCGAATGACCGCCGGCTGAAGGCCGGCGATATCGTCAATATCGACGTCACGGTGATCCGCGACGGCTTCCACGGCGACACCAGCCGCATGTACCTCGTGGGCAAGGCGGCGCCGCACGCGCAGCGTCTCTCCGAAACGTGCTTCGCGGCCATGTGGCGCGGCATCGAGGCGGTGCGACCCGGGGCGCGCCTCGGCGACATAGGCCACGCCATCCAGAGCTTCGTCGAGGGGAACGACTATTCGGTGGTGCGCGAGTACTGCGGTCACGGCATCGGGCGCGTCTATCACGAGGACCCGCAGGTGCTGCACTATGGCGAGCCCGGCACGGGACTCGAGCTCGAGCCCGGCATGACCTTCACCATCGAGCCGATGGTGAACGCCGGCAAGCGCCACGTGCGCTTGCTCCCCGACGGCTGGACCGTCGTCACCAAGGACCACTCGCTCTCCGCCCAGTGGGAGCACACGGTGCTCGTGACCCGGACGGGGAGCGAGGTGCTCACTCTGCCCGCGAACGGCGCGGATCACTAGCCGCCCGCACATGGGTGCCTGGGACTCGGAGCTGCTCGAGGAAACGCGTCCCGCCACGCCCCCGCCGATCTCCTGGCCGCTGCTCGAGACTCTCCCGGCACGGCTCGCCGCCGAGCGCGAGCCGGCCGCGTGGCGCGAGCTCCTGCGCTCGGCCCACGAGGAGCTCAAGGCGCGCTTCCTCGCCTCGGAGCCCGTCGAGGAGCTCGTCCACTCGCGCGCCGCGCTCGTCGATACGGTGCTGCGCGAGGCGTGGAGCCGCCACTGCGCCGCGCTTCCCGGCTGGGCTCTGGTGGCGGTGGGCGGCTACGGGCGCGCGGAGCTCCACCCCTGCTCCGACATCGACATCCTGCTGCTCGCGCCGCGCGCGCCCGACCCGCGCGGCGGCGGCGCGATCGAGGCGCTGATCGCGTTCCTCTGGGACATCGGCCTCGAGGTCGGTCACAGCGTGCGCACGGTGGCCGAGTGCGCCGAGGAATGCGTCGGCGACGTCGGTGTCATGACGACGCTGCTCGAGGCGCGCCTCGTCGCGGGCGTCGCGCAGCTGCTCGCCGCCATGCGCCAGGCTCTCGCGCCCGAGCGACTCTGGCCGGTGAAGCAGTTCTTCGAGGCCAAGGTGCGCGAGCAGGCCGCGCGGCACTTGAAGGCCAACGACACCGCCTACAACCTCGAGCCCAACGTCAAGACCGGGCCCGGGGGGCTGCGCGACATCCAGACCATCGCCTGGGTCGCGAAGCGTCACTTCGGCGCCGCGACCCTCGACGGGCTCGCGACCCACGGGTTCCTCACGGTCGCGGAGCTGCGCCGCCTCGAGCAGGCGCAGGCGTTTCTGTGGAAGGTGCGCTTCGGGCTTCACACCCTCACCGGGCGGCGCGAGGACCGGCTGCTGTTCGACTACCAGATCCGCCTGGCGCAGAGCTTCGGCTATCAGGACGCCTCCTACACGCTCGCGGTCGAGCAGTTCATGCAGCGCTACTACCGCACGGTCATGGACGTGAGCCTGCTGAACGAGCTGCTGCTGCAGCTGTTCCGCGAAGCGATCCTCACCGAGAGCGAGCCGCCGCGGCCGCTGAATGCGCGCTTCCAGGTACGCAACGGCTCCCTCGAAGCGGTCAGCGAGGACGTCTTCCAGCGCAGCCCCGCGGCGCTTCTCGAGCTGTTCGCGCTGCTGCAGCAGAACGAGGGACTCCACGGCGTGCGCGCCTCGACCATGCGCGCGGTGGCGAAGAGCCTGTGGCTCATCGACGAGGAGTTCCGGCAGAACCCGCGCCATCACCGGCTGTTCCTCGAGATCCTGCGCTCCCCGGTCGGCGTCACGCACGAGCTGCGACGCATGAATACCTACGGCGTGCTCGGCCGCTACATCCCCGCCTTCGGGCGCGTCGTCGGGCGCATGCAGTACGACCTGTTCCACGCCTACACGGTCGACGCGCACACGCTGTTCGTGGTGAGCAATCTGCGCCGCTTCGCGATACCGCGCTACGATCACGAGCTGCCGGAAGCCTCGCGTGTCATGCAGCAGCTGCCGAAGAGCGAGATCGCCTACCTCGCGGCGCTCTTCCACGACATCGCCAAGGGGCGCGGCGGCGATCATTCCGAGCTCGGCGCCGTCGAGGCCGAGGCTTTCTGTCTCGAGCAGGGCCTGTCGCAGTACGACGCGCGCCTCGTCGCCTGGCTGGTGCGCAATCACCTCGAGCTGTCGATCACCTCCCAGAAGCAGGACATCGGCGATCCGCAGGTCATCAACGCGTTCGCGCGCAAGGTCGGCGACGAGACGCACCTCGACTATCTGTACGTGCTGACCTGTGCGGACGTGCGCGCCACGAATCCGAAGCTGTGGAACTCCTGGAAGGCATCGCTGTTCCGCGATTTCTACCAGCGCGTGAAGCGCGCGCTCCGCCGGGGACTCGAGAGCCCGATCGACGCCGAGCATCTCGTGCGCGAGACGCAGGATGCCGCGCGCCGCTTGCTGCTCGAGCGCGGCGTCGCCGAGGGCGACATCGCGGGCGCATGGGCGCGCTTCTCGGCAGGCTACTTCCTGCAGCACTCCCCGGAGGAGGTCGCCTGGCACGCGCGTCTCCTCGCCGACCGCGACGCGGCCTCCGACGAGCCACTGGTGGCGCTCGATCCGCGCAGCGTCCGCGGCACGACCGCGGCGCTGATCTTCGCGCGCCCGCGCCGGCACGGCTTCGCGCGCACCACCGCGGCGCTGGATCAGCTCGGCCTCAACATCGTGGATGCGCGCATCACGCCGACCGGCGACGGCTTCAGTCTCGAGCTCTATCACCTGCTCGAGGACGACGGCGCGCCGATCACCGACGCCGACCGGCTGACCGAGATCGAGCAGGCGCTGTGGCGCTCGCTCCAGGGACCCGCCGATGCGCCGTTCGCGGTGTCGCGGCGGGCGCCGCGCCAGGCGCGCATGTTCAATACCCCCACGCAGATCGCGATCAGCGTCGATGAGCGCAACCGCCGCTCGGTGCTCGAGCTGACCGCCGGCGACCGCCCGGGACTGCTGTGCGACGTCGGCAAGGTGCTGATGGAGGAGCGGGTCGAGCTGCAGGCCGCCAAGATCATGACCGTCGGCGAGCGCGCCGAGGACGTCTTCCATCTCACGGACTTCGACAACTGCCCGCTCACGCCCCAAGCCGCCGAGCGGCTGCGGGACCACCTGGTGCAGGCGCTCGATGAGCTTCAGGCGGCGCTGCGCGAGCCGCACGCGGCCTACGGTGCCGCACGATGAGCGACCCCGGCAGCCTCAGGGCCGTCATCGATGCGGCATTCGAGCGCCGCGCCGAGCTCGGTCCGGGGAATGTGCCGCCCGACCTCGAGAGCGCGCTCGAGGAATGCCTCACGCTCCTCGATAGTGGCGAGGCGCGCGTCGCGCAGCCGGGCGCGGGCGGCTGGGTCGTGAACGAGTGGCTGAAGAAGGCGGTGCTGCTCTCGTTCCGCACTCGCGAGAACGTGGCCATGGACGGCGGCTTCACGCGCTTCTACGACAAGATGCCCCTCAAATACGCGCTCGCTACGGAAGAGCAGCTGCGTGCCGGCGGCGCCCGCATCGTGCCGCACGCGGTGGTGCGTCGCGGCGCCTACATCGCGCCGAACGTTGTATTGATGCCGAGCTACGTCAACATCGGCGCCTGGGTAGGGTCCGGCACCCTGGTCGACACTTGGGCGACGGTGGGCTCGTGCGCCCAGATCGGCCGCAACGTGCACCTCTCGGGCGGGGTCGGTATCGGCGGCGTGCTCGAGCCGCTGCAGGCGAGCCCGACCATCATCGAGGACGACTGCTTCATCGGAGCGCGATCGGAGATCGTCGAGGGCGTCGTGGTCGAAGCGGGCTCCGTGATCTCCATGGGGGTGTTCATCGGGCAGAGCACCCGCATCTACGAGCGCGCCACCGGCAGCATCCTGCAGGGCCGCGTGCCCGCGGGCTCGGTCGTGGTCGCAGGCACTCTGCCCTCGGCCGACCGCCGCTACAGCCTCTACTGCGCGGTGATCGTCAAGCGCGTCGACGCGAAGACGCGCGCCAAGACCTCGATCAACGAGCTGCTCCGCAGCGCTGTCGGCTGAGTAAAGCCGCGCGCCGGCGGCACACCGGCGGCTCGACCCCCGGGTGGCAGCTCGACCCCGGCGCGAGCCGCCCAACCCGGCAGCTCAGCCGAATCGGCCGGTGATGTAGTCCTCGGTGAGGCGGTGCCGGGGGTTGGTGAACACCCGGTCGGTGGGGCCCACCTCGATCAGCTCTCCGAGATGGAAGTACGCGGTGCGCTGCGAGACGCGCGCCGCCTGCTGCATCGAGTGCGTGACCACCACGATGGCGTACGATTCGCGCAGCTCATCGATCAGATCCTCGATGCTCGCCGTGGCGATCGGATCGAGCGCCGAGCACGGCTCGTCCATGAGAATGACTTCCGGCTGCACCGCGATCGCGCGCGCGATGCACAGCCGCTGCTGCTGTCCGCCCGAGAGCCCGGTCCCGGGACTGCTCAGGCGATCCTTCACCTCGTCCCAGAGCCCGGCGCGGGTCAGGCTGGTGCACACGATGTCGTCGAGCTGCGCGCGACTGCGCGCCAGGCCGTGGATGCGCGGACCGTAGGCCACGTTCTCGTAGATGGACTTGGGAAACGGGTTCGGCTTCTGGAACACCATGCCGATGCGCGCGCGCAGCTGCGCCACGTCCTGGTGCTCATCGTAAATGTCGCGGCCGTCCAGCCTGATCGAGCCGGTGACGCGCGCCCCGGGGATCGTATCGTTCATGCGATTCAGGCAGCGCAGGAACGTCGACTTGCCGCACCCGGAAGGCCCGATCATCGCCAGCACCTGGCGGCGCGCGACGTCCACGCTGACATCCTTCAGCGCCTGCTTGGCGCCGTAGAACACACTCACGTCGCGGCACGAGAACAGCGGATTCTCGATCGCGACTTCTGCCTGACCCGCCGCCGCGTCAGCGGATGCGGGGGTACGCATCCGGCCGCTGGGCTTGAGGTTCAGCCCACCCTCCCCGACACGCTGCCGCGCGACGCTCTCCGGGACGGCGTCGCCGTTGCCGCTCCCCGCACCCGCGGCGGCGGCGCGCGGGGACGCGGGCCGTTGCGGCTCCCCGCACCCGCGGCGGCGGCGCGCGGGGACGCGGGCCGTTGCGGCTCGGGCGACTGCGGACCCTCAGCCGAATCTTCCGGTGACATAGTCGTCAGTGCGGCGGCTCTTGGGCGCCGTGAACATCTGTCCCGTCGGGCCGATTTCCACCAGCTCGCCCAGGTACATGAAGGCGGTGACGTTCGAGACGCGCGCCGCCTGCTGCAGGTTGTGGGTGACGATGGCGATGCAATAGCTCTCGCGCAGACTCTGCAGCGTCTCCTCTATGCGCAGCGTGGAGATCGGATCCAGCGCCGCCGTGGGCTCATCGAACAGCAGCACCTCGGGGCGCAGCGCCAGGGTACGCGCGATGCACAGCCGTTGCTGCTGGCCGCCCGAGAGGCTGCGCCCGTCCTCGTGCAGCTTGTCCTTGACCTCCTCCCACATGGCGGCGGCGCGCAGCGCCTCCTCCACCCGATCGCCGAGCTCGCCGCGGGAAATGCGCCGCGACAGGCGCAGTCCGAAGGCCACGTTGTCGAAGACCGACATGGGAAAGGGCGTGGCCTTCTGGAACACCATGCCCACTTTGAACCGCAAGGTCGCCACGTCGACCGTGGGGGCGAGAATGTCCTCGCCATCGAGCCGCACTTCCCCGGTGGCGCGGTGACCCGGATACAGCGCGTACATGCGGTTGAACACACGCAGGAGCGTCGACTTGCCGCAGCCTGAGGGACCGATGAAGGCGGTGATCCGCCGGTCGGGCAGCGTGAGATTGATGTCCTTGAGCGCCTGCACGCTGCCGTAGTAGAAATCGAGATGCCGCACCTCGAACTTGACCGCGGTCGCCTCGCTCACCGCCGCCGGCCGCGCGCCGAACCGCACTTCGGACGCGCTCATCAGTGCCTGCCGCCGGAGTTGAGCGAGAACAGCACCAGGCGCGCGCTGATGCTCAGGACGAGAATGCTCAGCGTGATCAACAGCGCGCCGGACCACGCGAGCTGCTGCCAGTTCGGATAGGGGCTGAGCGCAAACTGGAAAATCACCACCGGCAGGTTGGCCATGGGAGCTGCGAGATTGCTGCTCCAGAACTGGTTGTTGAGCGCCGTGAACAGCAGTGGCGCGGTCTCGCCACTGATGCGAGCCACCGCCAGCAGCAGCCCCGTGAGGATGCCGCTGCGGGCGGCGGGGTAGATGACGCTGGTGATCGTGCGCCAGGGATATGCGCCCATGGCGGTGGAGGCGTCCTTCATCCCCTGGGGCACGAGAGTCAGCATATCCTCGGTGGTGCGCACGGTCACCGGCATGGCGATGATCGCGAGCGCCACCGCGCCCGCGATCGCCGAGAAATGTCCCATGCGGATCACCAGCAGCTCGTAAACGAACAGGCCGATGATGATCGACGGGGCGGACAGCAGCACGTCGTTCACGAAGCGGATCACCGTGCTCAGGCGCGAGGTGCGGGCGTACTCCGCAAGATAGGTGCCGGCGAGCATGCCGACCGGACCGCCGATGAGGATACCGATCAGAGTCATGACCACGCTGCCGTAGATCGCGTTCAGCAGTCCGCCGCCGCCGCCGGGGGGCGGCGTCATGGCGGTGAACAGCTTGAGCGACACGCCCGCCAGGCCGTTGCGGATCAGCGTCCAGAGAATGGCCCCGAGAAAGAACAGCCCGATGGCGGTCGCGAGGCCGGAGAGGCCGAGCGCCAGGATGTTGGTGAGCTTGCGGATCGTGCGGCGGTTCATGCGGAGGACAGCGCCCGCCGCTCGAGGCGCAGCAGCATGAAGCGCGCGGCGGCGATCACCGAGAAGGTGATGAGGAACAACAGTGCGCCCAGTGCAATCAGCGAGGAGCTGTACAAGTCGCCGACCGCTTCGGTGAATTCGTTGGCGATGGACGCGGAAATGGTGGTGCCGGGCGCGAGCAGCGACGAGCCGATGCGGTGCGCGTTGCCGATGACGAAGGTGACTGCCATGGTCTCGCCCAGCGCGCGGCCCAGGCCCAGCATGATGCCGCCGATCATGCCGGTGCGTGCGTACGGCACCACCACCTGCCAGATCACTTCCCAGGTGGTGGCTCCCAGGCCGTAGCCGGACTCCTTGAGCACGTCCGGCACGGTCTCGAACACATCGCGCATCACCGCGGAAATGAACGGGATGACCATGATGGCGAGCACGAAGCTCGCGGTGAGTATGCCGATTCCGTACGGCGGCCCCTGAAACAGCTTGCCGATCACCGGCAGCGGACCCAGCCAGGCGATCAGCCACGGCTGCACGCCCCGCTGCAGGACCGGCGCCAGCACGAACAGGCCCCAGATGCCGTAGATGATGCTGGGTATCGCCGCGAGCAGCTCGATCGCCACGCCCACCGGGCGCTTCAGCCACAGCGGCGCCATCTCGGTGAGAAAGATGGCGACACCCAAGCTCACGGGAATCGCCAGCAACAACGCCAGCACCGAGGTGACCACCGTGCCGTAGACGGGCGCCAGCGCGCCGAACTGCTCGGTGACCGGATTCCAGATCTCGCGCGTGAGAAAGCCCAGCCTGAAGTGCGCGAGTGCGGGCCAGGCTCCCGCGAGCAGTGAGAGCGCCACTCCGCCCAGCAGCGCCAGCACCGCAATCGCGGCAACCAGGGTGGCGCCGCGAAAGACCCGCTCGCGCAGCCGCTGTCCGGCGGCATGTCGCGGATCGATGGCGGCGACCGTGTTCATTGCGGACCCTACATGCGCTTCCCGCCCGCAGGCGCGCTCGCCAGGCCCGGCGCACCCTTGATTTCTTTCTGCCAGGTCGTACGGACCTGCTTGATCAGGCTGTCGGGCAGCGGGACGTAGTCCAGCTCGGCCGCCATCTTGGCGCCGTTGTCATAGGCCCAGTCGAAGAACTTGAGCGCCTCGCCGGCTGCGGCCGGATCCGGCGGCACGGCGTACACCAGAATGAAGCTTGCGCCGGTGATCGGCCAGCTCTTCTCGCCCGGCTGATCGGTGAGGATCAGGTGATAGCCCGGTGCATGGGCCCAGTCGGCGCTGGCGGCCGCTGCCTGGAACGCCTCGGCGCCGGGAGCGACCGTCTTGCCCGCCTTGTTGATGAGGTCGCAGTACGCCATGTTGGTCTGCTTGGCGTAGGCATATTCGATATAGCCGATGGCGCCGTCGGTCTGGTGGGTCATGTTGGCGACGCCCTCGTTACCCTTGGCGCCGATGCCCACC
>Ga0209156_10004455_pt1 | contig 10208 bp, 9 predicted proteins | sample GraSoiAngelo_124_FD_185881 | JGI IMG/M metagenome (GOLD analysis project Ga0209156, IMG submission 185881) | Grasslands soil microbial communities from the Angelo Coastal Reserve, California, USA - 14_0927_05_20cm (SPAdes) (version 2) | ecosystem: Environmental > Terrestrial > Soil > Grasslands ...
TGGCACCGAGTAGAGGACCGTCGGCCGCTCCGCCGCGATGAGCCGCCATGCGCGTTCCGGACTGAACCGTTCCGGATCAAGGACGATGGACGCGCCGGCCGCGAGCGGGATGACCATCGAGTTGTTGAGACCGTAGGAGAAGAAGAGCTTCGCCGTGCTGTAGACGCGGTCGTCGGCGCTGATCCGCGCCACGTGACGGCCGTGACCCTCCGCCGGAAAGAGCGCGCGGCGATGGAGGTGGATGACCGCCTTCGGCGAGCCGGTCGTGCCGCTCGAGTACTGCCAGAAACACATGTCGTCCGCGCTCGTGGGCGCCGCCACAACGGGCGCGGGACGGTCCACGAAGAGGTCGGCGTCCGCGTCGGTGATCGTGAGCGTCGCGCCGCAGTCGCGCAGCATGAAATCGAGCTCGTCGGGCCGCACGAGGGTCGAGAGCGGCACCGGGATCGCGCCGATCTTCGCGGCACCGAGGAACGCGCCGATGAAGTGTGGTGAGTCGCGGAGGACGAGCGCGACGCGTTCGCCCGGTCGCACCCCGCGGTCGCGCAAGCCCAGCGCGGCGGAATCCTGCATTGCCGCGAGGTCGCGGTAGCTCACGGTCTCGCCGGCGTAGCGAACCGCGGGACGATCGCCACGGCCGGCCGCGCACGCGGCGTCGGCAAGGGCGCTCGCGAGATTGAACGCGGCTAGAGGTACTTGCGGCCCGCGAGCTTGTCCGGCACGCGGAGGCCGATCGCGCTGATCTTCGGATCCATCTCGGCGATGTAATCCTCGCGCATCTTCCCGTTGGTGCGTTTCTTGAGGCCCCACTCGATGTACCGCTCGTCGCGCGCCGACTCGGAACGGCCGAACATGTCGAGGCCGACGACGTACCACTTGTCGATCGCGCGCTGCGCGGCTACTTGTCCCTCGGGCGTCGCCATCATGATCTGGAGCTGCTGCTCACCGTACGCGACGTGACCCTTCTCCTCGCGGAGGATGGTGGGCAGGACATCGTCGGTCGGCAGGAATGACGAGCCGACCATCTCGTCGAGCTGGTACTGGCCGACCTTGTCGATCAGGAAGCCGAACGCGGCGAAGTCGCCCCACTCCGGCATGTCCACCTTGAACGCGTCGACCTCGCGCTTGGATCGCGGCCGGAACAGGATGTCGGAGCGATCGAGGCCGACCATCCCGAGCATTCGGAGGAACTTGCGGCAGTGGTCGATCTCCTCCGAGGCGATGCGCGCGACGCGCCACTGGTCGTCGACGGTCGGCGCGCGGAGAGTCCAGTGGTCCACGTAGATGTGCGGCCCGCCGATCTCGCAGTCGGCCTGGATCGTGAGGAGGCGAGTCAACAGATCGCGGTACTCCTCGGGCATCTTGGGGAACTCCTTCGGCTCGATGCGGTCGGTGAACTGCGCCATGACCCGCCTCCTTCTCCTGCTGCGTTAGCCGCCGAGCTTCCGGTCCTGTGCGCTCTGCATGAACGTCCGGTCGATCATCTTGCTGATGTCGACCTTGGCAATGTTGGGGTTGCCCTTGCCGAGAATGTCGACCGCGTCCTTGAACTGGACGACCTCGGGGTAGAGGTAAGGCACCGTTACCTCGTTCATGAAGAAGTCGTATGCGCCGTCCAGCGGAGGCTGGTCCGTGATCTTGAAGTACTTCCCGAGTACGGCTGTCGCGCCAGCCTTGTCAGCCTTCATTTTCGCGCGCGCGATCGTGAGCGAGTCGACGTAAGCCTGCACGGTCGTCTTGTTCGCGTTGAGGAACGCGCGCGACATGATGACGCCCGTGTTCGCGGCCGGAAGCTTTTGGCCGGCAAGGTCCACGACCACCGTCAGCCCTGCCTTGACGAGCTCGACGTCCTCCGGCGGGTCGTCCACGCCGGCGTCGATCGTGCCCGCGAGCAGCGCCGCCGTCCGGTTGGCGTGCGAGCCGACGGCAATGATGTTCACGTCCTTGTCCGGATCGAGGCCCGCGGACTTGAGCGCTGCGCGGGTCGCGATGTCGCTCGAGCCACCGGCGTTCGAGACGCCGACCTTCTTGCCTTTCAGGCCCTGTATCGTCGTGATGCCCTTCGCGGCGTAGAGCTTGTACGGGTAAACCGGGGCAAGGTTCGCCACGACCACGAGGTCGGCACCGCCGGCGTTGGCGGAGAGAGCCTCCGCGCCGCCGAATTGTCCGATCTGGATGGCCCCCGCCAAGAGCGCCGCACTGGTCTGCGCTCCCCCGTTTATCGACTGAAGGTCCACCTCCAGACCGTTGTCCTTGAAGATGCCCTTGTCGAACGCGTACCACGAGAGCCAGTCGTCCGCGCTGATGTTGCTGTAGGCGGCTGTCACTTTCGTGCAGCACGGCCGCGCGGTGGGCGAACCTGAGCCCGCCGCGAGCGTCGGACTGCTGGTCGTTGGGCCTCCCCCAGTCCCACCACCGCCGCACGCGGTCGCCAGGATCGCGAGCGAAGCTACGAGGACCGCGAGGGTCTTGGTCATTTTCCCACCCTTTCCGGTGTCACTTGATCTGTGGACGCCAGGACTGAAATCGGTTCTCAATGCGGTGGAGGACCGTCGTCAAAAGCATTCCCGTACAGGCGATGAGGACCACGCCGGCAAACGCCTTCGGCGTCTGGAAGGTCTGGCTCGCAATGGCGATGATCTGGCCGACGCCGTGTTTCGCGGCGATGTACTCGGCGACGACGAGGCCGGTGAGGGCGTGTCCGATGCCAAGCCGGAAGCCGGTGAGGATGAACGGAACCGAGCCAGGCAGGACGACGCGACGGAACGTGAGCGCATCCGACGCGCCAAACGACCGCGCGACTCGCAGAAGCGCGGCCTCCGTGTTCCGGACGCCGGCCATGGTGTTGATGATGATCGGGAAGACGGCCCCGAGGAAAATGACCGCGATCTTCGGCTGCAGCTCGATGCCGAGCCAGAGGATGAAGATCGGGATGAAGACGATGCGGGGCGTGCTGTAGAAGAAGTTCACGAATGGATCCAGGGCGTACTGGAACCGGGTGTACCAGCCCATGAGCAGCCCAATCAGCAGACCGATGACGATCGCCATCCCATAGCCGATCGCCAGCTCCTCGCCGCTCGTCGCGATGTCGAGCCAGATGTCGTCCGACTGGAAAAGCTGCACGAACGCCTGCGCGACGTCCCACGGACCGGGGAGGAAGAGCACGGACCAGATCCGCGCGTTGGCGACGAGCTGCCACACGGTCAGCGCGAGGACGACGCTCAGGGTGCCGATGACCAAAGGCTCGTACAGCCTGATGCGGCTCGGCCGCAGCACCGAGCGCCTCTCGCGCGTCGAGTCGGACTCGCGCGTCGTCACGGGTAGGACGCGGTCGGCTTCCTTGATGCTCACGCCGCCGGCACCCCCGCGATGAGCCGCTCGGCTGGGACGGCGAGCTCCTCCTGGATCGATTCCCAAATCTCATCCTCGTAGGTCAGGAACTGCGGATCCCGCTTCACGCGCAGGTCGCGCGGGCGCGACAGATCGATATCGACGACGGTCTTGACCCGCCCCGGCCGGCGCGTGAACACGATCACGCGGTCCGCGAGATAGATGGCTTCCTTGATGTCGTGGGTGATGAAGAGCGCAGTTTTCCTTGTCTGCGACCAGATCTTGAGGAGCTCGAGCTGCATCATCTCGCGCGTCTGCGCGTCGAGCGCCGCGAACGGCTCGTCCAAGAGCAGCATCTCCGGGTCGGTGAGGAGAGCGCGCGCCAGGTTGACGCGCTGCTGCATCCCTCCCGACAGCTCGAGCGGGTACGCGTCCTCAAAACCTTTGAGACCGACGAGCTCGATCTGCTGCTTCGCCCGCGCGATCGCCTCGCCCTTGCTCATGCTTCCCTGCGCCTCGACGCCAAAGACGACGTTGCCAAGGACCGTGCGCCACGGAAGGAGTCCCGGCTGCTGGAACACCATCGCGCGATCCCGCCCCGGCTTCGTGATCTCGCGGCCGTCGAGCGTGAGACTGCCGCCCGCGATCGGGATGAGGCCATCGACCGCGTTGAGGAACGTCGTCTTTCCACAACCGGATGGGCCGACGATCGCGAGGAGCTCCCCTGGGCGCACCTCCAGGTCGACGCCCTTTACCGCCGTGAACAGGCTGCGCGAACGTTGGAGCCAGTACTCGATGACGACCCCTTTCGCGGCCAGCTTCGCGGAGCGGTCGTACAACGGACCTAGCTCAGCTTCCCGTCGCTCGGATGCGGCTCGTTCCGGAGTAGGTAGCCGAACTTCTCTTTCGCCTTTCGCTTTACCTCGGCGCTCGGTGTATTCACCGGCGGGAAATCGGCTCGCCACTCGAACGGGCGCGTGGCGTCGATGATCGCGCGCGAGTTATGGCCCTTGCGATCCTTGGGGATGCGCGGGTCGAGGGGCCCGCTCCACGCGCGCTTGATGATGTCGATCGATTCGACAGGATCGGAGCGCGTGCTCATCGCCCACACGACATCATTCAGGTCCATCACGTCGATGTCCTCGTCCACGACGATGACGTAGCGGCCGAGGTACGCGCCCGCGTGCACGGTCGCCGCAAGGTGACCGACCTGGCGCGCATGTCCGGCGTAGCGCTGCTCGATGCTCACCGCGTTGAACAGACGCGAGCCCCCGACCTCGTGGCACCAGACGCCCTTGATGCCCGGCACGCCCACGGCCTCGAGCTCGGAGCGAAGAAGCGCCGATCTGAGGAAGGCGCGATAGAAGGATTGCTCGTCCGGTGGCTGGTTCGGCGGCGAGCCGAGGATGATTGGATCGTTGCGGTGGTAGAGCGCTTCGACCTGCATGAACGGCTCGGGCCGCGCGTCACTCGCGTAGTAGCCGGTCCACTCGCCGAACGGACCCTCGATGATCTTCTCCTTTGGGTCCACCCAACCCTCGATCACGATCTCCGCATCGGCCGGAAGCGGAAGCCCCGTGACCGGACCCTTCACCACGCGGTAGGGCTCGCCGCGCACGCCGCCGGCCCAGTCGTACTCGGTGAGCCCGAACTGGACCTCGGTCGCCGCGGCGAGGAAGAGGAGCGGGTCGCCACCCGCGACGAAGGCGATGGGCATCTTCTCCCCGCGGCCGAGCCAGGCGTCGCGGTGCATGCGGCCGTGCTTGCCCGGCGAGATGTAGAAGCCGAGCTTGTTCTTGTCGTGGACCATCACGCGATAGCAGCCGAGGTTGACCCAGCCGTTGTCGGGGTCCCGCGTGATGTCGAAGCTGCCGGTGCCGATGTAGCGGCCGCCGTCGTTCTCGTGCCATTTCGGCGCGGGGAAGATCGTCATATCGACCTCCGCCCCGCGCTTGACGTTCTCGAAGATGGGACCGTCCTTCACCTCTACCGACGGGATCGGCGTGATGCCCTCTGATACGCGCCTCTGCCACGCGCGGACGAGGTCCTCCGGCGACATCTTCGGATCGAGCCCCAGGGTGAGCGCGAGGCGCGGGAACCAGCCGAGGCCATTCGAGAGCACGCGGAAGCCCTTCTTGTATCCCGGAATCTCGTCGAACAGCAGCGCGGGGGTGCCGTGGACGCGGCCGGCGAGCTCGGTGGCCATCCCGATCTCTTCCTCGGCACTGGCGCCGCGGACGACGCGCAGCTCGCCCAGATCTTGGATCCGCTTCAGCCAATCGCGGAGATCACGGAAGGTCCGGGTCGGACGCTCGGCGATAGCCATGCCCATCTCCCGCCCCCCGCCCGTGCCGGGCGAGGGGTCCAATTGGCAAATGGTTATACCACTGGAAGCCCTCGCTGGCCTCGGGTTGGTGCTATTTCAAGAGCCCGCGATCGAGCGCGCTTTTCACGAACGAGTCGTCGATGATCTTTGCAGGATCGACGGTTCTCACTTTGTCGTTGAACTTCGCGACGACCTCTTGTATCCCCGCCAGCTGAGCGGCCGTCGGCGTCGGCGGATCTTTGAGAACGGTCCCCACGTACCAGTCGTAAGCGGCCTGCATGCCCTTGTCGTCGTCGGATTTCAGGTACTTCTTTAGCGCAGCGATGGTCGCGGCCTTGTCCGCGCGCGCCTTGGCGATCGCCTGCACGATCGAATCGACATAGCGTTGCACGACGGCCCTGTTGGCGGTGACGTACGCGCGCGTCACGACGATCGTCGTCGCGGCAGTCGGCAGGTTCAGGTCGGCCATCTTCGCGAGCGAGTGGAAGCCCGCAGCCTCGAGCTTCAGCGTGTCCGGTGGGGACGACAGCGTCCCCGCGACGTTGCCGCTCAGGAGCGCGGCGGTGGCGTTCGCGGTGGAACCGGTCGAGAACACCGTCACGTCCGTGTCGGGGACGAGCCCGAGCTTCGGCAGCATGGTGCGGATCCCGATGTCGAACGTGCCACCGACACCGGCGATCGCGACCTTCTTCCCCTTGAGATCGGCGGGCGTCTTGATGTCCGCGGCGACGTAGAGCTGGTACGGCCAGACCGGCCCGGTGTTCGCGACGACGACGACATCGCCGCCGCCTGCGGTCGTCGTCAGCGCTTCGGAGCCGCCGATGTGCGCGATCTGGGTTTGCCCTGCGAGCAGTGCCGGCAGCCCGGTCGTGCTCGCGATGAGCTGCAGGTCGACGTCGAGGAAGTTCTGGTCGAAGATGCCCGCCTCTTTCGCGACGTACGCCGGGAAGAAATCAGCGAGGACGTTGCTGTACGAGACGACGATCTTCGCGCGGCTCGGCTGTGGGGTCGCGCTGCCGGTGACGAGCACCGACGGCGCGCTGGACGGCGCCTCCGCCGCGGCGCAGGAAGCGAGGATCACGATGGCGGCAAAAGCAATCGCGAACGTCCGTGTCATCGGACGCCTCCCCCTACGTGGCCGCCCAGCCCGCACGTAAGCGGCGATGATACGCACCTCGATCGGCGTCGCTCAGCGATCGGATAGCGAGACAAGGAAGCGCTCGACGATCGCTGTCACCTGCGCGGCGGTCGCGGTGGCGCTGTGCGGGCTGTGGCCGCCGCGCTCAATCATCTCGATGCGGGCGGTCGGGACCTCGCGACGAATGCGGTCGAGCTCGCCGGGCTCGGTGCGCGGATCGTCGGCGCCGTGCACGACGAGCATGGGCACTCGCAGATCCCCAAGGCGGTGCTCGTAGAAGTCTTCGTCCGGCGTCGCCGCGATGTCGAGCCATGCCTGACCACCCGCGCGAATGATCGTGCGCCAGTAGTCCTCGCCGTGCTCCTCGGCGAGCTTTCGGGTCACGCGCTCGCCGAACGAATCCGGATCTTTCACCATCTGGTGAAAGAAATCGCGCGAGTGCGGCTTCGCGCGATCGAGGTGGATCGCCTCGACGACGATCCCCTCGTAACGCTCGGGGTCGCGCAGGGCGAGGATCGTCGCGATGATCGCACCGTCGCTGTGGCCCCAGAGGACGGTTCGATCGATCCCCAGCGCGTCGAGGAGTCTCTCGGTCTCGATCGCGGCGGCGAGATGGAACTTCGGCGGTAACGCTTCGATGTGGGGTGAGCCGCCATACCCGGTTCGGTCGGGGATGAGGAAACGGCGGTCCAGCTTCGCGATCGCGTCGTCATGCGGATAGAACCCATAGCCCCAACCGCCGTGCAGAAGGACGATCGGCGCGCCACGCCCGCCGTCCTGGTAGTGGAGCTCGATCGGTCGGGTCCCTGGCAGCAGCGGAGAGGCGTCGATCGCCACCTTCGAAGAGGCGAGCTCCGTCACAGCGGCAGGCTAGCGGGAACCTGGTTCGGACCGTGCGTGTAGAGAGGGCATGCGCGTTTTGCTCGTCGCGGCTCTGCTCGCTGTCTCCTGCGCCGCGAGTCGGGATGACCTAGGTGGATACATCAACGGGATCTGCGAGCCGACCACACGACGTGACACACAAGCGATCGCAACGACGACAGGTCAGTTCGGTCTGGTCGGCTCGACCGCGGTCAAAGCTGACGATGAAGTCACGGTCGTCTGGAGAAACGGCGGCCCCGCGACCTCTCTTGCGATCGTCGCCTACCCACTCGATCCATCGCGGAGCGGTTGGGTTCGCTGGTCGGTCGGCTACGGATCGGCGTCGCCGTGGGGCGAGGTCGGTTACCGCGTCGGTCTGAAGCCGATATCCACGCCAGGGTGCTGGCGACTCGTACCCGAGGGAGGACGCATGGAGGACGGCGTGGTCATCGCGGTGCGCGGAGAATGAGACCCCGCTACTTTCCCTTGTAGTTCGGTTTTCGCTTTTCTACGAAGGCGGTGACGCCTTCCTTCGCATCTTCGCTCTTGAAAAGCTCGATGAGCAGCTGGCGCTCGAGCTTCAGCCCTTCGTCGAGCTCCATTCCCAAGCCCTGCACCGTCGCCCTCTTGATTCGCCCGATCGCGAACGTCGGACCTGTCGCGTAGACGTTCGCGCGCTCGAGAGCCTTGTTGACCAACTCGGCCGCCGGAACCACCTCGTCCACGATGCCCGCCGCAAGCGCGTCGCGCGGTGGCATCGTCGTGCCGCGCAGCATGAAGTCGAGTGCTTTCTGGCGACCGATGAGCCGCGGAAGCCGCTGCGTGCCGCCGGTGCCGGGCAATAGGCCGAGGCTGACTTCCGGAAGCCCGATGCGATAAGAGCCCTCGCCGGCGATACGGAAGTCGCAGCAGAGCGCCATCTCGAGACCTCCGCCGAGGCAGTGTCCGTTGATCGCGGCGACGACGACCTTCGGGGTGCTCTCGAACTTGGCCATGGCCTCGTTCGCGCAGACGACGAACGCGTTCTGCTCGTCGAGACCGCTCTTCGCGAAGACGGACACGTCGGCGCCGGCCGAGAAGAATTTTTCGTTCGCGCTTCGCAGGACGATCGCCTTCACCGCATCGTCGCGGCGCGCCGCCTCGATGGCCGCGTCCAGCTCTTCCATGAACGCCTTGTCGTACGAATTAGCGGGCGGCCGATCAAGCACGATGTGCCCAATGGAGTCCTGCTTCTCAAAACGAACTGCCATCAAACCCCCCGCGCGGAAAGTTCATAGACTTTAGACCGACTGGCGAATGACGCGCGGCAGGCGCGTCGTGGGCGTTCCGCCCACCGAACGGGAGGACTTCTTCATGGCAACGATGCTCATCGACGGTCAGACCGTCGGCGCTCAGACGGGAAAGACGATCGAGGTCAGGAATCCCGCGAACGGCGAGATCGTAGACACGATCCCCAAGGGCTCGGCGTCGGAGGTCGACGCGGCGGTCGAGGCCGCGGCGAAGGCACTTCCGGCGTGGGCCTCGCTTTCGGGTACGAAGCGCGCGGCGTTCATGCACGCCGCAGCGGTGAAGGTGAAGGCCGCGGTCCCCGAGATCGCGAGGCTGCTCACCCTCGAGCAGGGCAAGCCGCTCGCGCACGCGGTGATCGAGGCGACGCGGGTCGCGGAGAACCTCGAGTTCTTCGCCGGATTCGCGGACAAGCTCCGCGGCGACTACGTGCCGCTCGAAGACCAGAACAAGTTCGGCCTCACCATGCGGCGACCGGTCGGGGTCGTCGTGGCGATCACGCCGTGGAACTTTCCGCTGACGCTCATGGCGAACAAGGTGTGCCCCGCGCTCGCCGCCGGCTGCACCGTCGTGCTCAAGCCCGCGTCGACGACGCCGCTCGCGACGCAGAAGACGATCGAGATCATCAACTCGGTGGGGATCCCGGCGGGCGTGCTGAACACGGTGCATGGGCCCGGTGCCGAGATCGGCGACGCGCTCGTGTCGCACCCGAAAGTGAACAAGATCGCGTTCACCGGACAGACCGAGACGGGCAAACGGATCATGAAGCTCGCGGCCGAGAACGTGACCCGCGTGACGCTCGAGCTCGGCGGAAGCGACCCGATGATCGTGTGCGACGACGCGGACATCAGACGGGCCACCGCAGCCACAGCGATCGGGCGGTTCTTCAACGCCGGTCAGGCATGCCTCGCGGTGAAGCGCGTTTACCTCTTCGAGCAGATCGCCGAAGAATTCATGACCAAGATCGCCGACCGCGCGCGCAAAGAATGGCCCGTCGGCGATGGCCTCAAGGAAGGCGTGAAGATGGGCCCGCTACACACCGAGCGGCAGCGCGCCGAGGTCGAGTCGCAGGTCGCCGACGCGGTGAAGCGAGGCGCCAAAGTGCTCGCCGGCGGCAAGCGCCCCGAGGGCAAGGAGTTCGAGAAAGGCTGGTACATGGAAGCGACCGTCCTACGGGACGTGCCGGAGGACTCGCGAATGGCCACCGAGGAAGTGTTCGGCCCGGCACTTCCCATCTTCATCGTCAAGGATCTCGACGACGCCATC
>Ga0209156_10004461_pt1 | contig 10194 bp, 8 predicted proteins | sample GraSoiAngelo_124_FD_185881 | JGI IMG/M metagenome (GOLD analysis project Ga0209156, IMG submission 185881) | Grasslands soil microbial communities from the Angelo Coastal Reserve, California, USA - 14_0927_05_20cm (SPAdes) (version 2) | ecosystem: Environmental > Terrestrial > Soil > Grasslands ...
CGGACGTGACGGGGACGGTGGAGCTGCCGGCGGGGGTGGAGATGGTGATGCCGGGGGACAACACGAAGATGACGATCGAGCTGATCACGCCGATTGCGATGGAGGAGCAGCTGCGGTTCGCGATCCGCGAAGGCGGCCGCACGGTGGGCGCCGGCGTGGTCACCAAGATCTTGAAGTAAGGCGGAGCCATGCCGCGGGAGAACATCATCATGGAATGCACCGTGTGCAAAGGCCGGAACTACTTCACTACCAAGAACCGGCGCAAGCACCCGGAGCGGGCGGAATGGAAGAAGTACTGCCCGCGGTGCAACAAGCACCAGCCGCATAAGGAATCGAAGTAGCGGTGGCGACGGAAGCACTCGAACGCTCGGGCCAAAGCTGGCTGCGACGCGCGTGGGAATTCGTCTGGGTCCAGGTGCCGGCGGAAGTGCGCAAGGTCACCTGGCCATCGTGGGACGAGCTGAAGAAGGCGACGGGCGTGATCGTCGTCTTCGTGCTCATGCTGGGCATCGCCATCGGGCTGCTGGATTCGTTCCTGCAGCTCGTGTTCGTGACCGCGATCGCGAAGCTGTTCTAATGTCGGAGCATCGCTGGTACGCGATTCAGACGACGGCGGGGCACGAGAACAAGGTGCGCTCGCTGATCGAGCGGCGCATCAAAGACGATCCGCGGCCCGGCGAGGAGAAGCCGATCCGGCAGGCCCTGGTCCCCACGCAAGAGGTCGTGGAGATCAAGAACGGCAAGAAGGTGACGGCGGAGCGCAAGATCTACCCGGGGTACGTGCTCGTGGACATGATCAAGAACCAGGAGACGCTCCACACGATCAACGGCATCCAGGGCGTGATCAAGTTCGTCGGGACCGGGCGGGAACCGATGCCGCTCCGCCCCGACGAGGTGAATCGCCTGCTCGGTATCGAGGAGGCGGTGAGGGAGGAGGAGCCCCAGGAGACGATCCCGTTCCTGATCGGCCAGGTGGTGGAGATCACCGAAGGGCCGTTCTCGGACTTCTCCGGCACGGTGGAAGAGGTGATTCCCGACAAGGGCAAGGTGCGCGTGGCCGTCTCGCTGTTCGGCCGCCCGACGTCTGTCGAACTGGACTATTTGCAGCTAAAGGCGCACTAGGCGTCTCGGCGTCTAGGCGTCTGGGAGTAACATGGCGAAGCCGATCACCGCAGTCGTGAAGCTGCAGGTGCCCGCGGGGCAGGCGACACCCGCCCCGCCGGTGGGCACGGCGCTCGGACCCCATGGCGTGAACATCATGGAGTTCGTGAAGCAGTTCAACGCCAAGACGGCGCAGGCGCAGGGGATGATCACGCCGGTCGAGGTGACGATCTTCAAGGACCGGACGTTCACCTTCATCACCAAGACGCCGCCCGCGGCCGTGCTCCTCAAGAAGGAAGCCGGCATCGAGAAGGGGTCCCCCACCTCGAACCGCCAGAAGGTGGGGAAGGTCACTCGCGCCCAGCTCAAAAAGATCGCGGAGATCAAGCTTCCCGACTTGAACGCCACCGACATCGAGGCGGCCATGAAGATGGTGGCGGGCACGGCGCGCTCCATGGGGCTGGAGGTGGTGGACTGATGCGCACGCACGGCAAGCACTATCGCACCGCCGTCGGGACGCTCGAGCCCCGCAAGCTGTACGGCCCGCGCGAGGCCGTCGACAAGGTGAAAGCGGCGGCGTACGCCAAGTTCGACGAATCGGTGGACGTCGCGGTGCGTCTCGGGGTCGATCCCAAGCACTCCGACCAGGTCGTCCGCGGTACGGTGAGCCTGCCCAACGGCACCGGGAAGAAAATCCGGGTGCTGGTGATCGCGCAGGGCGACAAGGCGAAGGAGGCCGAGACGGCGGGGGCGGACTACGTGGGGGTCGAGTACGTCCAGAAGATCAAAGAGGGCTGGCTCGACACCGACGTCATCGTGGCCACGCCGGACGTGATGGGGCAGCTCGGGCCGCTCGGCAAGGTGCTCGGGCCCCGGGGCCTGATGCCCAACCCCAAGGCGGGCACGGTGACCATGGACGTGGCTCGGGCGGTCAAGGAATTGAAGGCGGGCAAGATCGAGTTCCGGGTGGACAAGAGCGGCATCGTGCACGCGGCCGTGGGCAAGAAGTCGTTCGGCGCGGAGGCGTTGGAGCAGAACCTGCGCGCCTTCATGGACGCGATCGTGCGGGCCAAGCCGGCCGCGGCCAAGGGCCACTACATCCGGTCGGTGACGGTGTCGAGCACGATGGGGCCCGGCGTGCCCCTGGACCCGGCGGTGTTCGCATGATCAGGACCAAGGCGCAGAAGCAGGAGCTGGTCACGACGCTGGCGACGCGGCTGGGCCGCTCTTCCACCGTCTACGTGACCGATTTCACCGGGCTGTCCGTCGCGAAGATCACGCAGCTGCGCCGCCGCCTGCGGCAGGCGGGGACCGAGTTCGTGGTCGTGAAGAACACGCTCGCCCGCCGCGCCCTGGCCGACGCTCGCATGGCGGGTGACGGGAAAGGCCTCGAGCAGCACCTCGCCGGGCCGACGGGCCTGGTGCTCGCCGGGGCGGACCCGGTGGCGGCGGCCAAGGTGCTGGCGGACTTTGCGAGGGAGTTCGAGAAACCCGCGATCAAGGCGGGACTGGTGGACGGCAAGGCGGTGACGCCCGAGCAGGTGAAGCGGCTCGCCAGTCTGCCGTCGCGGATCGAGCTGCTCGCCCAGCTGGGCGGCACGTTCCAGGCGCCGCTGGCCGGGTTCGTCGGCGCGCTGAACGGCTTGCTGATGAACGTCGTGGGTGCCCTCGAGGCGCTCCGGACCAAGCGCGCCTCCACGGCGGGCGCCGCTTCTCCATAAGGGTGGGAGAGACAGCAATGGCGACTCAGACGAGTTTGAGCAAGGACGACATTCTCGAAGCCATCGGGAACATGTCGGTGTTTGAATTGGCGGAGCTGATCGAGGCGTTCAAGGAGAAGTTCGGCGTCACGATCACGGCCCCCGCCGCGGCGGCGCCCGCGGCCGCGGGCGCAGGAGCGGGGGGTGGCGCCGCCGCGCCCGCCGCCGAGGAGAAGACCGAGTTCACGGTCGTGCTGAAGAGCGGCGGCGAGAAGAAGATCCAGGTCATCAAAGAGATCCGGGCCATCACCAACCTGGGCCTGAAGGAGGCCAAGGATCTGGTGGAAGGCGCGCCCGGCACCGTGAAGGAAGGCGTGTCCAAGCAGGAAGCCGAAGAGATCAAAAAGAAGCTCGAAGCGCAGGGCGCGGTTGTCGAGCTGAAGTAGACGCGGGGGGGGCGGACGTGGCGGGCCATAGGGGCCCGCTGACGCGACTCTCGGGTCTCCTTTGGTCGACGACATGCGCGGATTGGTCATACTCCTGCTCGCTTGCACGAGCCCCTCAGTCCACCCCGGTCGGCGGTTCCGGTCGGGGGCGGGGGCTTTTTCGCATTTGCTTGAGGTTGCGACATGACGACGAAGACGCTGCCGGTACTGTCGTTCGCGAAGCTGGATCAGGGGATGCCGATGCCGCACCTCCTGGACATCCAGACGCGTGCATTCGCGTCCCTGTTGCAGCCGGACGGAAAAGGTGCCGAGCGCACCGACGTCGGGCTGGAGCGGGTGTTCAAGGACGTGTTCCCGATTCAGGATGTGAACGGGAACTACTCGCTCGAGTTCGTGAAGTACGGACTGGGGGAGCCGAAGTACACCGTGGAGGAGTGCATCGAGCGCGACATGACCTACTCGGTGCCGCTGAAGGCGACGCTGCAGCTGGTCGTAATGGAAGAGGTGGGCGAGGTCACCAAGACCAAGCGGCCCAAGAACATCATCGAGAAGGAAGTCTATCTCGGCGAGCTGCCGATCCTCACGCCGCTGGGCACGTTCGTCATCAACGGCGCCGAACGGGTGATCGTGTCGCAGCTGCACCGCTCGCCGGGGGTGGTGTTCGAGGAGAGCATCCACCCGAATGGGCAACGCCTGTTCTCGGCGCGCATCATCCCGTTCCGCGGGTCCTGGGTGGAGTTCACGATCGACATTCACGACGTGATCTACGTCCACATCGACAAGAAGAAGAAGTTCCCCGCGACGGCGTTGTTGCGGGCGTTCGGCTACGGCACCAACGCGGACGTGCTGAAGCTGTTCTACGCCACCAAGGACATCGACATCACCGGCAAGCTCGAGGGGCGGGCCCAGAAGCGTGAGGTGCTGGGCACGCTGCTGGCCATCGACGTGCCCGACCCCGAGAACAAGAAGGGCGAGCCGCTCGGGAAGGTCGGCGACGAGCTCACCCTGGAGAAGTTCAACACGTTCCGCCGTGCCGGCATCAGCAAGGTCACGGTGTTCGCGGGCTACACGTCGCTCGACCTGCGCGACGAGGCGCAGCCGACCACCACGCGCGAGCGGCAGGGTGCCTACATCCTGGCGTTCGATGTGGCGGATCCGGCGACGGGCGAAGTCGTGGCCGAGGGTGGGCGCGAACTGTCGGACGCGCTCAAGAAGAAGCTCCTGAAGGCCGCCGTGACCAAGGTGGACGTGCTGCTGCCGCCGGGGCGGAGCGAGTCGCCGCTCATCAAGAACACGCTGCTCAAAGACCCGACCCACACCGAGGCCGAGGCGCTGGAGCAGATCTACGCGCTGCTCCGGCCGGGCGAGGCGCCCAATCTCGAGACGGCGCGCCAGGCGCTGGAGCGCCTCTTCTTCCACCCCAAGCGCTACGACCTGGGGCGGGTGGGGCGCTACAAGATCAACCAGCGGCTCAAGGTGAACGTCCCCAAGGATCACACGGTGCTCACGGAGGACGACTTCATCGCGATCATCCGCTACCTGATCGAGCTGCGCGAGGGCCGCGGCTACACCGACGACATCGACCACCTCGGCAACCGCCGGGTACGGTCGGTGGGCGAGCTCATCGCCAACCAGTTCTCGGTGGGGCTGTCGCGCATGGCGCGGCTCATCAAGGAGCGGATGAGCATCAACAACGATCCCGAGCGCATCACGCTCGACGACCTGGTGAACGCCCGTACGGTGAGCGCGGTGATCCAGGCGTTCTTCGGCAGCTCGCAGCTGTCGCAGTTCATGGATCAGACGAATCCGCTCGCCGAGCTGACGCACAAGCGCCGGCTCTCGGCCCTCGGGCCGGGCGGGCTGACGCGCGAGCGGGCGGGCTTCGAGGTGCGCGACGTGCATTACAGCCAGTACGGCCGGATGTGCCCGATCGAGACGCCGGAAGGACCGAACATCGGGCTGATCACCAGCCTGTCGTGCTACGCGCGCGTCAACGAGCTCGGCTTCATCGAGACGCCGTATCGGATCGTGAAGAGCGGCAAGGTGACCGACGAGATCCGCTGGCTGTCGGCCTCCGAGGAGGAGGAATACGCCGTGGCGCAGGCGAACGCGCGCCTCGCCGAGGACGGCCGCTTCGCCGACGAGCTGGTGCTGTGCCGCAAGCGTGACGACTACCCGCTCCTGGCGCCGGCGCGGATCGACTTCATGGACGTGGCCCCCGAGCAGCTCGTCTCGATCGCCGCGGCCCTGATCCCATTCCTGGAGCACGACGACGCGAACCGCGCCCTCATGGGCTCGAACATGCAGCGGCAGTCGGTTCCGCTCCTGTTTCCGCATGCGCCGCTCGTGGGCACGGGGCTCGAGGAGACGGTGGCGCGCGACTCGGGCGCGGTGGTGATCGCGCGGCGCGCCGGCGTGGCCACCCGCGTGACTGCCGACGAAATCATCATCGACGCGGGTGAGGAGGAGGCGCGGGCGGGCGACCACCCGCTGGCGCGGCTCAAGCAGCACGACCGCTACCGTCTCAAGAAATTCTGGCGCACCAACCAGGACACCGCCATCAACCAGCGGCCCCTGGTGCACGCGGGTCAGAAGGTGAAGGCCGGGCAGATCGTGGCCGATGGCGCGGGCACCGAGCGCGGTGAGCTGGCGCTGGGCGCGAACGTGCTCGTGGCGTTCATGCCCTGGTACGGGCACAACTTCGAGGACGCGATCGTGCTCTCGGAGCGCCTGGTGAAGGACGACGTGTACTCGTCGATCCATATCCAGGAGCTCGAGCTGCACGTCCGCGACACCAAGCGGGGCCGTGAGGAGATCACCCGCGAGATCCCGAACGTGGCCGAGGAGTCGCTCGTCGACCTGGACGAGCGGGGCATCGTCCGGATCGGGGCGCACGTCAAGGCCGGCGACATCCTGGTCGGCAAGATCACGCCCAAGGGCGAAACGGAATTGAGCCCCGAAGAGAAGCTGCTGACGGCCATCTTCGGCGAGAAGGCGAAGGACGTGAAGGATTCGTCGCTCAAGGTGCCGCCCGGCATGGAGGGCGTGGTCATCGACGTGAAGATCTTCTCGCGCATCGAGGACCAGGTGGTGGAGAAGGACCGCGGCGAGCGGATCGGCGAGGTGCGCCGGCTCGAGGCGGAGGAGAAGGCCCGCATTTCCGACGCGATGTTCGCGGAGCTGGCGGAGCTGCTCGCGGGGCAGGAGGTGGGTCTCATGCTCAAGGCGGGGACGGTGGAGGAGTACCTGCCGCAAGGCACCAAGCTCACGAAGCAGCAGCTCGACGGCGTGCAGTTCGCCGACGTCGATCTGAAGACGCTGCGCGTCACCAACAAGACCGTCAACGAGCGGATCCGCGCGGTGCTCGACGCCGCGACCGCCGAGCGCGCGAAGATCGAGGAGAAGTCCGAGGATCAGATCGACAAGATCCTGCAGCCGGACGAGCTCCCGCCGGGCGTGATCCAGCTCGTAAAAGTGTACGTGGCGGAGAAGCGCAAGATTTCCGTGGGCGACAAGATGGCGGGTCGCCACGGGAACAAGGGCATCATCGCGCGGATCGTGCCCGAGGAGGACATGCCGTTTCTCCCGGACGGCACGCCGGTCGACATCGTGCTCAATCCGCTCGGGGTCCCCTCCCGCATGAACGTGGGCCAGATTCTCGAGACCCACCTCGGCTGGGCGGCGACGATCCTCGGCTTCGAGGCGAAGACCCCCGTGTTCCAGGGGGCGGACGAGACCGAGATCGGCGTGCTGCTGCGGCTCGCCGGCCTCACCTGGGCCGCGGACGCACTGCGGCTGGTGGTGCGCCCGCCCGAGCTCGACTCGGAGACGGTCCGGCGTATCGCCGACGACCTGCGACGGCTGCCCGAGACCAACGGCGGCCGGCCCGACCTGGCGAAAGCGGGGATCGGCCTGCTCGCGGGCCGGGCGCTCACGCAGGAGACGCGCGACGTGCACCATCGGTTCGTGGACTTCCTGCGCGCCGCGGCCAAGCAGCTGGCCGAGCGGGAGCTCGACCAGCGCAAGGTCGAGCGCGAGTTCCATCAGGTCCGCCTGGAGGGTGACGCGAAGGGGCTGTCGAAGCCCGAGCAGGCGGCCCTCAAGGCGGGACTCAAGGAGAGCGAGAAGTTCGTCGAGCACGACAAGCCGCAGGAGGTGCTCGACGCGGTGGGGCTGCCGGCGCTCGCCGCGCTGCTCGGGCCCAAGTCGGAGGCGGACCTGGACCAGGCGGCGAACGAGCTGCTCAAGGTGGCCGGCCTCACCCCGACGGGAAAGGCGCGGCTGCGCGACGGGCGGTCGGGCGAGTTCTTCGCGTCCGACGTGACCGTCGGCTCGATCTACATGATGAAGCTGTCACATCTGGTGGACGACAAGATTCACGCCCGCTCCATCGGGCCGTACTCGCTGGTCACGCAGCAGCCGCTCGCCGGCAAGGCGCAGTTCGGCGGCCAGCGGTTCGGTGAGATGGAGGTGTGGGCGTTGGAAGCGTACGGCGCGGCGCACACGCTGCAGGAGATCCTCACGGTCAAGTCGGACGACGTCAACGGCCGGAGCCGCGTGTACGAGGCGATCGTCAAGGGGCAGAACCTGCCGAAACCCGGCATCCCCGAGTCCTTCAACGTGTTGGTGAAGGAACTCCAGGCCCTGGGGTTGAAAGTCACCCTGGGCACCACCGAAGACGTTGAAGAGTAAGGGGAGGGAGCATCGATGATCGATTTCCGGAGCGGGCGCGAGCCGAAGAGCTCGAGCTTCGATTACATCCAGATCCGGATCGCCTCCCCGGAGGAGATCCGGGGCCCGCGCGACTCGAAGGAGCGTGAGCGCCTCGAGCTGCAGGGCCAGCGGACCTGGTGGTCGTGGGGCGAGGTCACCAAGCCCGAGACCATCAACTACCGGTCGTTCAAGCCGGAGCGCGACGGGCTGTTCTGCGAGCGCATTTTCGGCCCGGTAAAGGACTGGGAGTGCCACTGCGGCAAGTACAAGCGCATCCGCTACCGCGGCGTCATCTGCGATCGCTGCGGGGTGGAGGTCACGTTGTCCAAGGTGCGGCGGGAGCGCATGGGCCACATCGAGCTCGCGGTGCCGGTGGCGCACATCTGGTTCTTCAAGACGTTGCCGTCGCCCATGGGCAACCTGCTCGACATGACGCTGCGCGATCTCGAGCGGGTCATCTACTACACGAATTACGTGGTGATCGAGCCGGGCGAGCAGGAGGTCCAGGAGAAGGAGCTGCTCGACGAGGACCGCTTTCTCGAGCTCCGGGCCAAGGCGAAGGCCGAGGGCGACGCCGCTTTCAAGGCCGACATCGGCGCACCGGCGGTGCGGGCGCTGCTCGAGCGGCTCAACGTCGACAAGCTCGCGGACGAGCTGCGTGAGGCGGTCGCCGGCGAGACGAGCCAGCACCGCAAGAAGCAGCAGCTCAAGCGCCTCAAGATCGTGGACGCGTTCCGGAACTCCGGCAACGCCGGCGAGGGTCGCAACGACCCGCGCTGGATGATCCTCGACGTGGTGCCGGTGATTCCGCCCGATCTGCGGCCGCTCGTGCCGCTCGACGGCGGCCGCTTCGCCACGAGCGACCTGAACGACCTGTACCGTCGCGTCATCAATCGCAACAACCGGCTGCAGAAGCTCATCTTGCACCGGGCGCCGGAGGTCATCCTCCGGAACGAGAAGCGCATGCTGCAGGAGGCGGTGGACGCGCTGTTCGACAACGGCCGCCGCTCCAAGGCGATCCGCGGGCGTGGCAAGCGGCCGCTCAAGTCGCTCTCCGACATGCTCAAGGGCAAACAGGGCCGGTTCCGCCAGAACCTCTTGGGCAAGCGCGTGGACTATTCGGGCCGGTCGGTCATCGTGGTGGGCCCGGAGCTGCGGCTGCACCAGTGCGGGCTCCCCAAGGCGATGGCGGTGGAGCTGTTCAAGCCCTTCATCATCCACAAGCTGGTGGAGAAGGGCATCGCCGAGACGGTGAAGCGGGCCAAGAAGATCGTCGAGAAGGAAAGCACGGAGGTGTTCGAGATTCTGGAGGAGATCATCCAGGACCACCCCGTGCTCCTGAACCGCGCGCCCACGCTGCACCGCCTCGGGATCCAGGCGTTCGAGCCGGTGCTGGTGGAAGGCAAGGCGATCCGCATCCATCCGCTGGTGTGCGCGGCGTTCAACGCCGACTTCGACGGCGACCAGATGGCCGTGCACGTGCCGCTCTCGTTCGAGAGTCAGCTCGAGGCGCGGCTGCTCATGATCTCGTCCAACAACGTGCTCAAGCCGTCGGACGGGCGGCCCGTGGCCGAGCCGTCGCAAGACATGGTCCTGGGGTGCTACTTCCTGACCAAGGAGCCCGCCGAGTTCGAGCAGGCGGAGGTGAAGGCCAAGGCGCCCCGGCTCGGCTCGCTGGCCGAGCTCGACATGGCGCTCGCCACCAAGCAGCTCGGCTATCACTCGCCCATGTATTTCTGGGCCGAGCCCGCCTGGGTGTACACGACCGCCGGGCGGGTGATCTTCAACAGCATCCTGCCCGAGGGCATCCGGCGGGAGGGGGGATTCCGCAACCAGGTGATGCGCAAGCGCGATCTGTCGGAGCTCGTGTTCGAGAGCTACCGCCGGGCCGGGCTCGCGAGCACGGTGCAGTTCCTCGACAACCTGAAGGAGTTCGGCTTCCGCTACGCCACCATGGGCGGCGTGTCGATCGGGGTGGAGGATCTGGAAATCCCGGCCGAGAAGTCGAGCCTGCTGCACGATGCCGAGGGGCGCGTGGAGCGGTTCCAGCGCGCGTACGCGACCGGCCAGATCACCTTCGGCGAGCGCTACAACAAGGTGATCGACGCCTGGACGCACGCGAACAACGACATCGCGGACGCCATGGTGAAGACCATGCAGCGCTCCAAGGGCGGCTTCAACCCGGTGTTCATGATGTTCGACTCCGGGAGCCGCGGGTCGCGCGACCAGATCCG
>Ga0209156_10004465_pt1 | contig 10189 bp, 8 predicted proteins | sample GraSoiAngelo_124_FD_185881 | JGI IMG/M metagenome (GOLD analysis project Ga0209156, IMG submission 185881) | Grasslands soil microbial communities from the Angelo Coastal Reserve, California, USA - 14_0927_05_20cm (SPAdes) (version 2) | ecosystem: Environmental > Terrestrial > Soil > Grasslands ...
GCCCCGCACCCCGCAGGGCACCAGCACCACCACGCCGCCAATCTCGATACCATCGACTGACACTCTGGCGACTCACCCTCAGCTCGCGCGCAATGGCGGCCAAGATCAGCTTGCCGGCAGCAAACAAGCGCCCCGCGCGGTTGCGTCGCTGCTCCATCCCTCCAAAATCTCGACGAGGAGAAAAAGGTGTATGCATACCGTCAGCATAGACGATACACTCTCATTTGTCACTGTATTATGCGAGATTCTATAATTGGGCTGGAAGTAGGAAGCCACGATGTGAGCGATTGCTGCTTCGAGGCTCAGGCCCGCGGTTAAAAGCGCCTGAATCCAGATACGGTGGAAGGCTGCAGGATTCATCTCCGAGACCGTGATGATGCGGTCCAGAGCCTCCAACTGCCAGCCGTGACCGAGTTCTTCTCGCGAGATACGTTCGTGGAGTTCCTTGCGGAGTTGTTCCATTTGTTTGGAGCTGAGCGAGATCATTTCCTCGTCTTTGTCGATCGTGGTCATGTATGTTCCTGTAGTCTTTCTTCGGTGATTTCGAGCCTTTCTCCAGTTTCGCTAGCCATGGTCCTCCCCAGCTGTCCCAGCCTTCGGAGACTGGGACCCCAGAGAGAGGGATGCGCAACTTGGATCTAGGCGGTGATGAAGAGTGTCCGGCCGCCGCGGTTTACCAGGAGCAAGGGATTCGTGGCATCCTTGTGCATCGCCTTGTAGAAGTCCGAGACATTCTTCACGGGTTGATGGTTGACCTCTTGGACGACGTCGCCTTCCCGGAGTCCGGAGTCGGCCAGCGGGCTGGATGGGTTCACGTGCTTCACCACTACACCGGTTGTCGTCGGAGGCAGGTTCAACTGCTGTGCGATGTTCGGAGTCAAATTGGCGACTTCGATACCGGCCGAAGCCTGCTGCTGGTCGCCTGTCTCGTTGTTATTTTCGGCCTGTTCTGTGGGCAATTCATGCAGCTTGATGGTGAGCTCGCGCTGGCTGCCATCATGCACCACTTTTAGTTTGGCTTCCGAACCAGGTTGCATCATCGATATGGTCATGCGCAATTGATTGCTGTTCGTCATTGGCTTGCTATTAACCTCCAGGATGATATCTCCCCGTCGTAAGCCAGCGGCTTGCGCCGGGCTGTTCGGGCTGACGTCGCCGACCAGGACACCGCGGGGATCCTTTTCTCCGAACGCTTTGGCGATCGCTGGAGTAACGTCCTGCGGATAAATGCCCAGATAGGCGCGCGTCACTTTTCCGTTTTTCAAAATCTCTTCCATGACCGTGCGAGCGAGATTCGAGGGAACGGCGAAGCCGATGCCCTGGTTGCCACCGGATCCGTGAGTGATGATCGCGGTATTGATTCCGATCAGCTCACCGCGGTCGTTGATCAGGGCGCCGCCGGAATTGCCCGGATTGATGGGCGCGTCGGTCTGGATAAAGTCCTCGTAGTCTTCAATGCCGAGGTTGCCGCGGCCCGTCGCGCTAACGATGCCTTTGGTGACGGTCTCTCCAACGCCAAAGGGATCACCGATGGCCAACACCGTGTCTCCGACTTCGGCCTTAGACGAGTCTCCGATGGTGATGGGGAACAGGTTGCTGGCCTCAATTTTGAGAACGGCTATATCTGTCTTGGGGTCAGTGCCAACAACCCGGCCCTGCAATTCCCGCTTGTCGGAAAGTGTGACGCGCACATCCGTGGCGCCATCGACGACGTGATTGTTGGTGAGGATGTAGCCTTCCGGGCTGACGACAACGCCGGAGCCCAGGCTCTTCTCGCGATGATCGCGAGGCTGTGGCAGAGCAAAGCTTCCGTCGCCATCTTCGCCGCCGAAGAACTGGCGGAAGAACGGCATCATCTCTTCAGGGGACTCCGACCGCGCCCGGACGACCCTGGAGGACGATATATTTACAACCGCCGGCAAAACCGACTTGAGAACCGGAGCATAGCTGTTCCGGCTCGGTCCGTCATGGGCGTCAGCCAGTTTTAGCGAAGCTGGAGGATTGTTCGCGGACATCTTCTCGTGAGCTACGCCCAGTCCAACGGCGCCAACAAAGAAAGCCAATCCAATAACGGAAGGTCTTGAAGTAATCCAAGACTTGGTTCGATTCATTTCTTATCTCCTAGCAGATCTTTGACCGGCCCGCAGGCTTGCATTGGCCAAACATGGCCCGGTCTCTCTAGTTCAGACGCGGAGAGGTGTGGGCGTGATTCTCCCTACCAATGGGGAGATGGGGTCCCGACGAATGAGTATGCCCGAAGTTTCGGGCGTAGCTTCTGCCGGCTCGGGCAAAGTTGGTATTCTGTTCTGGCAGCTAACTAACTGACATGCACGCGAATAAGCCCCAGCCCGGACTTTCGGAGAAAGCGCCGGGGCCTGGTTTGTCCGAGCACGGGCTCCGCACGGTCCTGCTTCTGGCGTTCGGTGGATTGTTGGCTCTTATGCTCGTGGCGAGCGTGAGCGCGTTGCTCTCCTTGCGCCAGCTTCATGCGGTTGAACAACAAGTTGCCAGCCGCTTCTTGAGTCGCACGCAGGCGCTTTCCGAGGTCGTGATCTCTGTACATATCTATGACGACCAGTTGGCAGAATTCCTTCTGGACGATCGAGCGGTAGAGCTGCGTGAGTCAGGTCCTGAAATTGCCGAGCGCGCGGCGAAAGTTCATTCCGCCCTCCGGCGCTACCCCTCGGACGGTGGACCCCGGGAACGGCAGTTACTCGAGGAGATCGAAGAGAGTCTTTCCCAACAAGAGAGCATTTCCTCCGCGATGTTGTCTCTTACTCCGGGCGATCGCAAGACGCGATCCCCGAAGTTTATCCAGGAGCAGCTCCTACCGCGCAGCTTGAGCATTCTCCAGGTTTCGCAACAAATTGCCTCCCTGAATGGCCAGGAGCTTGCCAAAAGCAACCAGGATCTTCTGGCGAGGTTCGCTTCGCTGCAATCCAAGCTCAAGTCCATGCTTCTTGCCGCTTTGACGGCAGGGCTAGTGCTGTCACTCCTCGGAACTTTCTATGTCCTGCATCTCGAGCGCCAGGAACGGGAGCGTTATCTCGCACTAGCGGACAACCGCCTCGAGCTCGAAAAATTGTCCGCGCGGCTCTTGGATATCCAAGAGCAGGAGCGCCGGTCGATCGCCCGCGAGCTTCACGACGAAGTGGGGCAGTCATTGGAAGCACTCCTGGTGGATCTGGGGCGCTTGTCCAGACTTGCGCCCGCGAACGAAGAAGCCATGCGCGGGCAGATTGCCAACCTAAAGACCCTCGCCGAGAATTCCGTTAAGACCGTTCGCGATATTGCGCTACTGCTGCGGCCTTCGATGCTCGACGACTTGGGCTTGATTCCTGCTCTGGAGTGGCAAGCGCGCGAAGTATCGCGTCGCGGCGAGATGGAAGTGGAAGTCCATCCGGAAATGGTTTCCGAACACTTGCCCGATGAGATCAAGATTTGCGTCTACCGCCTCGTCCAGGAAGCGCTCAATAACGCTGCAGCTCACGCCTCGGCTAAGAACGCGCGCGTTTCGGTGACTCAGGGCCCCGAAAGGCTTGAAGTCGAAATCACGGACGATGGTCAGGGCTTTGATCCACAGCGCGTGCGCGGCATGGGCCTCCTCGGTATGGAAGAGCGCGTGAAGCGGCTTGGCGGCAAGCTGAAGATTGAGTCGCGCGCCGGAGGCGGCACTAGGATCATGGCGGAACTCCCCTTAAAGCTGGCCAACTCCGCCTAGTCTCATGAAAAAGATTCGCATTCTTCTCGCCGACGATCATCAGCTCATGCGGAGCGGGCTGCGCCTTTTAATCGAGCAGCAACCAGATCTCACCGTCGTTGGGGAGGCGGCCGACGGCCGAGAAGCGGTCGCCCTTGCGAAGTCACTGCGGCCGGACGTCGCGGTCATGGACATCAGCATGCCAAATCTCAACGGCATCGAGGCTGCTCATCAAATCACGCAGAGCCACGCGGAAACCGCGGTGATTGTGCTAAGCATGCATCCGGATGAAAGCTATGTTCTGCGCGCCCTGAAGGCTGGCGCGAAGGGCTACCTTTTGAAGGATTCGGCTGAGTCGGACCTGATCGCAGCGATCCGTGGCGTCGCGCGCGGCAAATCGTTCTTTAGCCCGGCTGTGAGCAAAGTTCTTTTGGACGACTACCTACGCAAGCTGAAACGCTCCGGTGCGGAAGACGCATACGATCTGTTGACTCCGCGCGAGCGGGAAATTCTGCAACTCGTGGCGGAGGGAAAATCGAACAAAGAAGTGGCTAATCTTCTGAACCTCAGCGTGTACACGGTGGAGACTCATCGCTCCAATATCATGCAGAAGCTAAACCTGAAAGGCGTTCCGGAATTGACGCTTTACGCCGTGCGCAAGGGAATCATCTCCTAGCCGTTCTCCCGCCTGTTTGCCTGAGGTGGTTTTTAGATCCGATTGCCCCAGGACAACGACGTCATAACGTCGGAAGTATTAGCCTCCATGAGGATGCCGTTCGAGAAGTGCGCAAGCCGTCTTCCGGCAAGTCCGCCATTCTGTCAAAGCCTTTTAAGGAGATCCATTTACCGTGCGGTTCCGAGACCCTTTTCTCGCAATGGTTGCTCTCTCGGGATTTGTTCTGATGTTGTCATTCGTAGCCAAGGAGTCCGCTTCTGCGCGGCCAGTTTTCCCTGAGGAACGCCGCTTACGCCTTTTCCATACTCACACCGGCGAGCGCATCGACATAGTCTATCGCCGTGGCGACGCTTACCTCGACGACGCACTTGGCAGGCTGGATCACTTTTTGCGTGACCACCGCACCGGCCAAGGGCTTCATTACGATCCCCATCTGTTTGATCTTCTGACGGACCTTACAGCCGCTGCAGGCAAGCCCGATGCCGAGATAGCCGTCGTCTGCGGCTACCGTTCGCCATGGAGCAACGAATTCCTGCGGGCCCACACCGCCGGCGTTGCCAAGCACAGTCTCCATATGCAAGCCAGGGCAATCGATATTCGTCTCCCAGGGGTCTCCACACGCGATCTGCGAAGTGCTGCCCTGTCGCTTCACCGCGGAGGAGTCGGATACTATCCTCGTTCAGGATTCATTCATGTTGATACCGGCCGCGTCACACAGTGGTGCTTCGGCTGTTCTGACGGCCTTGCCGATTAGCGGTCTCAAGCGACGCGGCCGCTCCGCAGCCCTTTGCGCCCTTTGGATGTCGCCTCGGGATGGCTGCCTTGGAGAGACTGCCCCCTTTAGGCCACCGGCGCTTACAGTGATTTGCTTGGAGCAACGCGAGCGAGAAATTGACAAGACGGCAGCCGTGCAAAGTGAGGCGCAAGCCCGAGCAGGGAGGCTAGCTCATGGATGAAACGCCGTTCCAGTAACTTGCCAAGGACGCCAAGACCGACTACTGCACCACCTTGGCGCGAAGACGCGCGAATTCATCGTCAGTGATGGATTCTGATATCTTGAGCCGATCAAGCTTTTCGATTTCATCTAAGCTGAAGGCCATCGCGCTCTTAATCCCATCGCCTGCCTGCTGAGCTCGCGCCGCGTTGCGCTGACAGTTGGAAGCGTTCACCGACCGATTGAGTTTGGTCAGCGTGACACTCATTTGGCCCCGCGAATCCAGCCACGGAAAGGCGACTTACGGGCATGTTGGTGACGTGCACGTAAAGATTACGTGCGACGCCGGACCAGCAAGGCAGACACTTCAGATCCCGCCTGAGAAAATCGGAAGATGTTGTCGATGAATAGCAGCACCTCCTGGTGCTTCTCCTCGCGAAATTCCCTGATGGCAAGCCCCGGTAGTGCCACTCGTAGCCGACCACTGGGTGGTTCGTTCACTTGGCCATAAACGAGGGCAATTTTGGATTCACTGAGGGAGATGCATACTTCGATTGATCGGCATTGGTGGACCAAAGAACGACTACCGAGCGAGGCCCTGCCCGATATGTTTGTCCAGAAACTGAAGATGCGCTTTGCCACGGCACAATGTCTTGAGGCGGGTCCAAAAACGTATCGATCCACCGTCTCCACACTCCGCCCTTCTCCTCGTCTATGTGTGGCAGCTGGAACTCAAGAGGCTCCCAATAGGCGTTAAAGATGAAGCAGGCAAGCAAGCCTTCCCTGCGTAACTCGACATTGAGGGCAATACTGTGCGAATGATGGCCCCAGTCCGGCCGATTCAGTTTTACTCCATGCCAGCTCTTCGTCGCCTGCCTGATTAACTCACTCAGGGTCAGCCGTTCGCGCTCGGGGCCGGTGTCTCGCAACAACCGCCTCGCGGTGAGTAGTTTTACAAACCGATGGATATCTGCATGGTTCCTGAGCAAGGACCAATCGTACCAGTTGGTTTCGTTATCCTGACAATAGGCGTTATTGTTGCCATGCTGCGTTCGACGGACTTCGTCGCCCATAAGGAACATAGGCAAGCCAAGCGAGAGCATTAACACGGTGAAGAAATTCTTCACCTGACGGTTTCTCAGCCTCTCAATTTCAGGATCATCACTCAGCCCCTCAACGCCACAATTCCAGCTGCGATTGTCGTCGGCGCCATCACGATTATTTTCACCATTGGCCTCGTTGTGTTTCCTGTTGTAAGAAACGAGGTCGTTGAGAGTGAATCCGTCGTGACAAGTCACAAAGTTGACGCTCTGTTCGGCTTCGCGTTCTTCATGCCTGTAGATTTCGTGGCTACCAATCAATCTGTCCGCAAAGCGCTGCACGGAACCTTTTTCTCCGCAGAAAAAACTCCTCACGTCGTCGCGGAATTTACCGTTCCACTCTTTCCAGCTGTCCCCAAGAAAGCTCCCCACCTGATACAGCCCGGCCGCATCCCACGCTTCAGCGATTATCTTTGTCCCGGCAAGTGCTGGATCCGACTCGATGTCCCACAGCACGGGGGGATTGGGCATGACATGGCCGGATGAGTCGCGCGCGAGAACCGAGGCGAGATCAAAACGAAAACCATCCACATGCATCTCTTCGACCCAATAGCGCAGACTATCGACGATCATTCGGCGAACGATCGGATGATTCGCGTTCAGCGTATTTCCCGTGCCACTATAGTTCGCATAGTGCGACCGGTCGTGCTCCAAAACATAATAAGCGTTGATGTCTGGCGCGCGCGCTGCAGAGGGCTGGTGAAGACCTTTGCGAAAGTTAAGCCCTTGAGACGCTCGCCGAGTCCCCGGGCAGTGTGCTCCCCATGTTCTGTGAGTGGCAGGTCAGTCAAGCCAGTATGCTGGCCCGACAGGCTCCAGAGAGTCTCACCGTGCCGCGCTAAATAAACGACGGGCCAGTTCGTCCTTCATCGCCTCGTTGTCCTCCCCCGCTGTCCACGAATTTCATACGCAACCCACCCAACGTCGTCACTGGTGCTTCGGAGAAAATCAACGTAATGGTGCTCAGTGGACTCGTAGTTCCTCGACTTTCGGCGGTCGCCCCAGCTGTGAGGAACAGGGCCCAGCCAGAATGCAACGGACGGTGTCGCGTGCGATCAGGAGTTCTTCGTCGGTTGGAATTACGAAGGCATGCAAACGGGAATCATGCGTGCTGATTTGGCTTTCCAATCCGACCGTTTGCTTGTTTCTGTTGTCATCCAACCTCAGACCCGCCCATTCGAGCCCGTGGCAGATGCGGGCGCGGATTTCTGGCGAGTTTTCTCCGATCCCTCCGGTGAAAACAACCGCGTCCGCACCCCCCATGCATGCGAGGAATGCTCCAATGTATTTTCTTGCGCGATAGCAAAAGACCTCGATTGCAAGGCGCACCCGGCGGTCGTCATGCTTCGCTTGTTCTTGCAGCAATACGCGCATGTCGTTGGTCAGCCCGGAGATGCCGAGCAATCCGGACTGGGTGTTGAGCAGCGCTTCCGTTTCGCCGGCGGATAGGCCTTCCTTGGTGGCAATCAGGCTCACAATCGCCGGGTCGATGTCCCCCGACCGTGTTCCCATCACCAAACCTTCCAGCGGCGTCATCCCCATCGACGTGTCTATGGAGCTTCCACCTCGAATCGCCGCCGCCGAGCATCCATTCCCGAGGTGCAAGGTGATGATATTGGTTTGCTCCGTGCTCACTCCAGCCAGCATCTGGTAGCGCTCGGTGACATAGCGGTGCGAGGTCCCATGAAATCCATAACGGCGAATGTGGTGCCTTCGGTACAAGTGGTAAGGGACAGCGTACAGGTAGGCGTGCTCTGGGATCGAATGGTGGAACGAAGTGTCGAAGACCGCGACCTGCGGCAAATTTGGACCGAATACTTGCCGTGCCGCCAAAATGCCCTTGATGTTATTCGGGTTGTGCAACGGCGCTAACTCGATGCAGTCCTCAATCCCCTTGAGCACCTCGTCGTTGATCAGCTTGGATTCCCCAAACAACTCGCCGCCATGAACGACGCGATGGCCAACGGCGTGGACGTCGCCGACGGCCTGGATTTCGTGGATTCCCGAAGCGTCCGAGGTGATCCACCGCATGAGGTGTTCCAATGAGGCCTGCATGTCCCGCGTCGAGACACTGAACTTCTTCCTTGAGCCATCACGCACCAGCACAACGATAAGTACTTCTCCCCCGAACCGGTCAATCTGTCCCCGACACAGGCGCACATCTTTATTCGCGGCAATTGCGTCACGGTCCGTGGCGATCAACTGAAACTTCAGGCTGGAGCTTCCCGCGTTGAGTACCAGGACATTCATCAGCAGCTCGTCAAGAGAGAGGTCATCGACAAGATCGGTGGTTTCTAGTACGGCCACTTCCAGGCGGCAGCATCAGGCCTGTCTGTGCCGTGCTCGTAGGCATAATTTCGGCACGATATCTGTTCGTTAAGGAATTTCTCTTTTGCGTGGGCACCGATTCGCTGAAGCTTCGGAACGCGTTTAATAACATCCATGGCCAAGCTGAACCGATCAATGTCGTTCTCGATGGCCAACTCCAAAGGAGTGTTGATATTGCCCTGTTCCTTGTAACCGCGGACGTGCATATTGCGGTGATTCGTGCGGCTGTAAGCCAAACGATGGATGAGCCACGGATATCCGTGGAAATTAAAGATGACGGGTTTGTCGACGGTGAAAAGCGAATCAAAATCTTGGTCACTCAGCCCGTGAGGATGTTCCGAGCTCGGCTGCAGTTTAAAAAGGTCGATTACGTTGACGTAACGAATCTTGAGATCGGGAAATTCTTCGCGCAGCATCGCAATGGCTGCCAAGGCTTCCTGCGTCGGTATGTCACCGGCTGAGGCCAGCACAACATCCGGTTCGTTGCCCTGGTCATTGCAGGCTTTCTCCCACATGCCGATCCCCTTGGTGCAGTGGGTTATGGCGGCCTCCATGTCCAAGTATTGCAGGTGCATTTGCTTGTCGCAGACGATCACGTTTACGTAGTTTTCGCTCTTCAGACAGTGATTGGCCACTGACAGCAGCGAGTTGACATCCGGAGGAAGATAAATGCGTGTAACAGCGGAACTCTTGTTGACGACAACGTCCAGGAAGCCCGGATCCTGGTGTGTGAAACCATTATGGTCCTGTCTCCAAACCGTTGACGTGACCAGGATGTTCAGCGACGCAACCTTTTCCCGCCACGACAGGTGATTGCAGATCGACAGCCACTTCGCATGTTGGTTGAACATCGAGTCGATGACATGGATAAAGGACTCGTAGGACGAAATAAAGCCATGGCGTCCTGTAAGCAAATACCCTTCGAGCATGCCTTCCACCGTATGTTCACTCAGCATTTCGATTACCCGGCCGTCACGAGCAAGTTCTCCGCCGTCCGCATCTTCGGGAAAGTCCTCCGCAATCCAGAATTTCTTACTGACCGCATAAATATCATTCAGTTTGTTGGAAGTGTTTTCGTCTGGTCCGAAGACGCGAAAGTTCTTCATGTTCAGTTTCATGACATCCCGCAGGAACACTCCCAGAGGACGCGTGTTTTCGGCCTCAATGGTCCCCGGTTTTTCAAGCTTCAAGCCGTACTCCTGGAAGTCCGGAAGGCGCAGGGCCCTCTTAAGCTTTCCCCCGTTAGCGTGCGGATTCGCGCCCATCCGTCGCGCACCCGTCGGAGCGAGTGCTTTCAGTTCTGCAACCAGTTTTCCGCTTTCGTCGAAGAGCTCTTCGGGTTTGTACGAGCGCATCCATTTCTCGAGTTGCTGGAGTCGCTGTGGATTCTTCCTAACGTCTGCCATCGGCACCTGATGGGCTCTCCAGAAACCCTCTAGTCTGTGGCCATC
>Ga0209156_10004467_pt1 | contig 10188 bp, 10 predicted proteins | sample GraSoiAngelo_124_FD_185881 | JGI IMG/M metagenome (GOLD analysis project Ga0209156, IMG submission 185881) | Grasslands soil microbial communities from the Angelo Coastal Reserve, California, USA - 14_0927_05_20cm (SPAdes) (version 2) | ecosystem: Environmental > Terrestrial > Soil > Grasslands...
CCTGCCGGGTAGCATTGAGTACTTGCGCGATCACACGGCGTGAGTTCGGCCTCTCGCCTGCGGCCACTGCTCAATTGCCCGCAGCCATGAGGGACGAAGGCGAAAGGACGGATAGCGAACTTCTGTCGCCTCGCCCTCCGCCTGCCTTCCTCGGCACCAAGCCCAGCAGAGCGCGCCGGGAGGGCACTACCCTCCGCTGCGCAGGGGACGGAGAGTGGAAAGCGGTGTTCACGCAGGAAACCGAAATCTTCAAGCTGTGACTCGAGTGGGCTGGTAACGCAGAACCACCGCCCCCGACCGGAACTCATGGCGGCCCACCAGCCTCAGATCGAGCCGCTCGCTCAAGCCGGCGAACAACGTCGGCCCGTGGCCCGCCAGGATGGGCTGGACGACAAACTCGTACTCATCGATCAATCCCAGATCCGCCAAGGCCAGCGGGAGCTTCAGGCCTCCCACGAACAGCCCTTTGCCCGGCTCCCGCTTGAGCTGCTCAACGGCTTTCCCCAGGTCCCCCCGCACGAGCTCAGCGTTCCAATCGACCCGGTCCAGGGTGCCCGACACGACGTACTTCTTTGCCCCGGCGATCTTCTGGGCGAAGGGGACCATCCAATCAGGCCGCGCTCCCGTCCGCGCCGACGGCCGCCACGCCGCCTCCATCATCTCGTAGGTCACCCGGCCAAAGAGCAGGGCATCGGCTCGCTCCAGGTTGGCGACGGCATGGCGATGCAACTCTTCGTCCGCGATCATCACCCGGTGATCGCAGCAGCCGTCGAGGGTGACGTTGATCGAGTATCGGAGCTAGGCGGAAAGTACTCCCGAATCGCAGCTCCTGGAATGACTGACCCGGGCGCAAGCCCGCTCGAGCATGCCGGTCCACGTTTCCTGATGCGCCCGGGCGGCGTCGCGGTCCGGAAGGCCCGCGTGCGCAGCTTTCGCGAGCTGAGCGCTCGCTAGAAGATCGCGTCGGCAAGCCGCCCGCGGCGTAACCGCAATCACTGACAAGCGAGCGGATACGGGACGCCGCCGCTAACGTTGCAGATGTTGCCGCCGCCATCGATGACCAATCCCGGGACGACAGGCGCTCCAAAGTCCGGAGCGAGGAGCGTGTGGCCGAAGTCGTTGTTGCGGAAGATGTTGTTGGAGAGGATGAAGTCCGATGACCCGGGGGCCCGCTCGCCGGGGATGACGCTGCTGACCGAGCCGCTGTAGTCAAGCTGGTCGTACACGCGGATGATCGATGACGAGGTGGCCTGCGTCGACGGATTGACGAGGCGATTGCCGTCGAAGACGTTGTCGTTGAAATACACGGCAGCGTCCGCGGGCATCTCGTGCAGGGAGTCGAATCTGGCCGGCCGCAATCCGAAGATGCGGAAAAAGTGAAAGAGGCGCGGGACGCCCGTGGCGACGTTGCCCGAGATGGTGCTCGCCTTGAGACTGTTCCAGTACCACCCGCCGATTCCGCAGAAGCCCGTCCGGGTGATGTTGTTGTTGCTGATCGTCGCGTTCGCGATCACTCCGGTGGTCTCGATGCCGCAATCGAAGACGTTGGATATGGTGTTTCCCGACACGACGTCGCCGCTTTCATCGCCGATCACGACGCCGTCGTCGGTCTCCGTCTGGCCCGAGCCGGCCCATTTTCCGTCCATCACGTTGCCGACGAACTGATTGTCGCTCCCGAAAGTGCTGCCGATCATCGCCCCGGCGAATGCCGACCCGCGCGCCGAGCTGACGAGCGTGTTGGACGAGAGCACCACCCGATGTGAATAGGATTGCCAGTACGACGCATTGAACGTGTTCTGGTCGATGCGGACATCGGCCGCATGCACGACGTTTACGGGCGCGCTGCCAAACGTGTCGTGCTGGAAGGTTCCGTTGCTGACATGGAGCAGGTTCGCCAGGTAGAAGCTGGCCGTGGGGACGAAGTGGCAGTTCTTGATGGAGAATCCGTCGACGTTGGTCATGACCAGCGCCGGTGATCCGCCGACGGTCTGTCCGCCGCAATCGATGGTCACGCCGTGGGTGTCGTGGATGTCGAGGCAAGTGTCCGACGAGGAGATCTGGCCAGTGACGGCGTAAGTGCCGGGGGCGGTAATCGGCCTGCAGCTCGTGATTACGCTCGTGACGGCGAATGAAGCGCCCACAGTCTGATCCGCTGTCATCGTGACGGCACACGTTCCCTGACCAGCGCAGGCGCCGCTCCAGCCGGCGAAGGCGAAGCTACTGTCAGCAGTGGCTGTGAGTTGCACCCCGCTGCCGACATCGAACGCCGCGGAGCAATTGGCGGGACAGGCGATACCTGCCGGCGCGGACGTCACATGGCCGGAGCCCGAGACGGTGACGGACAGTGTGACGCGCTGAGGGGGCGAAATTGCGGCAAACGCGGCACTCACTGTCACGTCCTGGGCCACGACGACATCGCAAGCGCCGACGCCGCTGCAGGCACCGGACCAGCCGGAGAAGCGAGCGCCCGGATCCGGCGCAGCCTCGATGTGCAAAGACGTTCCCTGCGGCAGTGTCGTCCTGCAGCTCGATCGACAATCGATTCCAGGAACCTTTACAGATCCGGGACCGGCGACCGTAATCGTGACCGCCACCATCGGAATGCCGGCGTCCTGCGATCCACCGCCCGACGTGCCACCGCAGGAAATGACGACTGCGGCCACGACGACACACACCGATACCCGCATGGGAATGCCCTCACGACGCAACCTGGTTCTCGAGTGCACAACGCGCAACGCGGCTGACTGGAAAATTGGCTCCCCATAGTGGGCGGACCTCGAACTTGGAGATTCACCCAGAACTTCAGCGATAGCGGCGCTCACCGTTACCAGACACAGCAGCGTACGCAGCCTCGTCTCCGCCCGGTTTCTTCAGATGACGCTTCGGGTCTTGACTCGCCCACGGCCAGAAACGAGGGTGCCCCGGCCGGTGGTCACTGCGCCCACCGGCACTCGCAGAGGAGCATCTCACATGAGACGTGACTACTTGTGGATCGCGTCCGCGGCCGCCCTCGCGACGGCCGGCGCTCGCGCCGACTCGTTCCCGGTGGCCGAAACGACCATCGCCGACATCGAGGCTGCCTATCAGGCTGGTACCGCCACGCCGCAGGACGTGGTCCGGGCGTACCTCATACGGATCGGCCAGTTCGACCGCACCAACAGCCCGCAGCCGATCAACGGCGGCCAGGGCGACCAGCCGCTCAACTCATACATGCGCGTCAACCCGCACGCTCTGCTCGACGCGGGCAGGCTCAACCCTAATGTCGGGCCGCTCTTCGGCATCCCCGTCATCATCAAGGACAACATGGCCACTTTCGACATGCCTACGACCGCGGGCTCGGTCGCGCTGGGCGGATCGAAGCCGGCCAGCGACTCGACGGTGGCTCGCAAACTGCGCGCGGCCGGGGCGATCATCCTCGGCAAGGGCACGCTGACCGAGTTCGCCAACTTCATCGCCATCGGAATGCCCACCGGCTTCAGCTCGCAGCTTCGCTTCCAGCTCTTCCAGCAGGGCGGAGACCTCGCCAAGGTCGGGTACGGATTCAACTCCTACGATCCGCGCATCGATCCGCGCACGACGGCGCCGTTCAACGACGGCCGTCCGGTCCTGCAGACCGGCGGATCGAGCTCCGGTCCCGGCATCGCCGTCGGCGACAACCTGGCGACGGTCGGCGTCGGAACCGAGACGTCGGGATCGATCCTCAGCCCGTCCGGCCAGAACATGATCGTCGGCATCAAGCCCACGCTCGGGCTCATCAGCCGCTACGGCATCGTGCCGATCACCGCCGGCCAGGACACTGCCGGCCCGATGGCGCGGACGGTGACCGACGCCGCGAAGCTGCTCGGCGTCCTCGCCGGCTTCGACGCGAACGACTCCGCCACCCAGGCCTGCCTGACGCCCGGGAAGTGCCTCAGCGACTACACGCCGTTCCTCGACAAAAACGCGCTCACCGGCGCTCACATCGCGGTACCGCAGAAGGGGTACTGGTACGTCCTGGATTCCAAGGGGAACCAGATCGACATCCTCGGCCCGGCCCGCAGAGCACTGATGAATCAGGCGATCGCCAGGATGACTGACCTGGGCGCGACGTTCGACGAAGACTGCAATCTTCCCGACCAGGATGCCCTCAGCGCGTTCAGCAGCTGCCTCACTACGGACGACACGGCCGCCCGCGAGGCGGCAGGGCCGACCGGAACGGCGCCGTGCACGTCCGTACTCGGCTTCGGCTTCAAGCGGGATCTCAACGCGTACCTCGCGAACCCGAGCTTCGGGCCGGGCGTGAGCGCATCGAGCTCCAGCATCCCGGTGCGCACGATCAACACACTTCACGACGTCGTCCAGTTCAACTCCGACCACGCCGACGTCGCGCTGAAGTATGGCCAGGCCATCGCGCTCGGCTCCGATGCATACAACAGCCCGAGCGTCGACCAGCCCGACTACGACGCCGACCGCGCGCGCGATCTGCACCTGACCAGGACCTGTGGACTCGATATTCTCTACAACGGCGTTCCCAGCGGGCAGATCCCTGCAGCGTGCACGGACGTCATCACGCAGCCGCTCGCGAGCTGCACCAGCCACCCGCACGACGCGGTGCTCTTCCCCGCCAACTTCGGCGCCAACCCGCCAGCGCGCGCGGGGTACCCGAGCGTGATCGTGCCGGCCGGCCGCTTCCCCAACCTGAATAAAACCGCGATCGACGCAGGCGATCCGAACTTCCACCCGAAGCGGTCGCCGTTTGGAGCGACGTTCTCAGGCCCGGCATTCAGTGAGCCGAAACTGATTGGCTTCGCCTACGCGTACGAGCAGGCGTCACACTGCCGCATCACGCCCGACAAGAACGACTCCCTCAACATCGTCAGCTGCCCGTAATACGCTGAAATTCGACGGTTTTTGCGACCCTGAACGGCAGCGTGGCGTCCGCTGCGTTCAGGGTCGCGTCGATATCGAGCTCGGCGAGTCCGGTCGCGACAAGTGACGCGCGCCATCCTCGCCGTCACGTTCACCAACAAGGCCGCTCTGGAGATGAAGGAGCGCGTGCGCAAGCTCGCCGGCGAGGCGGCGCAGGCGGTCACGGTCAGCACCTTTCACTCGTTTTGCCTGCGCATCGTCCGGCGTGAGCGCGGGAGGTCTCGGTCTTCGCCTCTGGAGAATTGGCTCCCCGAGCTGGGTTCGAACCAGCGACCCACGGATTAACAGTCCGTTGCTCTGCCAGCTGAGCTATCGGGGAACAGGGCCGGCGAAGGCCGGCGTTTGTAGCCGCACGTGCCAGCACTGTCAAGGTACACTGCGGGCGTGGAAGCGCTCCGTCCAGGGGATCCGATCGACGTCGTCGCCCCCTCGAGCGGGTTCGATCGCGAGCGCTTCGAGCGCGGCGTCCAGGCGCTGCGCGGCATCGGCCTCCAGCCCCGCTTCCGGGAGGAGATCTTTTCCCGGACGGGCCATCTCGCGGGAGACGATGCGCGGCGCAAGCGCGAGCTCGACGAGGCGTTCCGCAGCGATGCCAAGGCGCTGATCCTCGCTCGCGGCGGCTACGGCCTCCTCCGCTTCGCAACCGAGCTGCGCAAGTTTCCGCGCAAGCTCGTCATCGGCTACAGCGACGCGACGGTCCTGCACGAGCTCTGGCGCCGCAGGAGCGTGCCGTCGATCCACGGGCCGATGTGCACGCAGCTCGGCGAGGATGCCACCGCGCTGGAACGGCTCCGGCAGCTTCTCTTCGGCGAGCCAACGCGGCCGCTCTCGTGGAACGCGCGCGCCGCGCGCGAAGGCCGCGCCGAAGGACCGCTGGGTGGAGGCAATCTCGCGAGCCTCGCATCGATGTGCGGCACGCCGCTGCAGCCGCAACTCAAAGGCTGCCTCGTGCTTCTCGAGGATCTGAACGAGCCTCCATACCGGCTCGACCGCCTGCTCACGCAGCTCCTGCTCAGCGGCGCGTTCGAGGGCGCGAAGGGTTTTGTCATCGGCGATCTCTTCGCGCCGGGGGAAGACCCGGCTGGCCGCGAGGAAGTCGTAGCCGAGCGCCTCGCTTCCCTCGCGGTCCCGGTGGTCTTCGGAGCGCCCTTCGGCCACGCCGGCCGGAACCAGCCTGTCGCCTTCGGCTGCGCACACGCGCTGGACGCCGGCGCGGGCCAGCTCACTCCGCTGGAATCGCCGATTGCCGCCGCGCAAAGCTGATACCCTCCGCCGCCGCATGCGCGTCTACCTGCTCGGCATCGCCGGCACCGGAATGGGGTCGTTCGCCGGGCTTCTCAGGAAGGCCGGCCATGAAGTTTCCGGCTCGGACGAGAACGTCTACCCGCCGATGAGCGACAAGCTCGCGGAGTGGAAGATCCGCGTCTTCACGCCATACTCCGCGGACAACTTGAAAAGGGCGGAGATCGATCTGGCGGTGGTCGGCAACGTGTTGCGGGCGGACAACGTCGAGGCGAAGGCGGTCCGGCGGGTCGGCATTCCGCACATGAGTTTCCCCGAGGCGCTCGAGGAGCTCTTCCTGACGAAGCAGCATCCGGTGGTCATCGTCGGCACCCATGGGAAGACCACCACGACCGCCATCTGCGCCCAGGTGCTGACGCATGCGGGCCGCGATCCGAGCATGCTCGTCGGCGGAGTTCCCTTGAACTTCAACGAAGGGTTTCGCCTCGGAGGCGGCGAGCACTTCGTCATCGAGGGCGACGAGTACGACACCGCTTACTTCGACAAGGGACCCAAGTTCCTCCATTACCGGCCGCGCACCGCGATCTTCACCGGCGCCGAGTTCGATCACGCCGACATCTACCGGGACACGGCTCACTACGAGAGCGCATTCGAGAAGTTCTTTCCGCTCTTGCCGCAGGAGGGCTACCTCGCTGCCTGCAGCGCTTTTCCCAACTGGAAGCGCCTCGCCTCGTTCGCGAAGTGCAAGGTCGAGAGCTACTGCGCGCAGGAAACGATCGACGCCGACTGGCACTCGCGCTGGGTGAGCCTCGGACCCGCCGGCGCCGCGTTCGAAGTGGACTACAAGGGCAACAGCGAAATCCGCGTGACGCTGCCGGCCGCCGGCCGGCACAACGTCGAGAACGCGCTCGGCGTCTACGCTGCCTGCCGCGCGCTGGGGCTGAAGCCCGACGAGATCGCGGCCGGCTTTCGCAGCTTCCGGGGAGTCAAGCGACGACAGGAGCTGCGCGGCGAAGTGAAGGGCGTCGCGGTGATCGACGACTTCGCGCACCACCCGACCGCCGTGCGGGAGACCATCGCCGCCGTGCTCGCGCAGTATCCCGGGCGGCGTCTCGTCGCTGTGTTCGAGCCGCGCAGCAACACCGCCATGCGCAAGATCCATCAGGAGGAGTACGCGCACGCCTTCCGCGGGGCGGACGAGACGATCATCAGCCAGCCGACCGCCATCGCCAAGGTGCCGGAGAACGAGCGCATCGACGCGAAGCGCATGGCGCAGGACATCGCCGATGCCGGCACCCGGGCACGCTGGATGGAGTCGCCCGATGCCATCGTCCTGGCGCTGGCCAAGGAGACGCGCTCGGGCGACGTCGTGTTGGCGATGTCCAACGGCGGCTTCGGCGGCCTGCACGACAAGCTGCTCGAGGCGCTGGGCACGCGCGCATGAACGCGGTGGAGCTGCGGGACATCTGCGTCGCCGCGGCGGAGGCGGGCGCCCGCGTGCTGCGCGATCTGTACGAAGGCCCGCGCGACGTCCGGTTCAAGGGCCGCACCGACCTCGTCACCGACGCCGACAAGGCCTCCGAAGAGACGGTGTTGCGCATCCTGCGCGAGCGAGCGCCCGGAACGCGCATCCTCGCCGAAGAGAGCGGCGCGCACGGCGGAAACGAGGTGTGCTTCATCGTCGATCCGCTCGACGGCACCACCAACTACGCGCACGGCATCCCGATCTTCTGCTGCACCGTCGCGGCGGAAGAAAACGGCCGCGTGGCCGCCGGCTGCACCGTGGATCCGATGCGAGAGGAGCTCTTCACCGCCCTTCGCGGCGGCGGGGCGGAGCTCCGAAGGGCGCGCGGTTCACACCCTTTGCGCGTCTCCGCTGCCCGCGAGCTGGTCGAGGCCGTCGTCTGCACCGGCTTTCCGTACGGCGACCGCGACAAGCTTCCGCAGATGATCGCGGCCTTCGGCAAGTTCACCGAGCTGGCGCGCGGCTCGCGCCGGCTGGGCAGCGCGGCCATCGATCTGGCCTGGGTCGCGGCCGGACGGCTCGACGGGTTCTGGGAGATGGGCCTCCGGCCCTGGGACGTCGCCGCCGGTCAGCTCCTGGTGGAGGAAGCCGGCGGCCGCGTCACGCGCTTCGACGGCTCGTCACACCAGCTTGCGGGGGGCGAGATTGTCGCCGCGCCGCCCGCGCTGCACGCGAAGATGCTGGAGGTGTTGGCTACCGCTGTGCCGTGACGTCGTCGCGCCGGTTCTGTTTCCAGGCGTCTTCGTCGTGACCCGTCGCCTTCGGCTTCTCTGCTCCGAAGCTGATGGCAGTGATCTGGGGCGACTGAACACCGAGTGTAGCGAGATACTTCTTCGCGGCGTCCGCGCGGCGCTGACCGAGCGCGAGATTGTACTGTCCGGAGCCGCGCTCGTCGCAGTTCCCCTCGATGCGGACCTTCAGGTCGGGATGCGCCGTCAGTACGTTGGCAACGGCGGTCAGCTTCTCCTGCGCGTCCTTGGTCAGCGTCGCCGAGTCGAACTCGAAGAAGACGCTGACGTTGCGGAGCTGCTCGAGCGCCTTGTCCAGGTCCGCCTGTCCCTGCGCCCGGTACTGGTCCGCCGGCGTAGGCTTGGTGTCGGCCGTCGCCTCCTGCTTCGGCTGCACTTGCGCCAGGGTGTTGTCCGGCGTGGGTTGGTTGGTGGAGCAGGCGACGAGGCCGGCGAGGCCGACAGTGACGAGATGTCCGGTGATCTCCGATAGCTTCATGCAGTACCTCCAGAGTTTGGACGAGAACAGCGGGCGCGCCCGGCGTATGCCCGCTCGCCCTCCTTCGCGCAAGCGAATCTTTTGTCCGAACTTCGTTGGAGGTCAAACGAATTATCGCAGCGGGCTAGACCGTCTTTCGCCGTCCTGCGAGCGCCATGTACGCCCAAAGCACGACGACCGCGCCGACGATCGACGAGATCCATCCGCCAGGAGTGAAACCCCATGAGCCGTCCGCCTGGGAGGCGCCGCCAAACAGCGCGTGTCCGATGAGGCCGCCGACGAGCGAGCCGATCATTCCAAGGATGGCCGTCGCGAGCCAACCCATGGCCTGCCGGCCGGGATAGATCGCTCTAGCCAACAGGCCGATCACGAGTCCGAAAATGATGAAGCCGATGATGTGCATAGGTCGTTTCCTGTCTTAGAGGATTGAAAACAACCGTAAGCACGTCAGCTCAGCGAAGGTAGCGTAAGCGGGCGAGCGAGATCAGGGCCGCCCCTACTGCGGCGCCGAGCGCCCAGCCGGCGATCACGTCGGTGGGCCAGTGCACGCCGAGATAGACGCGGGAGACACCGACGAGCAGCGCCAACCCGATGCCGATCGGCGAGAGCCGCGGAGCCGCCCAGGACAAGACCACCGCCGCAGCAGCGGTGTCGCTCCACAGCCGAGCGGGTGCGGCACCCGCGCGGGATCCGCGTTGCATGGACGGACCCGGCCGAACTCTGGCTTCACCACCCGGACGCTGAGAAGGTCGGCGACGCCAATCGCCGCCCAGAGGAGGATGGCGGCGAGCGCGCGGTGGGGCGACTTGATCCAGAGGTAAATGGCCGCAAGCGCCGCCACGGCAAGAAGAACTCCGCGATTCGACGCCGCCCCCATCACGGCGTCGAGCCACCCCACGCCGGGGCGGTTCAGCAGCGAAAGCAGCTGCAGGTCGATGACGGGGGGCGCGACCAACCTGAAAACCGTAGCACTTACCGGGCGCTGGCAGGAAGGCGATCGACCGCTTCACAGCCTGCCCGCCGGCAGGCACGCCGGCGCACGGGGTTGGGTTATACAGGTCGCCCACACGGGAGTTCGCATGCCGCGGATGGTGAAGTGTGCAAAGCTCGGGAAGGAGCTCCCGGGCCTCGACTTCAAGCCCTGGAACAACGAGCTGGGGCAGCGCATCTACGAGACCATCTCCCAGGACGCATGGAAGATGTGGCTCGAGCACTTCAAGATGGTCATGAACGAGTATCGGCTGGCGGGCGGGTCGGAGCAGGCGAATCAGGTGCTCTTCGATCAG
>Ga0209156_10004475_pt1 | contig 10177 bp, 9 predicted proteins | sample GraSoiAngelo_124_FD_185881 | JGI IMG/M metagenome (GOLD analysis project Ga0209156, IMG submission 185881) | Grasslands soil microbial communities from the Angelo Coastal Reserve, California, USA - 14_0927_05_20cm (SPAdes) (version 2) | ecosystem: Environmental > Terrestrial > Soil > Grasslands ...
CATTATCGTAGAAGTACAGCCCGGTCACGGCATAGTGCGACTGGGGCGCGCGCGGCTTCTCCTCGATCTTCTCCGCGCGACCGGCGGCGTCGAAGCTCACCACGCCGTAACGCTGGGGATCCGACACGTAATACGCGAACACCGTCGCCCCCGCGGTGCGCTCCTCGGCCTGCCGCAGCAGGGTACGCAGGCCCGCCCCATAGAAGATGTTGTCGCCCAGGATGAGCGCCGCGGGATCGCCGCCCACGAAGTCGCGCCCGATGACGAACGCCTGAGCCAGGCCCTCGGGGCTAGGCTGCTCGGCGTACCGCACATTGAGCCCGATGCGCGCGCCGTCGCCGAACAGCGCGCGAAACCGCGGCAGGTCGTGCGGAGTCGAGATCAGGAGGACGTCGCGGATGCCGGCCAGCATCAACGTCGACAGCGGATAATAGACCAGCGGCTTGTCGTACACCGGCATCAATTGCTTGCTGACGCCGAGGGTGAGCGGGTAGAGCCGGGTGCCGGAGCCGCCGGCCAGGATGATGCCTTTTCTCATGGGCCTACGCGTCTCCCGTCCGTCGCAGGATCGTCAGGCCATTGCAGATGGGATCGTGGGTGACGCGCCAGGCCCCGGCGGCGCCGGTGAACGCACGGCGCTCGTCGATCCGGATGCCGAGTACCTCTTCCAGAGCGCGCACCACGCCGCGGTGATTGTTCCAACCCAGTCCCAGCGTGCCGTCGCGCCGCCGGAACAGCTTCTTCATGTTGGTGTCGTGAAACAAGGCCACCGCCCGCGCGCTCAGGTGCGGAAACCAGGCGTCGATCTCGGCGCGCGTGTGATCATACACGTGACTCGTGTCCACGAACAGCACGTCGACCAGTGGCTCGAGGCCGCGCTGCTCGCACCAGCCCCGAAACCGCCGCCCCAGGCGCACGTCGTCGTCCTGGACCCAGTGCCAGCGCTCGTAGCGCGACACGGTCGAGCAGTCGGCGATGTCGACGCTCACGAGGTCGGCTCCCGAGCGGCGCGCCACTCGCTCGAACACGCAGGTCGATTCCCCTCCTCGCACCCCCAGCTCCACGATCAGGCGCGGATGCGCCGCGAGCCCCGCCACGTAGAGGGCTTCGAGGTGGCTTGAAATATCGGTCCCGACGGCCGCCCTGGCGCGAATGGCCCTGAGGTCCGCGTCGGGCGTATCCGGGGGCGCCATGCGCCGGCGCTCGATGAGCGCGTTGTAGGCGCGCACGCCAAGGTCCAGCAGCTTGTGGGTTGTGCGACCCATGCGCAGCGCCCCTACTCGGGACTAGAGCAGTGTTCACCCAAAGTAGGTGCTTCGCGCCTGCTTCTCACAGTCTGGGGAGCGTATACGTGACGTCCTTCCCCCGCCAGGCCCAATCCACGAACACCCGCGCCTCATCCCAGCGGCGCCGCGCTTTTTTCAGAGAGCCCCCGAGGAGCCGCACCAGCCCGAGCACGAACGCCGCGAGACCGACTCCCGCCACGATGGCCACGTAGCCCCGCGCGTACGCTCGACCGCGATGCTTCACGAAGTAGCGATACGTCGCCTGCAGCCCGAGCCGCTTCATCAGGGCCGTGGGCTGCTTCCTGGTGCTCACGCTGTAATGGTGCAGCAGCGGCACGCCGCTCAGGTAGCGCAGCCGGCCCAGCTCGCCCAGCCGCTTGCACAGGTCCATGTCGTCGAGATAGAGCGGCACCGACTCGTCGAACCCCCCCAGGGCGCGCACCTGCGCGGTGCGGCACAACATCGCCGCGCCCAGCAGGCACTCCACGTCGCGGTCGGTGGTGCCGTCCCATCCCGCATAGTACTTCCAGGCCAGCAGGCGCGAGCGCGGGAAGATCCGGGCCAGCCACGTCAGGTCGCAGAATTCCGTCCACCAGGTCGGCAAGCGCCGGGCACAATTGGGCGACATGAACTCGCTCGGCTTGCGCACGCGGGGCCCCACCGCGGCGCGCTCGGGGAACCCGTCCAGCTGGGCCAGCATGCGCTCGAGCGTGCCGGGCGCGAGCTCCGAGTCCGGGTTGAGAAACAGCACGTACTCCCCCCGCACCAGCGGCAGCGCCTGATTGTTCGCCTTGGGAAACCCGATGTTCGCGTCGTTCGCGACCAGGCGTACGGCCGGAAACCTGGTGCGCACCGCCTCGACCGTGCCGTCGGCCGAGCCATTGTCGACCAGTATGACATCGACCTCGTGTGGGACCGACGCGGCACCCCGCTCGATCGACTCGAGGCACGCGACCACCTCGCGCACGGTGTTGAAGCTGACGATCACGATCGAGACCATGCTGGACGGTGCGGGCTAAGTCGCGGTCGGTCAAGCTGATACTGACCCCGCGCGCAAGCCCGGAGTTCAAGCCCAGCGTGCATGAGAAGGTGCCGGGCACTAACCTTGCGTGGGGTTCACCCACCACCAACTCCGGCAGGATGCAGGTGCGTCTGTCTCAATGGGCCCGCTTGCTCACCCCCGGTCGCTTGGGACTGCGGGCGGGGGCGTGGTACTCGGTCGTCGGCCGCACCCCCAAGGAGGTGCAGCTGACGGTGCGCGGGCGCACCGTGACCGTCTCGCGCGCCTTGGTTGAGCTGCGCGACACGCCGCCGTCCGAGTGGACCGTGGTGCACCCGTTGGGCGACCGCGAGTCGTACATCGTGTGCCCCGCCTGCCGCCACCGCGCCCAGCTCCCCGAGCGTCACGTCGATACCACGCGCTGCCCACGTTGCAACGCCGCCTTCGCCATCGCCTGGGGCAGCCCCAGGGCGCCGGTCCCCGCGGAGGGACTCAAGCCGGACCGCCGCACCAGCCGCCGCCGCACCCGCTCCGAGCGACGCGGCGGGCACGACCGACGCCGCGCGGCGCGCGCCGCCAACCCGTCGCGCCGCAACGGTGAGCGGCGCGCCGTGCTCGAGCGGCGGCGCAGGGCGGCGGGTCGGTGAGGACCACGGGGAGGGGGCTCGCACTTCTCCTCTGTGCCGGCGTCGCCGTGTCGGCCCGAGCCCAGGCGCGCGCCACCTCGCCCGTGCTCGACGCGATGCGCACCGAGCTGACCCGCTCGCTCGGCACCTTCAAGGGCCAGCCCACCGCGCCCTACTTTCTCAGCTACGAGATCACCGAAGCCCACACGGTCAACGTGGCGGGGTCGTTCGGCGCGATCACCCAGAGCAGCGAGCACCGCCACCGCGCGCTCGACGTGGACCTGCGCGTGGGCGACTATCGCTTCGACAACACCCATCCGCTGCGCGGCGGCTTCCCCGGCCGTGCCTTCATGGGCTTCGGCGAGGGGATGGCGCAGATCCCGGTGGACGACGACCCGGGCGCCATCCGCGCCGCCCTGTGGTATGCGACCGACCGCAAGTACAAGCGCGCCGTGGAGCAGCTCACCTGGGTCAAGACCAACGCCGCCGTCGGCGTCGCGGCCGAGGATACGGCGCCCGACTTTTCGGCGGAGCAGCGCGAGACCTTCACCGAGCCGGTGGCCCGCATCGGCGTCGATCGTCGCGTGTGGGAAGACAAGATCCGGCGCTACACCGCCCCCTTCGCCCGCTACGGCGACATCTACGAGGCCGAGGCCGTCCTCATCGCCGAGGTCGACTCGCGCTGGTACGTGAACAGCGAGGGCACCGAGGTCCAGACCTCGCAGCCCATCTATCGGTTGTACCTCTCCGCCTTCTCCAAGGCGGACGACGGCATGGAGCTGCCCCGCTACGAATCGTTCTGGGCGTTCACCCCCGAGGGCCTGCCGTCCGATCACGCCGTGCTCGCGGCCGTGCAGAAGATGATCGACGATCTGCACGCGCTGCGCCGGGCACCGGTGCTCGAGCCGTATACCGGCCCCGCCATCCTTTCGGGCCGCGCCAGCGCGGTGTTCTTCCACGAGGTGTTCGGGCACCGTGTCGAGGGCCACCGTCAGAAGCTCGGGCTAGAGGGACAAACGTTCAAAAAGAAGGTGAACGAGTCGGTCCTGCCGGCGGAGTTCTCGGTCTACTTCGATCCCACGCTGCGCCGGCTGGGCGGCACCGACCTGGCGGGGTTCTATCGCTACGACGATGAAGGCGTGAAGGCGCGCCGCGTGGCCGTGGTCGACCACGGCATCCTCAAGACGTTCCTCATGGCCCGCTCGCCCATCGAAGGGTTCGCCAGCTCCAACGGGCACGGCCGCGCCCAGCTGGGCCTCACGCCGGTGGCGCGCCAGTCCAACCTGGTGGTCGAGACGGCCCAGCCGCACTCGCAGGCCGAGCTCAAGCGCATGTTGATCGACGAGATCAAGCGCGAGAACAAGCCGTACGGCCTCTTGTTCGACGATATCGAGGGCGGCTTCACCATCACCATGCGCTTCATTCCCAACGCCTTCAACGTGATGCCGGTGATGGTGTATCGCGTGTATCCCGACGGCCGCGAGGAGCTGGTGCGCGGCGTGGACTTCATCGGCACGCCGCTCACCACGTTCTCGAAGATCGTGGCGGCGGACGACCACGTCGCCGTGTTCAACGGCATGTGCGGCGCCGAGTCGGGCTGGGTGCCCGTCTCGGCCGTGTCGCCCGGGCTGCTGGTGTCGCAGGTCGAGGTCCAGAAGAAGCTCAAGTCCGGGGAGCGGCCGCCCATCTTGCCGCCGCCGTTCGGCGGGGCGGTTACGCCGTGAGACGGAGCGTGGGGGCGGCGCTCGCGGGCGCGGCCCTGTGCGTCGCCGCGGCAGCGGGAGCGCAGCAGCAGACGCCGCAGGACCCGCTGGACCGTGCCATGCGCGACGAGCTGGCGCGCTCCATGACCGAGCTGCGGCTCGACACGCTCCCGAAGCCCTACTTCGTCGCCTACCGCATCGACGACATCGAAACCACCGAGGCGGCGGCGAGCCTGGGCAGCCTGTTGAGCGGCAGCGACACGCGCACCCGCCACCTCCGGGTCGAGCTGCGCGTGGGCGACTATGAGTTCGACAACACCAATTTCATCGGCATGGGCGGCGGTCCGGCATTCAGCATGCTGGCGGGAGTGCGGGGCGGCGCGCTGCTGCCGCTCGACGACCAGTATCAGGAGATCCGGCGCCAGCTGTGGCTCGCCACCGACGGCGCCTACAAGCGGGCGGTGGAGCAGCTGGCCCAGAAGCGGGCCGCGCTCCAGAACCAGACGCGTGCCGAGCATCTTCCCGACTTCGCCAAGGAGCCGCCGGCGGTGCTCAGCGACGTCGTGCCCGCGCCGCCGCTCGACCGCGCCGCGGCCGAGGCCCTGGTGCGCGGGCTGTCGGCCGCGTTCCGCGCCTTTCCGGAGGTGTACAGCTCGGGCGTGTCGTGGAGCGCCGGCGTGGTCCGCACCCGCTACTTGAACAGCGAGGGCTCGGCGTTCACGCGGTCGTCGCCCTGGCTGGAGGTTCGCATCCACGCCGCGACGCAGGCGGTGGACGGCATGCCCCTCGGTGACGTCGTCACCCTGTACGGCGGATCACCCACCGATCTCCCCGCCCGCAACCAATTGATGGACAGCGTGCAGGCGTTGGCCACGCGCCTCACGCGGCTGCGCCAGACCCCCGTGGCCGAGGTGTACAACGGCCCGGTGCTGTTCGAGGACGACGCCGCGGCCGAGCTGTTCAACCAGGTGTTCGCGCCGCGCCTGGTGGCGGCGCGCCGGCCCATGGCCGGGAATCCCATGATGGAGCAGTACGCCGCCCGGGCCGAGAATCCCTTTCTCGACCAGATCGGCGGCCGCGTGCTCCCCACGTTCCTCTCCGCCGTCGACAATCCCACACTCACGAGCTTCGAGGGGCGCTACATCGGCGGCTACCGTGTGGACGACGACGGTGTGGCGGCGCGCGAGACCAGGCTGGTGGACCACGGCATCCTGAAGACGCTGCTCTCGACGCGCGTGCCGGTGCGCGGCATTCCCCACTCGACCGGCAATCGCTGGGGCGCGGCCGCGGTGGTGAGCAATCTCGTGGTGAGCGTCGACTCGGGTGCCACGGACCAGGCGCTGCGGGCGGAGCTCTTGAAGCGCGCCGCGGCGCGGGGGCGTCCCTACGCCGTGATCGTGCGCCGCATCGCGAACTCGGGCGCCCTGGCGATGTCCGACCCGATGGAGTTCCTGGCCGCGATGGGAGACATGGGAGACGACGAATCCGACGGCCCGGCGCTGCGCGCCGCGGTGGCCGTGAAGCTGTTTCCCGACGGGCACGAGGAGCCGATCCGCAACGCCGGCGTCTCCGGCGTCACGGCGGCGAGCTTCAAGGACATCGTGGCCGCGTCGCGATCCCGCACGGTGTACACCAGCCCGTTCCACGGTCTGGGCGGCATGTTCGCGGGCCTCGCCGGGGGCGGCGGCCTGAACTTCCAGATGGCGAGCGCGGGCCTGGGCTACGCGGCGTCGTACGTCATGCCGTCCCTCTTGTTCGAAGACGTCACGGTCAAGGGGCCGAACGGCGATCTGCCCAAGCCGCCGTTGTCGGGCCCGCCGTGGGCGGCGTCGTCACCGCGTTGAGGACTGCTACCGTCGCAACGGCGCCCCGCACACGCTGTCGGCGGCGATCGACTGCGGGACGCTCTGCGCGAGCGTTCCGCGGCCCGATTGTCCCAGGCACCACGGAACGCGCCGCATGAGTGCCAGCCCGCTGGCCGGCGCGCTGGCGCGCTTGCGCTCGACCCAGCGCACACCCGTCACGGCCCCCTCCGCCAGGAGGTAGCTCGCGAGCCGCTGGTTGAAATCGCCCCAGCTCCAGCCCGAGTGGTCCACGAACCGCTCGTAGACCAGCGACCCCAACAGGAACAGCGCGAGCCGTGGCACCGGCTTGCGCCATCCCGACGTCACCCACGGGCCCCGCAGGACCGCGTTCCCGCCCGCGCCCGCGGCCACCTCGTCCACCTGCGCCGCACTCGGGACGGCGGCGCACAGCAACGACACGAGAAGCAGGAACTGCAGGACGCGACGCGACCGCGGTCGGTCGCGGTCCAAATCAGTGTTCTGCGACATGGATGTTCTCCCGGTTACGACTCCTATCACGGGCTACCTGCAGGGAGCGCGTCGGTTCCTTGCGGCGGCGACTCCACGGGCGGCGGCGCAACGGTGGGGCGTGATGGGGGACACGCGGTGAGTCCCTACCGCTTGCCCCGGATGAACCACTCCTCCCACCCGACCTTGTAGATGCCCGCGCAGCGCGGGCAGCGCAGGCTTTGCGGGCTGCCGCGCACCGGCGCGCGGGTGCGGCACCCGGGGCATACCCCGTACAGCTCGCCCGCGCGCACCGCCATGCCGCGCGCCGTGGGGGGGGTGGGAACCAGCGTCCAGGTGTGGGGGGGGACCGACGCGAACTCGAGCGCGCGGCGCGGCAGGCGCACCTCCTGCGCCTCGACCGCGACCACGGCCTCGCGCGACGTCAGCCCCACCACGCGGTACCACGCGCCGCGCCGCAACCCCGCGGTCGCGGCGCCCTTCACCCGAGCCCATTGCTGTTCGATCACGGAGCCAGTCGTCGTCGCCGATGTGTACGATGTAGTGGCCGGCGCGTACGCGTCGTGCGTTATCTCACGCGCTGCCGGCCCACTCGTGTTTGCACAGCGTGTGGGGAACGTGTGGGTGAGATGTGTACGAGATTGTGGAGAACGGCACGACGGCGTCGAGCGTATACTTCTTCATGATCTCGCACCCGCGTGTCGCACCGGAGCTACTTCTCCTCGCCGCCCTCCTGGCCGCGCCCCATGCCGGGCGGGCCCAGACGTTCAAGGTCGCCAAGTTCAACATCGGCAGTGACGGCGGCACGGATTATCTGACCGCCGAACCCGGCACCGGCCGCGTCTTCGTCTCGCGCGGCACACACGTCATGGTGGTCGATGGTTCGAGCGGGAAGGTGCTGGGCGACATTCCCGACACGCCGCGCACCCACGGCATCGCGCTCGTCCCCGGGTCGCATCACGGCTTCATTACCAACGGCGGCGACTCGACGGTCACGATGTTCGATCTCGCGAGCCTCGCCGTGATCAAGAAGATCCCCGTGCGCACCGGCGGCCTCGACGGCATCATGTACGACGACTTCTCCGATCGCATCATTCTCACCAATCACAGTCGTCCCATCGGTACCGTCGTGGCGCTCGATCCCAGGAGTGGCGACCTCGTCGGCACAGTCGAGCTCGAGGACAATGCTCCCGAGGGCGCCGCGAGCGACGGCAAGGGCAAGATCTTCGTCAACAACGAGGGGAAGAGCACCATCCAGGTGATCGACGACCGGACCCTGACGGTGGTCGCGTCGTGGCCGCTCGCGCCCTGCGAGGGCCCGACCGGCATCGCCTACGATCGCGCCACGGACCGCATCTTCTCCGGGTGCGGTAAGACGTCCGTCGTGGTGGATCCCGCCTCCGGCAAGGTGGTGGCCACGATCGCGAACGGCGACGGCGTCGATGCCCTGGGGTGGGACGCGTCGCAGCGGCTGATTTACATTCCCGCCGGGCGCGACAGCAACGTCACCGTCGTGCACGAAGACTCCCCCGACCGCTACAGCGTGCTCGCCACCGTCGCCACGATGCGGGGCGCCAAGACCATCACAGTGGACCCGGTGCGGCACGTGGCGTACCTGTTCCAGCCCGAGTACGGGCCCCCGCCGCCCGGATCGCCTCCGCCGGCGCCCGGGAGCCGGGCCCCCCCGCGCGGTCCGGTGGTCGCCGCATGGTTCTTCGCGATCAGTCACTGAGCGCGCTGCTCGGCGTCGTAGCCGCGCTCGGCGCCGCGTTCGTGCGGCCCATGGCACCGCACCAGGACCGCGGCGTCGTCACGCGGCAGAGCCGCCATTCCGTCGATCAAACCGTGGAGCGGCTCGAGGCTCTGTTGCGTGCGAAGGGAGTGACCCTGTTCGCCATGGTGGACCATAGCGGGGAAGCGGCGAAGGTCGGCCTGCGGCTGCGACCCACCAAGCTCCTCATCTTCGGGAACCCGAAGGCCGGCACGCCGCTCATGCTCGCTGCGCCGAGCGTCGCCATCGACCTGCCGTTGAAGATCCTGGTGTGGGAAGATGCGGCGGGGAAGGTCTGGCTCGGCTACAACAGTCCCGCCTACCTGCAACAGCGCCACGGCCTGCCCGATTCGCTGCTGCCCAACATCGCGGGCGTGGAAGCACTGGCGCAGGCGGCCGCGGAGTGACCTCACCGGTGAGGTCTCTACAGCCCCGCCCGCACCCCCGCCGCGAGTGGCCACAGCGTCGCCACGTGCCCCTGATTCTTATCCCACATCCAGTGACGCTCGATGCGCAGCTCCAGCGTCACGCTGGGCGAGACCGCGACGTCCAGGCCGCCGCCGCCCGACCAGAACGTGTTCGTGTGATAGGTCCGCGCTCTTGAGGCGATACGCGCCGCCGCCCAGCGCCAGCACCGGGCTCACCGCGCCGCGCGGCGCCAGCGCCAGCTCGGCGCGCCCGTATCCTTCGAGCAGGGTCAGCGACACGTTCCCCGTCGTCCGCTCGGCGTTGAGCGAGCCTCCCGCCGTGCCGAGCGCGAGTGACAGGCCCCCGGCCAGGGTGTGCCGCCCGAACACGCTCCAGTCCGCGCCCGACATCCCCGTCAGATTGGGCAGCGCGATCCAGGGATCGTTCGAGCCCAGCCAGGCGGAGCGCGCGCCCACCGCCCACGCGCCTCCCTGCACTCCGATCAGCGCCACGTTCACGCTCACCCGCGTCCGCACCCCCGAGCCCGTCAGCTCCAGCTCTCCGGTGCCGCTGCGGCGGGGCGCGAGCGTCACGACCGCGGCGGAGTCGGCCATCACCGTGGATCGCAGCTCGATGGCGCGCCCCGTCGTCGCGGCCGCGAAGTCCTGGAGCGCGGTGCGGTTGCCGTGGGCGTCGCGCGCCGACACGCGCAACACGACCGTGTCGCGCGAGGCCAGCGACAGTCGCCCGACGAGCGGCGCGCTACCGCGCTCCAGCACCAGCTCGCGCGCCAGCCCGGGATCGGCGTAGACCGTCGCCGTGCGCACGAGCGGGCCCACTCTTGCGGTCACGACCACGGGGCCGGCGCGCTCCCCCAGCGTCACGCGGACCCGCACCATGCCGGACCGGTCCGACGTCGCCACCCCGGGATCCACGCCGCCGCCGGTCGCGCTGAACGTGACCAGCTGCCCCACGAATGGCGCGCCCGTCGTGTCGCGCACTTCGAGCACCAGTGGCACCGCGAGCGCGCCGCCGGCGGTGCCGTGCAGCTCTGTTCCTTGCGTGAACCGG
>Ga0209156_10004483_pt1 | contig 10162 bp, 5 predicted proteins | sample GraSoiAngelo_124_FD_185881 | JGI IMG/M metagenome (GOLD analysis project Ga0209156, IMG submission 185881) | Grasslands soil microbial communities from the Angelo Coastal Reserve, California, USA - 14_0927_05_20cm (SPAdes) (version 2) | ecosystem: Environmental > Terrestrial > Soil > Grasslands ...
CGTCGCGTTGCTGATCGTCGTTTGGGGCAGGTCTGCTTTGGACCAGGTCAGCCCGCGGTCGGTCGAGCGACGCACATGCAGCGTATAGATGTCGCCCTTCTGTCCGTGGTCGGCCCAACCGAGGTACACCGTGGAACTGTTATGGGGATCGACGGCGATGGAAAGCGTGGAACCGATTCGTTCCTGACCCAGTGTGGGCGCATTGGACCACGGAATGGAGGTGCGCTTCACGACCAGACGGCCCGGAAGTTTATCGGACGGGTCTCTAAGCGCCTGGAAAGGACGGGGGCCGGTGCCACCGGCATCGTCGCGCACCACCACGACGTCGCTCGTGGCGCTTGTACCGTTAAATTTGCGCCAGCCGAAAAAGGCCGCGTAAACGGTATTGTCCGGAGCGACCGCCGGACGAACTGAAGGCCCATCCTGTCCCGCGGTATGGCGGGCCTCGATGGAAAAGGATTTGTAGGTCGCCCCCCCGTCGACCGAGACGTCCACCGTTGCGGTGCGGCCACTGGGCTGATTGAAATCATTGACCCCCACATAGATGTGGTCGGTCTTGGAAATGGCCAGGGCCCGAACGAAGGGCTGGTCCACGTTGCTGCGGGTGGACTGTACGTTCATAACCGCACTGGAAGAAACGTCATTGGATTCCGACTCGTCGAGCGTGATGGATGCGGCGCAAGCCAGCGTGCCAGCGTGGAGGTCCCCGCGCGGATGGTTCTCTCCCGTGGGCATGGCATGGGTGATGTCGCAGGTCATGCGCGGAACGGGAGTGATGGCATTCAGGATCCAGCTGTTGCCTCCGTCTTCGGAAACGTAGATGGGGGCATTGCTACTGCTCGAAACGGGATTGGGAGTGAATGCCGAAGCGACCATGACCTGTGGGTTGGCAGTTTGGACAGCGAGAAAAGGTTCGCTATCTTGATTGGTTTCGCCGCTGAGACTTGCGGGGATGAGGTCCACAAGCTTGACCTGGGTCAGCGCGGCATAAACTGAACCAAGGGTGCGAGCGGATGGGGGGCCATCGGCTCCGACGCCAGTTTTGGGCGGAGCGTGCTTCTCCATGAGTAAGATTCCGGCAGTCAGAACAAGCAAAGTAAACGCCCGCAAGCGCATCCAAAATGCGGCAAGAGCTTTCACGGCAAATGGTCTCCCCAGTCAAGCGGCGTTGAATTTTAAGTCGGGCAGGCCAGCAGGCGGGCCGGGTTCCGCGTGGCACGCATATTTCGCCAGAAAAATATTCGGCCGGGAAACCAACATACACCTAACCAATCTCGCCGACAATGCCCGAGATACTTTGCTTGACTCATCACCGCGAGGGCCCAGAGAGGTCCACCCCTCTCCTAGCCGCATTCTTCGAGCAGCGAAGCCGGGGTCAAGAGTGGGCCTAGAGCAGCGGGCTTGCTCCTTGACGGCGACCAGAGCGAAGGGACTTCTTGTTGGCAACACTCCTTGTTTGGGAATGGGCAAGGCGTCGGAGACTGCCGACAAAATACCGGATAGAAGTATGCTTTACGGCTGACGCGAAGGACGGCCATGTGCGCAGCACTAACGTTGGTGGACCGCATGGCTGTTCCCGTGTACGCTACAGAAAAGAAATCAAGAACAGCGGCACGGAGTTTCAAGGAGGGGAATCCATGATTATTTGCGATCTCTGCGGCCAAGCAAGAGATTGTCTGCAGAAGGAAATTGACAGCAAGGAATACGATATCTGCTCCGAATGCTGGAACCCGTTGGCACAAAAGCTGAGGGGCAAAGGCAGGGTGAAGAGTCGGGAAACCGTGTTCCTAGCAGCGCCCAGAATAGTCAAAGAGCGGGAAGAGGAAGAGCCGGGGCCGCTACCAGGAGGGCCGCCTAAGATCTGGGGCGGAGGGGAGCGGCCACACTGACAAAGTGGGCAAGAGGGACGTTGCGGCTCGCTCTTTATAAAATCATGCGGCGTGCTCTCTAATTTTTGATTTCCGCGGCACTTTGCCGGCAAGCCTTTAACTGGCGCTCGAAAAAACTCGTTTCAGACCGGCTGCGGGCCACCCTTCATGGCTCTTTTCAAATTGTTTCGCTGCCTCCGCCGGGCGGCCTGCAAGAGAATGAAACTCCGCCTGGGCCGCCGGATAAAACGGATAGTCCTTGAGCTTGGCAGCCCGACGCACAGGTTGCCACGGATCGCTCGGCTGCAGGCCCTGGCGTTGGACTGGCTTTATCGACGTGCTCTGACGAATTTCACGATATCCGCGTTGTGGAATTCCCGGCAAGTTTCAAGGTTGGGGGAGCTTCAAAGGAACGGCAGCCGATCCTGGCATCGAAGTCGGAGAACCTTAACTAAGGCTGAAGTGGGCGAGAGCTATGCGGGTGTTTGCCTCGGAGTATAGTCGTTGGCACTCTTGGACAGCATGTCCTGTCTGCAACCGCCTTGTCGTTGCTAAAACTCCGCCCGCCCTTGATTCCATGGCCACACGCAAGAATTAAAAAAAAGACCAATCTGTACAATATGGAACAGACGCTAATACCTGCCCAAGGATATATTTCAACTGCTTAGAGTCCATAGATTCCGGGGGCCAGCATCGCAAGGGAAGGGAAACTGGCCCCCGTGAATTATTCCTATCAAGGCAGCATCCTGATTTGCCGATCCTCTTTGCCCACCGTTACCGCTTGGAAGTAGAAGGCTGCCCAAGAAGAACTCGACAAAAAGCAATTCGCGGTAAGCGCGGAGATCGTCGGAACCCCCGAAGAGTTTAGCGAACGGCTGGGCACACAGCCCTATGTCGCCATCTCTCACTTGAGACGGTGGCAGAATTCATTACCAGAGGCGCAGCGGACCAGTTTCGAGGAAATGCTGGTACACAGGCGTCATTCGTGTCAGCTGCCGTCAGATCGTCGAACCTGCAAATCAACTCCTCTCGCTGATATTACCCGAGCAGGAAAAAATTCTATCTATTCCGAAGCCCCGACTCAGAATGGTTAGGAGAGCCATACTTTTTCTTCGGTTCATCCGCCTGTTTTCTAGTTCGGCAAGTCTCGTGCGGGCGCGCGCCGGCCCTAGAGTTCTTGTGCTAGATTCGACTGCATCAGTCTGTGTGGTGGTTAATCCCCGTCTGAAAGCCACGCCACAAGGGCGCGGAGTCTCCGGCCCCCGCGGCCAGGGGTGAGAGAGCTATGCCGAATTCGCAGCGCAGGATCCATAAAGCCCCAAAGCGCGGCAGCTCCCGCAAGCCGTCCCTAGAACTAGCGCAACTCTTTCGAGTTGTCGCTCGAACGGCCACCGACGCCATCATCACCATCGACGAACGAAGCATCATTCTTTTTGTCAACGAAGCCGCTCAAGAAGTCTTCGGATACTCCGTTTCCGAGATGATGGACCAAGAGATTACCATGCTGATGCCCGACTATCTGCGTCAGGCGCACCAGGCGGCTATCGGACGATGTGTGCAAACTGGCAAGAAACAACATTCGCGGACTGCTCTGAAACTGACAGGCCTTCACCGCAGCGGAAGGGAAATTCTTCTCGAAGTTTCATTGGGGGAGCATGTCGACAAGGGAAGTCGCATTTTCACTGGAATAGTCCGCGACATCACTGACCGCGATCGCCTAGATCGAGAGCTCCGCCAGGCAAAAGACAGATACGCGAAAATGATTCAAGCGAGCCCGGACGCCATCTCTCTACGAAGCCTCCCGGAGCGCCGCTACATCGAAGTGAATGAAAGCTTCACCCGTCTCACTGGCTATACGGCCGAGGAGGTGATGGGCAAGACTCCCTCGGACATCAATTTATTCGTGGAAACGGAGTGGCATCGGAACACTCTTGAGAAGCTGCAACGGGACGGAGAGATTCGGGAACAGGAGTTTCGATTCCGCCCGAAGGGAGGGGAGATCCGATTTGCTACGCTCTCGGCCGTGCGAGTGATGCTGGACGGCCAGCCATGTATGCTCTCGATCACGCGAGACATCACGGAGCGCAAACGAACCGAAGCCGCACTCTCTCATTTGGCGTCAATTGTTGAGTCGTCTGATGATGCAATTGTAGGTAAGACATTGGATGGGAAGATTGCGAGCTGGAACTTAGGCGCAGAGACGGTCTATGGCTACACGGCGAGTGAAGTGGTCGGACGGCCGCTCACAATTCTGGTTCCTGCTGAGTACCAGGACGAGATACCTGAAATCTTGGAGAGGATCAAGAGAGAGGAGAGAATTCAGCATTATGAAACGGTTCGCGTCCGAAAAGACGGACACAAGATCAATGTTTCCGTGACTATATCGCCGATAAAAGATGGCAGCGGAAAGGTGGTGGGTGCTTCGGCGATCGCCCGGGATATCACTGCGCGGAAGCGCACCCAGGAGGCCCTCCAGCAATCGGAGTCAAACTTTCGTTCACTTGTGCATGACGCGCCTTACGGAATCTATCGCGCCACGCTAGACGGCCGCCTCCTCCAGGTGAACCCAGCGCTTGTGAAGATGTTGGGGTACGATTCGGAGGCGGAACTTCTTCGGCGTAACGACGAGCGCAACATCTATTGCGACCCGCAAGTCCGTGAGCGCTTGGTCAAAGAATTTTGGCCCAAGAAGGACTTTCAAGGAGTCGAGGCCGCATGGCGGAGGAAAGATGGACAGATCATCACCGTCAAAATGACCGGGCATGCAGTGTTAGAAAAGGACAACTCCCTTGCTCATTTCGAGGTGTTCGCCGAGGACATAACGGATCGTCGAAGTCTCGAAAAACAGCTTCTGCAGTCGCAGAAAATGGAGGCCGTTGGCCGCCTCGCTGGCGGAATTGCCCACGATTTCAACAATCTCCTCGGCGTCATCCTCGGGCACAGCGACATTCTTGACCAACATATGGGTGCGAACGACCGCCTGAGGAAGAGTGTCGAAGCCACTCGGCATGCGGCACAGCAAGCTGCTGCTCTGACGGCGCAGCTGCTTGGATTCAGTCGCAAGCAAGTCATCGAACCGAAAGTTATGGACCTAAATGCTTCGGTCTTGGAAATCGAAAAGATGCTCCACCGCTTGATCGGCGAAGACATCGAATTAGTGATCAGGTTAGACCGTAATTTGGGTTACGTGAAAGCTGATCCAGGTCAGTTGAGCCAGGTGCTCATGAACCTGGCGCTCAATTCACGGGATGCGATGCCCAGCGGCGGAAAGTTGGCGATTGAAACTGCACATGTGGAACTCGATGACACTTACGCCCGCCAGCATTTGGGTGCAAGGACTGGGCCATTCATCATGCTGGCGGTGAGCGATACGGGCGTTGGCATGGATGCAGAAACGCTGTCGCATATCTTTGAGCCGTTCTTCACAACGAAGGAGACAGGAAAAGGCACTGGCCTAGGACTCTCGATGGTCTATGGGATCGTCAAACAGAGCAACGGATACATCATGGCCTACAGCGAACCGGACCGTGGCACGACTTTTAAGATATATTTTCCGAGCACGGAAGAATCCCTCCCGGTCCACCAGAAGGAGATGGAAATAGTTGGGGGCACAGAAACTATCTTGGTTGTGGAAGATGAACCCGCGCTGCGAGAACTAACATGCACACTCTTAGAAGACTCCGGTTATACGGTTCTCGAATCCTCCGCGGTCGAGGATGCCATCCGAACGGCGAAGGACATGCAGCGCAAAATCGATCTGTTACTCACGGACGTCGTCATGCCCCGGTTGGACGGCCGCGAATTGGCGAGCCAACTGGCCGCACTTCGTCCCAATCTGAAAGTCCTGTACATGTCAGGCTATACGGACGACGTGATCGCTCATCGAGGTGTGTTGGCCCAGGGCACGCTGCTGGTCCAGAAACCCTTTACGAGGAACAAACTCCTCCAAAAGGTGCGCGAGGCATTGGACTTCCAAGCTGTGAGTTCTCTTAACTGAAAGAGAGAGACCTTCAAGGACTGCTGCCGTGTCGGGGCACAAAAACAAATGCCAGAATGGCGGAGAGTCATTCGGGCCAGCCGACCGGCCTTCAGAACTAAAAAAGGGTTGAAGGTCACAACCGTTTTTGCTCGAAGTCACACCGGTTGGCTCCGCTCGGTTTCCATCAAACGGATGAGATTGAATGGAGGCAATCCTCAAGGGCTCGTCCCAGCGGGGATGGAAGACCACAACATCAACCGTTAACGATCCATCGTCCTGCTCCTTACATTCCACGAGCAAGGATTCCACCTCCACAAGTGGAGCCATGACCGGAAACGGGCGAGCGCCCCACTCCTGCCGACCACGCCTGAAACTCTGGGCTTAGCCGCGACTTCGCCCAGGTTCGAACGAGTTGGGGGGGGGTGCAGCTTCTGGCATTAGAACCCACGCCTGAAGACTGGTGTGGCGATATTCGCTTCCCTGACGCCCAGAGCCGCAAGTTGGCGCACTGTGGGGAGTTGCCCCCCGGCCCTCGACCCACGCCGTAGAAAATAGCCTACCGACAAACCCGTTCGTTTAGTCTCCCCAAAGCGTTCTTTGGAAATTTTGGGTTTGACAGGAGCGCAGTGCGGTTTCATAGTGCCAGGACGAAGATTGGTTACCCGATGCGACGTTGACGGCGACGCATGCCACATCCCCGCCACTGCGCCTAGCGTGCACCGGTTAACGGCCTTCGTCGTGAAAGGCGATCAGTCGTTGCAGGTCCGGGTTTTAGACTTAGTTTCCTAGGGTCCAAACCTTCACTCTCTGCATGTCAACTGCGTCGTTCTGGCTCGATTCCGCTCGGGGGAGGAAATCTTGAAAGCCCGCACACTGCTCCTAACCTATTTATGGGCAAAGAGATACGCCAGGTCCCTCTTCCGCCTTGCCGCCATTCTGGCCGCCACGCTTTCCGTTGGGTCGTGCTTCGCGGCTGCCGTTGGGGGTAGTGATACTTTGCCATCAAAGGATCCCAAGGTGGGGTCGCCCGAGTCGGCGAATGTCGCGATACCAGGGCCATTGCGCTCTTTTTTACGCATGGCGGGGATCAGCCAGAAGGTCTCGCCTGAAGAAGTTATGCCTTTGCTGGCCCGCAACGTATTCGAATTGGGCTATCAGGGGATGGGGTCCAAATCCCGGCCAACGGAATTTCTTATTCTCTTGAGCCACTACGTGCAGCAGGCGCGAGAATTGGCGGCGCTGGCAGGTACCGACAGTGTCATTAATGTTTCTAGCTGCGAGGGAGCGAAACCCTTGCTGAAAATCCTGGGTTATCGAACCCGACCTGATTGCGGGCGGCGCAGCACATTCTTGGAGACCGCCGATCCGCAAAGAGCGTTTCTCACCATCGACTCGGGATTCCCCTTGCCGGAACTTGAAAAGAGCCTTCAGGAGGGCCGGGCATTCACGTATTCCTTCTCGATGTCGCGCGTACCTGCGCCGCCCCTGGAAATCGACTGGACCAAGAAAGAAAAAAACCTTGATGTAGTGGACATGATCTTAGGCGATCCGGAGCTGGCCCGCTTTTACTGGGCCCTGGCGCGGATGGACGGCGAAACCCTGTCAGTCTTGCGGCAATCGCATGCGCTAAAAAAAATGGTTCCGCAAGCCGCGGCCCTGGATTTCTACGGCAGCCACATCTCTGTTCGATCTGGGCGAGTGGCTGTGCCTGGGGGATCGGCGGCAGGCTCCGCTTGGAATGAGCTGGTCGGAGCAAGCCCTGACTCTCCGGGAGAATTCATCCCTAAGTTGTTCGCCAAGGATGGCGGCTGGCTTGCGGCGTATTTTGACGACCTGTCGACTGTATCCCCGTCGCAGCAGGCTCATTTCACCGAACCTGGCCGGCTGCGCCGTTTTTATGAGATGTTTCGCGGAAAAGACTCTTCCGATGCCGGAACGGGCGTGTTTCGGCGGGACACCGGTCTGTTTCTTCTGGTGAGCCGCCTGCGGTGGGAGCCGAACGGCGATCCTTACGTTCCTGGAAATCTTGAGGTGTGGAAGAAGGTCTTCCGACAAAACACGGAGTTCAAAATTATCCGCGACGTGGGCCGCCGGGCTGCTCATTGGGACCACCCAGGTCAATTGCTGGAAGCCCTGCTCGCCATTGCTCAAGCGCCCACCGAAACAGGTCCTTTGCAAAGCTATCTGATGCTGAGTGAAATCGACGGCAGGCGCTCCCCGCAACGTCGCCTTAGTCCCGAAACGGTGGCTTTGCTGGCCGGCAAGTACTCTGAGTTCAGTGACCAATATTTGGTCTTTTCAGAATTTCCAGATTTGGACGATGCCTCCATCGCAGCCTTCCTCCAGGTTGCAACTAGCCTTGACGGTATTTCGAAGAGCACTCTGCGGGGCAACGCCTTCGGAACATTTCAGGCCAGCGTCGGACTCTGGCAGATACTCGCAGGGCGAAATCCCTGCCGCCGCTTTGAACGACTCTTGGCAAAAGGTGGTTGGGCCCTTTGGCAAGGTCGCCTCTTCAACGCAGCTTTTCGACGCCGGCCGCACCGCCCTGAAGGAACTGCTGCTCACGGCAAGCGGCAAAACGGATCCTGTTCTTCAAGACGCACTCATCAATTTGCTTGCCGGTCCGCCCCAGTCGGCTCCAGATGCCCAGCGTATGCATGACCTGATCGCCAACAGAATCCGATCGGTTTTGGATGAGCAGCGCTTGGTTTCTCTCGACACCCTCTTGGCGCTCGGTGACGGCCTGCGCGAAGTTGCCGGAGGAAACTTCTCCGGCAATACCTTGCTTCCTTTGGCTGGGGAACTCCGGGAATTCCAGATGCCCCAGCCAATTTTCCGAAATAGCGAGAGAGATCAGTGGGCTGCGGGAATTTACAATAACCGTCATACAGAACTACAGATGCACACGAACCTGGCGAAGATAATCAAGTCGCCGAGTTCCCCCCAACAGCTCGCCGAGGCCCGCGGCCAACTCGCTCCCTTTCTACGAGACACCCTCGTAGGCCTCAATTACGCCTACTATGAGCCTCCCGGCGCCCAGATTCTCCACCATAATCCTCTTTTCGTTCGCTCGCACGATTTTGCGGGAGACACGGTCATTGGCCTTAACCGACTTTGGCAGGCGCCTCAGTTGTTCGGGGCGGGCTCCCCGGCGGGCGGAGGCGCACACTTGGTGGGATCGCTGGCCGATTTACCCTATGTCCTGGCCACCGCGGAGCAGGACTTCATCGCACCACAGAATGTGCAAGCCCTGATCTGGCGAGAGCTGGTGCCTGGTCTTTTGACCAATGCCGTGGTGCCCCGATGGTGGAACGTGAGCCCAAATGAGCTTCACGCCGTCAGCCTGTTCCAACAGTGCGGCGAGGAGCTTTTGGCCGCTTCCGCTCAAAATGAAGAATTGCGCAAGAAGGTCATGAATATCCTGCCTGATCGTATGATCCCACGGCGTTCCGAAAGGGTGGAACAGGCTCTGCGTTCCGGACATTTGGCGGAAATGCTTTCCGAGTTGATGCCTGCGGACACTTTCTATCTGGCGGCTGAATATCAACGAAGATTTCCCGAAGAGACCAATTCCTTCGGACCAGCCGGTCATGAGCTTGCAGCTCTCTCCGAGCGTTACCCCAAGGAGGTCAACTGGGAACGTTTGTCGCGAGACTTTGGAGTGCCACATCGCGTTTTAGCGCAGAGTTACGCGCGCGAACTCCTGAATCTGCCGCCTTTCCCGGTTTTCATGGGCTATTCCAGCCGCTTGTTGGCGGAGACCTGGGATTCCAACAACCTATACTGGGCACGCCTAGCCGACGAAAAACACTATTCGCCGGTGATGCTAAACCGTCTGGTTCCTGAACTTACGCGTCGCATGGTCGAGAAGATTTTTGCCACTGATTTCGAGGATTGGCCGGCGCTGCTGCGCGCCGCTCGAGAAGCCGGCGAAGAGTTCCGGCAAGGCAAGATCTCTGCCTTGTCAGGGAATGACAGTATTCCCCGGCCCTAGTCAGATCGGTTGGCCCAGTTTTTCAGCGGAAGGCTACGGCCGGAAAAACAACAACATGGTGCGATATGCGATTGAAACCTACAAAACAACGAAACCTCTTGATCGTGGCCCTTGTTTTGGGACTGCTGCCTCTTTCCACCTTTCGGACCACGGCGCAGCAGGACACCACGCGCCTTCACGTTGTCGTCAACCTGGTGCAGTTGAATGTGGCGGTGACCGACAATAAGGGCAACTATGTAACGAGCCTCCATCCTTCTGATTTCGCGATCACTGAAGATGGCATCTCGGAGAAGATTGCCACATTTGAAGAAGGGAATG
>Ga0209156_10004484_pt1 | contig 10162 bp, 14 predicted proteins | sample GraSoiAngelo_124_FD_185881 | JGI IMG/M metagenome (GOLD analysis project Ga0209156, IMG submission 185881) | Grasslands soil microbial communities from the Angelo Coastal Reserve, California, USA - 14_0927_05_20cm (SPAdes) (version 2) | ecosystem: Environmental > Terrestrial > Soil > Grasslands...
GGGGATAACGATGACCTTTGGCGCGGGCGCGTTGGCAAAAGTGTAATCAGGTATGATCTGCATTCCGCCACCGGCGTGGATAGGGGAAGTCGTGTCGGAGACCGTGTAGAGACGGAACGGGCCGTCCTCGAGGCCTGGAATGTTGACGTCACGGAAAACTTCCCATGGCCCGCAGAAGTCGATGATGACTGCGCCGTCTGAAATAACGAAGGCAACCGGGATCTGGCCTTGGGCTGGAGGCTTGAGTGAGTTTGCTTTGCTCGCTTGTTTGTTATCCCCGGAACTGTCCGTCGTTTCGATCGGAGCTGCGTTCGCTGAAAGCTGACTGATAACGAAGAGAGCAAGCGCAGCGATCAAACCGGATCTCGCCGCGGCATTGACTAGATCTTTTCGATTTATGGAACTTGTTGGTGCATTCATGGCAGCAATCATCTCGCAACCGCGATTGGCAGCAATGCCAATAATCACCACGTTTCTGCCAAGGGGCTACTTTTGTCTATCCTTTGACTTCCGGATGTCGCACTTGACGCAGCGCCCGAAGGTCGTCGACGCAAGCGACGCAGCCTCCTGCGTCCAGTCCGGCTGGCGGCATATTGACCGGTTGCTGCGCGAACTGCCAGATGGCGATGACCGCGCCGAGAATCAAGATCGGGTAAATTGCCATCTCCGAGCGAATCAGAAGCGCGTAAGTAGATTCGTATTGATTCTCTGGTTGATCTGTCGTGCCTGTTTGTTCTTTCATGACACAACTTTCCGGCGGCACGTCACTGGCCGCGATGACAATGATCATCAAATTTCTGCCACCCCGGTATCAGGAAGGTGAGGACATTTTCGCGCGCGATCATGTGCTCGCGTTTGTGATGTCGATCTTTATTCGTTTCGACGAAGGCTTTCGTTGTTATCTTGTATGCGCTCTATAACCCGACAAAATTCTTGCTATAATTCGGGAGCGCCTGACTTTGCGATCCAAAGACGAAACTGCGGGGAGAGAAGCACGCGGTGCCATTCATAGATGACTGACGAGCACATCGAGAAGACCAAATCAGCTATTGAGTCTGCCGGAAGTATCCCGGCCGATAAGAAAGCCGAGCTACTGAATTTGCTGTCGAAGCTCAAGCCAGAGATCGCCAAGGTTTCGCAGACTCATCACGAGGATGCCCGGAGCATTGCCCGTCTTGTGGAGGCTTCGGCCCACGAAGCAACTCGCGCCGAGCGAAGGCCGGAATCGATCAGGAATCCTCTGCGCAAACTCAAATACTCGGTCGAAAACTTTGAAGCGTCGCATCCGCAGCTGGCGGGTTTTGTGAACGAATACAGTGCCTTGTTGTCCGCTTTAGGCATTTGATCTCCGCTGTAGAGGCGGCCGTGTCGGCCGCAAAAGCCTCTTCGTCAGTCCGAACAAGAACCGGCCAGCGCTGACGAAGTCTTCTTCGCCGCGCCTGATCCGGCTCTAATTTACTCAGCCTCGCGAATTACTTGGCCTTGTTAATGAATCGTCTTCGGCTCCGGACCGGCCAGGATTTTTTGAAACCGCGGATCATTGCGCAACGGGTCCCATTCCCAACGTGTCCGCAAGTCGGAAAGGGTGATGCTGTCCGCGGCGTGGTCGACGGCAAATTCACGACGTTCGCTCCTCGGCATGTTCGCACGCGAGGCGTACGTTCCCAGAACATGAGATCAAACTTCGTCAGTGTTCATCCTTCGTTCAAACCGCATCTCAGAAAACTCGACGCGGTCAGAGCTGCGTTCCCGCGGTTCGATTAGCAGATCCTGGCAGCTACGGTATTACGGTATGAGTTCCCAAGTATCGTTTATAGTCACGTTACTGTTTTCTCCGCCGAAGATAATTACATGGCCTGAGGCAGGGTCATAGGCAATGCCGGCGCCTTCGCGCGCCGGAGGCGACTGCGTTGTAAGGAGTTGTTTCCAATCGGAACGGCGCCATGCCCATGTGCTGTTCTGGTCTACGCCACCGCTTCCACCGCCGAAGAGAACTACTGCATTCGGGTGCGGATCGAAAGCGGCGGAGCCTCCGTACACCAATGTAGGTTGAGTAAGCGGGGACTGTAGAGTCCATGTCGTGCCATCATAAGTCCAAGTGTTGAACGGATTGACGTCGCCAAGGCCGCCGAACATGACCACCTCACCAGTGGAATTATTCACGCCAACGGCGGCTGAAGAGCGAGCATACGGAAGCGTCGCCGGAAACAACTGATTCCAGTCGGAGCCGTTCCATTGCCACATTGTGCCCTGGTAGAAACGCCCATCGAATCCCCCAAATACGTCGACGCTGCCGTTCGGGTCGGTGAAGAGCATAGGACCTGTGACAGCCGTGGGAGAATGCGCAGGTCTGACCTGTGTCCATCGGGAAGCTGTACCATCCCAAAGCCAAGTATCTCCTAAATAATTTCTGCCGTTGAATCCGCCGAAGAGCACTACTTTCTGTGTAACAGCGTCATAGGCGATTTGGGCGTTAGTACGCGCAGGGGGCGAGGGGAGAGTGGCCACTTGCGCCCAGGTAATTCCGTCGAATGTCCAAGTGTCGTTCAGATATGTCGTGCCGTCGAACCCGCCGAACATAATTACTTTTCCGCTGGCGGGGTCGTAAGTCATCGCCAGGTACGAGCGTGGCGAAGGAGAAATGGGAGGGCAAAGCTCGATCCAGCCGGTGGTGTGAGGACCAGCGGCCGTGGCGCTTGAGCCACCTAATATCGCAATGCAGGACCAGACGATGATGACAAACGAGTACCTGTTAGCCCGTCTGTGGCGTTGCGTCCCTTTGTTAGTGGGAGGATCTGCTGCTCGCTCGCCGGGAAAGCGTCGAAATTGGTTCAGCTTCATCGAGTAGACTTAAGCTGCTGAACACGCGTGTTGTCAAATGCCATGGTTAGCAGTGTACGTTGCAGACATTAGCGTTCTTTCAAGCTTCGTCAGCCTCCACCTCTATTTGAAAGTGCATCCCGGAAAACTCGAGGCGGTCAAAGGTGCGTTTGCGCGGCCCCTCGCGGCCAAACGTCGGAACCTCACGACCTAGCAGATGAATTCAACCAAGCGTGCACACACGTTTGAAGAGTTGCCACTAACTCCTCACTTCTCGATGAGATTTTATGCATCGTAACCTCCACCGCCGAAGCATGCTCCAGGCTTCTGCCTGCGCATTTGCTTCGGCGTGACAGCCGGCGTGCCGGAAGCGGCTTCCCGTGGAGATTCACGGCGTCGCAGTCGGCGGAGGCCAAGCCGGTTTGCTTCGGCTCCGGACAAGATCGAACACAAGCAGACTGGCCGCCAGCAGCGCGATCGCGATGATGAAGATGGCAAACTTCCGGGGACTCCAAGACGGGAGCACCGCGTCCCGCGGAACGTTCTTGGTGCGTTTCATCCCTTGCGGAGTCGCTTCGAACGCCCAGGAAATATACAGCGCCAGGACAAATCCTAGCACGAAGATTACTATTAGCGCCGTCACCGCCGAGGTCCGTTCTTCATGGCCGAAAAGCAGGAGTGACGCTGCTTCAATCAACAGCCACGCAATCACCGCGTAAGCGGTCGCAACTTTGTAAACATTGCGCCGCTTGAGTTCACGGAAGAAAGTCTTCGCATCCATTGACTTGGTGTTGTGCCATACCCGGGTCTTGAGAGCAAGATATCCGTGGGATGTCTTCGTCAGCCTTCATCCCTATTTCGAAGTGCATCCCGGAAAAGTCTTGTATCACGCTCTATAATCCGACAAAAACTGTCGCTGTAATCAGATGATCAGAGAGCTTTCGCGGGCGGTTTTTCGCAGTCAAAGCAAGATGACGTTTCTCACCTCGTTAGCCCTATGTTTCGCGTCAGTCGCACTCGCTGACGATTTCAAAGCGATTGACGGGAAAGAATACAAAAACGTCAAGGTAACCCGAGTGGAACCCGACGGCATTGTGCTCATGAGCAAATCGGGAATATCGAAAGTTTACTTCACTGAGTTGCCTAAAGCGGTTCAGGAACGTTTTCATTACGATACCGCGAACGCCGCGGCATACTCGTCCGAACAAGCTGCTGGTCAGATGGCGCTTCAAAATCAGCAAGCGGAACTGCGACGGAAACTGGCCGAAGAAAACAACAAGTATTGGACCGGAAAAGAACCGCCCAACCAGCAGAATAAGCTTGCGGCACCTGCTGCGGTCGTCGCTGGTCGCGGCCAACAAGTCGAGGTTATCGCTCATGGCGCGCAGGTGGACATCAACAAGCATCTCGCACTCGGCAACGTGACCCTTGTCGATTTTTATGCGGACTGGTGCCCGGCGTGTAAATGGCTCTCACCACACTTAGAGCAAATGGCGAGCAGTGATCCGGAGATTGCACTGCGCAAGATTGATATCGTCAATTGGAAAACAGCGGTAGCACGGCAATACCACATCGGCTCTATTCCGCAGGTTAACATTTACAATCGCGCAGGCCGTCTTGTCGGCACCGTTGTCGGCGGCGATGTCGACAAGGTCAGGAGTTACGTGGCGCAAGCCAAAACCGGCGGGTGATTGGGCCTCGCAGGGCGCACGCGCTGACACAGGCGCGCGCGAATCCCAAATAGCGAGGCGCTGGATAAAAATCTCCGGCTATGAAACGAACAGTTGTGCACCTTGTCATCGCTCTATGCGCTGTGGGCTCAGTGCGCGCCGATCAGACGATCCAATCGGTGCAGCAAGCTCTCGCAGATCAAGGCTTTTACTACGGCAACGTTACTGGTGAAAAGACTGTCGAAACTACTGCCGCGATTCCGCGTTACCAAATTCGCAACGGGTTACAAATCACTGGCGAGATCAATCCGGAGACACTCCGGTCGCTTAACGTGGCTTCGAATTCAGCCTCATCGCTCCCGCGCACCACTAAATCTCCCGTCACTCAACCAAGCAGCGTTCGTCCTGATGATAGCTCGCGGCTTGGTCCGGTTTTGTCGCCGCGTTCATTTGGTGAGTCCGGTGGGCGGGTCGAGACGAACCAGGGTTTCGGCGGCACGCCCTATGAATTGGTGCCGTCCCGCATAAACGTGCGCATCGTCGTGGAAGTGCAACGTCAGCTGGTGAGTGGCGGATTACTATCGAGGCTGGGTTGACGGCATGTACGGGCGCGGGACAGCGTTTGCCGTGCGCGCGTTTCAATTGCACTCGGGAATTTCCCCGACCGGCCGGCTCGACGTGACGACCCTCGACGCACTCGGGCTGTCTCCTCAGAACCTAGCCTATTTGGAGCCAACGCATTGGTCGTATGAAAGTTGGGGGCAGCCGGGCAAAAAAATTCAAACACGGAAAGTGGAAAATGAAATGGAAGAAGCATCATCGTGAGGATACCGACGAATATGGTGAAGAGCACGAAGAAGGAAATGGTGATGGTCGCTTGAATGGTCACGGTCATGATGACTAGCCTCCGGTGGCAGATTCGTTGCTGCAGGTGATGCTGGCTTCGCAGGATATGTGCGTTGATCGGCTTGCTCGTTTCCCAAGCGCGACCCTTTTGCTTGTGTGGTATTTGTAATCTGCACCTGTATCGGCGACGTGACGCGCCTGGCCGATCTTCGACGCATTCTGCATGGCTGGATCTGGGTGGGTGTAGCCAATCTTTTCCAGATCATATTATCCGTGTCGGCCATTGTGGCTGCGCATGTGGTAAAGCTCAAAGGCGCGTTCGGGGAATTAGGGTTGCGAGCTCCGATCGGACGCACCGTCGCGTTTTCCTTTATAGCCGCGCTTCCTATGCTCCTGGCGTTTGATGTCACCTCTTCGATTAATGCTAAGATGTCGCTGCTCAGCGTGGGTGTTGGGTGTTTCGTCGCGCCCTTCGCCGAGGAAGTGCTCTTTCGCGGATATATGTTTGGTCAGCTGTATCGCCGGGCGCGATTGTGCTTTTGGTTATCAGCGTTAATTCCATCGGCGCTTTTCGCTTTCGGCCACGCTTACCAAGCCAGCGGATTTTGGGAGCTCGTTGAGATTTTCGTGGTGACAGGTCTTGGCAGTCTGCTGGGTTGCTGGATCTACATGCGGTGGCAGTTCAACCTGTGGACAGTTTTCGGACTGCACTGTCTGATGAATCTGTGGTGGGAGCTGTTCGGTGTGGCCGATACAGCGCTCGGCGGCTGGATTGCGAATGCAGCGCGTCTTCTGACGATAGCAGTTGCGATTCTTCTCACAACATACAGAGACCGATTTTGGAAGCCTTTGACCAGCGAGGGGAATGCTGTCGATCAAACAACTGAGCAAAGCTGCGGTCGTAGCCCGGGCGATCGGAAGCTTGCGAATTCGGATGAGCCTTTTCTAATCTGGCAACGCGCCAGTTGACAGGATTCGACGGCTGGTAGCGGCTTACGAGCGCCTACGCGTAGCCATCACAGCATTGCAAGCCGCTGGTTGGATTTGGGCGGCGGAAAGGTCCGATCAATCTCGGTTAAGTCTCCTTTTGTCAATTCGAGTGGGTTGATTGAGCGTTCTCGCGGACATGCGCTTTGTTACTTGCTTTTGGAATAGCGATCACGCCGGGCTGACGTAGGACCCAGGCAAGTGCGATCTGCGTCGGCATCGCATTATGGCGCTTCGCAATTTTCTTGAGCGTCGCGTTGTTTAGCAAACCTCTGCCGTGACCCACCGGAGAATAAGCCATGATCGGGATCTTGTTTCGTTGACTCCATGGCAAAAGGTCGAATTCGGTCTCGCGGTGTTCGAGATTGTAGAGGACCTGATTCGTGGCGCAGGAGGAACCGTTTTCGGTGGCAAGCAATTCTTCCATATCTTCGACATCGAAATTTGAAACGCCCCAGCGCCGAATCTTTTCCTCGGAACGGAGGTTCTCGAAAGCTTCCACCGTTTCCACAAGCGGAACGTCGCCACGCCAGTGCAACAGGTAAAGATCGATGGCATCGATGCGAAGACGTTTAAGACTGCGCTCGCATGCTTTTGGCAATTCCGTGCGTGATGCGTTGTGCGGATAAACTTTGGTGACGACGAATACGCGGTCGCGTTGGCCAGCAATTGCGTCGGCCACGACTTTTTCCGCGCCGCCTTCGCCGTACATTTCCGCGGTATCCATCAACGTCATCCCGAGATCGATTCCCAAACGCAACGCTGCAACCTCGTCCGCGTGCGCCTTTTTCTTTTCACCCATTCGCCAAGTACCTTGACCCAGCGCCGGAACACGTTCGCCATCGGGTAATTGGACTGTTTTCATCTGAGGACGGACTTAGGATTCCTACCGTTGCTCACACCAGTGTGTGGAAGATCGCGAAGCTGATGACAATGGTTTGGACGAGAAAGAAAATGGCGTAAAACTGATGATATCGCCCGTTTCGTGTGATCGCAGCGGTCACGAGGCCGGCCGTGTAGAGGATGCTGCTGATGAAGTATTGCGGCCCTAAACCAAGAAAATGCGGGACGCCTTTGAGGAGCGAGTCAACAATATCGACCGGCGTAAATAGAGCGAAGAGGATGAAAAAGGCGCGATGATTTGCGTAATAATGCGTCTTGTACTTGACAGTAAGATCGACATCGCCTTCCCGCGGAAACAGTAGCACCGATGCTAGGTACAAGATCGTTGGCGAGATAAGGACAAAGACGAACAGAAAAAACGTCCACGGCTGCTGGTTGCGCCAACGGTAGAAGATCCACCAAGCGACCACGAGGTAGAGAAAGAGGTTAACGATCCAGAGGACGTGCACCCAATAAATCTGCCGATGCGAACTTGCCTGCAGCATTTCACCGACGCCGGCTAGCACCCGGGTCATCCCCAACGCCAGTACGATTGAGATAAGAACGGACAGATACTCGAATGGACTCATCGGTTAGTGTGTAACATGTTCGCCACGGTGAATCCGTCCAATGGCGGATTTGATGTGAGAGGTTTGATGTTTGATGTAAGCATGAACCCACGAGCAAACTCAAAATGAAATCTCAATACGACGTCGTTATTTTAGGTGCGGGGCATAATGGGCTCGTCGCGGCCAGTTATCTGGCTCGCGCGGGACTGAGCGTTTTGATCTTGGAGAAGAATGATTACATTGGCGGGGCGACGACTTCGCAGAAAGTGTTCCCCGATTATGACGCGCGGCTGTCGCGCTATTCGTATCTCGTCAGTCTGTTCCCCGAGAAGATCATCCGCGATCTCGGCCTGAATCTCGAGCTGCGCAGACGCGCGACCGCCTCGTTCACGCCGTATGTGAAGGATGGTCGCGATGACGGATTGCTCTTGAGCAATGTTTCCGAAGAGATGGGTCGCCGCTCGATGTTCGACCTGACCGGGAATTACGCCGAGTACGAACAGATGAAGAAGTTTTACAATCTCTCGCGCGTATTCGCCGAACAGGTCTGGGACACGATGCTGGAGCCGCTCGTTGCGAAAGAGGAGCTACGGCGCCGGTTTGATGTTGATGATGTTTCGCGTGAAGCGTGGCGCAGACTGGCGGAAGAACCGCTCGGAAGCGCGATCGAACGTTATTTGCAAAACGACTTGGTACGCGGCCTCGTGTTCACCGACGCGAAGATCGGCGTCTTCACGTACCCGCACGATTCGTCGCTCCTGCAGAACCGCTGTTTTCTTTATCACCTGATCGGCAATAAGACGGGCGAATGGAAGGTGCCGGTCGGCGGAATGGGGGCGGTGGCGCGCGAACTCGAACAGGCGGCACGCAAAGCTGGCGCCGAATTCCTGGTGAACGTCGATCTTCGCGCGCTGGATGTAAAAGGGGAGAAGCGCAGTGTGGAGTTTGAGGTTGATGGGAAACAGCAAACGGTCGAAGCGCAATATCTTCTGGTAAACTTTGGGCGGAACGTGCTGGCGAAGTTTGTTGGGAAACTATATCAGCCCGACGCCGTTGACGAAGGGTCCGTGTTTAAGATCAACATGCTCCTGCGCTGGCTGCCGAAATTAAAAGCGGCGCGGTACGCGGCGGCCGAAGCGTTCTGCGGGACGTTTCATAGCGACGAAGGCTACGAGCAAATGAATATCAGCTACCGGCAGGCGTCGGAGGGGCGGCTCCCCGACAAGACACCGTGCGAGGTTTATTGCCACACGCTTACCGACGACAGCATTCTTGCGCCGAACCTGCGAGAAAAAGGTTTCCACACCATGACGTTGTTTGGGCTCGATGCGCCGTGGAGTTTGTTTGCGCGCGACAACAGGACCATGCGGAAACTCGCGGAGAAGAAATTCATCGAGAGTATGAATCAGTGGTTGGAAGAGCCACTCGAAAATTGCCTGGCCGTGGCGCGTGATGGCAGTCTGTGCATCGAAAGCAAAAGCCCGGTCGATATCGAGGATGCGCTCGGGATGTACCACGGCAACATCTTTCAAGACGCGCCGACGTTCCCTTTTGCCGAGACGAAAGCGCAGATTGGTAAATGGGGCGTCGAAACGGAATACAGGAATGTATTTCTTTGTGGCTCGAGTGCGCTCCGGGGTGGAGCGGTTAGTGGTATTCCGGGGCATAATGCAGCGATGAAGGTGCTGGAAGGGTTGAAACCCATTTGAGGGTTGACGGGTGTCAAGAATTAGAAGCAAACGTCAGACGCGAAACGTCCAATGTCGAAATCAAAGAGGCGCGTCATTAAATCAAACGTCAAACCTCGAACACCAGACATTCCGGAAGCTAATCCGGCTGACGTGGCGTCGATCGACGCGATTATCGCGGCTGCTTATGATTCAATCTCTGGACCGGTGGGCCAGAAGCGCGATTGGGAGCGGGAGCGGTCGTTATATTATCCAGACGCGCGTTTAATCCCTACCGCAAAGCCCAGCGCGAATGACGAGCTCGCGCCGGAACTGCTGGACGTAGATGGCTTCATTGCGCGCGTGGAATCGTATTTTGCGGAGCACGGATTTTACGAAAAGGAGATTGCGCGGCGCACAGAGCAATTCGGGCGTATCGCGCATGTCTGGAGCATCTACGAGTCGCGTCATAAGCCCGGCGATCCCGAACCGTTCATGCGTGGGATTAACAGCATACAGCTGTTCTACGACGGCGCTCGTTGGTGGATCGTGAGCATTTATTGGCAACAGGAAAGCACCGAGCATCCGATTCCGGAAAAATATCTGCGCGAAAATTAACCCGCAAAGGCAGCGTGAACCTTTTGTTCCCAAGCAAAACGTCTCCGGGCGAAAAACGCGCGCCGATTGTTAAGGCGGTATATTTTTTTGCGTCCGCCTTCGC
>Ga0209156_10004487_pt1 | contig 10157 bp, 9 predicted proteins | sample GraSoiAngelo_124_FD_185881 | JGI IMG/M metagenome (GOLD analysis project Ga0209156, IMG submission 185881) | Grasslands soil microbial communities from the Angelo Coastal Reserve, California, USA - 14_0927_05_20cm (SPAdes) (version 2) | ecosystem: Environmental > Terrestrial > Soil > Grasslands ...
CCGGTCCTGAAACGGAACCACCTCGAGCCGGTGTTCCCGGTCCCGGCGCAGCACGAGGTCGACGCACTTCCGGCAGAACCCGCACTCGCCATCGTAAATCAGGGTGGGCCGTTCAGCGCGCATCGGACGCCTGGGCGGCCGCGTCGGCAAGCCGGCCGCGCACTGTTTTCAGGACCGTGAACGGCCGTCGCGCGCGCGGGGCGTAGGCCCGGTTCGTGAGCAGCACCACGAACAGGTCGCGATCGGGGTCAATCCAGAGCGACGTCCCGGTCCAACCAGTGTGGCCGTAGCTTCTGGGGCCGAACCGCGTCCCCGCGCTCGACTCCTTCTCGCCCGTGGGCACTGCCTGCCAGCCGAGGGCGCGAGCCTCGGTGCCGTGGCCGAAGTCCGCTGCTTTGCTGGTGAACAGCCGCACGGTCTCCGCACGCACCAGGCGCCGGCCGTTCGGGCGCGCCCCGCCCGAGAGCATGAACTGAGCAAAGCGCGCGACGTCGGCAGCCGTCGCGAACAGGCCGGCGTTCCCCGAGACCCCGCGCAGCTTGAACGCGCTGCCGTCGTTTACCACCCCCGCCACGGGGTGGCCGTGCCACACCCCCGTCGGCGCGATCCGCGACCTGAGCCGGGCGGGCGGCCGAAACAGGGTCTCTCGCAGGTCCAGGGGCGCGAACACCTCGCGAGCCGCAAACCGGTCGAGCGGCTCGCCGGCCGCGCGCCGCACCACTTCACCGAGCAAGATCGCGTTGAGATCGCTGTAAATGACGCGCGTACCAGGCGGAACACGGGGCGTCTCCGACAGTACGCGCCGCATCACGGCGGCACTGTCGGGGAGCGCCTTGAGCTCGTGGTCCGGGATGTCGGCGCGCAGCCCGGAGATGTGCGCGAGCAGCTGGTGCACCGTCACGCCCGCCGCACCGGTCCCGTCGAGCTCGCGTATGTAGGTCGCGACCGGCGCGTCGAGCCTCACGGTCCCGCGCTCCACCAGGATCATGAGTGCCGGCGTCGTCGCGATCACCTTGGTGAGCGAAGCGAGGTCGTAGAGGGTGCTGTCGACAGTGACGGCGGGGCTCAAGGAGGACCAGGTCAGGTGACCGTAGCCCTTGGCGAACAGGATTGTGTCCCGCCGGCCGATCACCAACGCCGCGCCGGGATACCCGCCCTGGCGGATGCCGTCCAGGACCAGGGGATCGAACGCCGCAGCGTCAAACGCTGCCGACCGGGGTAGACCAACTCCGGGGCCGGGCCCCGGGGTTGCCGCAGACCCCGTCTGTAACAGCAGGAAGACCGCTAGCACCAAATGCCCGGAATCCGCCGGCTGCACGCGGGACACCGCCCGTCCGCGCCGACGCGCTGTTGCTTGATGACGTACCCGGAGCGCTCGATGAGCAGGTCCCCGCAGTCGGGGCAATAGGTGTTCTCCCAGCGGCCGACGCGACCAGGGAGGTTGCCGGCGTAGATGAACTTGAGGCCGGCTCGGGCCCCGATGTCGCACGCGCGGAGCAGCGTTTCCGCGGACGTGTCGTCGGGGTCCGTCATCTTGTAGTCCTTGTGGAACGCGGTCACGTGCCACGGGATCTCCGGCGAGATCGCGGCGATATAGTCGGCCGCACGCGCGAGCTGGGCGTCGTCGTCGTTGAAGCCGGGGACGACCAAGGTGACGAGCTCAAGCCAGAGGCCGCGCTCGTACACCATGCGGATCGCGTCGAGGACGTGCTGCAGCACCCCACCGAGCTCGCGGTAGCGCCGATCGTCCATCGCTTTGAAGTCGATCTTGTAGCAGTCGGTCCACGGCCGAATGTACTGGAGCACCTCCGGGGTAGCGTTCCCGTTCGAGATGAACGCGGTCTTGAGCCCGTGGACCCGCGCGACCTTGAACACATCCATGGCCCACTCGGCCGTGATCAGCGGCTCGTTATACGACGACCCGACCATCTTCGCACCCTGCCGCAACGCCAGCCGCACCAGGGCGTCCGGGGTCGCGTCGCTGGGCAGCACGCCGGCGGCGTCGTCGCGCAGCGCCTGGCTGGTCAGCCAATTCTGGCAATAGCCGCAGTGGAAGTCGCATCCCAGCATGCCGAACGTGAGCGTGTCCGAGCCAGGAAGGACGTGGAAGAACGGCTTCTTCTCGGTGGGGTCGCTCTGCAACGCCGCGACGTATCCGGCGGGGACGTACAGCGTGCCGTCCTTGTTGAAGCGGACCTTGCAGATCCCGCGCCGCCCGGGCCGCACTAAACAGCGGTGCCCGCAGGCGAAACACCGCACGGCGCCGCCCTCGAGTTGCTCGACCAGTTCCCCCTCGCGCACGCGGGCGTCCAGCACCTGAGCGAGCGTAGCGGCGCCGCCGTCGGGAGCGTCGTGGGTGAGGAAGGAGATGATACCGCGGTACGTCATGGGCGGGCCCCTGCCTGGAATATACCCCGGCCCCGTCCTAGCGCAGAGTCCCGGGCGGGAGCTGGTAAAGGAGGCGCGCGGACGCGATGTCGCGCGAGGAGAGGTCCCGCACCTTGGTCATCGCGAACATGATGTCGGTCGAGTCCGCTGAGTGGTCGAGACCGATCAAGTGCCCGATCTCGTGCAGCGCCACGACGCGGACGTCGTCCACAGAGAGGGGCCGCCCGGCGGGGTCAAATGTGGCGAGCGTGACCACGCCGTTCACGAGCCGGCCGTCCTGGTCCCAGGTGAGGTCGGTCTGGCCGGTGCGCTGGATCTCGAACTGCAGCCTCCACTTGAAGCGCACTTCGGCCGCCGCCGAGTCCGCGTCCAAGCGGAACCGCAAGGGCACGCCCGCCTCCTCCCAGCGTTGGAACGCGCCGCGCACCGCGTCGAGGAAGCCGGGCTGGAAGTTGGCGGCCGTGCTAGGCCCGAGGAACACCCGCACCGGGGTGAGGATGCGGTTGTCCCAGCGATGCAGCATCGAGTCCTCGCTCTGGGCGACGACCTCGTTCAAGTAGGTGTAGCCCGCGCTCGCGCGGATGCGGCGCCGCGTTTCGGAACGAGCGAGCAGCTCCATGTAGCTCGGACCCGACGCATCCGCCGAGAGCGGCGGGGCCGGCGGAGCAGGGGACTGCCCGCCCCGCGTGACGGTCGTGTCGCTCGCGCCGCCCGGTGTGGCCCGCGTCGTGTCGGCGCGGACTGTGACCAACGTGGTGGAGTCGACGGCTCCGCCGGCGCGCGCCGGGCGGCGAGTCGGCGCGGACACGTTCCAGAGCACCGCGGACACGAAGAACACGACGAGCCCGGCGATGAGGAAGGAGAGGCGACGCTCGATCATGCGCGCAATATGTCGGAACGCGGTGGCGCACCGCTAGCTTTGGCCCGCGGGCGTCTCTATGATTGTGGCCTCCTTATGCTTGCACGGTAGATGTTTGCGCTACCCGCGGGCCCGCTCGTCCGCTGGCGCGCGGGGGTCATCGCGGTATGGACTGCGCTGGCGCTGCTGTTCGCACCGCGGGCGACTCACGTGCAGCAGGTCCTGGCGCTGCGCGGCGGCGCCAGCGAGACCACCGAATCCGCGCGCGCCTCCGAGCTGCTCAAGCAAGCCTTCCCGAGCCCATTCGCTGACTACGTCGCCATCGTGGTGCACGGTCCGGTGCGCTGGACGAACCAGCGCTTCGGCGTCGTGCTCGACACCCTGAAGGCCGCCACCGAGCGACGCCCCTACGTCAGCCAAGTGATCTCGGTCCGCTCGATCGGCGAATCGACCTTCGTCAGCCGCGACCGGCGCACCACGTTTCTCATCGCCGCGCTCACGCCGGAATTCACGAGCGAAATCAACAAGAGCGTGATCCCCGACCTACGGGACAAGATCCGGAGCGCGCTGGCGCAGGCGCCTGGCGCCGACGGCTTCGAGGTGAAGTTGACGGGCTTCCCGGCGCTCGATCACGACGTCCGGACCATCAGCGCCGAGGACACCGAGCGGGGCGAGGCGCAGGCGCTGCCGCTCACCCTCGTCGTGCTGGTGGTGGCGTTCGGCGCGCTGGTGGCGGCGATGCTCCCGGTCATCGTGGGCGTGCTCGCGATCACGATCGCGCTCGGCCTCGTGACGGTCGCGGCGCACTACCTTCCGATGTCGGTGTTCGTGCTGAACATCACCACGATGGTGGGGCTCGGTGTGGGCATCGACTACTCGCTCCTCATCGTCACACGCTTCCGTGAGGAGCTGAATCGCGGGCTGTCGCCGGTGGATGCGGCGGTGCGCACCATCGAGACCGCCGGGTCGGCCGTGGTCACCTCGGGGATCACCGTGGTCGTGGGCTTTGCGGCCTTGGTGATGACGCCGCTGTCGGACACGCGGTCGGTCGGCGTGGGCGGGCTGCTCGTCGTGCTCGCGGCGGTGCTGCTCGCCACGACGTTCCTCCCCGCCCTGCTCGCCGTCCTGGGGCGTAACATCGACCGCCCGCGGTGGCTGGCGCGCCCGCTCGCCCGGTTCCACGCGCCGACCGGCTGGGAACGCTGGGCACGCTGGCTCGGGCACCGCCCGTGGCGGGCGGTCGCGTTCGGCGGCGTCGGGATCGGACTCCTCACCTTCCCCCTCACGCGACTCCGCCTCGGCCTGCCCGCCACCAACTGGTTTCCGCCGGAGTCGGAGTCGGGTCAGGGGCTCGCGGCGCTGCGGGCGATGGGCGCGAGCGGCGCCATTCAGCCGATCCGCGTCGTCGTCCAGTTCCCGGAAGGAGAGGCGGCGTTGTCCGGCCGCCGCCTGCCGGGCCTCAAGGCGCTGACCGACTCGCTCCGCAAGGATCCCCGGGTGCGCGAAGTGCGCGGCGTGGCGAGCATCCGGCCGGGCCTGTCGACGCTGCAGCTGGCGATTTACTACAGCGACCCCGCTGCGGCCCGCGCCAAGAACGCGAAGTTCTTCGACGCCTACCTGAGCGCCGACCAGCGCATCACGCTGCTCGACGTGATCCCCGCGGACACCGTCTCGCTGGCGGGGATGATGGACGTGGCCCGGCACGTGCGCACCGTGATAGCGCACGGCGTGCGCGGGCTGACGGGTGCGGAAGTCGTGGTCGGCGGCTTCGCCGCTTCCAACGTCGATACCCAGCACGAGCTGCTGCGGCGTTTCCCCGAGACCGTCGGACTCGTGCTCGCGACCACGGCGATCATGTTGTTCTTCGCGTTCCGCTCGCTGCTCGTGCCGCTCAAGGCGGTGCTGTTGAACTGTCTGTCGGTGGGCGCGTCGTTCGGCCTCACGGTGCTCGTGTTCCAGGACGGCTACGGGGGGAAGTGGTTCGGGCTGGAAGGCCCGACCGAAGCGATTTGGGTGGTCGTCCCGGTGCTGGTATTCGCGATCGTGTTCGGGTTGTCGATGGACTACGAGGTGTTCCTCCTCACGCGCGTAAAGGAAGTCTTCGACAAGACCGGCCGGAACGACCATGCCACGATGGAGGGCCTCTCCGCGACCGCGTCGACGATTACCAGCGCCGCGCTCATCATGATCCTCGTGTTCGGCACGTTCGCGTTCGCCCGGGTCCTGGCGGTACAGCTCGTGGGCTTCGGCCTCGCGGCGGCCGTGCTGCTGGACGCGACGCTCATCCGCATGGTGTTGGTGCCGGCGATCATGCACATCGCGGGGAGATGGAACTGGTGGCCAGGGGTCAGGGCACCCAGGCTGGAGCGGGAGGTAGACACATAGGGAGACGCCGAGGTGCTGAGACGTCCAGTGGATCCACGGAGCGAGTGATGAGGTTAGATCCACTCAGCGTCTGGGCGCCCCGGCGTCTCCTTCACGGTCTAACTCCCGCAGGCGTGATCCCCAGAGATCCCAGTGCCACGCCGGCACTCTCTGGCCGGTCCTCGGGTCCTTCAGCGGCTTGTACTGCAACCACTCCGGCCGCATGCCCAGCTCGGCCCCCAGCGCCAGCAAGCGATCCTTGTCGGCGCTCACGAGATGGACCATGGGCTCGTCGCGGAGCCGGTGACGATGAAGCCAAACGCCGCCGTCGAGGGCGAAGCACATCCCCTCGCGGCGGCGCGTGAATTCCCGGTAGGGTGGCTCTACGAGCAGGAAATGCGGCCCTCGGTCGTAGCGCTACCCACCGGGGCAGCCGCGCCCGAAAAGAGGTAGCACTTGCGGGTGGTATTGGCGCTTGACGCGGTCGCCGACCAACCCTGCGCCGTGGCCTCGTTGACCGTGAGGCTGACGCCTGTCGACGCGCTGAAATTGTTCATGGCGGCGAGGTTGAGCGTGTAGGTCGAGCTGTCGTAGAAGAAGGCTTCCTCTGCCGTCGCGAGGTTGCGCAGGTCGGATTTCATGGAGCCGATGTACGCCTTTTCCTTCGTGTTGGCGAACTTCGGAATCGCGATGGCCGCGAGAATCCCGATGATCACCACCACGATCAACAGCTCGATCAGCGTAAAGCCACGGCGACACGTCACCGGCTAACCCTCCGGGCGCCAAACGGCGCCGAACCCTGACCGGACGCGCACAGGCCCGGCGCCACCTATAGTGGGCACCACAGCCCATTCCTGCAAGAGCCATGCTTAACCCTTGGCATCGACCCAATTCGTTCCCACACCAGTACTTACGACGAGCGGCACGCGCAGACTGGCAGCCGCCTCCATATGGCGTTTTACCAGCTCCGTGGCGGTCCCCTGCTGTCCCTCAGGCACCTCAAACACCAGCTCGTCATGCACTTGCAACAGCATCCGGGTGGCGAGCCCGCCTTCGCGCAGGGCCTGGTGGATGCGAATCATCGCGATCTTGATCAGGTCGGCCGCCGATCCCTGGAGCGGCGAGTTCGTGGCGGTGCGCTCCCCGAACGCGCGGATATTGAAGTTCCGGTCCTTGAGCTCCGGGATGTAGCGCCGCCGCCCGAACAGCGTCTCCACGTAGCCGCGCTGGCGCGCCTCGGCCACGGTGCGGTCGAGCCAGGCGCGTACCCCCGCGAAGCGGGCGAAGTATTGCGCGATGAACTCCTTGGCCTGCTCTTGGGTGATGCCGAGCTGACGAGCGAGCGCGAACGGGCCCTGTCCGTAGATCGTGGCGAAGTTGATCGTCTTGGCGCGCGCGCGCATCTCCGGCGTGACCTGTTCCTGGGGCACAGCGAAGATGATCGCCGCCGTCTGGCGGTGGATGTCCCCGCCTTCTGCGAAGGCGCGCACGAACGCCGGATCGCCCGACAAGTGGGCGAGCAGCCGGAGCTCGATCTGCGAGTAGTCGGCGGTGAGGAGCAGCCACCCCGGGGCGGCCACGAACGCGCGACGGATCGCCTCGCCGCGCGGCGTGCGCACGGGGATGTTTTGGAGATTGGGGTCCGACGAGGACAAGCGGCCGGTGGCGGCGCCGGCCTGGTTGTAGCTGGTGTGGATCCGCCCCGTGCGCGGATTGATGAACCCCGGCAGGGCGTCGATGTACGTGGACTTGAGCTTCGACAGCTCGCGGTACTCGATCAGGAGGCGCGGCACCTCGTGCCCCATCGCGGCGAGCTGCTCGAGCACGTCGTAATCGGTGGACGCTCCGGTCTTGGTCTTCTTGAGGACCGGCAGCTGGTGCTTCTCGAACAGCACGTGGCGGAGCTGCGGCGTCGAGTTGATGTTGAATTCGGTGCCGGCGGCCCGGTAGATCGCCCCCTCGAGCTCGGCGAGCTCGAGAGAGAACTGGCGCGAGATCTCCCTCAGCCGCTCGAGATCGACCCGCACGCCGCGCCACTCCATCTCGACGAGGACGGCAATGAGCGGAACCTCGACCTGCTCGAGCAGCCCAAGCAGCTGGTGGTCCTCGAGCTCGGGCCGGAACGCCTCGCGCAACCGCAGCACCGTCTCGCTGTCGCCGCAGGCGTGGCGCGCCGCATCCGCGAGCGGCACGGCGGCGAACGGCCGCTCGCTGCGCCCTCGACCGGCGACGTCTGCATAGGTCTGCACCTGGAGCGACAGCCGCTCCCGCGCGAGGTCGTCGATCGCGTGTGAGCGGCGGCCGGGATCGAGCACGAAGCTCGCGAGCATGGAGTCGTAGGCCACGCCCGCCAGCTCGACGCCGGCGCGGCGCAGCACGAGCCAGTCGTACTTGATGTTGTGGCCCGCCTTGGGCACGCTGGCGTCCGCCAGCAGGGCGCGCAACGGCGCAAGCGCGTCGCTCGCGAGCGCCGGCAGGTTCCGTGGCTGGGCCCCTCCAGCGAGCTCGCCGTCGGGGGCGACATGCGCGAACGGCAGATACCATGAGCGGCCCGGCGCGGCAGCGAGCGACAGGCCCACGAGCTCGGCGCGCATCGGATCGAGCGACGACGTCGCAGTGTCGAGTGCGAGCAGGGCCGCGGCCCGGCACGCCGCGACCATGGCGGGGAGGGCGACGGGGTCGTCGACGATCGTCGGCTCGACGATGAGGGCCGTGGGCGCGGGCGGCGCCGTGACGGCGGCCAACCGCTGGCCTGTCGGAGCGGGGCCTCCCGCGCCCACGCCCTCGAGCGACCCGAGCTTCGGGATCAGCGAGCGGAACTCCAGCTCCGTGAAGAGCTCGGTGAGCCGCGGGACCTCGGGCGGACGGAGCCGCAGCGCCTCGAGGTCGAGCGGCAGCGGAACGTCCCGTCGGATCGTGACAAGATCGCGCGACAGACGCATCCAGGTCTCCCAGGGTCTTCAGCAGCTCGAGCGCCGTCTTTTCGCCCACGCCCTTCACCCCCGGGATGTTGTCCGAGCTGTCGCCCACGAGGGCGAGGTAGTCGATGACGCGTTCGGGCGGCACGCCGAGGCGCGCGCTGGCGTTCGACTGGTCGACCCACTGCTCCTCCACCGCCGCCGGCCCGCCCCGGCCCGGGTTCAACAAGGCGATCCCCGGTCCGATCAGCTGGTAGAAGTCCTTGTCGCCCGAGACGATGACGGCCTGGAGCCCGCGGGCGGCGGCCGTCGTCGCGAGCGTTCCGATGACGTCGTCCGCCTCGTACCCCTCGACCCCGACGACCGGCACCCGGAAGGCCTCGAGGATCGCCTCGATCCGCTCGACCGAACGGTCGAACTCCTGCTGCAGCTCATCGGTCAGCTTCTCCCGCGTCGCCTTGTAGGCCGGGTAGGTCTGGTGGCGGAACGACTCGCCCACGTCGTGCACCCAGGCGAGGTAGTCGGGTCGCCGCGTCTCCAGCAGGCGGATCAGGAAGTTGGTGACGCCCCAGGCGGCGGAGGTGTTCTCGCCGCGCCGTGTGGTGAGCGGCCGGGCGATCATCGCGTAGAAGGCGCGGTAGATCAGTGCGTAGCCGTCGATGAGGTACAGGGTCGGCCGAGACTCGGTCATGGCCGACAAACATACAAAAACCCCGCCCGGCGGTTCCGGGCGGGGCGACGCGAATGGCGTGGGGTGCGTTACAAGCGAACGACGTTCGCGGCGTGCAGCCCCTTGTCTCCGGTCTTCACTTCGAACTGCACCGCCTGCCCTTCGGCGAGCGTCTTGAACCCGTCCATCTGGATCGCCGAGAAATGCACGAAGACGTCCTCGCCACCTTCCTGCTCAATGAAGCCGTACCCCTTGGCATCATTGAACCACTTCACCTTTCCCGTGGCCATTCGAAAAGCCTCCTGCAAAGTCAGACGATAGGGCATGAGCGCCCGCTCGACCCCCTGTCGAGCGCGCGATAGAAATGACGCGGGCCGGAAAGCTTGTCAAGAAACCCTGGTGTCGCGGCGCTGTCGCCGTCGGCTCGGTGCATAACTCCAGGTCGTTCAATTGGTTGTCGCACCGTACAGGGCGCGGTAGACCTCCCGGTTGCGCAGTACCGCACGCACATAGCCGCGGGTTTCCTGGTAAGGGATGAGCTCAATGAACTGGTCGGGGTCGGTGGCGCCCTCGCGAGCCAGCCAGCGCGCCACGGGCGCGACGCCGGCGTTGTACGCGGCCACCGCGGCGTCGGCGCGCCCCCCGAAGCGACGCAGCAGCTCGTCCAGATGGGCCGCACCGAGGTGCAGGTTCAAGTCGGGGACGGTGATCCAGTCGGGGTAGAAGGTGACGTCGAGCCCGCGGGCGGTGAGGGCGGCGGTCCCGGGGGTAAGCTGCGCGAGCCCACGCGCGCCGGCGGGCGACAGTGCCTCCGCATCGAACACGCTCTCCTGGCGCACGATCGCGACGAACAAGAAGGGGTCGACGCCAAACTCGGCCGCCTCTGCTTGGACCGCGGACCGGTTCGGCCAGGGGAAGATGGCGCGCAGCACCCGGGGATCAGCCGGCGCCTTGAGGG
>Ga0209156_10004492_pt1 | contig 10151 bp, 9 predicted proteins | sample GraSoiAngelo_124_FD_185881 | JGI IMG/M metagenome (GOLD analysis project Ga0209156, IMG submission 185881) | Grasslands soil microbial communities from the Angelo Coastal Reserve, California, USA - 14_0927_05_20cm (SPAdes) (version 2) | ecosystem: Environmental > Terrestrial > Soil > Grasslands ...
CCTGGCACCATGAAAAATGAGCTTTGGCTTAGAACCTGAAACCGGCACTACGGCCATGCGGCCTAGTTGCGGAATGGTGATGCCTTCTTTGCGCAACATACCCCGAACAATTGTTCGTACCGCTGGCGCGTGACGGCTCGAAAGGGTTGGCAGCGGTCCGCCGGAAGCATAGGCCCGCAACTCAGCGCTGGCTCGAAACATCGCCATTGTGCTAGCACACCGATCTGGTGTGGCTCGGCGAGTGCAAATGGAAAACGTTCCAAGGCCAGGCGTCCTGTGTGGCCTGCCGATCAGAAGTGTTGCGGTAACTTCCTGGACAAACGCCTGCAGCGGGTGGTCGCGCGTCTTGGCCATTGCGATGCCTAACGTTTCGTTCAACGGCACGCCGCTTGCGGCGTGTCTGCTGCAACGAGGGGTTGGGCGCCACTTGTTAACATTAGCTACCCGCCTCTCCGTACGGACCGGTTGTGGCGTTCACGCAGGGTGCTTGCATTACCTGAGCCTCCAGACCACGTCGAGCATAGCCCAGCCTTCTTGGGCCTCACCATCCTTCGTCGCTGACTCAAACTTGCATTCCACGCTGGCTGCGACAGCCATAAAGTCGAGGAGCTTGTGCTCGACAGTATCGCCGCTGGAGCGAACGATTTGAACCTTTGTATAGGCGCCCCTCTTATTTATGAAGAAGGCTAAGGTGCTCGTTCCCTCAGCTCCTCGCTTTCGCGCGGCCTCCGGGAATTTTGACGGCATACAGCCACGTGCGTTGACGAGGCGAGGACGAATTTGGGACAGTGCTTGTGGAGGGGCGGCAGGATTGGGAAGTATGAGAGCTTCCGCCATTCCCAAAGCTGCCACCGGCAGCCTAGATGCGGAGAGTTCCGCTTGTCGTTGGATGGTCTCACCGGCGCAGAACAGAAGCGCGCCAAAGACGCCGGCCATGTCATTTGGCTTCGCGTCGCGATTCGTGGACGCCTGAAGGGAAGCAATCATTTTCGACAAACGATCGTTCGATGCCAAACGATCTACCGTGCAGCCGCAAGTTTCCTGTATGAGGTTAGCGTCTCTGTAGAGCGGAATCGTCGGCGGCCGCCGATCGTCGGCAAAGTAGGTGACGCACCGAGATAGCAAAGCTTCTCTATTCGGCTCGTCGGTCCGCTCTGAAGGTGCGTCTGCTGAGTTGACTGTGACGGATACGACCGACAAGCACAACAAAGATAGCACTCTCGCGATGGTCACCTTTCCTCCAGTGATCCTACTAGTTAGACCCGGATCCTTTCGTGCATGAGAAGGCGAACATAAGCCCTTTGCGGCACGGCGATTGACGCCGACCTCGCTGCGTGACGCCCAACGTTCGCGTTGAGCGGCGCGCCGCCTCAGAAGCAGGCCAAGGACGCGCCACTCTTCGGCGCGTCCGCAGTCGAACGCGCGGTTAGACGTCACCACTATTTGACAACCTCGTAGTGCTTCACCCTTCGATCGTATTCGACCATCATTCTTTGGACCTTATCCGGAACCACCGCGACCTCAAGGTCGCTTCCGGAGAATTTTGCAATGGCTTCCAGAGACGACCACCGCGTCACCACGAGAAACTCTACTCCGGTCTCTACGATGCGTCTCAGTATGGACGCGTCGACAAAGCCTTCGATCTTGCGAAGGGCAGGGAACGTTTCGTGGATCAGGTGCGCTTCGTACGCTTGAGCAGCCTCGCTGCGCGCTAGGCCCCGCCATTGACGCGAAATCATTGGGCACACGCTCCAGTTTGCACGGTGTTCTGGTGACGTCTAACGTCGAAGCCAACTGGCGCGCGCCCTCGATGCAACAACAAGGTGCGCTGCTTCTCGCGCGCCCGTGTTGGGCGACTGGTTAGCCGGCCCTTCCGTCGATAAGCGCATAAAGCACCCGATCAATAGTCTGCCCGTCCTTCACAGCGCTGGCTCGAAGCACGCCTTCGCGAACAAAGCCACACTTCTCGAGTACTCGCATTGACGCTGGGTTCCATTCGAAGACCGGCGCCTCAAGACGGATCAGACCAAAACGACGCATCGCATATGGCGAGACCGCTTTCACCGCTTCGGTCATGATGCCACGACCCCAATAGGGCTCCCCCAACCAGTAACCGAACTCTGCGGATTTAAGGTAGATGCCCTCTTTCAATGTGACTCCAATGGCTCCCACAGCCAAACCATCAACCTCGATCGCCCAAGACGTGGGCTCTGGCATCTGAGCCAAGTGCGAAAACCACCGATCAGCATCGGCATCTGTATAAGGGTGCGGGAATACGTGCGCGAGGTTGCGCCAAATGTTTCGGTTGTTCGCGAACCGAACCAGGGCAGCCTTATCACTTCGCGCCCATTCGCGGATTACACTTTTTTCGCACTCAAGTCTCACTCGTGCACAGTTCCGTCCGGACGGCTAACGAATGAAATAGTCGATTTAGACGCCGAATATCATAGCGGGTCTTGTTTGGCGGTGTGTCAACGCCTTTTCGGATTACGGCGTTGGGGTTACACGTGATGAACAAGGGCGCGCGCGGCGTGAAAAGCCCGCTCGATCGGCTGGAGCAGCGGCGCGCCGCCTACAGGATCGAGGCGGGAGTTACTACGAGCCCGAGTAGATGTAGTCCCGCGTGAGAGGGAGCGGACTGGCGCGCGGATCGGCGCTCTGCGTGGCGAGCACCTGCTGGATCGAGACCCAGCGCTGGGCGAAGGCGTGCGCGCAGCCGGCGAGGTAGGTGCGCCAGATGCGCAGGCGCTTCTCGTCGGCGTGCTTGCGCGCCGCGGCGAGGTTGGCCTCGAGCCGGTCCGACCAGTGCCGCAGGGTCCTGGCGTAGTGCAGGCGCAGCGTCTCGACGTCCATCACCTCGAGGCCGGCCGCGGCCATTTCCTTCAGCACCAGCGAGACGTGCGGCAGCTCGCCGTGCGGGAACACGTACTTGCCGATGAACTCGCCGGCGCCCAGGCCGACGGCGCGGCTCTCGGGATCGATCGAGGTGATGCCGTGGTTCATGACGATGCCGCCGTCCTTCAGCAGCCGCCGGATGGCGCCGAAGTACAGCGGCAGGTTCTTCAGGCCGACGTGCTCGAACATGCCCACCGAAGCGATCTTGTCGTACAGCGCTGCGCCGGGGATGTCGCGGTAGTCCTGCAGCAGCACTTTGCAGCGGCCGGCGAGGCCGTCCGCCTTGATGCGTTCGTTCGCGAGGCGATGCTGGTTCTCGGAGAGCGTCACGCCGGTTGCCTCGACGCCGTAATGCCTGGCGGCCCAGCGCACCAGCGCGCCCCAGCCGCAGCCGATGTCGAGGAGCTTGTCGCCCGGCTGCAGGCGCAGCTTGCGGCACAGGTGGTCGAGCTTCTGCGCCTGCGCGAGGTGGATGTCCTCGTCGCCGGTCTTGAAGTAGGCGCACGAGTACACCATCTCGCGGTCGAGGAACAGCGCGTAGAACTCGTTCGAAACGTCGTAGTGGTACTGGATGGCCTTCGCGTCAAGGCTGCGCGTGTGCAGGTTGACGACGAGCGGGCGGCGGCCTTTCTTCTCGCCGCCGAGGTGGCGCGACAGGCCTTCTGCGGCGCGCAGCACTTCCTGGATCGGCCCTTCGACGTCGACGTGGCCCTCGACGTACGCCTCGCCGAGCTTGGCGAGGTCCGGGTCGATGAAGTACTTGAGCGCGCCGGCGTTCGCGACCCTGATGGTGACCGAGGTCTGCTGGGCGAGCGCGTAGCGCTTGCCGTTCCACAGCTCGATGGCGAGCGGCAGGTCGGCGCGCCGCTTCAGGTCGTCGATGGCTTTTTCAACCTGCGATTCGAGCAGCATCAGGGCGCCTTCTCGCGCAGGGTGACGAACTCCTCGGCCGCCGTCGGATGAATGCCGAGGGTGGCGTCGAAGTCGGCCTTCGTCGCGCCGAGCTTCACCGCGATCGCCACGCCCTGGATGACTTCGCCGGCGTCGGGGCCGATCATGTGCGCTCCCACGACGCGCTGCGAGGCGCGCTCGACGACGAGCTTCATGAAGGTGCGCTCGCTCTTCTCGGTGAGCGTGAGCTTGAGGGCGCGGAACGAGGTCTTGTACACGTCGATCGCGCCGTGGGCCTTGCGCGCGGCCTCCTCGGACAGGCCGACGCTGGCGAGATTCGGGTTGGCGAAGACTGCGGTCGGCACGTTAGCGTGGTCCACGGGCGTCGGCGAGTTGCGAAACAGCGTCCTGGCAAGCCACATCGCCTCCGCGGTCGCGACCGGGGTCAGGTTGATCCGGTTGGTGACATCTCCGATGGCGTAAATCGAGTCTACCGTGCTCCTGGAGTATTTATCCACCACTACCGCGCCGTCGGCGGACAGTTTCACACCCGCGGCCTCCAGGCCGAGGTCCCTGGTGACCGGCCTGCGCCCGGTCGCGAACATCACCAGGCCGTAGTTCTGGACGCTGTCGTCGCGGAACAGGACCTCGATCTGCGCGCCGAGCTTCACCAGGCGCACGGGGTCCACGTTGAGCCGCACGTCGACCCCCTTGCGGGCCATCTCCTCGCCGAGGCGCTCGCCGATCTCGGCGTCGAAGCCGCGCAGCAGCCGGCCGCCGCGGTACGCGAGCGTGGTGGGCACTCCCACGCCGTTGAAGATCGAGGCGAACTCCACCGCGATGTACCCGCCGCCGACCACCAGCGCGCGCGAGGGCAGCTTCTGGAGGTGGAAGGCCTCGTTCGACGTGATGGCGAGCTCGGCTCCGGGGATCTGCGGCAGGCGCGGCCAGGCGCCGGTCGCCACCAGGATGTGCCGGGCGGTGCAGGTGCGGCCGTTCACCTCGACTTCATTGGCCCCCTTGACGACGGCACGGCCGCGGATGATTTCCACTCCCGCACCGGTCAGGGCGCGCTCGTAGAGGCCGTTGAGGCGCTCGATCTCGCGGTCCTTGTTCGCGAGCAGCCTGGGCCAGTCGAAGCTCGGCGCGCCGGCGTTCCAGCCGTAGGCCTCTGCGACCTCGAAATCCTCGCGGAAATGCGCCGCGTACGAGAGCAGCTTCTTGGGGATGCAGCCGACGTTGACGCAGGTGCCGCCGAAGCGGTCGGACTCGGCGATCGCCACGCGCGCGCCGTAGGTGGCGGACACGCGGCTCGCGCGCACCCCGCCCGAGCCGCCGCCGATGGTGAAGAGATCGTAATCGAAGCGCAGCTTACTTCAGGTTCGGGAGGTTGAGCTCCACGAGCTCCAGTAGCGCCAGCAGGGATTTGTGCTGCGGCTTGTCGGCGAGCCACTTGAGAGCGCTCTTCACGCGCGCCTCCATCTGCGCGCGCGGCAGGCCTTCGACCGCGGTGAGGAGCGAGGCCAGCTCCGCAAGCTGGCTCGAGAGCGCGCTGTCGCGGATCTCGGCGATCTTCGCTTCGACCGCGCCGCGATCGAGATTCGTCACCAGCTTCAGAGTCTTCTCGTACGCCATGGCGGGATCTCCTCGTGGCGCGATGTTAGCCAGCCGCGGCGGATTTTACCAGCGCGTAGCGCGCGGCGTCGGCGCGCACCGCGCCGTCGGCGACCAGCTTGTCGAGGTGCGCCGTGAGGGAGCGCGCCGCCACGCGGTGGATGCGCGGCGGCACGTCGTCGTAAACCAGAGGCAGCAGCTCTTCGACGGAAGCCCGCCCGAGCTGCTGCAGCGAGGCCAGTACTTTGCTCTCTCGCGCCAGGCGATGAGAGATCAGGCGCCGCACTTCCTTGTGCGGCTCGCCGATCAGGTAGCCGTGCCCCGGAGCGAGGATGGCGAGGTCCTCGGCGAGCAGCATCTCGAGCGAGTCGAGGTAGGCGCGCATGTCGCCGTCGGGCGGGTTGATCACCACGGTCGAGCCCTGCATCACGTGATCGCCGGTGAACAGCATGCGGGTCTGCTCGAGCAGGTAGCAGACGTGGTTCGAGGCGTGGCCCGGCGTGTGCAGCGCGCGCAGCGTCACGCCGTCGAAAATGAAGCGGTCGTTGTGCGACGTCACGCGGTCCGGCGCAAACGTCGCGTCCTGCCCCGCGGGCGCGGGCCGGCCGAGGAGCTGCGCGCCGGTCGCCGCCTTCAGCGCCGCGGCGGCGGGCGAATGATCGACGTGCGTGTGCGTGCACAGGATCCAGCGGATGCGGTCCTTGCCTTCGGCGAGGATTCTCTCGAGGTGCGAGTCGATCGCCGGCCCGGGATCGATCACCGCGAGCTCGCGCTCGCCGACCAGATAGGTATTGGTGCCGGGACCGGTCATCATGCCGGGGTTGGGCGCGATGAGGCGCGTGACCAGCCGGTCAAGGCGCTTCGCCAGCCCCGGCACCAGGTCGTAGCTGCTCTGGCCGGTTTCCCCGGGATCGCTCCAGTGGATCTCGAAATACTGCGGATCGGCGCGGCGAAACAGCCTGGCGCCTTCCTTGCCCTGCGCCCAGCAGGCGCGGTTGGTCTCGACGGGAGGGCGGAGACGAAACTGCTGCAAAGCGGTTTTGGGGTCTCGAAAAGTCATCAAGTCTCGCAGCGTGTGCTGAGTCGCGAAGACGAGCTCGATCTCGCCGCGCTCGCCGCGCGCGAGCGCCTCGCGCGGACTGATCCAGAGATGCTGCATCGTCTCGGCCGCATCGTGCGAGCCTTGCTGCCCTTCGGGGGCTGCCGCGACGAAGAAGCGCGTGTCGAAGCGCCGCGAGCGTCCCGGCGCCGTGATCCAGTTGGCGTAATAGACGAGCTCGCCCGCGGGGATGTAGAGGTCCTCCTTCTCCAGCAGCTCGATGAACGGACGCGTGCGCAGATGCATGAGCTTTTCGGCATGGGAGGAGGAAATCTGCTTGCCGTTCCTGTCGCAAAGCAGCGCCACCCCGGCCTCCTCGAAGCATTCGCGCACCGCGGCGATGTAGTACTCGGCCGGCGGCTCAGGCGGCAGGCTGCCGAGAATTCTTCTCTTCAGATCGGAATCGGCGGCGTCGAGCGCACCGCCCGGAAAGACATAGGCGCCGCCGAGGAACGCGGCACTCTTCGCGCGCTGGATCATGAGGACTTCTACGCCGTCGCCGCCGGGGCGAAGCAGGATCAGCGTGGCAGCGGGGCGGGGAGCCTGCGTCATCAGGCGCTGCGGCCGGCGCGGTCCTTGTCGTTCTGCGCCTTGATGAGCGCGCGCATGCCTTCCCAGTCGGCGTCGGAGAGCTTGTCGAGCTGGGTGAAGTAGGCCCCCGAGCCCGAGGCGAGGTAGCCGGCGCCGTCGAGCGCGATCGTCTCGCCGGTGAGCCACTCGCAGCCGTCGGCCATCAGGAAGCTGGCGAGGTTCTGCAGCTCCTCCATGCGGCCGATGCGCCGCATGGGGTTGAGGTGCGTGGTGTCCTCGAAGCCGCCGCCGGGCCGCAGGCGCTTCGCCGCGCCTTCGGTCGGGAAGGGCCCCGGCGCAATGGCGTTGAGCCGGATGCCGTGGCGTCCCCATTCGACGGCGAGCGATTTTGTCATCACGTGCAGCCCGGCCTTCGACATCGCCGAGGGCACGACATAGGGCGAGCCGGTATGCACCCAGGTGACGACGATCGTCAGCACCGAGCCGGGCAGGCCGCCGGCGATCCAGCGCTTGCCGACCGCGTGCGTGACGTAGAACGTGCCGTGAAAGACGGTGTTGGCGATCGCGTTGAAGCCGTTCGGCGTGAGGTCCTTGGTCGGGCTGATGAAATTGCCGGCGGCGTTGTTGACCAGGCCGGTGAGCGGCCCGCTCTCGTCCCAGATGCGCTGCACCATCGCATCGACCGCCGCGGCATCGCGGATGTCGACCGGATGTGTACGAACGACGCCACCGCGGCCGGCGACCAGCTCCTTCGCGGCGCTCTCCAGCACCGCCCCGCGCCGCCCGCAAAGCCAGAGCTCGGCGCCGAGTTCGAGGTATTTGGCAGCGATCTCCTTGCCCAGGCCCGTGCCGCCGCCGGTGATGAGGATGCGCTTACCCTTGAGGAGACCTTCCTTGAACATGCGCGCTTCCCGGGAGGAAAGCCCGCATTTTAAGTCTTACTTGCCGACAGTCATCACGAATTCAACCAGCTCCAATCCGAACGATCACGAGATTGCGGACGACGGGCGACGGGCGCCGGCTTGCGGTGGATAAGCCACTCGAAAGCGCGCGCGATGAAGCGCCCCATTTCCTCCGCCCGTGCGCGCCGCGCCGCGGCGTGGATCTCCGGTATTCTCGAAAAGTCGATCCTGGCCATGGCTGTCCTTTCAGCTGAACGAGACTGCGGCATCGCCGCCGAGCGCGTTGACGATCGCGACACCGACGTGGCGCAGGCGGTAGCGGCCGCCGGGCTGCAACACGATGTCCCTGGGCTGGTTTTCCTCGGTGATCCACACCGAGCCTTCGAGCGCAATCACCGTGCTGCCGGCGCCGTCCACCACCTTCAGGGTCTGGTTCGGGCCGAGCCGCACGGCCCCGGATTTCAGCTCTAGACGCATCTGCCTCTCCTTGCGTTTGATATGCGCAGCATGCATGCTGGCGGCCTGGTGCTCAAACGGTAAATTCTCAGGTCTAGCATGAGGAAAAGTAATGCCTTACCGGGCCTGGACCTGCTCGTGGGGTTCGAGGCCGCCGCGCGCCACCTGTCGTTCACCAAGGCCGGTGCAGAGCTTTACCGCACCCAGTCGGCGGTGAGCCGGCAGATCAAGGAATTGGAAGACCAGCTGGGCGTGGCGCTGTTCCAGCGCCGCCACCGCGCGCTCGCGCTGACCGAGCCGGGCCATCAGCTCTACGCCGCGGCCGCGCAAGTGCTGGCCACGATGCGCAGCGCGACGGAGCGGCTGCGCAGGCAGTCCGGGCGCCGCCGCCCGCTCTCGGTCACCACCACGAACTCGTTCGCCGCGCTGTGGCTGATCCCTCGGCTCGCCGGCTTCACCCGCGCTCACCCGGGCGTCGACGTGCGCATCACTGCCGAAACGCGCGTGCAGGACCTGGAGCGCGACGGGCTCGACCTGGCGATCCGGCATGGTCCCGCCTCGCTCGCCGGCCCCAACGCGGTGCGGCTGTTCGGTGAGCGGGTGTTCCCGGTCTGCAGCCCGAAGCTGTTGCGCGATCCCAAGCGGCCGCTGAAGCAGCCGGCCGACCTGAAAGAGCATTGCCTGCTGCAGTACGACGATCCGGACGGCCGCCACCCCTGGCTGCACTGGAAGACCTGGCTGGAAGTCGCCGGGCTGACCGATTTCAGGCCCGCGGCAACGCTTTCGTTCTCTGGCTACGAGCAGATCATCCCGGCGGCGATCGCGGGCCACGGCGTTGCCCTGGGCCGCAGCCCGCTGGTCAAGGATCTCCTGCTTTCGAAGGAGCTGGTTGCGCCGTTCAAGAGCAGCGCCGACCCGGCGCGCGCCTATTTCGCCGTCGCAGCGCAAGGCGCCACCGGGCGGCCCGAGGTGGCCGCCTTTATCGAATGGCTGAAAGCCGAGGCCGCTAAACGGTAAGCACCAGCTTGCCGATGTGCTGCGAGCTCTCCATCAGCCGGTGCGCCTCGGCGGCCTGCGCGAGCGGGAAGGTCTTGTAGATCACCGGCTTGATCTTTCCGGCTTCGATTCGCGGCCAGATCTTCTCGCGCAGGTTGCGCGCAAGGTAGCCCTTGAATTCGACGCTGCGCGGCCGCAGCGTCGAGCCGGTGATGGTCAGGCGCTTGCGCATCACGGCGTCGATGTTGAGCTCGGTCTTCGGCCCGCGCAGGTAGGCGATGAACACCAGGCGCCCTTCCTCGGCAAGGCATTTCAGCTCGCGCGGCACGTAATCGCCGCCCACCATGTCGAGGATCACGTTGACGCCCTTGCCTGCGGTCGCCGCCAGGACTTCCGCGGCGAAGTCCTGGGCGCGGTAATTGAACGCCTTTTCGGCGCCGAGGCGCACGCACGCCGCGCACTTCTCTTCGGAGCCCGCGGTGGCGAACACGCGGTTGCCGGTGGCGGCCGCCATCTGGATCGCGGTCACGCCGATTCCCGAAGTGCCGCCCTGCACGAGGAGCGATTCGCCGGGCGCGAGCTTCGCGCGGTCGTAGACGTTCCCCCAGACGGTGAAGCAGGTCTCGGGGAGCGAGGCCGCTTCGATGAGCGACAGGCCCTTCGGCACCGGCAGAGCCTGCACTTCAGGCAGCGTGCAGTACTCGGCATAGCCGCCGCCGTGCACCAGCGCGCACAGCCGGTCGCCGATTTTCCACAGCGTCGCCGCG
>Ga0209156_10004493_pt1 | contig 10149 bp, 8 predicted proteins | sample GraSoiAngelo_124_FD_185881 | JGI IMG/M metagenome (GOLD analysis project Ga0209156, IMG submission 185881) | Grasslands soil microbial communities from the Angelo Coastal Reserve, California, USA - 14_0927_05_20cm (SPAdes) (version 2) | ecosystem: Environmental > Terrestrial > Soil > Grasslands ...
GCTCCGACATTCGTGTTCGCCCCGATATTCGTGTTCGCTCCGATATTTATAGCACTCCCGGCATTTGTCCCGGTTTGTGTGGCTCTGGTTGAGCTACCGCTCGCACCGCTGTATCTCGGCGCTGCGGTGGTGGTGATGGCCCCAGTTTGATTGCTTCCGCTCGTTCGGGTTCGAGGCGTTTGCGCCGAACTCAATGATACCATCGCAATGCAGATCGCAATCGCTCCAAGTTGAATCGCCTTGATCTGATTAATATTATTTTCCCTCCGTCCGGGGCGTCCTTTGTTTGAGCGCCCTATCCTTCGTTACTTAGAATATTCTGCTCGAACAGAACCCCTGCGATTGCGCAGGCGGAGGATTTTTCAGTGCTACGCGTGGGATGATCGGCACTCCCCCGTTAGAGATAAGAATGGAGCGGGTCCCAGGAGGCGCGCGACGGACGAGTTGCCTGCGCGATGGGTGCCGGTCAATTGCCGCAGTATTTCGCAAAAATTCTTCACTGATTACGACGCGGCAGCCAAGTGATATTGACATGTGACTACTGACCGGTGACCACTGATTATGGCTGGCCTATTTGATCCGCTCCGGATCCGAGATGTGAATTTTGCCAATCGGGTGTTCGTCTCGCCGATGTGCCAGTATTCGAGCCAGGACGGATACGCTAACGACTGGCATTTGGTTCATCTTGGAAGTCGAGCGGTTGGTGGCGCCGGACTGATATTTACCGAGGCGACGGCGGTTTTGCCTGAGGGACGGATCAGTCCGCACGATCTCGGCATCTGGGACGACGGGCACATCGAGATGTTGAGTCGAATCGTCAGTTTCATTCATGAACAAGGGAGCATCGCCGGAATGCAGCTGGCCCATGCCGGGCGCAAAGCCAGCACACGCCGGCCCTGGGAAACTCCAGGAACTGTTCCCGAAAACGAAGGAGGTTGGAAGAAGGTTGTTGCCCCGAGCGCGTTACGTTTCGCCGACAATTATCCGATGCCGCAGGCGCTCACACTTGGGGGCATTCAAGAAGTTGTTTCGGCTTTTGCCGCCGCCGCTCGCCGGGCTTGTCAGGCGGGGTTCCGCGTCGTCGAGATTCATGCCGCGCACGGTTACCTGATTCACGAATTTCTGTCGCCTCTTAGTAATAAACGCGAGGACGATTACGGCGGTTCGTTCGAGAATCGAACCCGACTATGTCGTGAGATTGTGGCGGCAGTTCGATCTTCGTGGCCGAAGGAATTGCCGTTATTCCTGCGGGTCTCCGTGACGGATTGGATCGATGGCGGGTGGGATATCGAACAATCGATCAAACTCGCCGGACAACTGAAGCGAATGGGAGTGGATCTCATCGATTGTTCTTCCGGTGGTAACGTTGCGCATGCGGAAATTCCGGTCGGTCCCGGCTACCAAACTGCTTTTGCCGAACAAATCCGGCGCGAGGCTAAAGTCATGACCGGTGCGGTCGGGATGATTACTTCTCCCGTTCAGGCAGAGCACATCATTCGGACGGGACAGGCAGACGCGGTGATTATGGCGCGCGAGTTGTTGCGCGATCCGTATTGGCCATTGCGAGCGGCTCGAGAACTGGATCAACGAATTGCATGGCCGGTGCAATATCTGAGGGCGGCGCCAAAAGGCGCGCAGCCCAGGGTTCCGGTCGATCTGAAGAGTTTCGAATCGTGCTTCGAAGAACAACACGGTGTGCCGGAACGGCGGGACCGGGCAGGAAGCTCGCGACGGCGAGTCCCTCCGGTGGTGGACAGAGAGCAGAGGTCAGAGAAATCTTCAAGCAAACATCCAACGTCCAATTGAAGAGGTCGGAGAACAGAGATCACGCTGCCGCTTGAGTAGATGAACGGCTACGCAATTGCCGGTAAATCCGGATGTAGTCCTCGGCCATATGTCGATCAGTAAACCTTTGTTCGAATTCGCGGCGGCAGCGCGTACGACTGATTTGCTCAATTTTCCCCACTGCTTCCACCGCGGGATCGATATCCTCGACGATAAAACCTGTCTCTCCTTCAACAATAATTTCGGGGACCGAACCGCACGGAAAACCGATTACTGGCGTCCCGCAGGCAAGCGCTTCAATCATTACTAATCCGAACGGCTCCGGCCAATCGATGGGAAAGAGCAAAGCGGAGGCGCCGCCAAGCAATTTGTTTTTTTCCGCATGACCAACTTCACCGATGAACTCGATGAAGGGTTCGTTCAGCAGATGCTTGATGTGTTTGTTAAAGTAATAGCGGTCGACGCGGTCGATCTTAGCCGCAATCTTGAGCTTGCGACTGGCTCGCCGGGCGATCTCGATGGCTCGGTCCACTCGTTTTTCCGGCGAAATCCGCCCAAGAAAGAGCAGATAGTCCTCCGGCTTTTCCTGAAAGCTGAAACAATCGGCGGGCAGTCCATGGTAAACCGTCCCCACCCAATGAGCTTGCGGCAGCGGGCCCCGCTGCGAATCCGAAATGGAGATAACGGGCATATCGGTAAACTGGTTGTAAACCGGCGGCAGATCGGGCAGGTCGAGCCGGCCGTGCAAGGTGGTCACTTGCGGAAACGAAGCGCGACGCGACAGCGGGAAGTGAAGATAGTCGATATGGAAATGAACAATGTCGAATTGGTCGAGGCGCTGAAAGACCTCCTCCAGCATCACGATATGATGGGCAAGTGAGTCCACGGCCTTGCCCAGTCGCAGCGATCGTGGACAGACTGGAACCAGACGTGCGGCTGTCTTGGAATCGCCGCTGGCGAAAAGAGTAACCTCTTCTCCCTGCCGCACGAGTTGTTCCGTCAAATAAGAGACAACGCGCTCCGTTCCGCCGTAACGGTGTGGTGGCACGCTTTCGTAGAGCGGCGCTACCTGAGCGATTTTCATGGCTGCAAGATGACCTCCATTTTTCCCTTCAACTGCTGAACTTTCGCAGCGACGTGGTCTCCTGAGCGTGTAAATCGCAAATCGACTGAGCCCTGGCCCACGCGCAAGCCGTGGACTTCTACTTGATTGACATTCTCGGGCAACATTGGGCGCACGACTCGTAATTTTGATTCAAATCCATCGCCTTCCAGTCCCAGCGTGGTGGTAAGGAGATAAGGAACTGCGCCAGCGGACCAAGCCTGCGGCTGACATGCCACCGGGTAGGAGACAGGAATGCCGTAATCTTGTTGGGCGAAACCGCCAAAGAGCTCCGGTAAGCGATAGGATTGAAAGTGAACGGTGGCTTCGATGAGACCGCTCATGATCTTGAGTGCCTCATGATCAAGGCCGTAGCGCTTAAAGCCCGCTGCGATGAGGGAATTATCATGCGGCCAGACCGTTCCCAGATGATATCCAAGCGGATTGTAGCGAAGAGCGGCACTCGTCAGGGTGCGCACTCCCCAGCCGTTGAACATTTCATCAGAGAGCAAGCACTCGGCGATCTTGCCGGCGCGTTCCGACTGAGCGATTCCAGACCAGAGCGCTTGCCCGGTGTTGGAGGAGAGGACCGCGGCCTGACGATTATGTTGTTGTAGTGCGAGGGCGTAGTAGCCATCGTCAACCCAAAAATCGCGATCGAAATGCGCGCGCAAGCGCTCGGCTTGTTCCTCGAGAGCGGACGCCCGCTGTTCCTCGCCCACGCGACGAAAAAGCGCTGCCATCTCCATTTTCGCCTGGTAGACGTAGCCTTGCACCTCGACCAGTGCGATTGGGGACTCGGCCAATGAGCCGTCGGCATTTACGATCCCATCGCCCGAATCCTTCCAGCCCTGGTTCGCGAGGCCCTTCTCGATTTTACAGGCATACTTTACATATCCATCGCCATCTGTGTTCCCGTATTGTTCAATCCAATTAAGGGCCGCTTCGATCTGCGGGCGCAGTTCATCAAACAACCGCGTCTCACCGCTCCAAGTGGCGTGTTTTCCCACGAGCACCAGCCACAGCGGGGTGGCATCAACCGTCCCGTAATAAGGCGTATGCGGTATCTCGCCCAGGTGCGCCATCTCGCCTACGCGCAACTCGTGCAGAATCTTGCCCGGCTCTTCCTCTCGCCACGGGTTTAGTTCTTTACCCTGATATTTGGCGAGCAAACGGATCGTGTGCTCGGCAATGCCTAGGTCGTAAGCCAGCGTCTGTAGTGCGGTGATGATGCTGTCGCGGCCGAACAAGGCTACGAACCATGGCACCCCGGCAGCGAAATAGCTCGCGCCCTCATCCAAAGTGCAACGCAACATTCTCAAATCGCTCAGAGAACGGTCCATGACACGACTCAAGAGCAGACTGTTGGTTTGAACCTTTGTTTCTTGCTGCGGCTGGCCGCCAATCCGCTCGCGGCTCGCTTCCAATTTGATTCCAGCCGGCCGGCGCGCAGCTCGCTTGTGCGGCTCGGAAGTGGAAACGTTCAGGGACACGCGCAATTGTTGCGACCCTCGCGGCAGAAGTTCGATTTCATAGCTGGCGATATTCCGGTGCATTCCGTCGGGGCGCGGAGAAAAATGGATCGCGATTTCGCGCTCGATCTCATCAGCGCCATCATAACGGAAGGACAACGTGCCGTTTTCCCAAATCGGCGGATGCCGCGTTCCGTGTTTACCTTGGAAAAGGCCGCGGATGGCAAAGATGTCTTCGAACGCTGCCTGGAATTGAAATTCAAGAGAAAAGCTGATCGAATCGCTTGTCAGGTTTTGCAGCAGGAGCGTATCAACGAGCGCCAACTCTTCAGCCGAAGCGACCCGCTCCCAACGGATCTCAACCGAGTGTTTCAGTAGCGACTTCCCATCGGCATCCAAGGTCGGATTGGAAAGTCCGAGTGTGGCCATGAATCCACGATCGGCATTGCGGACCAGCAATTCCGGTTTTCTGCCGCTTATCTTGAGCTCGTAGCCGTTAAGAAAACGGCAATCGTGGTAATAAAGGCCGAATCCGTGTCCCCGAGCCATCGGAACGGTGCCATCGGGCTCACTCAGGAAGAACAGATTTCCGTTCTTGATGACAAGCGCTTCAGCGACGTTGCCTTTGATGGAATGAACCTCTGGCACGAGATTCGGGGTTTCTTCTCCAGCAATCGAGTCGCTCGGCGCCGCAAGCGTGTGGCCCTGTTTAGTCATGATTCAGGTGAAGAGATAAATGCTTTGTTGCAAATGTTAGATCTGCAAATTTACGGCCGAAAATCGGGCCCTGAAACTGGGGCTAAAATTTAGAAAATCTTATCAGCAAGGCTGTTCAGAAAACGATTCGCATCAATTCATTTTGGTACCTTTAGTTACCAAGCTAAGCCTCGCTTGAGGACCGATGGGTAAAGTACCTGACGATCCATTTTTTGTCCGTTACGTGGGGGGAACCATCGGCAGATCGGGCGATTACTGGAGGCCGCAGGCAAAACGAAAACAAAGTGAAAGGGAATATTATGAAACAATTATTGGCTCTCATTTGCAGCACGATCCTGATCGTCGCCTACGCTCAAGCGCAAACCAGCACCACCTCGTCACCGGCGACTTCAAGCCCGGCGACAACCTCGACGACGACTACCAGTTCAGCCGCCAACAGTTCGGGGACCGTGACCGATTATACCCCCGGATCGGCGATCACGCTCGACCCTGGTACGGGAAAGCCGGTCCGCTTCGTTATTAGTCAGAGGATGATCCAAGTGCTCGGGCCCGATGGCAAAGTGATGGCGGACGCTGACGTCAAGAAAAATAGCAGGGTGCAGCTGCACCTGGTGCAGGAGGGAAATCGCACCGTGGTGGACAAGATCAACGTAGAGAACTCAAGTAGTAATTACTAAATCAGAGCCGACTGGGCGCGGCGAAAAAAACTTCGTCAGCGCCCTGCTGGTCTCGGAGATCCTCGGGCGACTTAGTCGTTCTGCGGCTGACAGAGCCGCCCCTACACGTGGCGGCCGGCGAAGCGGCGAACGATGGTTTCGCGAATTATCGCTGCGTCAACCGTGGCGCTTGCGCCATGGAAGCAGCCGCCCACCCGGCATTCCTCCACAGCCAGACCCCGATCCATGCTCGCGCGATCGGTTGAAATACTTGCCCCACCCATTCGAAGTAGCGGCCCAGCAATTCAGCGCCAATGACGGCGTCGATCCAGCCCGGCAGGTTAAGTAGCGCCCACGCCGTAAAGAGGATCCCAAGTTGCGACATGCTGGCATTCGTGCGCAGAAACGCGATTCCGTAACAGATCAGCCCGACGGTGAATGCGGTGTAAAAAATGAAGAAGAGTGCGTCGTTCACGCCGCTGTAAGATTCGATGAATCCGCGGAAGCGCTCGCGTGTTGCCGGATCAACGGCACTCGCATAACCGGCGCGCCAGTTTCTGTTGATAGCGAAAATTGAGATCGCGGTGCGGAGCATCTCGGTGAAACTAAAGCAAGCGAACGCAAGGAAGCCGAAAATCACCGCCACGGGTGCCCGCCGCATCGCCGGTAATCCGAGGGCGAACATCGACACGACGACGAGCGCGCAGTGAAGGAGTAATACCCAGCGGTTTATCAGGTATAATGAGTTCAGCCGTAGCTCGACTTGTTGTTCAAACGACATCGCATCGCTCCAAAGGTTCGGCATCACGTGCACGACAAGTGTCGTTAGCGCGGTAAGGAGGGCGCAAACGGCTCCGAAACGAAAAAATCGGGGCGTGATGGTCACCTTTGAATCGTGAATCCCTCTGCTTCTCCTGTAAATCAGGTTGTTGGCCTTGGAACAATCACTGTTCTGATGTGATCGGTGGACTTCTCAACCTCATCCAGTGCAGCGTTGATCTGCGCAGCGTCAAGATCGACTGAGCGCAACGTGCCCTCTGGAAAGCAGAGTTTTCCGTTGCACGCGAATTGAATCAGCAACGGCAGTTCGGACGCGAGGTGATCGGAAACCCCGATAATCTCGACTTCCTTGTTGATGACCTCAGGATATGGAAGAACCGACATTGTTTCCGCAGTTAAACCGACCAGCGCAGCGCGGCCAAAAACGCCCAGGCATCGGACCGCTTGCCCCATGGTTAGGGCAGAACCAACCAATTCGACCGAGACATCCACTCCTTTTCCGTCAGTTGCTTCGCGAATCTGCTCAACCGCATCTCCCGCGGCCGCATCAACCGGAACGCCGCCAAACGTCGCGATGGAAGCGAGTTTGGCCGGGTTAATATCGACGACGTAGACCTCGCCGCAGCCGAAGGCTTTGACCAGTTGAAGAGCTGAAAATCCCAGTCCGCCGAAGCCGAAAATAGCAACAGACTCATCGGATTTAAGGCGCGCCTTGTTCAAAGCATGAAGCGCACTCGCCGAAGAGCACATCATGATTGCGCCGTGCTCGAATGGAATCTCGTCGGGAAGGACAAAAACATTTCGACCAGGGACCTTGATGAACTCGGCATAGCCTCCGTCACGATTCTTTCCAATCATTTGCCCTTTGCTGCAGAATTGCTCGTGACCGCGACGGCAAAAATCGCAGCAGCCGCAGCTGACCAGATAGTGCACGTACACGCGGGATTTCGGTGAAATGTGGTGGACCTCTCGCCCCACAGTTTCCACACGCCCGGCTACTTCGTGCCCTAGAGTAACGGGTAAGGAATCAATTGGAGAGATGCCAGCGCGATAGTGCGCATCGGAGTGGCAGATCCCGCAGGCTGCGACTCGGACCAAGACCTCGGACGGACTGATCTCTGGAAGCGCAACCTCGGCATCTTCCAGTGGTGTGCCGATCTTCACGAGTTGGACAGCTTTCATACGCACCTCACGCGAGGATCATAGCTGCTTCTTAGCGTGCTCATGCTCGTGCTCGTGATCATGATCGAGATTTCTTTGACAGCAAACATCGAACGTCGAACGCTGAACACCGAACTGATCTCTGGCCCCTGACCTAATTATTTCCCGTAGCAGGTGGCGGCCAACAGACGTAGGTTACGACGATAAAGTTTTAGATGAACTCGACACAACTCGATGATCACGGCGTATTGGTGACTTGCCTGAAATGTGGCCAGCGCAATCGTCTGAAATACGACAAGCTGGGCGGAACCGGGCGCTGCGGAAAGTGCGGCACCGAACTAAGCGCACCGGGCGAACCAATCGATGTGGCAAGCGATCTCACTTTCGATGCCTTAACCGCACGATCTGCTCTTCCCGTATTGGTGGATTTTTGGGCGCCATGGTGCGGCCCGTGCAAGATGGTCGCGCCGGAACTCAACAAGGTCGCGCGCGAAGGCGCGGGGAAATGGCTGGTCGCAAAAGTCAATACTGAGAGCGCGCAAGATTTGGCGCGTCGTTTCCGCATCAATGCGATTCCGACAATGGCTTTATTTAAGGATGGCCTGGAAGTAACACGACAAGTCGGCGCGATGGCAGCGCCAGCAATACGCAAATTTCTGGAGCCTCACCTCAGGAATGGAAAGAGCTAGTTTGCGTCAGGCGTTTATTAGCGTTTTCGTTCTCAAATCTTCGCGACTTAGCGTCTTTGCGCGAGATCCTGGACTCGGAAACAGTTTCACGCTAAGGCGCGAAGGCGCAAAGAGGACAGACACCTCAAAGGACCGGATTTAAAACTTCCCGACTTAGCATTGGGAGATCCATTTCGTTGGGTCGACCATCCGAGCCGCGGTTTCATTCCGAAATCTTCGCGACTTAGCGCCTTTGCGAGAGATCTTGGGCTCAGAAACAGTTTCACGCGAAGGCGCGAAGACGCAAAGAGGACAGACACCTCAAACGACGGATTCAAATCTGTTTTGACAGCGCGCCTTTGGGGCTAAACACGTACTGGCGTGCCAGAGTGTGTAGTGATGCATGAGAGAAAGAGGTCAGAGAACAGAGAACAGACAACGGAAGTGAGAAGTGAGAGGTGATAGGTTGGAAAACAGAGTCTTTGCCTAACGAGTATTATATCAAATTGTTCCGCCTAGTGTAATTAGGGATTGAAGTGTTAGCCTTGCTCACGCGACGATCGTTCAGTCACATTCTAGGTCCCAATGCCTGATGCGCGCTGAACTGGAGGGGCGAGTTCTACGAGCCCTGGGCTGGCGTCGCAAGAGCTCCGCCCTCCAATTGATAATCGCCGTCGTCGGTGGTCTGTGCTCCGTGGTCTAAAATACCAGAGGTTACTTTCTCTCCTCGGCTCCGGGTGCTGGCGTTGACGCTGGAAGGTCGGAGTTCCAGGTATCGGTTCCACATTTCCACTTCCCATCGGCCTTCTTTTCCCAAACCTCCACGTATTTGCCGCGATCGTTGACCGGCTTTCCGCTGGCGTCGTTCATGGTCAGTTCGTATGTGCCGCTGACGAAGCCAAGGTCGCCCGATTTCGCCACTTCTACTTTGGTCGCTTTCCAACTAATGACGAAGCTGGGGCTGGCGAGCATGTCCTGCCATATCTTCTTGATTTCTTCCTTAGTGGTTGCGATCGGAGCGTTCGGAGGTAGCACAATGGCGTCCGCGGAGTAGTAGGAGACAGTTTTTTCGAGGTCTTTGCTTGCCGCGGCTTTCGACCAGGCGGCATCAGCGTCACGAAGAGCTTGTTCAGCCTTCGTGTCGCCAGCAAGGCAGATGGCCGCTGCGGCAAGGCCAAGTATATGAGTGAGTACCAGCGTTTTAATTTTCATGGGATCATCGAGCCGGGAATTGAATCTCGCGTCAATCTTTTTAACCGTGGATGCACGGATACCGCGGATGTGATGAACAGAAGGAAACCAAGGAAACGAAGACTTTAAACGCCGAACACCCAACGTTGAACGTCGAAGGCAGACTTTATTTCACTCATGCTCATGCTCATGCTCTTGCTCGTGCCCGAATTGTTTGATCGTCGCGGCCGTCAGAGGCGTGTCCGATTTTAACGATGTAACGTCACGATTTTACGAGCGCGCCGACCAGTGCGCGATTGCTATTGACGCCACCCGGTATTTCCGGCGGTATCGCTGCATGATCAAAACTCAAATTGCAGTAATGGCTTTGGCTCTGTCGTTTGTGGCGGCAGGCGCCTGCTTTGCGGCTGATCCGCATATGGGTACGTGGAAGCTCAATGAAGCGAAGTCGAAGCTGGCACCCGGAATGGGGAAGAACAACACGGTCGTGTACACCGAGATGAAGGACAAAATGGAGGTAACGGTGGACGGTGTAGATAAGGATGGGAAACCGAGGCACGGCGTCTGGATGGGCAAGGCTGACGGCAAAACCTATAAGGTGAAGGGGAACCTTGCTT
>Ga0209156_10004498_pt1 | contig 10147 bp, 8 predicted proteins | sample GraSoiAngelo_124_FD_185881 | JGI IMG/M metagenome (GOLD analysis project Ga0209156, IMG submission 185881) | Grasslands soil microbial communities from the Angelo Coastal Reserve, California, USA - 14_0927_05_20cm (SPAdes) (version 2) | ecosystem: Environmental > Terrestrial > Soil > Grasslands ...
GAAAAACAACGCGAATCGATCACTATTGGCATGCCAGAGGTGAGCGCATTCTCGGTCGGAGCACTGATCGCGTTGTATGAACGTGCGGTCGGTTTCTATGGTTCGCTGGTAAACATTAATGCTTACAATCAGCCCGGGGTTGAAGCGGGCAAGAAAGCGGCAACAGAATTGCTGCAATTGCAGACAAAGGTGCGAGAAAAATTGAATCGGAATCCACAAACTGCCGACCAAATCGCTCGTGTGCTCGGCGCCGATCCCGAATCGGTCTATCATCTGCTTGTAGACCTGCACGCGAACGATCCCACAGTGCAATCCGCGGATGAGAAAGACGTGGCCGCCGACAAGTTTTTCCTGGCGTGAAGACGGAAGCAAAAGCGGAAGCAGCGGATGGAAATGTTTCGTGGGAAAATTTCGTAAAATTCGTCCGCCAGCTCAGTCACGATCTACGAAACCAATTGAACGCCGCCGAGCTGCAGTCGGCCTTGATCGGTGAGTTAACTAACGATGCCGAAATAAAATCGGAGATTCGCCGTTTACGCGAACTGGTTTCGCAACTTGGCGCCACCCTGCAGAGCTTGTCGGCATCGGTAGCGGAGCCGCGGCCGACCGCGTTGCCGTATGCCGCGAAAGATTTTATTGCCGACATGCAAAAGAAGATTGCTGAGGAGTTTCCGGAGAAAGGGCAGGCGGTGAGATGGGAGGTGTTGCCAGCGAGTGCGACGTTGAACATTGATCCGGAATTAACGGAGTGGGCGGCGGCGGAATTATTCCGGAACGCTTTTCGCCATGATCTGGCCGCCGATGAGGTGCAGGCGCAAGCTTCGGTCGAAGGTGATTGGTTCACTTTTTCCATTCGGGAAGCGAAAAAAGAAGAAATTGATCCGGCGCAATGGACGCAACCATTGCAGAACCTGTCGCACGGTCATTATGGTCTCGGATTACGTCGAGCACGGAAGATCATCGCCGCACAGGGCGGCGAATTGACCGCAAAATTTGATCCAGCTTCGCGAACATTGACCAGCACGATCACGCTCCCTTGTTCCCCCGAAAGTCCCTGAGTGGTATCATGGAGCAACTGTGACAACGAATTCCGAAGCGCACCGCATCCTCATCATCGATGATGAGCGTCCGATTTTGATGACGCTGGAAGCGTTATTGAGCCGTCACGGTTATCGAACGAAAACCGCCACAACCGCAACCCTCGGATTGCGCGCGATGAAAACAAATCCAGCCGCACTGGTGTTGCTTGATCTGCAATTGCCCGATGCCGATGGCTTGGAAACACTCGACCGGCTCAAGAAAGATTTCGCCGATTCCCAGGTCATTATTCTGACCGCACACGATTCATTGAACAACGCCATCCAATCGATCAAGCGCGGTGCATTTCATTTTATCAGCAAACCGTATGCGCCCGAGGAATTGTTGAGCCTGGCGGAACAGGCGCTGGAGAAACGATCGCTTTTGCAAGAGACCCAGGCGCTGCGCAAAAAAGCCCAGCAACTGGAGAAGCGGCTGGAGTTGGCGGAGACGCGGCTGGCCCCGGTATTCAAAAGCAAGGTGATGCAGGAAATGGAGGGGTTAATCAACGCGATGGCGCCGTCGGACGCGAACGTGCTCATCACTGGCGAGAGTGGCGTCGGTAAGGAAGTGGTCGCGAATGAGATTCACTCGAAAAGCCGGCGCGCGGGCAAACCGCTGGTGAAGTTGAATTGCGCGGCTTTTCCGCAAACCATGATCGAGTCAGAGTTATTCGGTTACGTTAAAGGCGCGTTCACCGGCGCGATGAACGATTTTCCCGGGATGATTGCGGAAGCACGCGGTGGAACGCTTTTTCTCGACGAGATTTCGGAAATGCCGGCGGACTTGCAGACGCGTTTCCTTCGGGTCTTGCAGGGAGGGGAATATCGCTCCCTCGGCAGCACGCGAATGTCGAAAGCAGATTTTCGCGTCATCACCGCGACCAATCGACCGATTGCGCAAGCGCTGGCGGAAAATCGGCTGCGCTCGGATTTGTACTACCGAATCAATACCTTCCAGATTGAAGTTCCGCCGCTACGGGAACGAAAGGAAGATATTCCACCTCTCGTTAGCACCTTCGTGCAGCGCTTCGCCGCGCAGTTGGGAAAAGCGGAGCCAACGATCGCGCCGGAAGCGTTTCAGAAGCTGCTGGATTATTCATGGCCGGGAAATGTGCGGGAATTGCAAAACACCATTGAGTACGCCGTCGTCCTGGCACGGAACGACATAATCGGGATCAAAGAATTGCCGGCGGAGATTCAATTGCCGCCGGCGCTGCAAACCACTCCCATTCCTGCGCGCCGCAGCGGCGTAGCAAGCCTCAATGACATCGAGCGAGAGACAATCCTCCAGGCACTTGCCCAAACCCACGGCAACAAGAAGAAAGCCGCCGAGTTGCTCGGCATTCAGCGCCCCACCCTTTATAACAAGATGAAGCGCTACGCCATCGAGATTTGATGCGTCGCCTGGCGATGAAAGGCCGGATGCGACCTAATTTGTAGGGCAGGCATTCCTGCCTGCCGGAAGGCTTTCTGCCCTTTAAAGATTAAGCGCTACGCCATCCGAGATTTAGGAAGTTAGCCATCCTGGCTGACTCGGAAGACAAGCTTCCAGCTTGTTCTCACTGTACACGACATTCTAGGAAGCTGTCGGCCAAGTCAGGCTGGAAGCCTAACCTCCGACGAGTAAACTACTTTGATGTCGCGGCACCTCGAAAAAATCCTGGCACATGCCGAGCGCGAACTGACTTCGACGGGAGCGCAACGCCCGACCGATGTTCTTCCCGTCTACCGGAAATTTTTGAAAATCGAGGAGCACCGTTTGCGTTTGCGCCAGCGCGCGGGCGATGGCGGACGCGAAGTTTGCGCCCGCCGGGTGGATTTGATCGATGTGCTGCTGCGCCACGTCTTCGCCGCGGCCAATCACGTCGTGAACGAGCGCAACGGCACGTCGCCGATCGCGCTGGTAGCTCTCGGTGGCTACGGCAGACATGAGTTGAACCCTTGCAGCGATGTCGATGTGATGTTTTTGCATCGCGAACAAGGTCGCGACGTATCGAAGGCAACCAGCCAAATCATCGAGCAGGTGTTGTATCTCCTCTGGGACATTGGCTTCAAGGTAGGTCACTCCACCCGGACGATCAAAGAAGCAATCGCGGCCGCCAATGCCGATATGGTGACGAAAACCGCCATGCTCGAATCACGTCTCGTTACCGGGGATCGGGAGCTGGAGCAGAAATTTCGCGAGCAGTTTCGGGCAAAATGCGTTGCTGGTCATGAACGTGAATACATCGAAATGCGAATGCGGGATCAGCAAGCGCGACATGCAAAATTTGGCAACAGTGTTTACCTGCAGGAACCGAACTTAAAAAGTGGCTGCGGTAGTTTGCGCGACTATCAGAATCTTCTTTGGATGACTTTCTTCAAGGAAGGCAGCCTGACCACGACCCATCTTGTCGGCAAGGACTGGCTGAGTGAACCGGACCGGCGTCGGATTGAAGCAGCCTACGATTTTCTTTTGCGCGTCCGAACCGAACTGCATTATTTGCACCACCGCGCGACCGACGTTTTGCATCTAAACATGCAGGAAACGATGGCGCAACGATTGCGTTATCCGCAGGAGCGCGGCCTGCTGCGAAGCGAAGCGTTGATGAAAGATGTCTACGGGCACAGTCGAAACATTTTTCGAGTGACAGAACGAATCACGGCGCAGTTTGCCAGCGGTTATTCCTCGGCCAAAACGCGCTCCCTTTTTGGATTTCTGCCGCGCGCGAAACCCGCGGCCGAGCGCGTCAATGGTTTCGTAATTCAAGATCGACAGCTCGATATCGAGCAGCCGGATCTTTTCACCAAGAATCCGGTCGAGATGATACGCGCGATCGAGATTGCACAGGAACGGCAACTAGAACCCAGTCCCGAACTCGCGGACATGTTGAGCCGCAAAATCGGATTGATTACGCATCCAATGCGATACGCGAAAGAGCCGCGCGAGATTTTTCGCCGGATTTTATCGCGCAAAGGAGAAGTTGGGCGGGCTTTACGGCTGATGCATCGGCTCGATTTCCTCGGTCAATACATTCCGGAGTTCGGGCAACTAACTTGTCTGGTGCAGCATGAATTTTTTCATCGCTACACCGCGGACGAACACACGCTGGTCTGCATTGACAAGCTCGACGCGCTGGCGCGAACGGAAAGTCCCAAGCTGCTCGAGTATCGGAAGCTTTTCGAGCAATTGTCCGATCCTTTTGTTCTTTATCTGGCGCTGCTGCTGCATGACACCGGCAAGGCTGTCGGCGCCCGGCCGCATTCGGAAGCGAGCGCGGTCTTTGCGCAACGCGTAGCGCGCCGTCTTCAGCTCGATCCGTATGAACGCAAGATGCTGATCCTGCTGGTGGATCATCACGTCACATTGTCGAATATCGCGCAACGCCGGAACATTGATGATCCCGTCACGGTGAGCGAGTTCGCCGCCATCGTAAAGGACCAGAAAAATCTCGATGCTCTGATGTTGCTGACGCTGGCCGATGGCCAGGGCACAAGCGATGAAGGGTGGTCGGACTGGAAGGAAACGCTGGTCTGGCAACTGTATCACGCGACTAGTCAATATCTGGCCGACCGGCATTCGTTTTATGAACGGGCGAAAACAGCCCGGGAAGCACGCGAGACGTTGGTCCAAGTCCGCCTCGGTCCCGATTATGCCGACGAAATCGAGGCGCACTTCGAGTTCATGCCAGATCATTATTTTCGCGCGTTCAAAGTTGGTGACATTGTCGCGCATGTGGAATTGTTCCGGCGCTTTTACGAGGCGACCTGTTTCGGAGAAACGCCACTCGCTCCGGTGTTGAACTGGGAGCCGATGCCGGCACAGGGACATACGGTTTTAACCCTTTGCAGCTGGGACCGGCAGCAACTGCTCTCGAAAATCGCCGGTTCGATTTCACTCGTGCCATTGAACATTTTGAGCGCCGATATTTACACGCGCGGCGACAACGTTGCGCTCGATGTCTTTCGCGTGAGCGATCTGCGCGGCCGCGCGGTCACGAACGAGCGAGAGATGGCGTTCGTCGAATCAACATTGAGAAAAGCGCTGGAGGGCGAAGCTTTCGATTTGAGTGTGCTGCTGGAGCAGGCACGAAAAAAAGGACGTCGTCACGCGGTAGCGGAGTTGGAATTTCCGTCGCATGTCAGTATCGACAACCAAGCCGATCCATATTTTACATTGATCGAAATTCAGACGCCGGATCGAATTGGATTGCTGCATGATCTTTTGCAATGCTTCAGCCGAAATGAAATCGACATCGCACTCGCTCGGATCAGCACTGAGAGCGGAGCGGCAATCGATACTTTTTATGTCACGGATCGTCGATCGCACACTAAGCTGACGGGAACACAGCGGCTGAATACCCTCCACAACGAGCTGCATGGGGCGGCGTTCCGGACCTGACCATTCGCTGGCGTGCGCTTCAACACCGTTTACACTGCGACCCTGATGAACGTTCTGATTCTCGCCGCCGGTTATGCCACTCGCCTCTATCCCCTCACCTTGAACAAGGCGAAACCGCTTCTTGATGTTGCCGGAAAACCCATGGTCGCATGGGTGGTGGAAAACCTCCGCGGGGTCGCTGAAATTGAAACCATCTACATCGTCACCAACGCAAAGTTTTTCGCTGATTTCGAAGCGTGGGCGAAAAATTATCAGAGCGCGAATCCGAACTTTCCGTTCAAGGTCATCAATGATGGCTCGAGCGATGACGACAACAAGCTGGGAGCGATTGGCGACATCAACCTGGTGCTGACGCGAGAGAGCGCCGCAGACTCCGACCTGCTCGTAATCGCGGGCGACAATTTATTTCGCGAATCGCTGGCGGGGTTTGTCGATTACGCCAGGAAAACCGAGGCAACTGTCGGTGTGCATCACGTAGCCGATGGCGAAGCAATTAAGAAGTACGGCGTCGTTACAATCGATACCGACGGAGTCATCACTCATTTCGAAGAAAAACCGAAGGAGCCGAAAAGCAGCCTGGCCGCGATCGCCTTGTATTTTTATTCGAAGGATGTGCTGCCGCTTTTCACGACATACATCGCGGCGGGAAATAATCCCGATCAGCCCGGTCTTTTTCTGCAATGGCTCTATCCGCGTAAACCCGTAAACACATTTCAGATCACCGGCCAATGGCTCGATATCGGGAGCAAAGAAACGTTAGAAGAAGCGAATAAGCTCTTCGCGGAGCGTTGAATCATTAAAGCACCGAAGCGGGCGTCAGCAAGGAAGACAGGTCTAAAGACCTGTGCGCCACACAGGCTTTCAAGCCTGTGTTCCATTGCGGCAAATTGCTCGATTGGCACGATGAAACATTAAAATGTTAAATAGTAAAGCGGTTCGCGATTCAGGAGGACGTTGCGCGTGGTCCCAAGATCAGGACGTGGCAACAAGTGTCCCGAATTTTGTAGGGCAAGCGCTCCCGCTTGCCGGCAGGCAGGAATGCCTGCCCTACAATTAAAAATAATGCACGTTAGGTGTTGATCGATCTCGCGTCTCACAGAGACGCCTGCTTCAGACGTCCTTCATCGAACTCGATAAGATCGAAATAGGTCTTAATATCTTTGCGCCCGGCGCCGCCCGCTTCTTTGAGGAAATGATTAAAGCGCGCGCGTTTTGCCGCGGTATCCGGATGGCGCGAGATCATTTCCTGGTTCCAATGTTCGATCGCATCGGCCGAATGTTTCGTTCCATTTTTGTCGACCCAGTTGAGCACCTCCGCGTCGTCGTCAAAACGATTGGCGATTTCTTCGAAATCGTCGCCGTTAAGTTTGAGAAAGGCGAGAAGGTGTTTGTCGAAGCCAACGGTTTTGTAGTTATAACCGTTAAGCAACCCTTTGCGATGCAGGCGCGCCTTGTCGATCAAACGAGGCAAATGAACATAGCCACCAAGTTTCTCGTACGGACTGCGCGGTCGCAGCTTCGGCATGAAGCGATCTACGTCGCGGGCAGGGGCCGCGCAAGACTGATCGAGCCTTCGGGCGGTTTCGACAGGTTGGGACTCTCGTTTGGAAGCAACTCGGTTTGCTGCAACGCCCGTCTCCCGACCACAATCTGACCGGAAAAGGTTCCGCCTTTCTCAACGTTGATCGCTTTCGCGGTAACGTTGCCTTCCAGTACTCCGTTTTTGCGAATTGTCACCATTCCGTCCGCGACAACCTCGCCCGACATCCGGCCGCGAATCTCAATATTGCCTACGCGGACGCGGCGAAAAAATTGCACTTCACATCGTTTTTCGACGATGATTTCAGAAGCGGACAGCTTGCCCAAAATCTTGCCCGAAGTGTTGATGATAATCGTCCCGGCGCAATCGAGGTTCCCACGCAATCGCCCTTCGATGAGGGCGCGCCGGCAGCGAACACTGCTGCTGCTCAGATCACCTTTGGTGGTCACATGCACTTCGCCTTTGGTGCGAATGGAACGGCTAAAGCTGGTTGTGATTTTGTAGTCGCTTAAGTCGATGTGAGCGCTGCACGACGGGCAAATCGTCGACGTAGCGGCGCCGCTGACTTCCTGTTTCCGCTGGCAATCGAAGCATTCGATGACGTTGGTGCGCTTGCTTTTCCACAACCCCCCAAACCGCTGCATCAGGGAAGCGGGAGCGGTGGGAGTCTCTGTCCGAGGCTCCGGCTGCGCTCGTTGCGTTACAATTGGGGCGCGTCGCGGAGCAGCCGGTACAAAATGAGCGCCGCACTGTCGGCACATCGTGCTCTTGGCGGCGGCATACTCATGCTGTTTAAAGCCGCAATGTGGACATTCCACACTGACTTTAATAGGCGACGACTTTGCCACGGTCTCGCTTAAAAAGGTTACCTTATGCCCGTGCCCCGAACGCTGCCGTCTTTACCGGCTCCTGTTGACGAATTACGTCCGGACGCGCGTGGGCTGCCTTGGCCGCCTGGGAATTGCCCCCAAGCGAGGTGCCACTAGTGACTTCCGATTTCCCGATGAACGTCGCCCCTTCCTCAATAACGAGACGCGCCGCTTTCAAATCACCCTGCAAAGTGCAGCGCGACTTGAGCTCGCAGCGTTCGCCCACGGTGATGTTGCCCTGAACTTTTCCGTAAACCGTGATCGACTTCGTTTTGATCTCGCCACGGATGTCCGCGTTCTCGCCAATGGTCAGGACCCCATCGGAATTAATCTCGCCTTCTACCTTTCCGTCGATCAGAAGTTCCTTCTGAAACTTGATTGAGCCTTTAATTTCGACGTCGCTTGAAAGAACGTCTTTGCCATTATGTTCTGCCATATGTTTTGAATGCTCGGTTAACGTTGATTTTCTGGTTTCTTCGCGGTAGGCGACCCGATTGCCTTCCTCATTTCCCGTGTTTAGCGAGCCCTGGCCGATCGACGGCGTGGACCTTTGCGGGATGAATTTCTTTAACACCCGATAGTATTGTGACGCAGCCCCACTCTGTCAAACTTTTCCCTCGCACAATGAGCTTTTTTATGATTTTTCCACGCGAAAGAGTTTGAAGTGGCCAGTCTGTGCGATGAGACGCAAAAATGGTGGGACTTCGCTGGCGCGGCGATCGAGCAGATAACAGAAAGCGTTTTGGGGAACTGGTTTGCCAAGAGTCTGCGCAGAATTCTGTGCCACCCGATCGGCGTCATAAGAGACGATCCATTTAACCTTATCCCGATCAAGTATTTGTTTTGCTTCTTCCGCATCCCACGTTTCAAAAACCTCGGCGGTTTCAACGATTCCTCCAATGCTCTCATGGGCGCTCCCGCCCACTCCTGGCTGGCGCGACCAATAACTGAGCGCGGGCGAAAACCACCATGGCGCTATGAATGCACCGTCGATTTGCGAAGACATTGCACGTAACTCACGCTGCTCGATTTTGTTCTCAGCGCGCCGCATCAATTCCTCGTCCGCAAATAGGTGATCCCACGCTTGCACGATCGGAAACAACGCAATGATGAAGATCGTTGTCGCGATTAGTGGTTTGCGGAGGACGGACAAAATTTCCGGGACCAGCATTGCGAAAATCATCACAAAAAAATAACTCCAACGCGCCTGCCAGATTGTCAGGGCAAACGCGGCCATTAAAAGCGCGATTAAAAACAATGGTGTGTTTCGATTCCATTTCGGCCAAAACACAATCGGCACGAGCAACAACAGCCAGCCGCACCAGTTAAACCAAATTGTGCTTGCTAACGGGACGTGGGCCAATTCTCCCACCGTAGTGCTCCAATTTCTCAGCGCACCGCCAAATTCTCTACTTGGCCACACTGGAATTCGTCGCTCAACGATAAATGCGATTGCGAGAATCGCGGCGAATACAATCCAGCCGACTCGTCGTTCCCGCTTCACCATGCCGCGCGCACGAAATGCGACGACGATAAGGAGCAAAACACTTGGCTCATACAGCGATACCCAAAGCGCAAGGGCCCAACTCGCGCCGCTCACGATGCTCCAGGATTGTGATGATTCCTGCGTCAAGCTCCACTCGGCGCAAAGCGCTATCGTGATTAGCGCAATCAGCAGCGATTGATGATCGGGCCGGCCGAGTGCAAACCCATGCGCCAGCATTGGGCTCGCCCCGTAAAGAATGAGAGATCCCCAGCGAGATCGCAGGCGCATTTTTCGGGTCCACCAGCAAAGAAAGATTCCTAGCGCGATGGAAAGGAGCGGTGACACAATGGCACCCGCAAGATCGAGCGCATTTTTACTTAGTGGCATCAAAGCGATAGCCAGCGCCACGATCAAGTAATCGAGGGGCGCGGTCGTGTGCGGAGAAATTCCGTTCGGCAAATTTTCGAAGTCATGTCGCCTGACAATCGTGCCCGGTTGTTCGAAACAAATGCGCGCGCGTGTCATCCGCGAATAACAATCGGCATCAATGAAATTGATTTGTCCGCCGAAGAAGACGTCACCGTAGTTCGCACACCGTGTGACAAGGACCAGCGTGCCGATGAAAATGATTTCCGCAAGGAACCCGAAGCGCTGCCGCACGCGCCATTCACTGTTTTTCATTCCGAGCATAGTCGAGGAATCTCTAACTATTCTGCGGTGGAAAAAGGTTTAGAGATGTCTCGACTTCGCTCGACATGACAGGAGCTTCACTCGACGCACGTCCGGTTTTTA
>Ga0209156_10004500_pt1 | contig 10143 bp, 10 predicted proteins | sample GraSoiAngelo_124_FD_185881 | JGI IMG/M metagenome (GOLD analysis project Ga0209156, IMG submission 185881) | Grasslands soil microbial communities from the Angelo Coastal Reserve, California, USA - 14_0927_05_20cm (SPAdes) (version 2) | ecosystem: Environmental > Terrestrial > Soil > Grasslands...
TCGACGCTTTAACCGTTTCAACTACCGAGACTTTAATCGAGATAATCGGTTTCATCGCTTCAAGCATTTCAACGAAATCATCTTTATCGGCAACTTCGCCTCTCCATGGTGGTGGGGTCCTTGGTGGGGCTGGAACTGGGTCTACCCATACGAATCCTACGTATATTCCTATCCATCCGATAACTCCGGCTACGGATACGGGTATGGTAACTATGGCTATGGTTATGGGTCGTCCGGCTATAATTACGGATATGTCTACCCGCCTCTGAGTTCCTACGGCAGCTATTACAGCGGCACGAACTACGCCAATGACGATGAGAGTGCTGTGCGCAATGTCCTCGCGGAATACGAAGTTTCTTGGAACGGCCATGACACGGCCGCCTTCGGTCGTCTCTTCACTGAAGACTGTGACTACGTAAACATCGCCGGTGTCCACTGGAAGGGAGTGCAGGAGATTGTCCAGCGGCACACGGAACTGTTTCAGAAGAGATTAAAGACTGCCGTTCGGAAGCTTACCGGTGTAGAAGTTCGTTTTTCAACGCCCGATGTTGCACTTGTCTATGTTACGTGGGACGTGACCGGTTCGAGTCGCCCCACTGGCGAGGCCGTTCCAGTTCTGAAAGAAATCACCACGATGGTGATGGTCAAAACTAACGGGAAGTGGCTAATCACGTCTTTTCAGAACACACAGAGCGGGGACTGAGCAGAATCTTGTGATCCGGCATCTCGCCACCCTATTTAGCCAGTCTTCCGTTTAAAGGCTAGAAACAGATGACGAATTGCCATCTGATTTCTAGGTAAACCTGTGCGCGCGACGATATAGTATCTCAATTGCCGGTCCACTTTTCTCGGAACTTCGCCGCTTCGGCTCCGTAGAACGAGGTGACGAATGCACAACGAAGGCGAGGAAAATTCGATAACTGCGCCAAAAGAGACTGAAAAGCTTGCTGGTGAACTGGAAATCGACTATCAGCGCAATAGGGTGATGTTTCATCCGAACGCGCTGCGCGAGCTTACATTTAGCTTACCGCTCACGCCGTCGGACGTCGATGTCGTCCGGAGTCTAGCGCAGATTACTCGAAAACTGGCAACGCACGGTTTGCGCAACTAGAGTGACGGAAATCACCCAATCGCTGGGTCTCCGTAGCGCTTCCGAACTGCGACACAAGGCCCGGGAGTGGCTAGCAAGATCGGCTCTGAACCGAATACGCGAAGAGCCAGAAGCTGCGTAACCAAACGAAGCGCGCGTTTCTCTGATCTTTGAGGAAAGCGCGGTCGGCGCCCGCCGCTGCAGTTGAGCGGATCGGCTGACTCTGCAAAGTCATCTCGCTAACGAGATACATAAAGGTGGGTCCGTACGGATTGTTTCTCGCTTTGAGCTTGCGATGACGAGGTTCGACTGTTCTTAATTGTTGAAAAAGAACGGCAATGAACGGCTCCGCAAGCAAAGCTCTGTTCTGGTGGGCCATAATCGCACAGGTGGCAGGAGCCCAGCTGTTTTTCTGGGATGCGCTTCCTGATTACCAGGAGTTGACTGAGGGAGCGGTCGTGGTGGGTACGCCTAAGGACTTTGCCATCGCGGTGTTTGGCCTCGTGGTAATGCAATCGGCCTATTGGTATGCTCGTCGTCTTCAGCCCAAAATCCGGTTCCGTCATCGGGTTGTATTGGGTCATGTCCTGCTCTGTGTTAGCGAGGTCAGTTTCTTTTTTGTCAGCGCGCTGGCAACGGTAGCCATGTTTGATCATTGGAGGCGATCGCAATTCGTCTTCTGGAAATTGATGCTTCTGGCTTCTGCACTCTTCGCCTTCTTTTGCTATAAACGTCAGCTCGCAAGTGTTGGGGACGCTCTGCTCGAGGTACAACCCGCGGATGCCGGGAAAAAAACCATCGAACCGACAGGAACCGGCAAAACATGAAAAATTGCCGCCCGCAGCTACAGAGATGTGGTTTTGGGAATCTTGTTGGGCCATATAAGGTCAGCGCATGCGCAGGACCTTTTGTGCGGGAGTTCTTTTCGTATCACTGACATTCATCGCGAACAACGCACCGGTTTCGGAGGCTGATCTCAAGAATCTTCTCGCCTCAATTCGCCAGAACCGGAGTAATCAGGCCGATTTCCAGGAACAACGAATGATCCGCCTGGTGAAAAAGCCGATCCTTAACTATGGCGCGGTGAGGCTCCAAGCAGCTGGAAGGGTTGGGCCAAATGCGGCACTGACGTAAACGTTGTTGTTTAGATACCAGATCGCTGTCTGGCGAGTGGTTGGATTGTAAAGCAGATAATCCGGATGCCCGTCACTGTTAAAGTCAGCCGTAGCCACTAACGCCCAGCCACTGGGAATGGTCGGCCCATACGCGCCTCCGGCGAACGTTCGCCCTGATAAATACCAGATCGCTGTTTGGTGATTACTGGAATTGAACAACAAATAATCTCTATGGCCGTCGCGATTAAAATCTGCTACTGCCACCAGGCTCCAGTTGACCGGAAGCGTTGGACCGTAGCCGCCGCTAACATAAACGTTGTTGTTCAGATACCAGATCGCTGTTCGGCGCGTGCTTGCATTGTAAAGCACATAGTCCGGGTAGTTATTACCGTTAAAGTCGGCCGTAGCCACCAATCCCCAGCCACTGGGAAGCGTTGGCCCATACGCGCTTGCGATGCGCGTTGGCCCTGACATATACCAAATCGCTGTTCGATCGGTAGCGGAGTTGAACAGTGCATAATCTGGATGCACGTCACGATTGAAATCCGCTACACCATCCAGGACCCAGCCAGCTGTGATGCTTGGACCTAAAGCGCCACCCTGATAAATGTTGTTGTTTAGATACCAGATCGCTGTCTGGCGGGTGCCGGGATTACGGAGCACATAATCCGGGTGACCATCGTTGTTAAAGTCGGCCACTGCCGCTCTGCCCGCGCTGGGAATCGCCGGCAGTCTGAAGGCATAAATCTTGTTGTCAGCGGGATAGTAAATTCGGCCGCGAGCGACGATCCCCGTGTTCCATTTCCGCGTGGCGGTCATCAGTTCATTGGCTCCGCCACCGGCGTAAACCACAGCCCCGGTGTCTCCATTATATGCGTGCAACCGCTGGTCGCCTCCGCCGCCGGCTACCCAGACGATTGCGTTATTCGTGCCGTCCGTCGAGGTAACAAAAACTGAACCGAGTCCGCTCTGACCCATGCTCCAGGCAGGGACTATAGTAGGCGGATTTGTGGCGGTAACCTTATAAGCTGCAACAGAGTTGTTTTCGGTATGAAAAACAAAATATGTTCCCTGGCTCGTGTGGTAAGTGGCAGCTGACTGACCCCTGACAGCACTAGGAAGGTTTTCTGAAGCCAACGGCGTGGTAACGCCCCCCAGACTATTGCGGTTAAGCAGGTAGGCCGTGCCATCTTTGCCCATTGCGAGCACCAGCTGGGAAGGCGTCGCTCCCGGCGCGTCAATAAGCGTGGCGCTGCAGCCACCGAGATCGGTGTCAGTGCTATCGAGCGACTGCCAATTGAGTGGCGCCCAAAAACTGCTAAAGACCGGCCCGGCCTGGAAACGAATAATCGCTTCACCACCACTCCATGGGTCCTGTTGGCCAGTAAACGTATTCCCGGTGACCACAAACAGGCTAGTGCCATCGCTGGCTACGCCGCCATGTCCCCAGATGCCGCCACCGATGGCATTCGTTGCCCATGCCATGACGCTGGAAGGATTGTTGATTGGTATGCCAATAACCCATCCTCGGTATGTGCCGCAGTCGCCAGCGTGCCCGGAGAAGGCGACATAAAGAATGCCATTTACGATTGCGAGTCCACCGCGCTCATTCTGCACGAGCGAGGTAAACGTCGTGCCGTTATAGCGAGCAGCCGCATTCAGATCCACCGGCCAATTGGGATTGGTGGCACCGGTGTCCACGTTCAGCGAATACACGAAATGCTTCTTGGTCGCGCCTTCAATCATCGCATCGAGGAAAAGCGACCTGGAAGCAAGATCGACAACAGGCGTACCGGTGATGCCGAGCGGGGTGATGTTACCGCACGGCAGCCCTGACGAGACGGCTGGGCCGAGGTTGCGTTGCCAAATGATGCTCCCGTCGTCAGCGTCGAGCGCATAGACATTGTTCGATTCCGTCACCGCAATAACCATAGCCCCGTTCGGGCCGCCCTCGATATAAAGTGGCTGGGCGTAAACGTTGCCTGAGATTGTTCCGTTGAAGTTCAAGTCGCGCGTTAGATTGGCTGCGTTGGCCGCCGTAAATGCGGGATCAATATAAAGGCCGTCGCGAGAAAGATTGTTATGCTCCTGTGTCACGTTGACCTGCGCAGTCGTTGGAACGATGGCAGCCCACAAAAGAGCAATGACAACTGACGAAAAGGAAATTAGAGCCTTCATAGATCGACGAAAATACCGTGCTTCCCTTCGAATATCGCGTTCTCTTTAACACCGCGCGCTGCCGTCCTGTCAAGTACTACAAGAGAGGTTGACTTTGAGAATCTTCTCGATCCAAATCATCGTGAAAATATCCTCACGCCGATCACGCCGGTTCATCAAGTGATAAATTGCCCTCGTATTGAGCGGCGAATTGCCTCGACAAGCACGCGACACTTTTCCGAAACTCGCTGGATATGAAAACGAACGTTCAATCAACTCTAATTACAATTGCACTCGTCTGGCGGCAGCGCCCTCCGATTCAACACTACCGGCATCAACAATACGGCTACTGGTGCACTCGCGCTTTTTAGCAATACCACCGGCAGCAGCAATATTGCATTGGGCTTAAGTGCAGGGGCAAATCTTACTACAGGCAGTAACGACATCGATATTGGCAATCTGAGTGTCGCCGGCGAGTCGGCTACGATCCGCATCGGCAGTGGGAATCAGACAAGTACATTTATCGCTGGAATCAATGGAACGGCAGTGACAGGCACGGGAGTAGTGGTAAGCGCTAGCGGTCAACTTGGCGCGGCGACGTCCTCGGCACGTTTTAAGTACAAGATCAAGCCGATGAACAAAGCTAGCGAAGCGCTCTTCGCGCTCAAACCGGTTACCTTCCGCTATAAGAAGGAGGTAGACCCCGAAGGTGTCCCGCAGTTTGGACTCGTGGCTGAAGAGGTGGCAAAGGCGAATCCGGACCTGGTCGTGCGTGATAAAAACGGCGAGATTTACACAGTGCGCTATGACGCGGTAAACGCGATGTTGTTAAATGAGTTTCTAAGAGAGCACCGCAAAGTGCAGAAACACGAAGCGATAATAGCCCAAGTAAAATCCAATGCTGCAAAGCAGGAAGCGACGATCGCGCGCCAGCAAAAACAAATTGAAGCGCTTACTTCGGGCCTACAGAAAGTGAGCGCGCAGTTCGCCGCGGCGAGTCCGTCTGATGCGGGACTTGAAGCTGGCAAATTCGGTACCGGGCGAATCCGCGGTGGCGGACCTGCGCCGCAAGTGGTCAACAACGATTAGCAAAGCAGCCGGGTCGCTCTGCTTAGTTCAGTTGAACAGAAACAAGTCACTCTCAAAAGCGTCTGTAATCGCAGCCATCGTGCTTGTTGTGTTTGCGCTGGACACGGTGTTAACGCCCACTGTTGCCGCTTCGTCACCAGCCCCGACCGAGCCGACAAGCCCGTCGCCTGCCCCAGCCGCAGCCGTCTCAGAAGCGAAGCCCACTCCAAAGGATACTGCGGCTGATAACTCGACGCTGTACAGCCTTTTGAAACAAGAAGGTTTCGGGGTGGTGAAACTTAGGCAGGAGAATCTCGACAATCAAAAGGCGCACAACAACGACCCGAAACATCTTGTTGTTGATGTCGAAGTTAATCGAGTGAGCGCTTCGTTAATGGTCGATACCGGTACGCCAACAACAAATATTGCGCGAAGCAGGCTCAATGGATTCGGTCTTGTCGAGCAGAAGACTTCTCTTCGAGTCACCAGTCCACTCAGATCGGCCTCCAACAAATTCTTTGGCATCGCAAAACTTAACACGCTTGCCATGGGTAATTGCGTGATGCAGGACCTCCCAGTTTTAATTGACGCGATTCCATATGTAGACGGCGTTTTTGGATCCGACGACATGCACAGAATTGGCGCGGTGTTAGACTGTACCGAGCCCGCACTTTACTACGCACCTCGGGGACCTAGTAGCGATACAAGCAGCAAATTGGCGGCCATGCTCCAAAACAATGGGTTCACACGGGTCCCTATGCGTTTAACCTCAAACCATCGTCTCGAAGTTGCTTGTTCCATCGATAGTGTACCATCGACCATCGTGGTTGACACAGGTTCGCTAGCCACTTGCATGGATAAAAACATCGGGATCAAAGCGGGAGTCATAATGAAGCACACGAGAAGAGTGCTTATAGGTTCGGGAGGGGCGAAGGCACCGCTAAGCAGCGGCCATGTAGAGCAATTCGCTATTGGTGATTTTGAGATCGGAGATGCCGATATCAGCTTTGTCTATTTAAAGAAAGGTGACCACCCTTCCGCTCGCCTTCTTGGGGTTGGCGAGCTCGCATCCAACTCTGCAATTATCGATGTGGGCGGTTTAAGCCTGTACCTGCGGCATCCGCAGTGAGCGCTGATACTTTCGGATGGTCAATGACTATGTCATTCGACGGTGCACGATCAACGCTAATAACGTCTCCAATTAAGTCATGGGTTATTACCTCGGCTCCGTCGCAATCGAGAAACACTCGAGTCACGTCGCTGCCGATTTTCACCGAAAGCGCTTCCTGTTGTCCAGTTAGTTGTCGGAATATCTTACAATCGTCGGAATACCTTGTGAATCAGTAAAGCAGGAGGGTCGGTCGTGTTGTCGTTTGCCGAGCGCAACAAAGCAACTGTCTGGTGAGTAAACGGAAAGTTCGCTGACAAAAGGCAGACTGTGCCGAATAAGGTTCTATCAGGCAGCGGAAACGCGAATTTCCGTTCGCAGGCGTTTCCCGATAAGGGGCTAACATTCAAACCGGACTGCCTACTTATCAGTGAAAGCCTAAGCTGAAATAATCTTATGTCAGATCGATCTGATTTTTGGAAAATGGTCGATCGCACTAAGCCCAGCAAGCTTCGCGTCTTTGCGGACAGCGAACTCCGGGATTGTGAGGATTATTTCCTGGAAATTCAGTCTGACCCGACGCTTCCGGCAAATGAAATCATAACCGCGTCTGAACGACTGGCACTCCTACGCAGTGAGATCGATCTAAGACATAGCGACGCCAAGCACCGGAAAACTCAGCGCCTCGCACGCTGGGCAATTGCGTTTGGAATGGTCTCGATGGCTGCAGCAATTATCTCTGGAGTTGCCTAGTTTTTCGGACGCAAGCAAACTCGCGAGACTTGGCCTGCGACTATAGGATTGTCAATTGTCGCTACACCTAGCGCCAGGGAATTGCCGACTCCGACGCAAGAGCTTACTGCCGCGTCACCAACCGCCACGCCACAGCTTACTGCCGCGCCGCCAACTGCCACGCCACAGTTCACTTCCTCGCCAACACCGAGACAAACGCCGGCAGAGCAACATCGTAAAAAGCGCCGAACTCGACCCGAGACGACAAAAAAAACAGACCCAGTCGGCGAATTATTGCGCTCGCTCTTCCCGCCAAAGCCGACTCCAACAAAGAGCTCGAGATAGCAAAGCTAGTACCGCGGCACACATTTCCGCAAGGCTGGTACCAATCCTACGTTGCAGCCCGCCTAGTCGCACCTGATCTACCTGCTACGGCTTCATCACTGCGTGGACGGAAGCTTTGAAGCGCGATCACCCTGGCTTGGAAGCACGGTATAACGTGACAACCTTTTCGAACGCTGTAATTCAGGGGGACTCAGCGCTGCTAAGCCGAACAATACCTGAATGGTCAGGTTTCCGCTCACCTGTAAGCGATCGGAACGGTAAACTTTAGCCGATTCACTGACGAATTTTCGATGCCACCTTTGGTCTTTGGCTTTGGCGCGGATGGCGATAGGACCATGCTCTCAGACGCTAGCGAAAACGGAAATGCTGCGAGCATTTACTCGCGTATTTCACTTTTGAGACTGATCTTTTCCGAAGCACTAGAAAGCTCCCCTCTTTGCAGCACGATAGGGACGGGAAAGGAAATTTTCGGCTCGGAATTTTTGCCAAACACATACAAACTGTCGAATTAGGCGATCAGCTATGTACATCGAGCGAAGGCATAACGTCGGCAAAGAAGAAGCCATTCAAAAAATCGACGGCTTTCTTGACGATTTAATGCGCCGCCAGTTTCCGAGCGGCGTCACTATCAAAGAACCCTTCAAGAGCTGGTCCGATGACGCCATGCACTTCTCTTTTAAGGCGAGGAAGGGTTTCATTGGCGCCACGATATCCGGGGTCATCCGGGTAAGCGACGACTCTGTAATTATGGACTCCGATTTGCCAGGACTGGTGACTGCCTTTGTTTCCGAAGACACAATTCGGGACGTAATCGAAAAGCAGTTGGACGACTTATTTCCGGCCTAAGCCATTCTTGAGATCCAGATGATCGCGAAAAATCGCTTCGCGTCCGTTGCCACGGCTCATCACATGATAACGCGCCCCGGCATATTGAATGCGCAACGGTCTCGACACGGCCACAATCGTTAACCGCAAACTCACCAGAGTATCAATAGCAAGCTCGGACCCCTTTCTCCGTTTCTCTCCTTCCCGGGCGATTTGACAAAACATCTGTTGAGCGCCTTAAGTCATACTAGATGAAACTCACTCAGGTTCGTCACTTTTCGCATGCGTCGGTAATTCTTACCTGTTGCTGCATTTCGATCGCATTTGCAGCGCCTGCAGCGGCCGCTCATTTTAGTCTTCTGGATTGGATTGAGCTTTCGCCAAACGATGCTCCTCCAGCGCGTTCGTACCTTGCAATGACCTACGATCCGGTCAGCGGGAAGATCATTGCGTTTGGTGGATTCGACGGCACAGGCTATCTAAATGACACATGGAGTTTCGATGGCACGAGCTGGGCGCAGATCGCCACACAATCTGCGCCTCCAGGTCGTGCTGCGGCCCAAATGACCTACGATTCTGTCACTCAAGAAGTAGTGCTCTTCGGCGGGTACGACGGGACCAATTACCTTGGCGATACATGGCTTTGGGATGGGTCGACGTTACAGTGGACGCAGGCGACACCCAAGCATCATCCTACGGCTGTTACAGGTCTGATGTTGTTTCCCGATCCGAATGGCAGTGCCGATCTTTTTGGTGGGTTCGACGGTCAATTCTATCAGCTTACCATGTGGCAGTGGGACGGCTCCGATTGGACGCAATTATTTCCACCAACTGTTCCGTTTGCTCGGGCTTCAGCGGCAGTTGCAACGAATACTTCCACGGGACAGGTTGTCATGTTTGGCGGTCTCGCTGATGTTAATCCGAATAACACCTGGACCTACGATGGCACGACATGGACTCTGCAATCTCCAGCCGTGCAACCTCTCTTAGTGTATGCGGCTTCTGCGGCTTTCGATCCGGGCCTGCAAGGGGTGGTTCTCTTTGGAGGTGGAAGCGGCGGTGTAGACCAGAACACGACGTGGTTATGGGATCAGGTTGGCGCCACGTGGACACACCTGTCCCCGGTGCAATCGCCGCCCGCGCGCGAAGGCGCTGGCATGACCTACGACGCGGCCTTACACCGTGTGATTCTCTTCGGCGGTCAGGATAACAACGGATATTTCAACGATACTTGGGAGCTCGTTCCAGCGCCTACTTACTCCGACGCCCACACCTACTCCAAGCCCCACAGCTACACTTACACCAACCCCCGCTCCCACTCCATCAGCTACTCCCGCGCCCAGAATGACTCCCAGGCCTCGTCCCACGCCGCATCCTCGCCCGACGCCGCCATGATTCCCCATTTATCGGACTTCTCACCAACAAGCGGGCGGATTAGACGGAATAATTCCGGTAAATTCGATCCATATCTCGTTGGATCCAATGGGTTGCTTTGTGCCGGACCCGGAATTGAGGTCAATGGATCACAACCTAGAATCCAGTTACTAAGATATTCAAATCTATCGAAATCTAACCAAGTACCTCCGGTCGACCGCCGGCCGGTGTGCTGAGCAGCCCTACTCGATAAGAACACTATTGGCGCCAGGAAAGCTCGGAGTGCGAAAAAGCGATATTATGGTTGGATTCACTTGGTATCGAAGGAT
>Ga0209156_10004502_pt1 | contig 10140 bp, 9 predicted proteins | sample GraSoiAngelo_124_FD_185881 | JGI IMG/M metagenome (GOLD analysis project Ga0209156, IMG submission 185881) | Grasslands soil microbial communities from the Angelo Coastal Reserve, California, USA - 14_0927_05_20cm (SPAdes) (version 2) | ecosystem: Environmental > Terrestrial > Soil > Grasslands ...
CCCTCGAACGGCGGCTCGGTCCAGCGGCCTTCCGTCCCGGGCTCGATCGGGACGACGTCCTGATGCGCGAGCAGCACGACCGGGGCGAGGCCCGGATCGGAGCCCGGCCACTCGTACAGCAGGCCATAGCCGTTCACCTTCTCGAGCTTGAGGGCCGCGTGGAGTTTCGGGAAGGAGTCGCGCAGGTAGCGATGCAATCCCGCGAACTCGCGCGCGTCGAACTGACTGGAGTCCTGGAACGAGATCGTCTTGAAGCGCAGCGCGCCGGCGAGCCGGCGCGCGAGCGCCGCGGTGTCGAGCGGCTCGACAGCGACCGCGGCCACCTGGGGCTGGTGCGAGCGGAAGCCCCTGGTGCGCGCGAGCGCGACCGCCGCGAGCACGACGACGACCACCGCCAGAGCCAGGAGAACGCGCTTCATAGGGCACCTGGGAAGAGAAGGGTCAGACGACGGGTCGCCACAAAAAGAAGCACACGGCCAGAATCGCCTGGCAGACCGCGAACGCGCCGGCCAAACGCGCCACGCGCTGTCGCGGCACCACCAACGCGAGCCAAAAGAACAGCGGGAACAGGACCGACGTAAACCTGCCGAGCGAGATGAAGAGGTGGGCCGCCACGGGCGGGAAGATGTTCACGGCGATCCAGATGCCGTACCCGACGCCGACGCGTCGGGCGACCGGCACGATCGACGCGGCTGCCAGGAAAAACGCCGCGATGTCGCCGGCATAGACCATCACTTCGCTTACCTTCAGCCGGAGGTCCTCGGCGGTTCGAAACGGGTCGGGCGCGGGACCGCGGCCCAGCAACGGCATTCCCCACGCGGCTTGGCCGTGCATCCACGCCAGGGCATCGCCGAACCGCACGTAGAGATACGCCGAGAAGATCGCGACGCCGGCGAGCGGCGCCAGTGCGACGATGATGGCCTGGACGTCCCGCCCCCGTCCCCCCCTCGTCGCCATCCACAACAACGGCAGCGCGAGCCAGAACCCGTTCGGACGGGTGAGCCCCGCCGCGAGGCCTGCCAGCGCCGCGAGCACCAGGTATCGCCGTCGCATGGCGTAGAACGCGCCGACCGTGAGCAACAGGAACAAGGACTCGGTATAGACGACAGAATAGAACAACGCGTACGGGTAGGTTGAAAGGAGCAGGATCACCGGCCACGCCTTCTCCTCACCCAGCTCGAGCACCGCCAGACGATACAAAAGGGAGATCGCGACGGCGAATGCCGCAAGCGAAATGACGGTTCCGGCGAGCAGCGGATGGCCCCCCAAGAGCGCCCCGCCCCAGCGCATCAACAACGGATACAACGGAAAGAACACGACATTCTGGTGAAGAAACGCCGACGGGTCCCAGCGGTAGCCGACGGTGGCGATTTGGTGATAGAAGTCGGTGTCCCACCGCGCCTGGAGATTCACCAGCTCGTTCGGCGACACGCGCCACAGGGCCTCGGCGGTCGGCGCCGGGATCGTTCCGACGAGCGTTACCGCGATGGCACCGAGGAGGAGAATCGCGAGGCGAGTGCCGATCATGCCGACCAGCCGGCGCCGACCGGTCGACCACGCTTCCACGGGAGTGCGCCCTAGCGCCCGTTCAGGTATTCACGAGCGGCCGCGAGGACCCGCCCCTGCACCTCCGCCAGCGTCCCCTCGAGCGACGCGCCCGCGGCCTTGCGGTGCCCGCCACCCCCGAAGCGGCACGCCAGCTCCGCCACATCCACGTCGCCGACCGAGCGAAAGCTCACCTTGACCTTGCCGCTTGCCAGCTGGCGGAACAGGAGCGCGAGCCGTACCGCGGCAATGGAGCGGGGGTACTCGACGATGCCGTCGAGATCGTCGGCGGTGGCGCCATGGCGTTGCAGTGCGTCCGGGGGGACGGTGACCCACGCGAGGCCGTGCTCGGGCTCCACCACCAGGGTCTCCAACACTTCCGTCATCAGACGCACCCGTCCCTCGGGGGCGCTCGCATACACCGACGCATAGATCGACTCGGGCTCCACGCCGCGCTCGAGCAACGCACCCGCGACCCGGAGGGCGCGGGGCGTGGTATTGGCAAACCGGAAGGCGCCCGTGTCGGTGAGGATGCCCACGTACAGGGCCCGCGCGGCGTCGGGCGAGAGCGGCCACTCGAGCGCGCTCGCGAAGTCGAACACCAGCTCGGCCGTGGCGGCGGCGTCGGGCGCGACCAACCGCGGGCCGCCCGGGAGCGAGCCGCCGCTGACGTGGTGATCGATGCACGCGACGGTGTGGGAATGAGTGATGGCGCGCGCGAGATCTCCCAGCCGGCTCATGTCCGAGATGTCGAGCACCACCACGACGTCGGCGGACTCGATTTCACGCGTGGCCCGGTCGGAGTGATCCGCGCCGTCGGGCACCAGGAAATGGAAGCGCTCCGGGATGGGCGTGGGGTTGGCGATCGCCGCCCGGAGCCCCCGCGCGGTGAGCAGGTGCCACAGCGCCACTTCGCTCCCCACGCCGTCGCCATCGGCGTTCACGTGCGTGGTGAGGGCGACACGCCGCCCGGGCGCGAGCACGGCGGCCACTTCCTGCGCGGCCCGAGCGCGCTCGGGAGGGATCGACACTCCATTCGTGGTCATGGCATCAAGATAAGCAGAAGGCATCGCGGGAAGGCGTCTCGGAAAGACGTAACGGTCTACGCCACCGACGGCCGCGGCTCGGGTACCCTGCGCTGCGAGAAGACGACGCAGCCCGCCAACAAGAGCAGCATCGTCCAGACGATGACGCCGTAGCCGTCGATCCCGTACTGGACTGTTCGGCCAACCAGGTCACGTCCCGTCCCGCCGCTCACGACGATCAGCGCGAACAGGACGTATACGAACGCGCGCAGCCGCCGCGGCAATTCCGCCACCCGGATCGAGAGGAAGACATAGAACGTGAAGAGCAACGTCACCAGATGCGCCTTCCAGGTGATGCCGGACAACAGGTGGCCCGCCAGAAACACGCTCCCGAGCTCGAAGGCGCTGAGCGGAGCGTCCCGCAGGCGCAGGACGATGAGGTTCGCGAGGAATGCGAGCAACACGAGGGCGGCGGCGGCCCGGTAGATCGCCGCCGCGGTCTGCTCCGACACGGGTACGAGCGGCCCGTAGCCGGGGTTGGGCTGGTCGGCGGGCGGGAGCGTGAGACGATACACCAGCCCTCCGAGGTTCTGGTTGGTGCGGCCGGTGATGACGCGCCCGCGCTCGAACTGACTCAGCACCTTCGTGTGGTATTCCGCCAGATCCGTGAGTCCGGTGCGGGGGCCGCGGAACGCGAGCGGCAGCAAGAACGCCCCGGCCACCGCGGGCACCACGGCGAGCGCGGCGCGGCGACGTCCGCGCACCACCAGCCAAACGACGAACGTCGCCGGGACCAGCTTGATCGCGGCGGCCGCGACGAACGCAGCCGCGGCGCGCCAGTCTCTGCCGTCCAGGTACGCCCTGATGCCAAGCAAGCAGAGGACGAGGATGATCTCGTTGACGGAGATGAGGTTCATGTTGTTGAGGAAGAACTGCAGCGAGAGAACCACCGCGACCGCGAGCGGCCACGTGGCGCGGTTTCTCTCGGGATGCAACGTATCGAAGATGCTCTTCGTGAGGACGACGGCGACGGGGATCAGCAGTCCGTTGAGGATGCACAGGAGTACCGCCGACGCCTTGAGCGGCAGCAGCGCGAGCAGCTGGAACACCATCCCCGCGAACGGCGGATAGGCGGGGCCGCGGACCCCGGGGGGGAGGTCGAACAGCGGTTGACCCGTCAGGAAATACTGGCCCTCGAGCCAGAAGGCGCCGACGTCGCTGTTGGTCACCGTCTCGCGCGACCCGCGAATCACCGACCACGGCACGAGGACGAGGAGGTAGGCGAGCGTCAACAGCGCGCGCCGCCGGGTCCAGAAGTCCCGCCGCAGGATCGACATGGCACTCAAGATAAAAGACGTCACGCGGAGGCGTCGAGCGCACGGCGTCACGCGACGGCGTTAATGCCGGGCTACGGTCCGGACCTCGCCCCGATGAACGACACGGTGTGCGGGCTCGTCCCGGTCACAGCCAGGAGCCCGCTGACGGAGAGCGTGTTCTGCTGGAGCATGAACCTGCCCGGCACTTGCACCGAAACGAGAAAGCCGGAGACCTTCACCGAGCCGGTCACGTGGATCGAGTCCGGGAGGGGATGCGTGTAGGTGCCCAGGATGGTTTCCGGCGCCTGGCCCTGAGGCACGAGGACGGCGACGAACGAATCCGCACTCGCTGCTCGGGTCAAGATGACGTGGCCCGACTCGGCCGGCGGGGTGAAAGCGGGGAGCGTGTCCAGACAGTACGACACCAGGTGGTATAACCCGTACAGCGAGTCGCCTTGCGACGCCCCGCCGCTGTACGAGGGACATGGGGTCGGCTGGTGTGGTGCGGTGCTGCCCTTGCAAGCCACCGCGATGGCCGCCCCCACGGCCCCGAGGAGCCAGGTCATGCGCACCGCCGGGTGCCGCGTCATGCGCGCAAGCTACCGGGCCCCGGCGAGCGCGTCTAGGTCTTGAGGACGCTGTGTCTCCGCCCGTAGCCGAAGTAGATCCCGAATCCGATCACCAGCCACACCGCGAGTCGGATCCACGTGTCCAGCGGCAGCGTGAGCATCAGGCCCAGACAGGAAAGAATGCCGAGCAGCGGGACGAGGGGGACGAGCGGCGTCCTGAACGGCCGCTCCAGATCGGGACGCGTGTGCCGCAGGATCCACACGCCAGCGCACACCAGCACGAACGCGAGCAGCGTGCCGATGTTGACCCACGTGCCGAGCAGCTGCAGCGGCAACAGGCCCGTGGCCAGGCAAACGGCGATGCCGGTGTAGATCGTGGACAGGTAGGGCGTGCGGAACCGCGGATGGACTTTACCGGCCCAATGCCCGAGCAGGCCGTCGCGAGACATGGAGTAGAACACGCGGGACTGTCCCAGCAGCATCACGAGGATCACGGACCCGATGCCCAGCACCGCCCCGATGTCGATCGAGACGCGGATCCACCACGGCGCGCCGATCCGCTCCATGGCGTACGCCATCGGCGCGGGGATGTTGAGCTCGCCGTAGGGGACCATGCCGACGAGCACGGCCGAAACCACCACGTACAACAGCGTGCAGATCGCGAGCGAGCCGAGGATGCCGATGGGCATGTCGCGCTGGGGGTTCTTCGATTCCTGCGCCGCGGTCGAGACCGTGTCGAACCCGATATAGGAGAAGAACACGAGGCCCGCGCCCCGCAGCACGCCGGACCAGCCGTAGGTGCCCCACTCCCCCGTGTTGCGGGGGATGAAGGGCGTCCAGTTGGCCCGCCGGACGTGCGACACGCCGACGAGCACGACCAGCAGGACGATGGCGACCTTGAGAATCACGATGAGGCTGTTTACCCGCGCCGACTCCTTGATTCCGATCACGAGCACTGCGGACATCAGCGCGACGATCAAGACGGCCGGGAGATTGATGATCGCGCCGGTCAGGTTCAGGCCCGGATGCGCGCACCCCACGGCATGGGCGGTCACCTGCGCCGCGGTGCACAGCTGCGTGGGCGGGGCGGTGAGGCTCGCGGGAATGCGAACGCCGAACAGCCCCAGCAGGGACACGAAGTGGGCGGACCAGCCGACGCCCACGGTGGCGGCGCCGGCGGCGTATTCGAGCACCAGGTCCCAGCCGATGATCCAGGCCGCGAGCTCACCCATGGTGGCGTACGAGTACGTATAGGCGCTCCCCGCGACGGGCACGGCGCTCGCCATCTCGGCGTAACACAGGCCGGCGAATCCGCACGCGATGCCGACGAGGATCATCGAGAGCGGCACGGCGGGGCCGGCGTACAGCGCGGCCACCTGTCCGGTGATCACGAAGATCCCCGCACCGATGACGGCGCCGATGCCGAGCGTGACGAGATTGAGAGGCCCGAGCGCCCGCACCAGCGCGTGCTCGCCGGTGGCCTCCGCCTCGGCGCGCAGAACGGCGATGGGCTTGGTGGCGAAGAGGGACATCCCCGAATCTGAAGGGCCCGTCGTCATGCTCACAGCGACGCGGGACGGGAGGGACTGAGGGCGGGACGAGCGGGACTCTGTTCGGGGGTCGGGCTCGGTCGTCATCCCCTGGTCCTCTCGTCGTCCCGGTCTTCACCCTCTGTCCCCCTCTCCGTTCCGGAGAGGGGGAACCCAGTACTGATGTCGAGGGCCCGTTCTTCAGCGAGGGGCGTGGGATTGGCGCCGGAGTGCTACCCGATTCGCCTCCCCCGTGCGGGATCGTCCACGCGAACGCCGAGCCTGAGGGAACCCAACACGTGATCCCAGACGGAAGTGAAACGCGCCTCGTCCTCGGGCCAGAACTCAAACGTGATGAGGCATTGGACGCGATCCCCACGTGCGAGGCATATGCGGGAGCGGCACTCGCGATGCTCTGCCGGATCGACCACGCGCACCTCGGTCCACGCGAGCGTCAGACTCTCCTGCCGCGTTTCCCGCACGGGGCCGATCGCGATCCGGTCCCGGTCATCGCCCTCGATGGCGTCGAGCAGCAGCTTTGACAGCGGCAGCCCGCTCCAATCGACCGATGGAATCCGCAGGCAGGAGACCGCGAGCACGCAGCTACTGTCGTCGGCAGTGGCCCCGTCGCGAACGTTGACCTGGCCCGAAGCAGGCTCCGTGACCCAGTCCGCCGGGAACTCCAGCACCACGGCACCAGCGTCGAGTACGAGGATCTTGTGGCCCGGTGTCGCCGTCCAGCCGTGATCCTCGGGCAGCTGGTAGACCTCCCTGGTCCATCCCATGGTCAGACCCGGGGGAGGATGTCGGCGAGGGCGATCACGAGGGGCTCGGTCGCCCCCTGCGGGTGCCACACCAGCCGCTCCCGCTCGATCGCGGGGAACGTCGCCTCTGGAGTCCAGATCTCGCCCACACGGCCGTCGATATCCAGGATCCAATACCAAGGCACGCGAGACTCCTGGTACACTCGCCGCTTGGTGAACCGGTCGGAGCGCTGGGTCGAGGGACTCAAGACCTCGATGGCGAGCAGCAGGGTTTGGATGCGGCTCCAATCGAGCGTGCGCGCCTCCTCGACGGGCACGACGAACACATCCGGCTGGACCAACACATCGGGAGCCCAGGAAATGTCTGCGGGTGAGGTCAGGACCTGACCCACCTCGTGCCGCCTGAGGTACGGGTGCAGCCGACCTACCAGTTCGCTGATGACATACTGGTGAGCGTAGCGCGGGGCTCGGGTCACGAACAGCTCCCCGTGCACCGTCTCGTAGCGGTTCCCGTCCTGGGGGAGCGCCCGCACCATGTCGGCGGTGTAGTAGGTCGGGGCGGCCATGCCCATATGATCGACTCGGCGCTCGAGGGGACGCAAGACGGCACGCTTCAACTTGGCGCCGGGCGAGCGGAGGGCCGGCATCGAAGGATCGCAAGGAGCGCCAAATAAGCGCAGAGAGCTGATCATAGCCCCCCGCGCCAGGGCTGGCGCGCTCTAGAAAACGGCGGTGCCCAGCAGGTTGGCGCGATAGCGACGCGACAGCGCGAGCCGGGCGCCACCTTCGAGGATCACCACGGCGTCTCCATGGAACCACGGCTGCACTTCGCGCACGCGGTCCAGGTTCACGAGCGCCGAGCGGCTCACGCGCCGGAATCGCTCCAAGTCGAGCCGCGCCTCGAGCGCCGCGAGCGTGGTGCGCACCGTGTGGGTCCGGTCACCCACGTGCAGCCGCACGTAGTTGCGCGCCGCTTCGATCCAGTCCACATCGGCCGTGCGCACGAAGAAGCTGCGCCCGTCATCCACGACGAGCAAACGCTCGGGGTGGCGCCGCGCGGCCGACTCCTCCGGGCCCGCGGCGACCGCCTCGTGGAGGGCGCTCAGCCGGGTTTCGAGCTGCGCCGCGTGGAGCCGACGCTCCTCGAGATCGCGGTGGTAGTCGAGCGCGTGGACTACGGCCAGAATCGCCCAGTAGATCAACACGTTCCAATGATAGAACAGCGTGAAGTTGTCGACGAGCTGTTGCGCGAAGGCATACGGCTCGCCGCGCAGGGCGTGGAGTGCGCTTTGGAAGACCACGGCGGCGACCAGGTGCACCAGGGCGAGGTCGAGGCTGGCGCCCAAATGGATAAAAAAGTGGCGGCCAAAGTTCGCCCGGTCCACCTGGAAGCGGCGCCCCAGCCACGCGACCACGAGCGCGAGCAGGCCCCACAGATACCAGTGCGACAGGCCCGTGGCGAGGGCCAGCCACCACGAGGGGGGATGGACGGCGAATCGCTGATTGGCGAGATGCAGCTGAGCGCCCGACACCAGGCCGAGCAGCGTCCAAAAACCGAACCACTTCAAGCGGTGCATGAAAGGAATCGACAGACGTCACGCGAAAACGTCAAGCGGTGGCGTCACGCAACTACGTCGCGCACCTGCGTGACGTCTTCGCGCGACGCCTCTGCGCGACGTCTCTACTCGACGCCTCTTATTCTTTCGAAGCGAGCTTCGAGTGGCTGACGCCGTACACGAAGTAGATCACGATGCCGACCACGAACCAGATGATGAGCCGCCGCCACGTAGTCCAGGGCAGCGAGACCATCAGGTACGCCGCGGACACCGCACCGAGCGGCGCCACGACGAAGACCGCCGGCGTCTTGAAGGCCCGCGGCAGGTTGGGCTCGCGCACCCGCAGCATGACGACGCCGATCGACACGATCACGAACGCGAGCAGGGTCCCGATCGACACCAGGTTCCCCGCTTCGCGAACCGTGAGCAGGGACGCCACGATGGCGACGGCGATGCCGGTGACGATCGAGGTGATGTAGGGCGTCTGGAACCTGGGGTGGACCTTGTTGACGAATTGCGGCAGCAGGCCGTCGCGCGCCATCGAGTAGAACACGCGGGATTGCCCGAGCAGCATGACCAGGATCACGGACGACAGGCCGGCGATAGCCCCGAGCTTGATCAGCGAGGACATCCAGCCGAGGCCGGCGTGATCCGCGGCGACGGCGATCGGGTCGGGGACGTTCAAGTCCTTGTAGCTCATCACGCCGGTCGCGATGCCCGACACGAGGATGTACAGCACCGTGCAGATCAGCAGCGAGCCGATGATGCCGATCGGCATGTCCTTCTGCGGATTCTTGGCTTCCTGCGCGGCCGTACTGACGGCGTCGAACCCGATGTACGCGAAGAAGACCAGGCCGGCGCCCGCCATCACTCCGGTCCAGCCGAACGCGCCCCGGTCGCCCGTGTTCGGCGGAATGAAGGGGTGCCAGTTGGCGGGGTTCACGGCGTGCGCCGCCGCCGCGATGAAGAGCAGGACGACGGCCACCTTGATGAACACGATGACGTTATTGACGTTCGCCGACTCTTTGATGCCGATCACCAACAGCGTCGTGACGATCGCGATGATGATCACGGCCGGAAGATTGAATACGGCGGGAGTGGTGCACTGCGGCGCGACGACGCCCCGCGCGGCGGCGAGGGAGCAGGGCACATTGATGTCGACGTCCCTCAAGAAGCTGACGACGTAGCCCGACCAGCCGATGGCGACGGTCACCGCGCCGAGGGCGTATTCGAGGATCAGGTCCCACCCGATGATCCATGCGATCAGCTCGCCCAGGGTCGCATACCCGTAGGTGTAGGCGCTGCCGGCCATGGGCACGAGGGACGCGAACTCCGAATAGCACAGCGCCGCGAAGATCGAGGCCACGCCCGCGAGCACGAACGACAGCACGACCGCGGGGCCGGCGTTCTGGGCCGCGACTGTCCCCGTGAGCACGAAGATCCCTGTGCCGATGATCGCGCCGATGCCGAGCATCGTCAGGTTGAGCGCGCCGAGCGCGCGCTTCAGGCTGTGATCGGTGAGGGCCTCGGTCTGCAGATCGGTGACGCTCTTGCGTCGCAGCAGATTCATGCGGTCCTCGGCTGGGTTGGAGCGACCATCGAAGCAACGGCGGGACGGCGGCTAGAGTAGGCCCGCCTGGCGGGCCTGTCAAGTCAATAGGCGAGCTGGAGGCGCAGCGTCCACGAGCGCGGCACCGGGAGTGTGCCGTAGTCCGCGATGCTCCGCGGCTGACCCGGCGCGATCGTGCCGTAGCTCCCCGACTCCGGGTCCGCCCCCGAGTACCCGGACCACGTCGCGAGATCGCGACCGGCCAGGGTGATGGTGGCCGAGTGGGC
>Ga0209156_10004507_pt1 | contig 10139 bp, 8 predicted proteins | sample GraSoiAngelo_124_FD_185881 | JGI IMG/M metagenome (GOLD analysis project Ga0209156, IMG submission 185881) | Grasslands soil microbial communities from the Angelo Coastal Reserve, California, USA - 14_0927_05_20cm (SPAdes) (version 2) | ecosystem: Environmental > Terrestrial > Soil > Grasslands ...
CGCCGGCGGCGACACCACGAACGCGATCAAGCAGGCGGCCGAGTTCGGCCTCGTCAAGGGCGGCCAGAACCTCGCCGGCCTGCTCGTGTTCATCACCGACGTGCATGCGCTCGGGCTCGACAAGGCCCAGGGCCTCATCATGACCGAGACGTTCTACTGGGACACGAACGACAAGACGCGCGCGTTCGCGAAAAAGTTCGCGGAGCGCAACCGCCAGATCCACCCGACGATGATCCACGCCGGCGTGTACTCGGCGACGCTGCATTATCTGAAAGCGGTGGAGGCGCTCAAGAGCGACGACGGCACGCAGGTGATCGCGAAGATGAAGGCGATGCCGACCGACGATCCCCTCTTCGGCAAGGGGACGATCCGGGCCGACGGCCGCAAGGTGCACCCCGCCTATCTCTTCGAGGTGAAGAAGCCCTCGGAGTCGAAGGGGCCGTGGGATTACTACAAGCTGCGCTCGACCATTCCGGCCGAGCAGGCCTTCCGTCCGATCGACCAGGGCGACTGCCCGCTCGTGAAGAAGTAGCGGGTGTCCGGCATTCCGATCCAGGCGCTCATGGGTCAGCTCCTCATCGGGCTGATCAACGGCGCCTTCTACGCCATGCTGAGCCTCGGGCTCGCCGTCATCTTCGGCCTGCTCAACATCATCAACTTCGCGCACGGCGCGCAGTACATGCTGGGCGCCTTCGTCGCGTACTTTGCGCTGCAGTGGACCGGCCTCGGCTACTGGTGGTCGCTGCTCCTGGCTCCCATCGTGGTCGGCCTGTTCGGGATCGTCCTCGAACGCGCCATGCTGAAACGTCTCTACCATTTGGATCACCTCTACGGCCTGCTCCTCACCTTCGGCGTCGCGCTGATCGTCCAGGGCGTGTTCCGTCACGAGTACGGCTCCTCGGGCCTGCCCTACGGCATCCCGTCGCAGCTCAGCGGCGGCTACAACCTCGGCTTCATGTTCCTGCCGACCTACCGCGCGTGGGTCATCGTGTTCTCGCTCGCCGTGTGCCTGGCCACCTGGTACGTGATCGAGCGCACACGGCTCGGCTCCTACCTGCGCGCGGCCACCGAGAACCCGGCGCTGGTGCAGGCCTTCGGCATCAACGTCCCGCGCATGATCACGCTGACCTACGGCTTCGGCGTCGCCCTGGCCGCCCTGGCGGGCGTGCTGGCGGCGCCCATCTACCAGGTCAACCCGTTGATGGGCGCCGACCTCATCATCGTCGTCTTCGCCGTGGTCGTCATCGGCGGCCTCGGCTCGATCATGGGCTCCATCGTCACCGGGTTCGCCCTGGGCGTCGTCGAGGGCCTCACGAAGTTCTTCTATCCCGAGGCCTCCAACACCGTGATCTTCGTGATCATGGCCATCGTGCTGCTGTTCCGCCCGAGCGGTCTGTTCGGACGCGCCACGTGAGGACCATGGACGTCAGAGGGGGCGCGGCGCCCCCTCCGACACCTCCCGGATTCACCGGGCACGCGGTCACCGTTCCCATGTCCACGCCGGTGCACCAGCTGGTGGCCTTCGGGGTCATGGTCGCTCTGCTCCTGCTGGCGCCGTTCTTCGTCTACCCGGTGTTCCTGATGAAGGCGCTCTGCTTCGCGCTATTCGCCTGCGCCTTCAACCTGCTCATCGGCTACGTGGGCCTGCTGTCGTTCGGCCACGCGGTGTTCCTGGGCGGGGCCGGCTACGGCTCGGCGCACGCCGCGAAGGTGTGGGGGTTCCCGCCGGAGGCGGCCATCCTGTTCGGCACGCTGGTGGCGGCGGCGCTCGGCGTGGTCATCGGCGCCCTGACCATTCGCAGCCGCGGCATCTACTTCGCCAACATCACGCTCGCCTTCGCGCAGATGATCTACTTCTTCTCCGTGCAGGCGAAGTTCACGGGCGGCGAGGACGGCATCCAGTCGGTCCCGCGCGGCGTCTTCCTCGGCCTGCTGGACCTGCGCCGGCCGCTTACGATGTACTTCGTGGTGCTCGCGATCTTCCTGCTCGGCTTCCTGATCGTGTATCGGGCCATCCACTCGCCATTCGGCCAGGTGCTGAAGGCGATCCGCGAGAATGAGCCCCGCGCGACCTCGCTCGGCTACCGGGCCGAGCACTACAAGCTGATCGTCTTCGCGCTGTCGGCCACGCTCTCGGGCCTCGCCGGCGCCACCAAGGCCATCGTCTTCCAGCTCGCCTCGCTCACCGACGTGCACTGGACCATGTCGGGCGAGGTCGTGCTCATGACCCTGCTCGGCGGCCTCGGCACCGTGTTCGGGCCCGTGGTCGGCGCCTTCATCATGATCGGGCTGGAGAACTACCTGGCCACGCTCGGCGCGTGGGTGACCATCGTGCAGGGCGTGATCTTCGTCGTCTGCGTGCTGATCTTCCGCCGCGGCGTCGTCGGCGAGCTGGGGCGGTTGCTCCGGCGGCCGCTGTGAGCGGCGCTGCCCGCGTCAGGGCAAGAGGTCGGACACGGCGACCACCGCGCCCGGCGCGCCGAGCGGACTCACGCTCGCGGAGGCTCGCAAGACCTCGACGACTGCGTAGCGCCAGCTCTCCGGCGCCTCGGGCGTCGGGCGCGGATCACGAGCCACCTCGAGCGTGGCGTCCACGAGGTTCACGATCCAGTACTCCGGGAGTCGATTTCGCGCGTAGAGCGCGGCCTTGAGGCGACGGTCGAGCCGGAGGCTCGAGTCGGCGACCTCGACCACCAGGGCGGCCGTGCCGGGATGAGCGGCGCGGTAGGACGCTGGTTCTCCGGCAACGACGGCGACGTCCGGCTCCGGCTCCGACGCGTCGTCGAGCGCCAGCGGTGCGTGCTGCCGCACGTGCCAGCCGGCGCCGAACGCTCGCTCCAGCACCCTGGCGACCTGCGCGACCGTGGCAGCGTGCAGGCTGCCCTGAGGCTCGCGGACGACGAGGAGACCGTCGAGGAGCTCGAGACGCTCGCCGGTGAACACTCCGAGCTCCACGAGCCGCTCGTATTCGACGCGGCGCCAGCGCCGGGTCTTGAGCTCCGGCTCGATCATCGAGCTCATGGCGCCAGCCTACGCGCGCGTGCACGGACGGGTCAACGCTACCGACTCGATACAGCGCCACCTTACCGCGGTGTATGATCCCCCGACGTGGCATATCGCGATCAGCCGCGATGCCGAGACAGAGGAGGCCACTATGCCCAAGTACCTCATCGAGCGTGAGATCCCCGGCGCCGGCAAGCTGAGCGCGCAGGAGCTGCAGGCGGTCTCGCAGAAGTCGTGCAGCGTGCTGCAGCGCCTCGGGCCGCAGATCCAATGGGTCCAGAGCTACGTGACCGGCGACAAGGTCTACTGCGTGTACGTGGCGCCGAACGAGGAGATGGTGCGCAAGCACGCGCAGGAGGGCGGCTTCCCCGCCAACAAGATCTCCGAGATCAAGAGCGTCATCGACCCCACGACCGCCGAAAAGCGCTGAGGTCAGCGTGACGCGGGGCCGTGCCACTGCGCGCCCGGCCCCGCGTCACGGACGGCCGACGTCGCTCCGCTGACGTCGCGCCGCTGACGACACTGTCGCGCCGCTGACGATCGCGGTGCTCCGCCCCGCGAGCATTTCCCACCGGTTGCGCCGATCTCCGAGTGTGGCACCCGGGTTGCCCCATCTCTGTGCTGACGACCCTCGGCATGTCGTTGACCGAGGTCGGGCTGCTTGGCACCGAGGGACATGCACATGACGAATATCAAGCTCGTCGTTGCAGGAGTGTTGCTCGTGGCCGCGGCCGCGGGCGCGGCGGTAGCGCAGCAGTTCGGCGCCCGCGATCCGGGTATTCGTGGCGGTCTGCCGGCCGCCGGCGCGCCGCTGGACGGTCTCACGCCTTCGCAACTGGCCTTCTTCGACATCGGCAAGACCGAATTCCAGGAGGCCGACGGTCTCGGCGAGGGCCTCGGGCCGCGTTTCAACCTCGACAGCTGTGGGGGGTGTCACAGCCAGCCGGCGATGGGTGGCACGAGCCCGGCCACGAATCCGCAGATCGCGGTGGCGACCGCGTTCGGGGCGCGCAACACGATCCCGTCGTTTCTCACGCTCGACAGCCCGGTCCGCGAGGTGCGCTTCAAGCGCCATCCCGACGGCACGCCGGACGGCGGCGTGCACGCGCTCTTCGTGATCAGCGGCCGCGTCGACGACGGCGGCGATGCCACGGCGTGCACGATTTTGCAGCCGAATTTCGATCGGCACTTTGCCGCCGGCAACGTCATCTTCCGGATTCCGACTCCCGTGTTCGGCGCCGGCCTGGTCGAGCAGATTCCCGACGCCGCCATCCTCGCCAACCTGCGCGCGAGCGCAACCGTCAAGACCGCGCTCGGCATCTTCGGCCGTCCCCACCGGGTCCGGATCAGCGGGGAGCCGAACAACAACGGCAACGACGGCACCGTCGCGCGCTTCGGCTGGAAGGCGCAGAACAAGTCGCTGCTGCTCTTCTCCGGCGAAGCCTACAACGTCGAGATGGGCATCACCAACGAGCTGTTCCAGACCGAGCGTGACGAGACGGCGAGCTGCCAGCTCGCGGCCACGCCCAACAACACGACCAACACGGACGGCGCGAACGCGACGGACACGATCAGCGGTATCGAGCGGTTTGCCTTCTTCATGCGGCTCCTCGCCCCGCCGCAGCCGTCCATGACCACCCCGGGCGGCGCGCTGTCGATCGGGCGCGGTCGCGCGACGTTCGGCGCCGTCGGCTGCGCGCTCTGCCACACGCCGACGCTGCAGACGGGTGCGTCGAGCGTGGTGGCGCTGAGCAACAAGCCCGTGAACCTGTTCTCCGACCTGATCCTGCACAACATGGGGCCGGGGCTGGCCGACGAGGTGAGCCAGGGGGCGGCGGCGGGCGACGAGTTCAGGACGGCGCCGCTCTGGGGGCTCGGCCAGCGGATCTTCCTCCTGCACGACGGGCGCACGTCGGACCTGATCTCGGCCGTCCGCGCCCACAAGAGCGCGGGGAACACGCAGTACAGGGCGTCGGAGGCCAACGCGGTCGTCGACCGATTCAACGCGCTGCCGGAGAGCGGCAAGCAGGATCTGCTGAACTTCCTGCGCTCGCTATAAGCCGCTCCGGCCGGGCGCGCGGCGATGATACACTGCCGCCGCGCGCATGGCCGGGGCCTCCCTCGAGTGGTGGTTCGGGTTCACCGAGCGTCGCACCGACCTCGCGACCGAGGTCCGCGCGGGCGTGACCACGTTCATGGTCATGGCCTACATCATCTTCGTGAATCCCATCGTCCTCGGCTACGCCGGCGTGCCGGGACTCGAGGGCAAGGGGCTGCCGTTCTCGCCGACGCTGACCGTTACGTGCCTCACCGCCGGCGTGCTGTCGATCGCGATGGGGCTTGCCAGCAACTATCCGTTCGCGCTCGCGCCGGGCATGGGGCTGAACGCCGTGGTGGCCTTCGAGCTGGTGGCCGGCCGCGGGCTCACGTGGCCGCAGGCGATGACCATTGTCTTCCTCGAGGGCGCGGTGATCACGCTGCTCGTGCTGACGCGCTTCCGCCAGGCGATGCTCGACGCGGTGCCGCTCGGGCTCAAGCGCGCCATCAGCGTGGGCATCGGCCTCTTCATCGCCTTCATTGGATTTTTCACCGCGGGTTTCGTGGTCAAGCCGGACACGAGCCCGTTGCCCGTCGGCCTCGGCCACTTCGACACCCTGCCCGCCGTCGTCTTCCTGTTCGGCTTCGTGCTGACGGCGTGGCTGATGGCGCGGCGCATGCGCGGCGCCTTGCTGCTGGGAATCCTGATCACGACGGTGCTCGCCATCGCCCTCAACGGCGCCCTCGCGGGCTTCAAGGGCTTTCCCACGCCCGGCGCCGCGACGCTGCCGCAGGCACTCGTGCAGGCGCCCGACTTCTCGACCTTCGGGCGCCTGGACTTCAGCGTGCTCGCCCGGCTCGGCGTGGTGACGGCGGTGCTGGTGACCTTTTCGATCATGCTCAGCGACTTCTTCGACACCATGGGCACGATCATCGGCGTCGGCGGCAAGGGCGGCTTCCTCGACGCCCATGGCCGGCTGCCGCGCTCGGATCGCGTGCTGCTGGTGGACTCGCTCGGCGCCACCCTCGGTGGTCTCGCCAACGCGAGCAGCAACACGACCTACATCGAGAGCGCGGCGGGCGTCGCCGAGGGCGGGCGCACGGGTCTGGTGCCGGTGGTGACCGGCCTGTTGTTTCTCGGCGCCATGTGGCTCTCTCCGCTGGCCAGCGTCATCCCGGCGCAGGCCACGGCGCCGGCGCTGGTCATCGTCGGCTTCTACATGATGGGCGTGGCGCGCGACATCCCCTGGGACGATTACGAGGAGGCCATTCCCGCGTTCGTGACCATGCTGGTCATGCCCTTCACGTGGTCGATCACCAACGGCATCGGCGCCGGCTTCGTGACGTTCGCCGCCATCAAGCTGCTGAGCGGGCAGGGCCGTCGCGTGCACTGGATGGTGTACGCGGCCTCCCTCGCGTTCGTCGTTTACTTCGCCCTGCCGCTCGTCGAGCGGGCGCTCGGAGGCTGAGGGATGCGGCAGACTGGACTGGCGCCGCGTGCCGGGTTTACGACGCGCCACAGCGCATCGTAAATATTTGTTATCACTTCCCGATTTGCTTGACAGCCCTCCGCCGGTTGGCTAAACTCTCGCCACCTTTCGCGCCCTCCCGATTCAGCGGAGTTCTCGACCCATTCTCGTGACCCGTGGAGGCGAGTGGACTTGACGGCGGACGCAACGACGCGCGAGCACGACACGTTTCCGAAGCTCGCCCGCGCCAACGCGGCCCGGATGCCGGACCGCGTGGCCATTCGCGAGAAGGACTACGGCATCTGGCAGTCGTCCACGTGGAGCGATTATCTCGCCCAGGCGCGCGCGATCGCGATGGGCCTCGCCTCGCTGGACTTTCGCCGCGGCGACAAGGTCGCCATCGTCGGTGACAACCGCCCCGAGCTCTACTGGGCGGTGCTCGCCACGCAGGCGCTCGGCGGCGTCCCGGTGCCGCTCTACCAGGACTCCAGCGAGAAGGAGATGGAATACATCATCGACCACGCGGAGGCGCGCTTCGCGATCGTCGAGGACCAGGAGCAAGTCGACAAGCTCCTCGCGCTGCGCGCCTGCTGCCCGCGGCTCGAGACGATCGTGTACGACGATCCCCGGGGCCTGCGCGCCTACGGCGACGCCGGCCTCATGAGCCTGGCCGAGCTGCGCCAGGCCGGCCACAAGTTCGAGGTGGGACATCCGACGTCCTTCGACGACGAGATCGCGAAGGGCCGCGGCGAGGACGTCGCGATCATCTGCTACACCTCGGGGACGACGGGCGTGCCGAAGGGCGCGATGCTCTCGCATCGCAACCTGATCGTCACCGCGCTAAATGCGGCGGAGGCCGAGGGGCTGCGGGCGGACGAGGAGATCCTCTCGTACCTGCCGATGGCGTGGGTCGGTGACCACGTCTTCTCGTACGCCCAGGCGATCCTCGTGGGCTTCGCCATCAACTGCCCGGAGAGCCCGGCTACGGTGTTGCACGACCTGCGCGAGATCGGTCCCACCTACTTCTTCGCGCCGCCACGCATCTGGGAAAGCCTGCTGACCACCGTGATGGTCCGCATCGAGGACTGCGCGTGGCCCAAGCGCAAGGTCGTGGGCTTCTTCCTCGAGCTGGCCCAGGCGCTCGAGCGCGCGCGCTTGAGCGGCCGCCCGGCCGCGGGATGGCGGCGGTTGCTCTATCCGCTCGGGCGGCTGCTCGTCTACGGCCCGCTGCGCGACAACCTCGGCCTGCGGCGCGTGCGCCGCGCCTACACGGCGGGCGAGGCGATCGGCCCCGAGATCTTCGTCTTCTTCCGCGGCCTCGGCGTCAACGTCAAGCAGCTCTACGGCATGACCGAGGCGAGCGTGTTCGTCACGATTCAGCGCGACGGCGCCGTGCGCCTGGACTCCGTCGGCACGCCGATCAAGGACGTCGAGCTGAAGATCTCGGCCGAGGGCGAGGTGCTCTACCGCAGTCCCGGCGTCTTCCAGGGCTACTTCAAGAACGACGAGGCCACGCGGCAGGTGATGCTGGACGGCGGCTGGATGCGCACCGGGGACGCCGGGTTCCTCGACGCCGCCGGAGACCTCAAGATCATCGACCGGGCCAAGGACGTGAGCCGGCTCGCGGGCGGCACGATCTTCGCGCCCAAGTACGTCGAGAACAAGCTGAAGTTCTCGCCGTACGTGAAGGAAGCGGTCTGCATCGGCCAGGACCGCCCCTACGTCACCGCGCTCGTGAACATCGATCTCACCGCCGTCGGGAACTGGGCGGAGCGGCGGAGCATTGCCTATACGAGCTATACCGACCTGAGCCAGAAGCCCGAGGTGTACGAGCTGATCCAGCAGGAAGTCGAGCGCGTCAATCGCAGCCTGCTGGACGACGAGGTGCTCAAGGGGGCGCAGATCCGCAAGTTCCTGATCCTGCACAAGGAGCTCGACCCCGACGACGAGGAGATCACGCGGACGCGCAAGGTGCGCCGCGGTTACATCGGCCAGAAGTACGCGGCCCTCATCGAGGCCCTCTACGGCGACCGCGACCGCGTGCAGGTCGAGGCGAAGGTCACCTACGAGGACGGCCGCACCGGGACCGTGCGCGCCGACGTGCGCATCCGCGAGCTTGCCGCCCCGCAGGCGATGCGGTGAGCGCAGCGCCGGCGGGGCCGCTGCTGGCCGTGGAAGGCGTGAGCGTGCGCTTCGGCGCGCTGCTGGCGCTGAGCGGCGTGAGCCTGAGCATCCAGCGCGGCGAGATCCTGGCCATCATCGGGCCCAACGGCGCGGGCAAGACGACGCTGCTCAACGTCATCAGCGGCTTCTATCATCCCTACGAGGGCCGCATCCTCTTCGAGGGCCGCGACCGCACGCGACGGTCGCCGCCCGACGTGGCGCAGCTCGGCGTGGCGCGCACCTTTCAGAACGTCGCGCTCTTCAAGGGCATGAGCGTGCTCGACAACCTCATGACGGGCCGGCTGCTGAAGATGGGCGGCCACTTCCTGCTGGACGCGATCTGGTGGGGACCGGCCAGGCGCCAGGAGCTGGCCAACCGGGCGTTCGTCGAGCGCATCATCGACTTCCTCGAGATCCAGGCCATCCGCAAGACGCCGGCCGGCAAGCTGCCCTATGGATTGCAGAAGCGTGTGGAGCTCGGCCGCGCGCTCGCCGCCGAGCCCAAGCTGCTGCTGCTCGACGAGCCGATGGCGGGCATGAACGTCGAGGAGAAGGAAGACATGTCGCGCTTCATCCTCGACGTCAACGCCGAGTTCGGCACCACCATCGCGCTCATCGAGCACGACATGGGCGTGGTCATGGACATCTCCGACCGGGTGGCCGTGCTGGACTACGGGCGCAAGATCGCCGACGGCCAGCCCGAGCAGGTTCGCAAGGACGCGGCGGTGCTCGACGCCTATCTCGGGGCGGGCCATGACTGAGATCCTCTACGCGGTCTTCGTCGGCCCGTTCCGGGAGATGGCGGGCTCGCCGGCCTTCCTGGTCGAGGTGCTGCTGGGCGGCGTGGCGACGGGCCTGATGTACTCGCTGGTCGCGCTCGGCTTCGTCCTCATCTTCAAGGCCTCGGGCGTCTTCAACTTCGCCCAGGGCGTCATGGTGCTGTTCGCGGCGCTCACGCTGGTGGGACTGATGGAGCGCGGTGTGCCGGTGGCCGTGGCCCTCATCGTCACGATGGCGGTGATGGTCGGCCTCGCCTTCCTCATCGAGCGGGTCGTGCTGCGCCCGCTCGTGAACCAGGAGGCGATCATCCTGTTCATGGCCACCATCGGCCTCAACTTCTTCCTCGAGGGCTTCGGCGAGATGCTGTGGGGCGCCAACGTCAAGAAGCTCGACGTCGGCATCCCCGACCGCTCCTTCATCGTGGCCGGCGTGCAGATCAACCAGCTCGAGATGTCGGCGGCCGCCACCTCGGCGGTGATGGTGGCGGTGCTCGCGGTGTTCTTCCAGCGCACGCGCATCGGTCGCGCGCTGCGCGCGGTGGCCGACGATCACGAGGCCGCGCTGTCGATCGGCATCCCGCTCAAGACCATCTGGATCATCGTGTGGTCGGTGGCCGGGCTCGTCGCCATCGTGGCCGGCATCATGTGGGGCGCCAAGAGCGGGGTGCAGTTCAGCCTCTCGCTGGTT
>Ga0209156_10004509_pt1 | contig 10138 bp, 8 predicted proteins | sample GraSoiAngelo_124_FD_185881 | JGI IMG/M metagenome (GOLD analysis project Ga0209156, IMG submission 185881) | Grasslands soil microbial communities from the Angelo Coastal Reserve, California, USA - 14_0927_05_20cm (SPAdes) (version 2) | ecosystem: Environmental > Terrestrial > Soil > Grasslands ...
CTGCCGGCATCGCCGCAGCGCGAACCGCGGGCGCGGGTGTGCTGTGGATGGTGCATGCGGATTGCGAGCCCCATGCCTTGAGCGCGCACGCCATTCGCGAGGCTCTCGCTGCGGGCGCGGCCGGCGGCTACTTCAGGTTCCGTTTCGGCGGCGCGCGCAGCGCTCTGAAGCGTTTCCTCGAAGCGTGCATCGCGTGGCGCTGCCGGCTGTCGATGGTGTACGGCGATCAGGGCATTTTCGTGAGCCGCGCGGCTTACGACGCGAGTCCCGGAATCGGCCCGCAGCCGCTGTTCGAAGAAGTGGCGCTCGTGCGCGCCCTCAGGCGCACCGGGCGCTTCGTCGCCCTGCCCCTGCCGATGACGGTCTCGGAGCGCCGCTGGCAGCGCGACGGGCTGCTGCGGCGCACGCTGCGCAACCGCACCCTGGCGGTCGCTTATCTACTGGGCATCGATCCGGCGACGCTCGAGCGCTGGTATCGCGCCCCGCGGGCGCGGGAAGCGCGGCAATGAGCGCTGGCGATGCGGGCGGCATGCGCCTGCCCCGCGACGAGTGGCTGTTCACCCCGCTGGGGGATGCACGCGGCTACATCCAGCCTCACACCCTCTCGGAGCTGTGGTTTCACACCGGCACGGCGTGCAATCTCGCCTGCCCGTTCTGTCTGGAAGGCTCGCGGCCCGGTGACCGGCGCCTCGGGCGCGTGAGCTTCGAGGACGTGCAGCCCTTCATCGACGAGGCGGCCGCGCTCGGCGTGCGCCAGTTCTCCTTCACCGGGGGCGAGCCGTTCCTCATCAAGGATCTGATGCGCATTCTTTCCTATGCGCTGGAGCGCGCGCCGTGCCTGGTGCTGACCAACGGGGTCGACGCGGTGCCGAAGCGCCTGGCGAAGCTGGCGGAATTGCGCACGCGGCCGCACGCGCTGGCGCTGCGCGTGAGCATCGACTACCCGGAGCGCACGCGGCACGACGCGGGGCGCGGCGCGGGGAATTTCCTCAAGGCTTGGGCTGCACTCGCGCTGCTGCACGGCGCCGGCTTTCGCGTCTCGATCGCGCGGCAGATGGAGCCGGGCGAGAGTCGCGGCGCGGTCGAGGACGCCTACCGGCGGCTGATGTGCGCGCACCAGCTGCCGCAGGATCTGAACATCGTGGCGTTCCCGGACTTCGGCTCGCCCGCTACGCGGCCGGCCGTGCCACCGGTGACGGAGGACTGCATGAGGCGCTATCACACCGAAGCCACGCGGCGCGAGTTCATGTGCGCGTACAGCAAGATGGTGGTCAAGCAGAACGGGCGCATGCGGGTCTACGCCTGCACGCTGGTGGACGATGATCCGGCTTACGATCAGGGCGGCACTCTCGGGGAGAGTCTCGGCCGGCGCGTCATGCTGCGGCATCATCGTTGTTTCAGCTGCTTCAAGTACGGCGCGTCCTGCAGCGAGAGCAGGGGGCACTGACTGCCGCCGGCGCGCGCGGCGGAGCACGCGGATCGCGCCTGAGGGGCTTCGGTTTGCGGCTCGAGCCGGCGCGCCCGGTCAGCTCTCCAGGAACTCGACCAGCGCGCGCTGTGCGGCGCTCATCTGCTCGCGCGGCGTGACGAACGCCCCGCGCAGCGCCTGGCGGCAGGGGCGCGATTCGTCCTCCTGGTGCTCGGCCACCACCGCGCCGAGCAGCTGCTGCACGCGGCTGAGATTGGCGTGGAACAGCTGCAGGATCTGTTCCGCCGACGCATGTTGTGCCGGATCCTCGAGCCAGGCGTCGTAATCGGTCGCTACCGCGATGGTGCAGTAGCCCAGCTGCGCCTCCAGGGCGAGGAATGCCTCCGGCACGTTGGTCATGCCGACGACATCCGCACCCGCGGCCCGCAGGAACAGGCTCTCCGCGCGGGTGCCGAGGCGCGGACCCTCGACGCAGGCGTAGGTCTTGTCCTCGTGCAGCGCCACACCGCCCGCGCGCGCCACGCGCGCGATCAAGGCGGCGGTGGCGCGGCAGGTGGGCTGTGCGCTCGAGATATGCGCGACCAGCCCGCCGCCGAAGAAGCTGGCGGCACGCGTTCCGCGGGTGAAGTCCAGGTACTGCGACGGCAGCGCGAGCTCGCCGGGGTGGATCTCGGCGCGCAGGCTCCCCACGGCCGACACGCCGATCACCGTGCGCACGCCGAGGCTCTTCAGCGCCCAGATGTTGGCGCGGAAATTGATCTCGCCGGGCAGCAGCTGGTGCTCGAGGCCGTGGCGCGCGAGAAATACGACCTCACGACCGCGAAGTACCCCGGTCATGAGGGGCGCGGACGGCGCCCCGAACGGCGTCGACACCGCGCGCGCGCGCGGCGTCTGCAACTCCTGCATGGCGTACAAACCGGTGCCGCCGATGATGCCGATCATGGCTCGCTGCGCTCCCTGAGACGCTCATTTGCGCGGATGGCCCGTAACGCGGCAAGATGCCTGAAAGCACCGCGCAACAACAACTCCAACCGGGATCCTGAGCATGCCGTTCCCATCGCTCGCACCGCCGCCCTGGCCGGCGCGCCTGCTCGCCGTCGCCGGCGTTCGTGGCGGTTGCGGCGCTGCGGCGCGACGCTCATGCTCTGAATCCAATCGAATACGTGTCCCGGCTGAGCGGGCCGGGCGGCCGGAGCATGGTGGTGCGGGTGCGCGCGTTCCTGAAGCTGATGGACGGGGGCTGAGGGTGCGCCCTTGGGAATCGGCATGACAGTCAGGCCCACGGGACCGGGGCCGCGCTTCGCGAGCTTTCGCGAATTCTATCCGCATTACCTGGCCGAACACAGCAACCGCATTTCGCGCCGGCTGCACGTCAGCGGCACGCTGCTCGCGCTCGCGATCGCCGCCGGCGCGCTGCTCACCTCCCGCTGGGTGTGGTTGCTGGCGGTGCCACCGGCCGGCTACCTGCCCGCGTGGGTGGGGCACTTCTTCTTCGAGCGCAACTCGCCGGCCACTTTCCGCCATCCGCTCTACAGCCTGCGTGGGGACTTCACCATGCTGGCCGAGGTGCTCACGGGCCGCATGCGCTGGTAGCGCGGACCGCAAACCCCCATGAGCAGACCCGGCATCGACCGCGTCTTCGAGCGACACCTCTCCGCCCTGGTCAACGGCGGGGAGCCGCAGATCCTGCAGGGCGGGCGCAAGGGCGTCGAGAAGGAATCGCTGCGGGTGTTGCCGCACGGGCGCCTGGCGGCTACGGCGCACCCGCCACTGCTCGGATCCGCGCTCACCAACGAGCACATCACGACCGACTATTCCGAGGCGCTGATCGAGCTGGTCACGCCCGCGTTCACGCACGGCTGGGAGCTGCTGCAGTACCTGCTCGACCTGCACCAGTTCGTCTACCGCCACCTGGGCGATGAGCTGCTATGGGCCACCAGCATGCCGTGCGCCATCGAGCGCGACGAGGACATCCCGCTGGCGCAGTACGGCAGCTCGCACGTCGGGCGCATGAAGACCGTGTATCGCAACGGGCTCGGCCTGCGCTACGGCCGCATGATGCAGGCGATCTCCGGGGTGCATTTCAACTACTCGTTCCCGCTGCCGTTCTGGGAGGCCTACGGCGCGATGCGCGGCGCGCGCGAGCACGGCGCACAGTTCATCTCGGCGTGCTACTTCGACCTGCTGCGCAACTACCGCCGTCACGGCTGGCTGGTGCTGTACCTGTTCGGCGTGTCGCCGGTGGTGTGCAAGTCGTTCCTGCGCGGCCGGGAGCTGCAGCTGGCGGACTTCGGTCCCGGCACGGCCTACCAGCCCCACGCAACCAGCCTGCGCATGAGCGATATCGGTTATCGCAACCGCAACCAGGCGGGACTGGCGGTGTCGGTGAACAGCCTGGAGGAGTACGTGCGCGACCTGCAGCGCGCGATCAGCACGCCGCATCCGCCCTACGAGGCGCTCGGCGTCAAGGTGAACGGCGAGTACCGCCAACTCAACGCCAACATCCTGCAGATCGAGAACGAGTACTACAGCTTCATTCGGCCCAAGCGCGTGGCGCGCTCCGGCGAGCGGCCCACCAAGGCGCTGCGCCGCGCCGGGGTTGAATACGTAGAGGTGCGCGCGCTCGACGTGAGCGCCTTCGATCCCGTGGGCGTGAACCAGAACAAGCTGCGCTTCCTCGAGGCGTTTCTCGCCCTGTGCCTGCTCAAGGACAGTGCGCCGATCGGCGACTCCGAGCAGGCGGCGCTCGATCAGAATCATCTCACCGTGGCGCGACGCGGCCGCGAGCCGGGGCTCGTCCTGTGGCGCGAGGGATACGGCGTGCCGCTGCGCGAGTGGGCGCGCGAGCTGCTCGACTCGATGACCGGCATCTGCGAGATCCTGGATCGCGGCGATGCCGCGCGGCCTTATTCCCAGGCGCTCGCCGTCCAGCTGGCGAAGGTCGAAGACGTCGCGCTCACCCCCTCCGCGCGGCTCATGGCGGAGCTTGCCGGCGGAGAATCGTTCTTCGATCTCGCACTGCGCACCTCCGCGGCGCACAAGGCCTATTTCCTCGACCTGTATCCGCCCAACGACGAGCGCTTGCGTGAATTCGCGCAGGAGGCCCGCGAGTCGCTCGCGGCGCAGCGCGCGATCGAGGCCAGCGACCGGGGAACTTTCGAGGAATATCTGGGCCGCTATTTCGCGGACTGAAAATGCCGCGGCGGTGCGCCCAAGCTACCGCTCAGGCATTTTATGTCACCCGCTGTCCGCTCCAGGACTACATAAATTTCATTTCCTCGGTCGCACTATGCACGGGCGACGAGATGGGGGGTTTCCCCCGTGCCAGGACCCCTGAGAACAGGAACAGGAATAGGAGCAGGAGCACAGGATGAGAAAAAAAGCAGCAGAAGGACTTGCCGCGGCACGCCGGAATTCATCGGCGGCCAACGAGGAATTCACCGCGACGGCGGATGGCGTGCACGGTCTGGAACGCCCGCAGTCGGGCTGGAATCCGTACGAGGTGTGGCGGGGACCCGCGTCAAGCAATCCTCCAGCGAGACGCCGGAGCACGAACCCGACCCGTTCCATTAGAGGCGCACCATCCGCAGGCGCACGGTCGCGTTGCGGGGGCGCGCTGCCCGCCAAAGTCATCGCCGCCTGAGCCACGGCGGCACCGGCTACTCCCATGAGCAGGCCGTACACAATGCCGACACCGCACTCCTGCCGCCTAAGGAGCCGGGCCCTTAGGTCTTCACGAGCGCTCGGGGGCCGACGCCGGCGAGAGCCCCGCGGTAATAGCGGTCTGTTGAAGTCCGCCAGCTGACACCGCAGCGCCTGCCGCGCGGCCGGCGCGTCAATACCCCGCCCGGGGCATGTTCCGCGGTGACCGCCCCCGTAACACTTGGGCGGCCGCGCGCCACGCGCGGCGCGCTCACTTGCGCTCGCGCGCCGCAGCCCCGATCCTTCCCCTGTATGAATGCACTTTCAGTACGCGGACTGACCAAGACCTACAGAAACGGCGTGCAGGCGCTCAAGGGCGTCGACCTCGAGGTCGAGCGGGGCGACTTCTTCGCGCTGCTCGGACCCAACGGCGCCGGCAAGACCACGCTCATCGGGATCATCACCTCGCTCGTCAACAAGACCGCCGGCGAGGCGCGCGTCTTCGGTCACGACATCGACCACGAGCTGGAGGCGGCCAAGGCCTGCATCGGCATCGTGCCGCAGGAACTGAACTTCAATATGTTCGAGACGCCGTACACCATCGTGGTCAACCAGGCGGGCTTCTACGGCATCCCGCGCGCGGTGGCGCGCCAGCGCGCCGAGAAGTACCTCAAGCAGCTGCAGCTGTGGGAGCGGCGCAGGGGCATGTCGCGCGGCCTGTCCGGCGGCATGAAGCGCCGCCTGATGATCGCACGCGCGCTGGTGCACGAGCCGCGGCTGCTGATTCTCGATGAGCCCACCGCCGGGGTCGACATCGAGATCCGCCGCTCGATGTGGGAGTTCCTGCGCGAGATCAACGATCGCGGCACCACCATCATTCTCACCACGCACTATCTGGAGGAAGCCGAGAGCCTGTGCCGCAACATCGCCATCATCAACGGCGGACGCATCGTGGAGCGTGATGGCATGAGCAGCCTGCTGCGCCGACTGCACGTCCAGACCTTCGTGCTGAACGTACGCGAGCCACTTGCCGCCGCGCCGCGCCTGGAGGGTTACGTCGCCACTGTGGTCGACGATCACACCCTCGAGATCGAGGTGGCGAAGGAGGAGAACCTCAACGACATCTTCGCGCGCCTGTCGGCGCTCGGCATCGAAGTGCTGAGCATGCGCAACAAGGTGAACCGCCTGGAGGAGATCTTCATGCAGCTGGTCGAGGGGCGCGGGCCCGCGGGCGAGGGCGGGCGGGGAGCCGCCGCCGCGGCGCCGGCCGGCGCCGCCGGCGCGACACCCCTGCGGGCGGGTGCGCCGCGATGAGCAGCGTGGTGCTGCCCGGCGCGCCGCCGGTCAATCTCAACGTGGTGCGCTGGATCGGCTTCCAGACCATCGTCATCCGCGAGTACGGACGCATCATCCGCATCTGGGGCCAGACCATCGTGCCGTCGGTGGTGACGGCCACGCTGTATTTCGTGATCTTCGGCAGCCTCATCGGGCGGCGGGTCGGCGCCATGGGCGGCTTCGACTACAAGCTGTACATCGCGCCCGGGCTGATCATGATGTCGCTGATCACCAACTCCTACGGCAACGTGGTCGCCTCGTTCTTCGGTGCGAAGTTCGGCAAGCACGTGGAGGAGATGCTGGTCTCCCCGCTGCCTAACTGGGTGATCGTCGCCGGTTATGCGACCGGCGGCGTGGTGCGGGGCCTCCTGGTGGGGGCGGCGGTGACCGTCGTGTCGCTGCTGTTCACGCACCTGCAGGTGCAGCACCCGGCGGTGATCCTGGCGGCGGGCCTCCTGACCTCGCTCATCTTCGCGCTCGCCGGATTCCTCAATGCGCTGTTCGCCAAGAACTTCGACCAGGTCAACTGGATCCCGACCTTCATGCTGACACCGCTCACCTATTTCGGCGGCGTGTTCTACTCCATCACGCTGCTGCCGCCGTGGGCGCAGCAGGTGTCCTACATCAACCCCATCCTGCACATGGTGAACGCGTTTCGCTTCGGCTTCCTGGGCGTGTCCGACGTCAGTATCGGCCTCGCCTTCGCGCTGATGGCGGTCGCCGCGGCGGTGCTGTTCGCGGTCGCGGTCGCGCTCATGAACCGCGGCGCGGGAATCAGGGAGTGAGGACGGCGGTCGCCCTGGTGAGCGCGCGCGCCGCGCGCGGTCTCGACGCGGACATGCCCCCGCTGCTGGCGGCGTTCGGCGCCGCCGGGGCGCACGCCGAGATCGTCGACTGGGACGAGCCCAAGGCCGATTGGGCGCGCTTCGATGCGGCGCTGCTGCGCTCCGCCTGGGACTACACCGAGCGCCTGGGCGAATTTCTCGCCTGGGTCGAGCGGGTTGCCTCGCTCACCATGCTGCTGAATCCGCCGCCCGTGGTCCGCTGGAACGCCGACAAGCACTACCTGCTCGAGCTCGCACGTTCCGGCCTCCCGGTGGTGCCCAGCAGCTTCGCGGAGCCCGGGGCGGACTGCGGGGCCGCGCTCGAGGAGTTTCTCGCGCGCCAGACTTGCGCGCAGCTGGTGGTGAAGCCGGCCGTGGGCGCCGGCTCGCGCGACACGTGCCGCCACGCGCGCACCGCCGTCGCGGAGACGCTCGTGCACATGCGCCGGCTCCTCGACGCCGGGCGCAGCGTGTTGCTGCAGCCCTACCTCGAGGGCGTGGACGCCCAAGGCGAGACCGCCGTGATCCACATCGGTGGGGACTTCAGCCACGCCGTTCGCAAGGGTCCGCTGCTGCCCCTCGGGGCACCCTCGACCGAGGCGCTGTTCGCACCCGAGGAGATCACCGTGCGCGCGCCGGGCATGGACGAGCTCAGCGTCGCGCAGCGGGTGCTGGCGGCGCTGCCTTTCGGCGCCTTGCTGTATGCGCGCGTGGATCTGATCCGCGACGCCGCGGGGACCCCGTGCCTGCTGGAGCTGGAACTCACCGAGCCGTCCTTGTATTTCGGGCATGCCCCGGGCTCGGCGCAGCGCCTGGTGGGGGCGACGCTCGCCCGGCTGGCCTGAAGCCGCGGGCAGGCGCGACCCGCGGCGTCATCTCGCTAACACGTTGACGCAACAAAATGCGCGCGGCGCGTGCCGGCGTGATCCCACAGGTGCTCGTCTGATCCGCTCCGCAGTCGTCTTCACGGCGCGACAGCGTTGCCGGGTGTTATGAGCTACACTTTGCTCAAAGATACCGGGGGCGGCGCTGGGAGGGGGCATGGGCGCAAAACGGGCGTTGATCGTGGACGACTCGAAGACCGCGCGCCTGTTCCTCGCCCGCGCCCTGGAGCAGTACGACATCGACGTCGATGCCGCGGAGAGCGCCGAGGCGGCCATCGAGTACCTGAGCAGCAACCGCCCGGACGTGATCTTCATGGATCACCTGATGCCGGGCATGGACGGGTTTCAGGCCGTGAAGGCCATCAAGAACAACGCGCGCACCGCCACCATCCCCATCATGATGTACAGCTCCCAGGAGGGCGAGCTGTATCTGGGCCAGGCGCGCGCGCTCGGCGCGGTGGGCGTGCTGCCGAAGCAGATCAGGGCGACCGACGTATCCAAGGTGCTGAACGAGTTGCACCTGGTTAGCGAGCGTCGCACCGCCGAGCAGTCGGGTTTCACGCCACCGACCGCGCGCGTGGGAGGGGTGGCGGCGGAAGCGGGCGCCGCCTTGGCCTCCAAGCCCCTCACCGACAGCGCGCTGCGCGAGCATTTCGCGGAGCTGCGCCGCGCGCTGGTCGCCGGCATCGACACCCAGACCGAGCGCATCACCGGGGAGGTGCGCGCGCTGTTGCGCGAAGCACTGTCGCGGCCGCCCGAGCGGGGCGCGCCGCCGCGGGCCGCTACGTGGGTCGCGTGCGCGGCGCTCGGCCTGGCACTCCTGAGCGCCGCGCTGTGGTGGCGCACCGTGAAGCTGCTCGACGGCCTCACGGTGCAACTGGCGCAGCTCCAGCATCGGGACGCGCCGCCGTTCGCGGCGCTGGCACCGGCCGGCACAGCGGTGGCGACGCCCGGGGCGGCCACGCCCGCGGCGGAAGCGCCCACGGCAACGACCCCTGCGGCGGAAACGCCCACGGCAACGACGCCTGCGGCCGCGGCGCGCTCTGCCCCCGGCGCGGCGACCGTCATCCCGAGCGACGGCAAGCCGGTGGTGGTGCCGGTGCCGTACGGGGCCGACGCGCTCGGCGGCGCGCGATTCGAGCTCATCGGCAAGCTCCTCTACCGGCTGGCGCGGCAGAAGGTGGCGGGCGTGGTGGATATCAGGACATTCCCCGGACGCTTCTGCCTCGTCGGTAACGCGCTCGACGGGTACTCGCCCGCGCCGGAGGAGACGCGGTTCTCCCGGTGCGACGTGGTCGGCAACCCCTCGGACGAGGCACCCCAGAGCACCCAGCGCACGCCACTCGCTCTGGCCAACCTCATCGGCGACATCCGCAGCTCCACCCACGGGGCGCTGCAGGTGCAGGTGGCCGCGGGCGACGCCGCGAGCGTGCTCGTGCCGTATCCGCCGGTGGGGAGCGAGCTCACCGCGGGGGACTGGAACCGCGCCGCCGGTGCCAACAACCGCATCGAAATCCGCGTGCACTGACGCACACTGAGCTGCACGATACCGGCCGTGCAGTACGTCGAAGACGACTTCCGGCCGTCGCGCTGGTTACGCAACCGTCACCTGCAGTCGATGCTGGCGAGCACCGCCTGGCGGCGCGGCCGCATCCTGCGCGGCGCCGCACCGCTGCTGGCTGCGCAGCGCGAGCTGCTGCTCGATTGCGGCGCGGGCGTGCGGTTGCAGTGCTTCCTGTCGAGTCCGGCGCACGGCAACGGCCCTGCGGTGGTGCTGCTGCACGGCTGGGAGGGAAGCGCGGACTCGCTCTACGTGCTGTCGCTGGCGCAGCTGCTGTTCGCGCAGCGCTTCGCGGTCGCGCGCCTCAACCTGCGCGATCACGGCGACACGCATCACCTCAATCGCGAGCTGTTCCATTCCTGCCGCCTGCCGGAAGTGATCGGCGCGGTGCGCGCCCTGCAACAGCACCTCGAGGGCACGGCGCTGCGGCTGGTGGGTTTCTCGCTGGGCGGTAATTTCATGC
>Ga0209156_10004515_pt1 | contig 10130 bp, 6 predicted proteins | sample GraSoiAngelo_124_FD_185881 | JGI IMG/M metagenome (GOLD analysis project Ga0209156, IMG submission 185881) | Grasslands soil microbial communities from the Angelo Coastal Reserve, California, USA - 14_0927_05_20cm (SPAdes) (version 2) | ecosystem: Environmental > Terrestrial > Soil > Grasslands ...
CGATCTGCTCAGCCAGTCTGCCGGCCGCCTCCGCGTTCTTGCCCTGCTGTACGCCTTCGTCTTCTTCATGGCCGGAATCTTTCCCGCGCTGCTGTTCCCGGGCGATCGAGCCCGATTCCTCGGGAGCTTCTTACAGTGGGGCCCCAGCGTCATCGGGATCGGGGTCGCGCTGCTCGTCGCGGCGGTGATCCGGAGCCCGCGCCTTCCCCTTCCCACGGCGATGAACCTCGGTCTGGCATTCGAGATCGCCAGTAGCTACGCCATCGCCGCGGCCGAGTTCGCCGATCCGATGGCACTCGAGATGAGCCGTGGCATGATCGGGCTCTCGTGGGTTGCCGTATGGGTGGTGCTGTTCACGGTCGTTGTGCCAACCGCACCGCGCCGGGCGGTGCTGGCCGCCCTGGCATCGGTCAGCTCGGTCTCCGTCACCGTCGGGCTCATGATCGCGTCCGGCGCCACCGCCTTGAGGCTAGACCCCGGACAGTTCTTCTTCGGTCTCGTGTTCCCGTACCTCCTCGTGGTGGGCATGGCCTATGTCGGAGCCCGCGTGGTCTACTATCTGGGCACCGAGGTCAAGCGCGCCCGAGAGCTCGGGAGCTACAGCCTGGAGGAGAAGCTCGGCGAGGGGGGGATGGGCGAGGTCTGGCGAGCTCGGCATCGCATGCTGGCACGGCCTGCCGCCATCAAGCTGATTCGGCCCTCCTTCGCCGGGGATGCGCGTGCCGGAGTGTCGGAGGAGGCGGTCCGACGGTTCGAGCGCGAAGCGCAGGTGATCGCCCGTCTCCGCTCGCCCCACACCGTGGAGCTCTTCGATTTCGGGATAGCCGCCGACGGTGCCTTCTACTACGTGATGGAACTGCTCGACGGCCTCGATGCCGACTCGCTACTCCGGCGCTTCGGGCCGACCCCGCCCGAACGGGCGATCTACCTGCTTCGCCAGGTCTGTCACTCGCTGTCAGAGGCCCAGTCATGCGGCCTGGTGCATCGCGACATCAAACCGGCGAACATTTTCCTGTGCCGGTACGGCGAGGAGTACGACTTCGTGAAGGTGCTGGATTTCGGCATCGTGAAGGCCGTGCGCGACTCCGCGGAGCCGAGCCCGGTGCACACGCGGGAGAACGCGGTCCAGGGGACGCCGGCGTTCATTGCTCCCGAGCAGGCGATGGGAACGGATTTGGACGGGCGCGCCGACATTTATGCGACCGGCTGTGTAGCCTACTGGCTCCTGACCGGGGAATTCGTGTTCACCGCGGAGACGCCCATGGCACTCCTGCTGCAGCACGCCCAGACGCCGCCGACGCCCCCATCGGCCCGGACCGACAGACCGATCCCCCGGGCGCTCGATGAACTGGTGCTATCCTGCCTGGCCAAGAACCCCGCGGATCGACCGCAGTCCGCCAGAGAACTGTCGCTGCGGCTGGCCGAGGTGGAGGGCGCGAACGCCTGGACCCAAGACCGGGCGCGGGAGTGGTGGGCGACGCACCAGCGGGCGCTGCCTTAAAGATGGGAACGCCCCGCGGCCTGTGCGAAGAGGGTATCGAATGCAGCCGCCACGCGGCGGCGCACGACATCCGCGGCATCGCTGGGTGCCCGGAGCACCGCGCCCACCGGCTCGAGCGCGCGCCGCACCGTCCCCCGTGCCACGTCGATGATCTGGACCTGAAACCGGACCGAGTCACCATGCTTGTAGTAGGAGCCCGCGACGATCGTCCCGGCGCCGGTCTTCTTTGCCAGTGCTTCGACCGCTGCCACGTCGAGATGCCCGGTCTCGGTCGCCGGCACCACCTCCACGACGCCGCGGCGGGCGAGCTCCTCGGTGACCCAATCGGCCGCGAGGTGACCGAGCGACGCAAGCGCCGGATCGCCCGTGAGGTCCTCGAACCTGGTGACGACGACCCGCCGGGGATCGATGACCCGCCGGGTCGCGAAGAACGCGAACCCTGCGACGACCAGCACGACGCCCGCGGCGGCCGCGAGGAGTGCCGTTTTGACACGTATCCGCGGGATCAAAGCGCTCTTCCCGAGCGGCCGGGTCACGGCGCTCTGCAAACGGGCGACAAAGTCGTCCACGCTCGCGAAGCGATCCGCCGGCTGCGCGGCAAGCGCCCGGGACATGGCTTCCTTGATCAGTCGGGCGGTGCGCGGGCTGGCGCCTTGGGCGCGCAGGCCGGTCTCGAGCGCCGCCCGTCCCGGTGCGGACCCTTCCGCGACATCCAGCAGCGGCGGCTCGCCGACGAGCATCTCGTACAGCACGCACGCTAGGCTGTAGACGTCCGTCCGGCCGTCGATCGCCCGGCTGCCGGCGAGCTGTTCCGGGCTCATGTACGCGGGCGAGCCGACCGGTTGACCGACGTCGGTCAGGGTCGGGACGCCAGCCGCGCTGACCGCCCGCGCGATCCCGAAGTCCGCGACCAAGGCGCTGTTCCCCGAAAGCAGGACGTTCTCCGGCTTGACGTCACGGTGGATCACCCCGTGCGCGTGCGCGTAGCTGAGCCCTTCCGCCACCTGGAATGTGATGTGGAGCGCGTCCTGGAGCGGCAGCGTCTTATCCCGCCAGAGCCGAGCGCGCAGCGATTCCCCCTCGACGTACGGCATCACGTAGTAACACAGCCCGTCGGGTCCGTCGGGGACGAAAAGGCATTCGTCGGCCGCCAGGATCGGCACGATATTGGGGTGGGTGAGCTTGGAGGTGACCTCGACTTCGCGGATGAACCGCTCGCGGAACGTCGGTGTGGACACTTCGGGGTTCATGACCTTGATCGCCACCTGGCGCGGCGGATGTCGCTCTTGCGCCAGGTACACGCGCGCCATGCCGCCGGCGCCGATCTCGCGCTCCACCGTGTAGTGGGGAGCCAGCCCCTCGCGCAGGGCGCCCAGGATGTCGATCACGGCGTGCAAGGTATCGCGTCGCTCCGCACCTGGCGACCGCGGCGGTCAGGACGGGTCGTTCCACCTCTCGAGCCCATAGCCCGCCTCGTGCCATGCACGGATCCCGCCGACCAGCACCGCCACCCGCTCGCCCTCGAAGCCGCCAGCGATCAACGCTCGCGCCGCCCGGGCGCTTGTGGCTTCATCCTTTCACGCACAGTAGAAGACGAGGATCCGATCCGGCGGTACCGAGCCAGCTGCGATTCGTCCGTTGGCCGCTTCGATGTCCGATACGGGGAGGGAGAGCGCGCCCGTCGCGTGGGCGTTGTCGTACAGGCGGCGGTCGCGCGCATCCACGAGCACCGCACGCCCCGCGTCGACCAGCGCGCTCGCGTCGGCGACCGACATCCGCCGGACGAGGTCGTTCGGGTCTGGGGTCATATCACAGGGTTAAACCGCCCGGCGCGGCAAAAGGTTCGGATCGGTTCAGGGACCAAGCATGGGCGACCATGCGTCCGCCACAGGGCGCGGGTGACGGGGGTCACCGGCACGTCCCGCCTGACGGGCCATGTTGCAGCGCGCCCCAGCGCTCTCGCCATTGCTGGAGGTGTTTCATGCGCGACATCAACACCCTTTCCAAGATCGCCGCTCTCACGCTCGTCTCGGTAGCCATGTTCGCGACGGGGTGCGAGGGGCCGGCCCCACTTGCGACGCCCGTTGCACGGTTAAGCAGCGAACCCGCACCCGCTGCGGGGGCGTCCTACAGCGTGATCGGGGACTGCGCCCGGGCGACCGTGATCGATCCTGGCAGCGTGACAAACGTCGCGGGCATGTTGATTCAGCGTGGCACCGTCTTCGATTGTCCCCTCACCGGCGATATCGAAGGCGTCGCCCGCGTCGTCCTGAATCTCACCCTCAGAAACGTCGGGACGCCCCAAGTCGAGGGGCGCGTCTTCGGCGAGACCACCTTTCTCGTGACCAAGTTCTTCGGCAGAACCGATCTCACGGGAACGTTCGAAGGGCCGTTCAACGGCAGTTTGGATAAGGTCCGCTTCGGCGCAGCCAAGATCAAGCGAGAGGGTACCGGTGACTTTGAGGGTCTCGTGCTGCACGGTGTCGCCGTGCAAAATCCTCCCGGGTCTGGAACCGAAGTTGAAAATGGGCGGATCCTAGGACGCGACGAGCCGTAAGCCGGATTCACGACGGCGACGCCGCCGGCGCCGGCTCGATCGCCATGTCCACCGAGGGCCGGTGCGTCTCCGAGCGTCTGCACGTCGCGGGGAACCGTGCGTGAACCGTTGAAAAAGCCGGGGGCCGCGGCTAGGTTAGCCTCGAGGGGGCGACAGGCTTCGACGGGTTTGACGAGGATATCGCTGCGTGCCCAGGTCGTCAGTCACCTGGTAAAACCACTGGCAACTTTCATAACTGCCAATTCAAACCTGGCACTGGCTGCGTAAGCTTCGGCTTCACGCACCTGCGTGAGTGGCAGCCCGCCTGAGGCGGCGCTCACGTATCGCAAAATCGGGCTGGCGTGACCTGGGGCCCGAACGGGTCGCGTAAGAGTTTCTAAGGGCTCGTCGCTGCCGTGGCCGGCGAGGCGCCGCGGTGGCGAGACCACAAGCTTCGTCTACGCACGTAGGAGCGGTATCGGAGTCATTCTCGGACCGGGGTTCGATTCCCCGCGCCTCCATCTAGAGCAGGTTAGGGAGGTCGTGGAGGTTGGGGGAGGTTGCTCCGATGCAACCTCCCGATTTTTTTCGCGTTGCGTTCCCGCCACAGAGCCGGCCTGTCCTTCTACTAAATACCTAGTTGACAAGCAGCGCGCGCGCTTCTACCATCTACTATAACGCTAGTAGTTGGAGGCGGGGGTGCGCATCAGCTTCACGGATCGAGAGCTCGACGTGATGAGCGTCTTGTGGGACGCCGAGTCCGCGACGGTCGCCCAGGTTCGCGAGCGGTTGGCTGACGACCTCGCCTATACGACGGTCCTCACCGTGCTCCGCACCCTCGAGCAGAAAGGGTACGTCGGTCACACGGGGGAGGGACGCGCCCACCGCTATCACCCGCTGGTCAAGCGAGCCGCCGCCGGCCGCAGCGCCCTCAGCAGACTCGTCGACAAGGTGTTCGACGGCTCGCCCGAGCTGTTGCTGACCCAGCTGGTCTCAGACAAGAATCTCAGTGACGAGGAGCTGCGACGCCTCCGCAAGCTGTTGACGGAGCGGCTCCGGGAGAAGAAACCATGATCGCCGCATGGATGCTGTATTGCATCGGTATCGCTGTCGCGTTCGTCGTGGTCGGCGAGGCGCTCGAGCGAGCGCTTCACCTGGCGCGCCGGGCCACGCGCTGGGCCTGGGTCGCGGCCCTCGCGGGCTCGTACGTCGTACCCGTGGGCGCTTGGCTACGGCCCAGTGCCTTCGGCGAGATGCCGGTCCCGCTGGGGCAGCCCGCCATCGCGGCCAACGGCGGTCCGCTCGACGCCCAGCGCTTGAGCGGGGCGCGTCCCGCGCCGACACGGCCGTTCTCGCTCGGCGACCTCGACGCCGCGCTCACGTGGGCGTGGGGCCTTTCCGCCGGGGCGGTGGCGCTCGCCCTCCTCGGCGCCGGCCTCCGCTTAGCGGCATGGCGCCGCCGCTGGCGCGTCACGACCCTGGACGGTCGGACCGTGCTGGTGTCGGAAAACGTCGGCCCGGCGGTGATCGGCGTGTGGCGCCCGCAAGTCGTCCTTCCCGCATGGTCGCTCGAGCTCCGCTCGGGCGAGCGACGCCTGATGCTGCTGCACGAGGACGAACACGTTCGGGCGCATGATCCCTGGCTGTGCGCTGCGGGAGCAGCGTTGCTCGTGCTGGCGCCCTGGAACCCGGCGCTGTGGTGGCAGCTGCGGCGGCTGCGTCTGGCGGTGGAGATGGATTGCGACGCCCGCGTGCTGGCGCGCGGCGGTGACACACCGGAGTACGCCGAGCTCCTGCTGCGGGTCGGACAGCGCCGAGCCCGGCTGCCCCTGGGTGCACCCGCGCTGGGCGAACCGGTCTCGTTCCTCGGGCGGCGGATCCGCCGCATGGTGACCGATCTGCCACGTTGGCGTTGGGCAGGTGCGACCGCGGCGAGCATGGTCGCGGTCGCTGTAGTCATCGCCGCGTGCGAGGCCCCGCGCCCGGTCGGGCTGAGGGCCGCGCGTGACGCATCGGCCGTCGTGGAACCGGCACAAGGACCGTACTCGCCGAGTGCCGCATATCTCGAACGCCTCGCGCACCAGTACCACCCGGAGGTGTTCGCGCACCCGCTCCGAGGCGCCGCCGTCGCGTTCGTGTTCGATGCCAGGGACAGCGTGATCGGTCATGCCGCGGGTGTCCGGGAAGTGGGCGATGCCGGGTGCCTGGAAGTGGTCGACCGCCTGGTGCCGACGTTCCAAGCCAGCAAGTGGTCGTCAAGTGGGTGCGCCGGGACGTCGAGCACTCGCGAATACGCGTGTGTCGGAGGGCCCTGTCCCGGCGTCAGCGTTGCCAAGGCCGAAATGTTTCCCGTAGTCGTGTATTGGAAGTCGCTCCGGAACTTGCCACCGGTTGAAGCCGACCGAGGCCCAACCCAGCGCCAGGCGCCCGCAGCCCTACAGGAGTGGGCCATAACTCTTGCGCATCAGTATCACCCTGAGGTGTTCGTACATCCCCTCCCAGGCGCGGCCGTCGCGTTCGTATTGGACGCGCACGATCGTGTGCTCGGCCACGCCGCGGGAGTTCGGGAGCCGCGCGACGGTGACTGTCTCGCCGTCGTAGACCGACTGGTACCGGCGTTCCAGGCCAGCAAGTTGTCCTCAGGTGGATGCGCCGACACGGCGTACAGGGGGGCGGTAGTCGTCTACTGGAAGAAGTTGAAGCAGGCCCAAGGGGCAGGCGACGTATCCACCGAGTCGATGGTAGATGAGCGGCCCGTGTTCCTGTCCGGCCCGCCGGTCCGGTACCCGCCGCTGCTGCGGCAGGCCGCGATTGAAGGGCATGTGCTGGTGCGCGCTATCATCGACACGACCGGCCGCGCCGAGCCTGCGTCAGTGGAGGTGATCGACAGTCCGCACCCCGGGTTCAATGAGGCCGCGCGCAACGCCCTCCTGCAGGCGCGCTTCCGCGGTGGACGTTTGCGCGGACGCGCGGTTCGGGTGCTGATCACGTTTCCAGTAGACTTTCGCGCCCGAGGCTAGGTCCGCTAGCCACGACCATCCAATCCCGTATATTGGGCGCCGTTCCAGCCGTCCAGGAAGGGCGAACCTTTCGTGCGGGAGGTCGTGATGGGCGCAGTCTTCGATCTCGTGCGGGTCCTGTTCGAGCCGACGGCCGTGTTCGAGCGCGTCCGCGAGAAACCGCGGTTCCTGGCGCCGTTCCTCGCCCTCGCCGTGATCACCGTGGCGATCGCCGTGCTGCAGCTGCCGTACACCAAGGCCGCGCTCGCGGCGCAGTTCGCGCAGACGCCCAACATGACCCCCGAGCAGGCCCAGGCCGGCATGAAGTTCGCGGCCGTCGGCGTCGGGGTTGCCCCGATCGCCGTCGGGGTGTTCCTGGTCGTCAATGCACTGATCCTGTGGGTGAGCACGTCGGTCCTGGGGGGCGAGGGGAAGTTCGCGACGCTGCTCAGCGTGACCACGTACGCGTCGATCACCTACACGCTCCTCCAGCTGATCGGCGTGGTCGTGCTCAACATGCGGGGCACCAGCTCGATCACCAGCATGCTGGACTTGCAGCCGTCCCTGGGGCTCGATCTGCTCGCACCCGACGCGAAGGGATTCATGCTCGGCCTGCTGCGCGGCATCAACCCGTTCACGCTATACGGTGTGTTCCTGACGGGGCTGGGAATCGCGGTGACCCACAAGACCTCAAAGGGCGTCGCCTACACGGCGGCGGCGATTCAATTCGTCTTTGCGCTATTGATCGGCGCGGCGCTCACGAGGGGATAGGGACTCGGGGCTCGGGACTCGGGAGTGCAGATCCCGAGCCCCGAGTTCCGAACCCCGTGTCCCTCTCCCGCAACAGAACGAGATGTGCGGCAACGAAAGGATGACGCGTTCCGCGGTCGGGGGGCATGATTCAAAGAGCCCCTTTAGGGAGTTCTGTGACGGCGGAGCACCCTGCAGCGACTGATCCAGTGCGAAGCTACCGCGACCTCCGGGTCTGGCAGGAGGCGATGGACCTGGCCGAAGCGACGTATCACGCGACCGAGCACTTTCCCAAGCACGAGCGTTACGGGCTCGTGACCCAGCTACGGCGTGCGGCAGTCTCCGTTGCGTCGAACATCGCGGAGGGTAACGCACGTTCCACCGGTGACTATCTCCGGCATCTTCTTGTGTCGAGCGGGTCGCTTACGGAAATGGAAACCCAATTCGCGCTGAGCGCCCGACTAGGGTTTCTCCCACGAGAACAGGCAGAGTCTCTCCTAAACACCTGCGACCGGGTGGGACGCATGCTGGGCGGCCTTCGGAAAAGTCTCGGAGCCCGCCGTGCGCGACCCCCGAGCCCCGAGCCCCGAACCCCGAGTCCCTAAACCGTCGCTCTTGTTCTGTTGATCACCCCCTGCTCCTCGAGCGCGGCCTGCGCCGCGGCGAGCCGGGCGATGGGGACGCGGAATGGCGAGCAGGACACGTAGTTCATCCCCACATGATGACAGAACTTCACCGACGCGGGCTCGCCGCCGTGCTCGCCGCAGATGCCAATCTTCAAGTCGTTGCGGCTGCCCCGGCCCAGCCGCACCGCGAGCTCGATCAGCTTGCCGACGCCTTCCTGGTCGAGCACCTGGAACGGGTCGTCTTTCAGGATGCCGTGTTCCACGTAGAACGGCAGGAAACGGCCGGCGTCGTCGCGCGACAGGCCGAACGTCGTCTGCGTGAGATCGTTGGTCCCAAACGAGAAGAAATCGGCCTCTTTCGCGATCTCGTCCGCGGTGAGCGCGGCGCGCGGCAGCTCGATCATCGTCCCGACCAGGTAGGGCACCGCCCGACCCTCGGCCTGGAACACCTCCCGCGCCACCCGGCGCACGATCTCGGTCTGGCGACGCAGCTCCTCGACCAGCGCGACGAGCGGGATCATGACCTCGACCGTGACCTTCTTGCCGCGGCTCACCACCCGGCATGCCGCCTCGAAAATCGCTCGGGCCTGCATTTCGGTGATTTCGGGATACGTGATGCCGAGGCGGCAGCCGCGATGCCCGAGCATCGGGTTCGCTTCGACCAGCGAGGCGACCAGACGCTCCAGCCGGGCGGCGGGGAGCTTCATGGCCCGGGCGAGCGTGGCCACTTCGTCGCGCGTGTGGGGGAGAAACTCGTGCAGCGGCGGGTCGAGCAGGCGGATCGTCACGGGATAACCGCTCATCGCCTCGAACAGGCCCTCGAAGTCGGCACGCTGCATCGGGAGCAGCCGGGCCAGCGCCGCGCGGCGCCCCGGCTCGTCGGGGGCCACGATCATCTCGCGCATGGCGGTGATGCGGTCGCCCTCGAAGAACATGTGCTCGGTGCGGCACAGCCCGATTCCTTCCGCACCGAACTCGCGGGCACGCTGTGCGTCGGCCGGCGTGTCGGCGTTGGCGCGCACCCGCAGCCGCCGGCGCTCGTCCGCCCAGGCCATGAGCTTGGTGTAGTGCACGCCGACCTTCGGCTCGACCAGCTTCGCGGCACCCAGGATGACGCGCCCCGTGGTGCCGTCCACCGTGATCACCTGGCCCTTTTTCACCACCCTGCCGTTGGCGCGCAGCCGGCCCGCCTGGGGGTCGACCTCGATGTCCTTGGCGCCCACCACGCACGTCTTTCCCATCCCGCGCGCAACCACGGCCGCATGGCTGGTCATGCCGCCACGGGCAGTCAGCACGGCCTGCGCCGCCACGATCCCGTGAAAGTCTTCGGGCGAGGTCTCCGGCCGGATGAGGATCACCTTGCGCCCCCGCTTGGCGAGGGCCTCCGCCTCGTCCGCATCGAACACCGCCTCGCCCATGGCGGCCCCCGGCGACGCCGGCAGGCCCTTGGCCACCACGGTGACGCTCGCGCGCGGGTCGACCATGGGGTGGAACAGCTGGTCCAGGTCCTGAGGCGGCACGCGCTGCACCGCCTCGTCGGGAGTGATCAGGCCGTCGTCCACCATCTCCACGGCGCTCCGCACCGCCGCGAGCCCGGTGCGCTGCGCCCGGCGCGTCTGCAGCATGAACAGCCGGCCATGCTCGAAGGTGAACTCGATGTCCTGGACGTCCCGGAAGTGACGCTCCAACTTCGTCGCGATCCGCTCGAGCTCGCGGTA
>Ga0209156_10004518_pt1 | contig 10119 bp, 9 predicted proteins | sample GraSoiAngelo_124_FD_185881 | JGI IMG/M metagenome (GOLD analysis project Ga0209156, IMG submission 185881) | Grasslands soil microbial communities from the Angelo Coastal Reserve, California, USA - 14_0927_05_20cm (SPAdes) (version 2) | ecosystem: Environmental > Terrestrial > Soil > Grasslands ...
TAATGGAAAGTCTCAACATCGCATATGACGTGAAAGAAGATCGTCCAATTTGGAAGCAGCGGGCCATCGCCATTGGCCTGACTATTGCTTTGGCCGTTCTGGTCCTGGCCGCCCTCGGACTCACGCTCTATGGAAGCGATGCTGCGGACTGGCTGAGTTCACACATGGGACTCGGGCAATTCGCCGTCATTTCGTGGAAGATCGTGCAATGGCCACTGGTGCTGGCGTGCATGTTCCTTGCCTTTGCCACTACCTATTACTTCGCTCCCAATCTTGAAGAACCAGAATGGCACTGGATCACTCCCGGTTCGGCTCTCGGTTTGATTTTCTGGATCGTTGCTTCCCTGGGCTTCAAATTGTATTTGCATTTTTTTAACTCTTACAGCAAGACCTACGGTTCAGTTGGCGCCGTGATGATTCTGTTGCTTTGGCTCTACATCACCGGCTTTGCCATCCTTGTGGGGGGCGAAGTCAACTCGGCTATTGGAAGGGCGGCAGATGCCCAGCTGAAGGCTCAGCAGAAGGATGAGGAAAGGCAGAAGCGAATCGAAGCAGGCTTGAAAGCTGCCTGAATATGTCTAACAGGCGCCGACTGACGGCCGTTCCGGGAGAAACGGGCGCTGGCTTGGAAGAAATCCCGGAAAAAGAAGGCGGGGCAATCCGAAGAAGGCGCGACCAGAAACAGGAAAGAGTTGTAGGAGAGGAGCTCCGATAAGCTTAGCGGATCCGTTCCCAACCAGCAATCCGCCATCTTCAATTCCCGATCCGGGTGGCGATGCTTCTTAAGCAGTGCCTCGCGTGCTTAGCCGACCCTTCAGAGGCGCCTGCTTGCCTCCGGGGAGAAACATCTGCAGGTCCTCTTGGCCGTACTGCTGTTCGTAACCGCACTCCGTGCATTCGAGCGAGGTCATTTGCACACCGCGGTTGAAAAGCTCGACGATAGCTTCGGATACATGCGGATCGGAAAGCCTCAGCCGGAAGTTACACGCAGGGCATACAAATCCACAAAAATCTTTGCCCCGGTTTCCCTTTTCGCGTCTTGCTGGGCGTTTCATGGCGCTTTGACCTCACATTACTTGGAACAATTTCATTGCGGATCTGCATGGCCAAGAGCATACAGCCTCGAATGAACTCTGATTTAAGACTACTGAAGTTTGACGCAGGTATCATCTCCTTTGGTTTTATTCGGGCAGCAGCGAAAAAGTGCGCCAATTTCTAAATCATTCTGCTTCGACCCTTCGCGAACGGAAAAATGATTTCAGTAGCTCAGAACATTCTGCCTCCAAAACGCCGCCAATAACCTCCATCCTATGGTTCAGACGAGGATGATTCAGCACGTTCATCACGGAGCTCACAGCTCCCGCCTTGGGATCACTCGCGCCATAGATCAGAGCTTTAAGACGCGCATGAACCAGAGCTCCGGCACACATCGCGCATGGTTCAATAATCACGTACATCTCGCATCCATCGAGCCGATGGTTTCCGAGCGCAGTTCCAGCAGCACGCAAGGCGACAATCTCTGCATGTGCGGAGGGGTCATGATCACGCAAGTTCCTATTTTCGCCAGCAGCGATCAGCTCATCGCTGCGGACAATGATGGCTCCTACCGGCACTTCGCCCACTAATTGCGCGGCTTTGGCTTGTTCAATAGCGCGCCTCATCCATGATTCGTGCTCGGAAGACATTGAGGCGATTGTAAAGCGTGGTTCTGCCGCTCGCGTTGAAGAGTCCAGGAGCGTGGGCAAAACATTCGTGCCGGGCCTCGCGGCACCCAAACCGACGGCCAGCGCAGGAGGCGCCAAATCTGACAGCCAAACATGAAATGCTGGGTTGACGTGTATACAAGGCGAGCCCCGGAAGGACGACACATTCCCACCAGTAAGTGTCGTGCTTGAACAGGACTGAATTCCGGAACGCTGGATGTATATCGTGAGACGCGGCACTCCACACGCACGCAAACCCCATTGCCGCCAACGCATGTTAACTCTCTATTAAACGGCAACAAACCAGCCCGATTCTCTGTAAACCAGCGAAATCCGCAGCTCTGCTCGCTGCTGGGCATAATTTCTAAATTTCATATGGAGGCAAACCCCGCTTTGGTAACTATTCTCTAACTGCCAATGGTGACAGTTCGCGTGCGCCACTCGGGCTGAATCACGCACCCACGATGTCCGGCAAAACCGGCCGGGCGAGAGAGATCAAGAGGAGTAGCTCATGAAGAAAATGTTCCTTACATGCTCTGCATTGCTGCTGTCTGCCGGCATCGCTATCGGCCAGACATCCAGTACAACCGACCCCAACAGTCAGAACCAAACACCGGCTGCGAGCAGTTCGACCAGTCAGAATCCATCGTCGACTTCGAGCACGACCCCATCGACGAGTAGCAGCAGCTCGGATATGAACCAGTCAGCTACGCCGTCGAGCACAAGCCAGTCCAGCGCAACGCCGACCAACACGGCGCCCAGCGCGACCTCTGGTCAGACGTCGACGACCCCGGCTGCAACCGATCAGACTTCGAGCCAGGCGAATCCGACCGCGGCTCCTTCGAGCACAAGCGATCAGAGCGCAGCCACGGCTCCCAGCGCCACTTCGAGCTCAAGCTCGACCAGCGCAACGCCCAGCAGCAACGCTGCCGCGCCATCTGCTTCTTCATCTTCAACCAGCACAACCGATCAGACTGCGCCCGCTGCCTCCAGCACGACCACCGGCAGCAACGCTGCTGATCAGTCTGCCGCGAGCACGCAGTCGAACGCTGCCAGTGCAGATCAGAACGCTAATGCCAGTAACAACGCCAACTCCGCCAGCCAGAACGCCGGCAACACCAGCGGACTGCCACAAACGGCTTCTCCGCTCCCGCTGCTCGGCCTGCTCGGATTCGGCTCATTCCTGACGGGACTAGTTGCACGTTTCCGTAAGTAATGCGGATCACAAAACCAGAACGCCTGAGACGAAAGTCTCGGGCGTTATTTTTTTGGGCTGACGCACACTGAAATCCGGCATGCACATAATTCAACTCGCCGAATGGCGGTACTCTGTGTGGATTCCACGCCATGGCCTGCTCTAAATTCATGCCACAACTTGCTTCACCCAATCACTCGATGGCTCGATTACCCGATCCAACTGACCCGATATACTGCTTTCAATGTCATTCGAAGAAAGTCAATATCAGCTCCGTCGCGAGAAGCTGAAGCAGATCGAGGCGCTGGGACAGCAGAGCTATCCTCGGAAATTTGAGTTCACGCATTCCATTCCGGAAATTGTTGCCAAGTATTCCGACTTCACCTGCGAGCAACTGGACCCCGATCGCGTCAATGTGCGCGTTGCGGGTCGACTTATGTCGATACGTGGACAAGGGAAGGCAGGATTCGCGCATCTGCAGCAGGCGGGCCAGCGGCTCCAAATCTACGTGAAGCTCGATTTTGTCGGCGAAAAGGGTTTTCAACTCTACAAGCTGCTCGACCTTGGCGACTTCGTTGGAGTCAGCGGTTATCTCTTCCGCACCAAAACGAATGAACTATCAGTGCACGTGGAACAGATCACATTTCTGGCGAAGGATCTGCTCCCGCTTCCGGAGAAGTATCACGGACTGTCGGATGTTGAACTGCGCTATCGTCAGCGCTACGTTGACCTCAATATGAATCCAGAGGTGCGCGATGTGTTCGTTGCGCGCAGCAAACTGGTGAAGGCGATTCGGTCGTTCCTCGATGCGCGCGGCTACATCGAAGTCGAGACGCCGATGATGCAACCGATTGCGGGCGGAGCAGTGGCGCGTCCCTTCATCACGCACCACAATACGCTCGATATCGACCTTTACCTGCGCATCGCGCCGGAACTCTATCTGAAGCGACTAATTGTCGGCGGGCTTGATCGCGTTTACGAGATCAATCGCAACTTTCGCAACGAGGGCATCTCTACCCAGCATAATCCTGAATTCACGATGCTCGAGTTCTATCAGGCATACGCCGACTACCACGACTTAATGACACTCACCGAGCAGATGCTGGCGCATGTTGCGCGCGAGGTGAATGGGAGCACTGTGGTCCCTTATCAGGGACGGGAGATCGATTTCGGGAATTGGCAGCGCCTATCGATGAGAGAAGCGATCATCAAATTCTGGCCCGAAAGCTGTGCGCCTGCACCGCAGATGTTGGATTTTGCCGATGCCAGTTCAGTGCGAAAGCTAGTCGAACGGTTGAAAGCCCGGCACGCTCCGCATATGCCGTACGATCCGACAGAACCGGCGGGGAAGAGCATCGGCAACATGTTCGAAGCGGTCGCCGAAGAACATTTGTGGCAGCCGACGATTCTCTACGACTTCCCGGTCGCGATCTCCCCGCTATCGAAGAACAAGAAAGACGAACCCGACTGGGTAGAGCGTTTCGAGATCTTCGTTGGCGGCCTGGAGATCGGAAATGCTTTCAGCGAGCTGAACGATCCTGAAGAGCAACGGCGCCGATTCGAGCAGCAGCTCTCGGAGAAAGCGCGTGGCGATGAGGAAGCTCACGCCATGGACGAAGATTACATTCGTGCGCTCTCGTATGGCATGCCCCCAACAGGCGGCGAAGGAATCGGCATTGATCGTCTGACGATGCTGCTGACCGATTCGAAATCGATCCGCGATGTGATCCTGTTCCCTCTTCTGAGGCCGCAGAAGCAGGAGGAAGATGTGTTGCAGGAAGCGACGGGCACGGGTGCCTAGTCGTACTTATTTCGAAGATGTTGAGTCTTCGGTATTGGGGAAGTGATTTCATGTGTGCCGTCGAGCCAAGGACAATAGTCTCTTTTTTGAGTTCAGCGGCTTCAGTCAGAAGCCGTTTTAAAAGGAGATTAAGGTAAGCCTTCATTCGCACGGATACTATCCGTGCCTCTCGCTAGACCATTTACATTAATCAAGGACATTGCTAGCGTGGGCTTTGCGTTTGATTCTGAAACTCGACGACGACTTGGCTATCGGCTGATCGATCACATCGACCGCTACTTCGAGTCGCTGCCAACGCGTCCGGTGCAGCTGCCCGAAGAGCAACGCACGTTTAGTCAACTGACTAACATCCTGCCTGAATTTGGCGAGGATGCTGCGCAGGTGCTCGACGACGTTTGCGCGGAGCTCGTGGACAAAGGATTCCACGTTCCGGCAGCGAACTACTTTGGCCTGATGAACCCCACGCCGGCATATATGGCGGTTCTGGCCGAAGCATTCGTCGCTGCTATTAATCCGCAGCTTGCAACGCTTGCGCGTTCACAACTTGCCTCCAAGATCGAGCAAGAGATGGTTCGCTGGATCGGCGAGCGCGTCGGATGGAATCGTGCTTTCGGAGGAACCTTCACCAGCGGTGGCAACGAAGCCAACTTCTCTGCGTTGGCGCTGGCGTTAACAGCAAACTTTCCAAGTTTCGTGAACGACGGCGCCCGTTCAATCGGTGGAGCTCCCGTCGTTTATGCCTCCTCGGAAGCTCATCACTCGCTGGACAAATCGACCGGACTACTCGGCATTGGACGCAGGGCCGTGAGGCGCGTCGACGTCACCCATCGCATTCAGATGGACGTCGACCAGCTCGGGCGCGCGGTTCGCGAAGACTTGGCGGCGGGAAATCTACCCTTCTGCGTGGTCGCGACGGCAGGCACGACGAACTCCGGCGCTATCGACGATCTCCCAGCGATCGCCGAATTTTGCCGTGAGCACAAGTTATGGATGCACGTCGATGGGGCCTATGGCGCCGCAGCGATCTTCAGCGAGAAGCATCGCAGCATTGTGCGCGGAATCGAGCACGCAGACTCGGTTACAGTCGACCCGCATAAATGGCTGGCAATGCCGTTTGCCGCCGGAGTTGTCCTCACGTCGCATCCGGAGTTGCTGAAAGCGACCTTCAGTGTGACAACGCCCTACATGCCGAAGCTGAACACGCCGCTTCCACCGGAGAACTTCGCCATCAGCACGCAGTGGACCCGACGCATGAATTCCCTGAAGCTGTGGCTCACGCTCAAAGTCCATGGACGTGCGGCCTATGAAGAGCACATCGATCGCCAAATTGAACTCGCACGGTGGTTCGAGCGACAAGTCGCGGACTCCCCATACCTGAGGCTGTTCGCGCCGCCCATGCTACCAATATTTAACTTTTGCTTGAGAGAGCCAATGGAATCGGAAGCAGCAAATGCGCAAATACTTCAGGCGATTGTCGACGAAGTCACCCGCGATGGCAGGCGGTGGATTTCAACCACCCTGGTCAACGGCGGAACAGTGATCCGCGTGATGATCATCAGCTACCTCACTGAGCAGAGCCACCTTGAGGAGCTGCTACAACGTCTGCATAAGGCCGCTGAAGCGAGCCTGCACGCTCGCAGGATCAGAACTCAGGCCATGCGCTGAAGAGCCAAGAGAATTGCTGACTAAAGGACTTATGCTAGACGAGTTCCTGCTGGCCGGCCGGTTCGGTGATCACCGGTCTTTCTGAAGCTGGTAGCAGGCGATCCATACTTCGCAAGTCTGGGAACAGCCACGACCACAATCCCACGATCACCAAAGTTCCGATTCCCCCGGCTATCACGGCAGGAACTGTCCCAAACCACTGCGCAGTGATGCCAGATTCGAATTGCCCGAATTCGTTCGATGCTCCGATGAAGAGCAGATTCACTGCGCTTACACGTCCGCGCATCCCCGGCGGCGTCGCTATCTGAACGAGCGTGCTGCGAATGACCATACCGAAGATGCTGATCGCGACGAACATAGCCACGCCCGCACGACGACGCAACGGACGATAAGCCAGCAATATGGCCATCAGAGCTGCTCCGGCGGCAGGCATGCTGCGCAGCAATCCCAATCCACGCGGTCCGATGTGGAGGATGTCCTGCGCATACGCCGGAAGCAGCGCGACCGCGCCGCCGAGTAAGACTGCGAACAAATCCAGCGAGATCGAACCGAGAATGATCTTCTCCCGCCACACGTAGCGAAAACCGGCCAACAGCGTATCCAGAGAGACATCCTTGGTCTCCATCCGTCCCGTGCGCACGTGCATCATCAATATGAAGGTGAACGCCGCGAAGTACATGCACGCCGCAGTGGCGTAAACGCTGTGGGCTCCATGAGCCCAGCCGTAGATGAGGCCACCGAACGCTGGTCCAACCACGGTCGCCACCTGAAATATGGACGCTCCCCATGTGACCGCGTTGCCAAAATGCTCCTGCGGTACCAGTTGCGGAACCAAAGCCTGGCTCACTGGACCGCTAAATGCCCGAGTAATGCCGATCAGCAGGAGCACTCCAAAAATGGGAAGCACAGAATGTATCCCCGCCAAAGCTTGTAAGAACAGGAGTGCCGAGCACACCGCGTACGACACGTTGCAGCACAGCAATACGACGCGCCGATCAAATCGGTCGGCTGCGTGTCCAGCCGGCAGAGATAGCAGAATGCCAGGCAGAAACTGCACCAGGCCCACGTATCCGAGATCTAGCGGACGGTGAGTGATCTGGAAGACCTGCCATCCGACAGCAACCGACTGCATCTCCGATCCAATAATGGAAAGAGCGCGTCCTGATTGAAAAAGGAGGTATTGAGGGCTCAACAACGGTAGGCACACTTTAGAGTACACGAGCGTGAGTGCGCAGGCGTTCTCAAATCGCTGCGTATAATCGCTCGTGTGCTGAATGGAACTTTGGTTCGAATATTCTTAGTCTGTATCGGCTTAACCGTGTGCTCCGCGCAAGCTCAGCAGACTCCCATCGTCTCTCCCGAGGTTCAATCGGATCATCGCGTAATTTTCCGATTGCGCAGTCCCAATGCTCAAAAAGTTGAACTTCAACTCGAAGGTACAACCCAGCATGTGCCAATGCAAAAGGACGATTCGGGATTATGGAGCGTAACTACCGATTCACTCGAACCCGACTACTACGGATACTCTTTCGTCGCCGATGGCGTGTCCCTCATCGATCCTCGTAATCCCTTAATGAAACCGAATCTGCTTGGCACGCAAAGCATGGTGCATGTACCGGGGCCGCCATCCCTGCTTTGGGAAGTTAACGACGTACCGCACGGAGTAATTCACCATCATTTTTACAAGTCGGCTGTGGTCGGCGATCAACGGGATTACTACGTATACACGCCACCAGGATACGATGTCGCGTTGAAGACAAAATATCCGGTCTTGTATCTGCTCCATGGGTTCAGTGATGACGCCAGCGCCTGGGCCGCTGTGGGCCGGGCAAACGTGATCCTCGACAATCTGATAGCGCAGCAAAAAGCGAAGCCGATGATTGTGGTAATGACCCTCGGTTATGGAGCGCCTGAGATGCTCTCCACACCTCACGCCTTTAATCATGACGACCTTCGCGAACGCAATTTGGAGAAGTTTCGGGAGTCTCTGCTGACTGAAGTGCTGCCGAGAATCGAGAAGGATTATCGGGCCTCGAAGGATCCCACCTCGCGAGCGATCGCAGGGCTCTCGATGGGCGGTTCGGAATCCTTATTCGTCGGACTCACCTCTGCAGATCTTTTTTCCTGGATCGGTGCCTTCAGCGCTGGTGGGCTCGGCGAAAATCTCGACCAACAGTTCTCGGAAATGAAGCGGAAGAACGTTACGCGATTGAAATTGCTCTGGGTCGCATGCGGCACCGAGGATCGCCTTATCGAGCCAAACCGAAAAATCCGCGAGTGGCTTTCTGCTAAAGGGGTAACGCACACCGACATCGACACTCCCGGAGCTCACACTTGGTTGGTTTGGCGTCGAAACCTCGGCGCCTTTGTGGCTTTGCTCTTTCAAACCAAGGAGACGCAGCACCCTTAGCGATCACAGACTTGCGCTTTACAATGGTCTTGGAGACCCCAATTGCCTAAATTCGAAGAATGCCTGCAACAGCTCGAGAAGATCGTGGAACAACTAGAGAAAGGAGACCTATCGCTCGAGCAATCTTTGAAGCTATTTGAAGAAGGAGTTCGTCTCTCGAACTCATGTCGTCAGGAGCTTGAGGCAGCCGAGGGTAAAGTTGAGATTCTGATGAAAAATGGTGGCAAGCTCCAACCGCAGCCTTTTGAAAGTGTAGGCGAGGACAGGTCAGCAGGAAAGTAGCTGCTTAGTCTTGTTGCGGCTGCCTCAGATGGCATTTTGATTCCTTTTCTGAGAGATTCTTACGTTGGAAATTAATCAAAAAACAGATTCGCGTGGTCTTGCGCAAGTACCCGGCCGAGAGCGGCCGGAAGCACCTAATGGAGATGCATCTTCGATGTCATCCCTCCAAGAAACCCTCACCGCGGGTTGTGCCCTGATCGATGCAACACTCGATCGGCTCTTGCCTCCTGAGACGCAAGTTCCTGTTTCGGTACACAAGGCCATGCGCCACAGCGTCTTTGCTGGTGGCAAACGGATTCGTCCAATCTTATGCATAGAAGCAGCCAGGATGGTGCAGCGCGATCGCTCAAATGGCGAGCTGCCTCTGGGTGTTGAGGAGTTAGGCAGCGCATTAGAAATGCTGCACACGTACTCGCTTATTCACGACGATCTCCCGGCGCTCGACAATGATGATCTGCGTCGCGGCAAGCCGACCTGCCACGTAGTATTCGGCGAAGATCTCGCGATCCTCGCTGGCGACGCCCTACAGACATACGCGTATGAAGTTGTGAGCAAATTACCCTGTCTGTCGGAAGCGCGCATCAGGATCGTGGAGGAGATCGCCCACGGCACGGGCACAATCGACGGAATGATCGGCGGTCAGGTAATGGACCTCGAGGCGGAGAACACACGTGCAAACGCGGCTACGGTCGAATATATCCACCGTTCAAAGACAGGTGCATTGATTACGGCCAGCCTCACTAGCGGCGGCATTTATGCGGGAGGTATGGACGCCGAGATCGAGAAGCTGCGAGAGTTCGGCTCCGCTATTGGCCTGGCATTCCAGATTGTAGATGACGTGCTTGATGTAACCAAGTCGTCAGAAGAGCTCGGAAAGACTGCCGGCAAGGACACTGCTTCGGACAAAGCAACGTATCCGGCGGTGTTTGGCATCGAGGAATCTCTTCGCCGTGCAGACTCGCTCATCGCTCGCGGATGTAATGCGCTAGATGGCTTCGGTGCTCGCGCTCAGACTCTGAAATCATTGGCGCACTTCCTGGTACAGCGTAAAAACTAACCACAC
>Ga0209156_10004526_pt1 | contig 10115 bp, 7 predicted proteins | sample GraSoiAngelo_124_FD_185881 | JGI IMG/M metagenome (GOLD analysis project Ga0209156, IMG submission 185881) | Grasslands soil microbial communities from the Angelo Coastal Reserve, California, USA - 14_0927_05_20cm (SPAdes) (version 2) | ecosystem: Environmental > Terrestrial > Soil > Grasslands ...
CATTCGAGTAAAGGTTCGTGACGCTCACGTGCACCCCGTGTTTCACCTCGCATGTGCCAAGATCATGCAGGAGCGGCCGCCATTGCTCGTATTCTTCCAGATCTTCGGCCACATGCTTGGACAGAAGAATGTGCCCGGCGTCACCGCAATCCATCATCCGTTGCGCCATGTTCAGGCCGGCTCCGGCTAGATTGGGACGATTGTTTACATCGACCACACCGCTGACCGGCCCGCTGTGAATGCCCATGCGCAGTTGCAGGCGCGGATACTCCTTGCGTGCGCGGTTGATCTCGACTGCGCATTGCGCAGGCGCTTCGGGACTGGTATAAAAGACCAAGGCCATACCATCGCCGGTCGCGATTTTAAGTAAGCGGCCCGCTGCTTCGGCTTTCTGAAACTGCTCTGAGCCGCGCACGACCTGGGTTAGTTCCTCAACCGCCGCGTGCTGGTCGTTAACCGAAAGCTTCGAGTAACCGACAATGTCGATGAACAGGACATGGGCGATCTCGAGCTGGATTTCCTTTTTAACCTCAGCGGGCATATCAATACTCTAACGGCGCGTACGCGAATGATATATAATCTCGACTCAACTGCCGATAGTCGAGGGCAAAGGGTAGCGCATACGCCTAGGGTGCTAATGCCAGTCCGGCTCGAACCGACCGCGTGCTCGCGATTCGGGAATACCCAAACTAACATCCAACGCTCAATGCCCAACACTGAACGCTCAATTCATCTCTCCTGAGTTGGACGTTCCTCCTTCGCTTGCGCTACGGCGCGACAAGTGAGCGCCTGCCCACGCCGCAGCCTCGGCGTAGGCGGGTTGAACGTTTGACGTTTTCATCCGAAATAGCACCCAGCCATGGCACGACTTCACGAATATCAAGGCAAAGCCATTCTTGCCGCTAACGGATTCAAAATTCCGCGCGGTCGCGCCGCCTCTACCGCTGATGAAGCGGTGGCGGTGGCCAAGGAACTGTTAGACCAGAAGGGCAGCGAGGTCGTGGTCAAAATCCAAGCTTGGACAACCGGACGAGCCGGCATCGGCGGCGTCGCTTTCGCGAAAAAGCCTGATGTGGCTCGTGGCCATGCCGCGCGCATGCTGGAAATGAAAGTGGGACAGTTTCCCGTCGAAGCAGTGCTAGTTGAAGAGAAGATCGCGATTGACCGCGAATTTTTTCTCTCTTTCGCAATTGACGACGCTACTCGCGCCCCGACGATTATTTTCGCTCCCGGCGGCGGCACCGGAATCGAAGCGCGCGCCGCCTCGACGCGGCGGATTGCGTGCGATGTGACTCGCGGACCTGAGGAGTCAGTTGTCGCCGAGGCGACTGCGTCGTGCGGACTTTCATCGCCGCACGCGACGCAACTCGCTGACTCGATTCGGAAACTATTTACCGCCGCGCGCAAGGTTGAAGCCCGGTCGCTTGAAATTAATCCGCTGGTCCTAACCAAGGATGGTCAGTTCGTCGCCGCCGATTGCCGTATCACGATTGATGATTACGCGGTGGCGCGACACCCCGAACTGAAGATAGAGATTGCGCGCGAGTTCGATCATCCACCCGCCGCCCTGGAACGGGTGGCTTACGCGGTCGAACAAAACGACCATCGCGGCACATTTTATTTCGCGCAGTTGGCCACGACAGCGGCGAAAGATTCCAAAGGCCTGGTTGGTTTTCACGGTGCGGGTGGCGGCGGATCGATGATGTCAATGGACGCGATTGTGAATGCGGGGTTTACCATCGCCAATTTCACCGATACCAGTGGCAATCCATCTGCGTCCAAGGTTTATCGCGCCAGTCGAATCATTCTGGCTCAGCCTGAGCTGGTGGGATATTTCGGTTCGGGCTCCGGTGTTGCGAGCCAGGAACAATATTGGTCTGCTTATGGACTGGCCAAGGCTTTTTGGGAACTCAATCTAAACATTCCCGCCGTGATTCGGTTGGGCGGCAACACCGAAGATCGCGCGGTGAACATTTTGCAACGAATGTCGCGGCTACTGGGCGCCCCGATCGAGGGCTATCGTAAGACCGACGCGCCGGCCACAATTGCCACGCGCTTTGCCGAACTTATTGCGACCGGCAAGGGAGCAAAATGGAAACCGCACGCACCGCGCGTGCCAAAGTTCGTTAAGGATCCATCGGTCACCACGATTCCGGTGAAAGGCGGGCGGGTGTGGATCGACAGCGTGCAGTGGCCGGAAATTCGCGGCGCGGTCGAGAGCCATTCTGGCGGATTGATCGTCGATCGTGCCGGAGCACCTGTGTCATCAGTGCCAGGTGAGGAGTTCGCGACCAAAGATTCTGAATTACTCGCATGCGACGTTGAGTGCCGGCTTGCCGGAGTGAAAGGATTCTACTTGGAACTCGATATCCCTGGGCTGGACGAACTGATCGGAAGGGCGCGCTGATGGCAATTTTGATCGACGAGACCAAGCGCGTTTTGGTGCAAGGCATCACGGGTCGCGAAGGACGGGCGCGCACAAAGCTAATGCGTGAATACGGGACGAATGTTGTCGCTGGTGTAACGCCCGGCAAAGCTGGCCAGACAGTATTGGGTGTCCCTGTATTCAACACGCCGCAAGAAGCTGTGAAAGCGCTGGGAGGCATCGATATTTCGGTGCTTTTTGTGCCGGCGGCGGGCGTAAAGGAAGCGGCGATCTCCGCGATTGATGCGGGCATTAAGCTCACGGTGCTGGTGCCCGATCGCGTGCCGGTGTGGGACGCAATGGAAATTGCCGCGGCGGCCAAAGCCAATGGCGCAATGTTTCTCGGGCCAAACACACTTGGAGTATTGAGTCCGGGCAAGAGCGTGGTCGGGATGATCGGCGGTCGGGCTGAAAGTGCGAGGCAGTGGTTCAAGCCTGGTATTCCGAAAGGCGTTGGAGTCATCAGTCGCTCCGGCGGGATGGCTTCGAGCACCGGTTATTACCTGGGTCAGGCTGGTGTGCGCATCTCAACGATCGTGCACATCGGCGGTGATGCGGTCCTCGGTATTCGCATTCCCGATGCCGCGCTGATGTTCGAAGCTGATCCGCTGACAGAAGCAATCGTCGTCTTTGGCGAAATTGGTTCGTCACAAGAAGAGGAACTGGCGCAAATGATTCGTGATCGAAAAGTGACCAAGCCGGTCATCGCCTACATCGGTGGCAAAGCGGCGCGGGAAGGCACGCGATTCAGTCACGCGGGCGCGATCATCGAAGGCGGTCGCGGGACGCACGCGGGAAAAGTGAAAGCGTTGCGCGAAGCCGGCGCGACGGTGGTCGATGCGTTTGGGGAACTGCCGGGTGCGGTAGTTGAAATTTTGAAACGAATGAAAGGACAGAGTTTGATGACTGAAGCAGACAAAAATGCCGTCTGGAATACGGCGGTCACGCGGATCGAACCCAATCGAGTGGCGGTGCGTGGATACGATATTGCCGAGCTGATGGGCCGCGTGTCGTTTGGCGCGGCGGTCTATTTGATTTTGACGAGCGAGCTGCCTCCGCCCGCCGTCGGGCGCTTAATGGACGCAATTTTGGTGGCCTCGATCGATCACGGGGCCACGCCTCCCAGCGCGCTGGCTGCGCGAACCGTTGCGTCCACCGGCGCAGCGCTAAGCGCATCCGTCGCGGCCGGGATTATGTCAATCAATCGTCATCACGGCGGCGCCATCGAGGATTGCGCCCGGCAACTAAAAGCGATTGCTGATCGCTCCACGACTGAATCAGTTTCAATGGAAGAAGCTGCCACCGCAGTACTGGCGGCGATGAGGGACGCTGGTGAGCGCATGCCTGGATTTGGTCATCGCTATCATACCAAAGACCCGCGGACTGCGCGGTTGTTTGAACTTGCGCGTGAAGCCGGCGTTGATGGAATGCACATGAAAGCGGCGCGGGCCGTCGAAAAATCCTTCGCCGACGCCAAGAAAGCGTTGCCGACCAACGTAGACGGCGCCATCGGCGCCATCCTGGCCGATTTAGGAATGAATCCCGCGGCATTTAACGGCATTTTCATGATTGCGCGCACGCCCGGACTGGTGGCCCACGTTATCGAAGAACAAAGCCGGGAGAAACCGATGCGCCGGATAGATCCGGTCAACCACGGTTATGACGGACCAGGCCCAAGGAATTTGCCGTCATGACGTTGCAGACGAAATCTGTCGTCAATGCCTTTGGACAGGACTCAAATGACGAAGCTCGAATGACGAATGACGAATTAATCCCGAAGCCTAAATGACGAACGACGTGCCACGACTTTGCGAAACACCACTTCGTCATTCGGATTTCCTTCGGATTTCGTCATTCGAGCTTCGTCATTCATCTTGGACCTAGTGAAAACAAGAAGGAACTCCTTTTGATATTACTGCCATGACAACAACTCAACGGCCCAATTACGGCGTCACTAAAATCGCGCAACTCTTTCCCAGCATCAGGAAGATCAAGAACAAGGCGCTGCGCGAAAAGGTGGCGGCGGTCTGGAGCGAGGCCATCACCACGGGCTGTGGCGGAAAGGGCTGGACCTTCGCCGAACTGCGCGCGGTCAAGTTCACCCTGCTGGCCGGCGACATCAACATGACGTTCGTCGAGCATCTCAATTCCTGCGCCCGGCAGTGCATCGCCATCGCCGATATCCTCAAGAAATCCTTCCGTTGCAGCATCCCCATTCAGCGGGACTATCTCATCGCGGGCGCCCTCTTGGCCGATGTGGGCAAACCGCTGGAGTTCGACAAGGACGCGTCGGGCAAAGTAATTCAGGGAAAATTTGGACAACAGGTGCGGCATCCGTTTAGCGGCGTCGCGCTCGCCTACAAGCACTGCATTCCGGGCGAAGTCATGCACATCATCGCTACCCACAGTCACGAGGGCGACAAGGTGGAGCGTTCGATCGAATCGATCATCTTTCATCACGCCGATTTCGTCGACTTCGATATTGCCAAGCTTCTGGGCAAACGCGCGGCCAAGAAATGAGTCTGAAGCAGTTGATGGTTGAGAGTTGATTGTTGAGAGTCTGAAACCGCCGAGCGATGCTTACTACAGGAACGTCTGGAATGACTGATACTTCTCCGAGAATCGAGCGACTGATGCGCGATAAATTGATGGCGTTCTCGGGTGAGGAACGTTTCATCATGGGCGCGCAAATGTCTGAATGCGCCCGCGAAATGGAGAAGGCGTCGCTGCCGCCGGGCTTGTCGGAGGTGGAGCAGCGACGGCAATTGTTCAAACGCCTTTATGGCGAGGAATTGCGAGGTCATCCAATCGTGCATTTGATCGGCGGTTGTGATGCCGAAGGAAATTGATATGGGCCTCACGCTGGTTGAGAAGATTGCCGCGCGACACGCGGATGGACTTGCCCCGGGTGCGGTCGTGCGCGCGGGCGATTTCGTCTCGATTCGGCCGCGTCACGTGATGACGCATGACAACACCGGCGCGGTGATTCCGAAGTTTAGGCAGATCGGCGCGACGGAGATCGCGGATCCAGCGCAACCGGTCTTCGCGATCGATCACGACATTCAAAACGTCACGCCGAAGAATTTGGAGAAGTACGCGAAGATTGAAGCGTTCGCGAGTGAACACCGCATCGATTTTTACCCGGCCGGGACCGGGATTTCGCACCAGGTGATGGTGGAACAGGGTTATGTTGTTCCCGGGGCGATGGTCGTGGCGAGCGATTCGCACTCTAATTTGTACGGGGCGGCAGCAGCGCTGGGGACGCCAGTGGTGCGGACTGACGCGGCAAGCATTTGGGCTACCGGAGCGACCTGGTGGCAGGTTCCCAAGGTGGCCAAGGTGTTGTTGAAAGGAAACCTTTCACCGGGCGTCACCGGCAAAGACATCATCATCGCATTATGCGGCCTCTTCAATAAGGACGAGGTGCTCAATCACGCGGTGGAGTTCGTGGGCAATGGAGTCGCGAATCTTCCTATGTCCGCGCGCATGACCATCGCCAATATGACGACCGAATGGGGCGCGCTGGCCGGTGTGTTTCCATTCGACGAAGTGACAGTGAAGTATTTGCGCTCACGTGTCCTCGAGTTCACGAATCCGAAACGACCCGGAAGGCGCGGTCCCAAGAGCCGTTCTGGCTACACTAACGCCGACATCGATGCGTGGTGGAAGAATCGAAACGAATTCAGCGCTGATCCAGACGCGGAATACGCCATCGAGCTCGAACTTGATCTTGCGACCGTAGTTCCTCATGTATCCGGTCCTAACGAGGTTAAAACAATGGTGTCGCTTCCGGAAATGGAGCGAAAGCATGTGGCTATTCAGAAGGCATATTTGTTGTCGTGCGTGAACGCGCGCTTCGAGGATTTGCATGATGCCGCCGAAGTCGTGCGCACCCGCGGTGGCCACGTCGCTGACGGTGTGGAATTTTATCTGGCCCCGGCCAGTGCCGAAGTTCAAGCCAAGTCAGAGTCCACTGGTGATTGGCAAACCTTGGTGGAGGCGGGCGCGATTCCGTTGCCGCCAGGGTGCGGAGCCTGCATTGGTCTGGGCCGCGGTCTGGTGCAAAAAGGCGAAACCGCGATCAGCGCGACCAATCGCAATTTTAAAGGTCGCATGGGCGACCGCGAGGCGCTGGTCTATTTGGGCTCTCCTGCGGTGGTCGCGGCCAGCGCCTTGGCTGGGTTTATTTGTGCGCCAACCGATTTCGCGGAGCGCGCGGCGGGCACGGCAATTCGGCGCGCCGAAAGGAAAGCGCAAACGGCAGGCTCGGTCGAGATCATTGCCGGTTTCCCGCCAAGTGTGCGCGGTCGGGTTCTCTTCGTTGATAAAGACAATTTAAACACCGACGGCATTTACGGCAGCAAACACACCTACCGCGACGATATGACTCCGGAAGAGATGGCGGCGGTAACATTTGAAAATTACGATCCGAACTTCAACATCCTCTATCGCAGCGGTGATGTTGTGGTCGGCGGCTTAAACTTTGGCAGTGGCTCCAGTCGAGAGCAGGCGGCTACGGCATTGAAATTCAAAGGCATTCCGTGTGTGATCGCCGCCAGCTTTTCCGAAACTTACAAGCGCAACGCCTTCAACAACGGTTTCGTGGTGTTTGAATGTCCCGAGCTCGTGACGCACCTGCGCGCCACGCTAAAAGATCGCGCCCCAACCACCGTCGCATCGGAAATTAACATTGATTACGGCAGATCGATCCTGACCATTGATGGACAATCATTCGCTTTTCCGCCGCTCAGTCCCGCCGCTCAAGAATTGATCGTGGCCGGCGGCGCCGAAACTTTGGTGGCCAGTCGGCTTCGTGCGAAGCCATGATGTAGCCACGGCGCTCTGTCGCCGTGTCACACCGCGCCTCGACAGAGCGAGGCGACTACAGCTCATGTGGCTTGACAGCGCCCCAAAAAGACTCTGAACAGAAGACAACGAAGAGAACAAAGTTTCTTTCCGACAAACCCTGTAATCTTCGTTTCCTTCGTTTCCTTCGTTTCCTTCGTTTCCTTCGTTTCCTTCTGTTAAAAATATCCGTTATCCGCAGTAGGTAATAAATGCATCCCCTTGCGGGTAGTAACGCTCCCCGATAAAGTCGCGACCATGTCGAAATACAAAATTGCGTGGATGCCCGGCGACGGAGTGGGCAACGATGTGATGGAGGCGACGCGCCTCGTTTTGGATCGTTTGAAACTCGATGCCGAATACGTGCCGTGCGACATCGGCTGGGAATTTTGGTGCAAGGAAGGGAACGCGCTGCCGGATCGTACCGTGAAAGCGCTTAAGGAAACGACGTGCGGTCTGTTCGGCGCCATCACCAGCAAACCGCAAAGTGAAGCCAAGGAAGAATTGGCGCCGGAACTGAAAGACAAAGGGCTGGTTTACTTTTCTCCCATCGTCGGGCTGCGCCAAATGTTCAACCTGCACACCAACATGCGGCCTTGTAAAAGTTATCCCGGCAACCCGCTCAATTTTCGGGGAAACAAGATCACCAATCCCAGTGGAGAAGACGTCCCGATTGATCAAGTTGTGTTTCGGGAAAACACCGAAGGCATGTACGGCGGGGTCGAGTTCTTTCCGCTCCCGGAGCCAGTTTACACCGCACTGTGCGCGAACCCGAAGATGAAGAAGTGGAAAGACAAGGCTGGATTGGAAAACATCGCGCTCTCTACCCGGATTATGAGCAAGCAAGGTTGCACCAACATTTGCAAGCAAGCTTTCGAGTTCGCCAAGAAAACCGGCCGGAAACGCGTCACGTTGATCGAAAAACCGAATGTGCTGCGGGAAACGGGCGGCTTGATGATGCGCTGCTTCAAAGACGTGGCCAAAAATTATCCGGGCATTCGAGCTGACGATGCGAACATTGATGCGATCTGCATGTGGATGTTCAAAAATCCGCAGGATTACTCCGTCTTGGTAGCGGAAAATATGTTCGGCGACATCGTCAGCGATTTATGCGCGGGCCTGGTCGGCGGACTTGGATTCGCACCCAGCGCCAATCTCGGCGATAACTATGCCGTCTTCGAGCCTACACACGGATCGGCCCCGAAATATGCGGGGCAATACAAAGTCAATCCCATTGCGATGCTTTTGACTGCCAAGTTGATGCTCGATTGGCTCAAGGAAACCGAAATGGCTACCCGTTTGGAATCGGCTATTGCCCGCGTCATTGCCGAAGGCAAGGTCCGCACCTACGATATGGGCGGCAAAGATTCTACTCTGGACGTGGCCAAAGCCATTGCCGATTACGCCAGCTCGTAATCCCATTCGAAACGAGGATAAGTCTCTTATCCTCCAGTATTTGTTCGGCGAAATCGGCTAAGGCGGACCTGATAAATCGGGTGGCTCGTTGACACCAGAGAGCGAGATTCGTACGCTTGAAGGGCATTACCGGGATTAATTCACCTTGCAAGCTAACGACGATTATGTGCTGAAAGTGCTCGAAGAGATCGGGCTGGTTTCGCGTAAACAAATCGCTCAGGCGCGCGCGAAACTTAATGGCGCTCCCAGCGTCGTCGATGTCCTGGTTCGTGATGGAGTTGTTTCGGCCGATGACATTTCGCGGTCCCTCGCGGCCCAGGCCCAGATGCACTGGATCGATCTCTCCGCGGTTGTCATTCCGCCCGAAATCATTTCGCAAATCAGCGCAGCGGACGCGCGCCGCTTCAAGGTGATTCCCGTGACCTTTGGCGAAAGTGGCCTGGTCCTCGCCATCAGTGATCCGCTTGATGTCGATACCATCGATAGTCTCAATTTTCTTCTCCAGCGCGACCTCGAGCTGGTTTGCACTTCGCCAGAAAAGATCCGCCAGGCGCTAATTAAATATTACGGCACAGCTGAGGAAGCAGCCGACGTCCTCCAGCATAAGATTGGTGATGAAGTCGATCTTGGCCTCGAGATTGGTGATGGCACCGAAGCAGTTGCTGTCGATGAAGCGGACGCGCCTATCATCCGGCTGGTCTCGATGTTGATCATCGAAGCGCACAAGCTCGGTGCGAGCGATATTCATCTCGAGCCGCTCGACAAAAAGTTTCGCGTCCGTTTTCGCATCGACGGCGTTCTCCAGGAAATGCAAGCGCCGCCGAAGCGTTTGCAATCCGCCATTATCTCCCGGCTGAAAATCATGACCGGCTCAATGAGCATCGCGGAAAAGCGTTTGCCGCAGGACGGACGCATTCAAGTGAAGATCAAAAAGAAACCCATTGATCTGCGCGTTTCCACCATCCCAACGAACCACGGCGAAAGCATTGTCATGCGCGTGCTCGATAAATCGAGTTTGCTCCTCGGCTTGCCCGAACTCGGCTTTCTCAGCGATGATCAGGAAAAATTCGAACGGTTGCTGCATTCGCCTGATGGAATTTTGCTCGTAACCGGCCCGACTGGTTCGGGCAAAACGAGCACCCTTTACGCCTGCCTCAACTACATCAATAAGCCGGACCGCAAGATCATCACGGTGGAAGAACCGGTCGAATATCAGATGACCGGGATCAACCAGGTGCAGGTCAACAACGATGTCGGAATGACATTTCCAATCGCATTGCGCTCCATTCTGCGTCAGGCCCCGAACATCATCATGATCGGCGAGATTCGCGATTTGGAGACGGCATCGATCGCGACTAACGCCAGTCTGACCGGCCATCTGGTTTTCAGCACACTGCACACCAACGACGCGCCTTCAGCGGTTGCGCGT
>Ga0209156_10004530_pt1 | contig 10104 bp, 6 predicted proteins | sample GraSoiAngelo_124_FD_185881 | JGI IMG/M metagenome (GOLD analysis project Ga0209156, IMG submission 185881) | Grasslands soil microbial communities from the Angelo Coastal Reserve, California, USA - 14_0927_05_20cm (SPAdes) (version 2) | ecosystem: Environmental > Terrestrial > Soil > Grasslands ...
GCCGTCACCTGAGACCTGCGATTGCCAGCGAAGTGGAGAAGCTCGAGAATTTCACTGCGCAAGGAAAGAAAATGAGAGCCGCTGCGATCGCGCGGGCGATCAAGCGCGATCGGAATCACTTGCTCGATGGTGCCGGGCCGTTGCGTCATGATGATGATGCGGTCGCTCATGTAAATGGCTTCGTCGATGTCGTGAGTAACGAGGAGCATGGTAGTGCGCCGGTTTTGCCAAAGGCGCAAGACTTCATCCTGCATACGCATGCGGGTGAATGCGTCGAGGGCGCCGAGCGGCTCATCGAGCAGAAGAACTTTGGGATGATTAATCAAGGCACGAGCCAGAGCTACACGCTGCGCCATTCCGCCAGAAAGGTGATGCGGATAAGCGTCGGCGAAGGCTTCCAAGCCAACGAGGCGCATAAATTCTTTCACCTCACCGCGTTTTTGCTGAAGCACGCCACGGGCAGCTAGCCCCACCTCGATATTACGACGCACCGTCAGCCAAGGAAAAAGATTGGGATCCTGAAAGACGAGGCCTCGTTCGGCGCTGGGGCCTGCGATTGGTTCCTCGTCTACAAGCAACTCGCCCGAATCGGGAAAATCGAGTCCGGCAGCGAGGCGGAGCAAAGTTGATTTTCCGCAACCGCTTGGGCCAACCAAGGAAACCAGCTCGCCAGCCTTAAGCGATACTGAAATCATCTCCAACACCGGTCGCCGCGTAAGTGGCTGATCAGGCGCGGGAAAACTCTTTTCGACATTACGCAACTGAAGAGACGAAGCTACCATCGAATCATTCCCTTTTGCCACACCAGGACGCGGTCCCGCAGTTTGAAAAGCAAAGTCATGATCGTAGAAAAAAATACCGCCATGATGACGAGGGCGGCGTAAACTTTTCCGTACTCGGCCCAGCCTTGCGCCCAACTCACGTACCAGCCGAGGCCGGATTTAACTCCGACACTCTCGGCAACGACGAGAGTAAGGAATGATGCGCCAAGTCCCATAAACAGGCCGACGAAAATGCTGGGCAACGCTGCTGGAATGGCGATGCGAAACACGAGATAACGCGCGTCAGCTCCCAAGGTCCGCGCGACATCGAGATACGAGGCGCGCGTGTTGGAAATGCCGGATGCGGTCAGCATTGTCACAGGAAACCAGACGGCCAACGCGATAAGCGCGGCCGCGGAAATCAGAGCGGAGGGGGATACGACCATGGCGAGCGGGATCCAGGCGGTTGCCGGAATTGGGCCGACCACTTTGAGCAAAGGCATTCCCCAATAGCGGGCCGGCACTGACCAGCCGATGCAAACTCCGGTGACCAATCCCGCCACGACGCCGAGCAGATACCCGCTCAAAAGCAGGAGGAGTGAGTGCCACGTACTGTCGAATAGCAGCCCGCGATCATTGATCATGTTTTGCACTACCCCGGCCGGGCTGGGAAAATAGGGGAGCGGCAATATGCGAAACCCGGAGGTGATTATTTCCCAGACGCCTAGAAGCAGGACGCCGACGGTAAAGAGGGGACGGAACCGACGCATTCGAGTCTGTAGCGCCGGCCACCAGCGTTGCATGACAGCGGCAACGATTGCGCCTGCGAAAAAAGAGCCAAGAATAATTGTGTAGGTGCGGCTTTCATTGGGAGGTTCGTTTTTTGCGACCACAAGATGAATGGCAACCGCGAGAGCCGCAGCCACTGGAACGGTCAACAGTGCCGCAGTGGGGTGTTTCGTTTCCGGCGCGCTAGCCGTGTCCTTTTCGGCGCTCTCGGCGTTCACACGGTCCGATGGCGCACTGCTAACGGTCACTTGGCTTTCGCGAGAGAATTTCTGGCCTTGCAGCATGAGTGTTCGGTGTCGGACAGAATCAGTTCCGCGAACAAGCGAATGTCCTGATCGGGTGGCACCTGGCCGCCAGCGACTCGTTCCACCTGTAACTGATTAAGCCACTCGTCTGAAACTCCATCCAGATGCGCAAAAGCGCGCTTCGCCAGCTCCGCAACGTTGGTCGAAGGGCTCAGCATACCGGCTGTTTTCATTTCGGCGGCGGCCGATTTGACTGCTTCATCTGCGCCGGAAACGCTCGGGACGTAGCGCAAATGCGAAATGGCAACCGTGTTTAGCTCGGGATTGGAGGCGAGATAGTTCTTTTCCACCGAGAGGCGCGCAGCTGCTGCCGGATTTGCCTCGACCCATTTGGCCGCTTTCAGTAATGCGCGCGTCGCTGCGGCGGCAGCTTTCGGATTCGCAGCGAGGAACTTTCCGTTCACGATAACGGCGCAGCAATATTCATCCTTATAAGGCGGGTCCTTTGCTTGATCCGCCACGTTTTTTACCTTGCCCTGTGCAAGCAAAAGACTCCCGATCGGCTCCGAATCCGCCACCGCATCTACTTCGCCCTTGTCCAGGGCCAGCCCCAATTCGCCCGCCGGAAAAACACGCCACGTGATTTCCTTGCCGGGATCAATCCCATTAGCGCCCAGCACGCGATTCGCAAAAATAAATGGCGGCGTTCCCATACCCGGGACACCGATGCGTTTGCCGCGCAGATCCTGAATCTTGTTGATACTGCTGTTTGCTCCGGCCTGCACCCGCAGGCATCCGCGATGGATTCCGCCGGTAAACTTCACATTTAGGCCCTGTTCGATCGGCTTGAGGAAGTACATCACCAAGTGATGGGTGATATCGAATCCTCCTAGCGCCAGCACATCCTTGTAGTTGGCCCATTCGCATTTAACCAGGCTGACCTCGAGCCCTTCCTCTTTGAAAAACCCTTTTTCGACGGCACTGAAAATCGGGGCCTCGCAGGTCAACCCGATGTAGCCCACTCGCACCTTGTTTGAAGCAGCCTCCTTTTTGCAGCTGGCAAGCGTAATAACAAGCGCAGTGGCCCAAAGAAATTTATTCATCGGCAGAAAATGGACGTTTTTGCCACGAAAGTCGAACTACAACAGCTGATATGGATCGACATCTACCGCAACCGCGACATCTTCGGGCATCGGCAACTTGTCGAGGGTCTCGCGGATCAACCGGCTCAAGCGCATGATCGCGTTGCCCCGCAAGAGAATGTGAAAACGATATTGTCCTGATAATTTTTCCAGCGGCGCGGGCGCGGGCTCGGCCACCATGAATTCTTCCGGCAAGGCTTCGCGGAGTTTTCGTCGCAGCGTTTCCGCGGAAAATTTCCCGCGCTCCTGATGCGCAGAATGAATTGTTATCAGCACTGCATGCCTGAATGGTGGAAAATCACAGCGCTCACGAAATTCCAATTCCTGTTCGACGTAGCCCGCAAAATCGTGATGACGCGCAAACTGGATCGAGGGCGAAAACGGGGTGTAGCTCTGCACGAAAACTTCTCCGGGCGTTTCGCCTCGACCGGCGCGTCCCGCCACCTGGGTAAGTAACTGAAACGTTCGCTCGCCCGCGCGAAAATCGGGAAGATGCAGGGCCAGATCGGCATTGATGATTCCAACCAGGGTGACGTTTGGAAAATGGAGGCCCTTTGCGATCATTTGCGTCCCGACCAAGATATCGATCTTCCCTGCACGAAATGCCCGCAGGGTTTCGCGATAGGCTTCCTTGCGCGTCATCGAATCAGCGTCCATCCGCCTTACCACCGCGTTCGGAAAAATTTGGGCGACGGTTGATTCCACCTTTTCCGTCCCAAAGCCGACGTAAATTAAGGCGTCCTGGCCGCACTCCGGACATTTCTTTGGCACCGCCGCTGCATGCCCGCAAAGGTGACAATTCAACCGTGACATCGAGCGATGAAATGTGAGCGCGACGCTGCAATTCGGACAATCGCGCGCTTTCCCGCAGTTGCTGCAAAGCAATGACGTGGAAAATCCGCGCCGATTAAGAAACAGAATTGTCTGTTCGCGTTTTGCGATCCGATCTGAAATCGCGCTCCGCAATTTTTCCGAAAGAATCGGTGCGCGCCCGCTCCGTTGTTCCTGCCGCAGATCGATTACGCGAATCAGCGGCATCTGGCAGTTGTCGACGCGCTGGGTCAGGCTCGCGAGCTGGTATTTTTTCGTGAGCGTGTTGTGATAGCTCTCGAGTGACGGCGTCGCGCTCCCGAACAGGACCACGGCCCTTTCGATCTTCGCTCGCACCACGGCGACGTCGCGGGCATGATAACGCGGCGCTTCCTCCTGTTTGTAGGAGGTTTCGTGCTCCTCATCGACCACGATGAGACCGAGATTTTTCAGGGGCGCGAAAACGGCACTGCGGGCGCCGATCACGATACGGGCGCGACCAGAATGAACCTTGTGCCATTCATCATGGCGCTCGCCTTCGGATAAGTGACTGTGCAAAACTGCCACGTCGTCCTGCGATTCAGAGAACCGGCTTTTGAAACGCTCGACCGTTTGCGGGGTGAGCGAAATTTCCGGCACCAGGACGATGGCGGTGCGATTTTGCTTCAGGGTTTCGAGAATTGCCTGCAAATAAATCTCCGTTTTCCCGCTGCCGGTGACGCCATGGAGCAAAATCGGTTTCGCATTCTCCGGTGATGAAATGGCACGCACGATCATGGCGAAGGCCGAGGTTTGTTCTTCGTTCAGTAACAATTCCGGACTGGGAATGAATTGTTCGCCAGCGTGGGGGTCGCGTGCGACGGCACGCGCTGTAATTTTCACCAGGTCACGCTTCGCTAGTGCGCGCAGAGTTGAAACATTGAGCGATAATCGGCGCAAAATTTCAGCGACCGGAATTGGCTCGCTCGTCTTTGTGAGCTCCTCGAGCAGTTCCGCCTGTCGCGGGGCACGACGCCGCAACGCCTCCATCGTCTCGCCTGTTACAGTTGACCCGATCTCGATGAACTGCTGCTTTTTCCAACCAACTTCCGCCCGTCGAATCACTTGTGGCAACAAACTGCGCATGACTGCTTCGATCGGGCAGCAGTAGTAATTCGCAATCCAGCGCGCGAGCTCAAGCAGCGGTTCGCTTAAGGTCGGGCCTTCGCCAATGACCGCCTCAATCTCGCGAATGCCCTTCGCTTTTGTTTCCTCAAGCAAGGCCACCACCGTGGCCAGCGCGCGGCGATCGCGAAACGGAACCCGCACTCGTGTCCCAACTCCGACCCGCGCACTCAACGATTCGGGAACGGCGTAGTCTAACTCCCGACGAATGGCACGATCGATAATGACGCGCGCGAATTTACTGTGCATGGTTACGCCCCACTGATGTTCCGATTTCTGCTCAAGCTAATCATATGTCTCGGCCTGGCGATTGCCGCCGGCTTGTTTCTTCTAGCCCTCCGCTCTGGTGACGTCATCTACTCCGTTTACGAATGGATTAGTCCGGCCCGCTTTCATCAATTCGATAATCTCATTCGCACGGTCGCGACCGAGCACCAGCTTGACCCGATGCTGGTGAAAGCCGTCGTCTGGCGCGAGAGCCGTTTTGATCCGCGGAAAATCGGCAGCGCCGGTGAACGCGGCCTGATGCAGGTGAGCGAGCGGGCCGCGCGAGAATGGGCACGCGAAAATCAGGTCGCAAATTTTCACGAGGACGATCTGCTCGACGCGAAAACGAATCTTGAAGCCGGCGCCTGGTATTTGCACCGGGCTTTTCAACATTGGGAGCATCAAAAAAAGCCGGCCGTTTTCGCCCTTGCGGAGTACAACGCCGGTGCCAGCCGCGCCCAGCGTTGGGCCAATAACGACTCCGCCGCACCGATGTCCGAACGGGCTTTTCGCAGTAACATCGATTTCCCCGGCACACGCAACTACGTCGCGAGGGTGTTGGAGCGCTGTGAATTTTATCGAAAGCGCGGCCGGATGTAGCGGTCATCCCGAGCGAAAGTCGAGGGATCCCGTTGCGGAACTTTTAAGGTCTTATCGCGGGATCCCTCGACTAACGCCCGGGATGACGAGGCCCTATTGCTGCGTCGTGCCCACGCGAACCATTTTGCGGAGGTCAAATTTTGCGCGGAAATTGGCGTTCTGCCAATCATGACGACGAAGGAACAAATTGCCGAAGCGCTTGAGGAAATCGCGACGCTGCTGGAACTCAAGGAAGAGAATCCATTCAAGATTCGCGCCTATCAAAATGCCGCGCGCTCGATTGAAGCTTTCGGCGCGAGTTTCTCCGATCTGCAAAATCAGGAAGCGCTGGAAAAGATCCCCGGCATCGGAAAAGCGATCGCGGCGAAAATCAGTGAATTGGCAAGCACCGGCGGACTCAAATTTCTCGACGAATTGCGCGCCGAATTTCCCTCCGCCATTCTGGAATTGTTTTCCATTCCCGGGCTGGGCGCGAAAAAAATCAAGGCGCTCTACGAGCAGCTAAAAGTCAGCTCAATCGCGGATCTGCAAGCGGCCTGCGAATCGGGGCGGGTCGCGGCGTTGCCGGGCTTTGGCGAGACGACACAGACCAAAATTTGCAACGCCATTGCGAATCGCGCCAAGCATGCCGGTTCATTTCAATTCGGGGAGATTGCCGCTGAGGCCGAGGAGCTGCGAAGCGATCTGGCCGCGCACAATGATGCGCTGCAAGTCAGCGTGGCGGGAAGTTTTCGCCGTCGCAAGGAAATCGTGCGCGATCTCGATTTCATCATCGCCAGCAAATCTCCCGATGCCATCACGGAATTTTTTTGCGCCCATCCATTCGTGGAAAGTTTGATTGCGCGCGGCCCGACCAAGACAAGCGCGCGTTTAAAATCGGGAATTCAATGCGACCTGCGCGTGGTGACAAACGCCGAATACCCTTTCGCCCTGAATTACTTTACCGGCAGCAAGGAGCATAACATCGTGATGCGAAACCGTGCGCTCAACCGCGGCTGGACCTTGAACGAATACCGGCTCGGGCCCGCACCGAATCTGGACACCAAAGGTAGGGGCGATTCACCCGAATCGCCCGTTAAGTACAGCCAGAAAGCCCCGCGGAGACAGTCGCGGTCAATTGCATCGGTCAAAATCCCGACTATTCGCGACGAAGCGGAATTGTATCGCGCGCTCGGGCTCGATTTCATTCCGCCGGAGCTGCGCGAAAACTGCGGCGAATTCGAAGCGGCAGAGTCGGGAAAACTGCCGCGCTTGATCGAGCTGGAGAATCTACGCGGGACCTTTCATTGCCATACCACCGCCAGCGATGGACACAATTCCCTCGAGGAAATGGTCGCAGCGGCGCAGGAACTTGGCCTGGAATATATTGGCATCGCCGATCACAGCCGCAGCTCTGTGCAGGCGCACGGACTCGATGCGGCGCGGTTGAAAGTGCAGCAAGCGCAAATTCGAAAACTGCAAAGCACACTGTCTGACATTCGGATTTTTAGCGGAATCGAATGCGATATTTTGCGGGACGGTTCGCTCGATTTCGACGATGAGATTTTAGCGGAGCTCGATTTCGTCATCGGGTCCGTGCATTCGACTTTCAATCTCAGCGAAGCGGAAATGACGAAGCGTGTCATTCGCGCGATTTCGAATCCGTTCGTGACGATGCTGGCGCATCCGACCGGACGGTTACTGTTGAAACGCGAGGGGTACGCCATTGACATCCCAGCGGTGCTCGAAGCCGCGGCAGAGACTGGCACCTGGATCGAACTCAATGCTGCTCCGAAACGGCTCGATCTCGACTGGCGCTGGTGGCCGCTGGCGAAGGAAAAGGGAGTACGGTGCGTTATTAATCCCGACGCTCACCGCACCGCGCGTTTGCAGGACTTGTGGTTTGGCATCGGCGCCGCGCGCAAAGGCTGGCTAACGAAAGAAGATGTGGTGAATTGTTTGCCGGTGGCGAAAATCGAAGCTGAACTGAAGACGAAGCGCACCTCCTGATCATCCCTCGCCTCCGCTCGGGATGACATCGCTTGATTACAATAAGTTCCGTGATGCTGAGACGGAGCAATCACTATCACAATAATCCGCCACTCCAATCATCCCCTCGTTGAGGAGATAGGTAACACCACCCGCGAGCGGGGAGAAAAGATTCTGGTCTCGCTAAATTGGCGCATTGTCTGTCAGACTTGGGCCTACAAATTGATCTGAACCAGGCAAGGATCTTTTTCCAGGCAGGTTCTTCCTCCTCTTTCAGATCCGAGCCACAGCAATCAATCGCCTGGAAAAAGAAAGGTTTATTAAATGAAAGCAATCGCCCTTGCTGTAAGAAGTCCCATTTGCCACTCCTGTTTCCGACGCAGTTTCCTTCTCATGCCGCTATCGTTCCTGCTGGTCTGCTTTGCCCTTTGCCAAATGGCGCTGGCGGTCACTCCGGCGCCGGACGGCGGCTATGCCGGCAACAACACCGCGGAGGGAACTTCGGCGCTCTTTAGCTTAACCAGCGGGGCCGACAACACCGCTATTGGTTTTCAGGCGTTGTTTCACAACACCAGTGGCACCTACAACAGTGGGGAGGGTTTTCGCGCGCTCTTTAGCAATACCACTGGCGTGCTGAACACCGCCACTGGCGTGCAAGCGCTCAACAGCAACACGATCGGCGCGCAAAACACGGCCACCGGGGTTAATGCGCTCTTTAGCAATACCACCGCCAGTTACAATACGGCCAATGGCACGAGTGCGCTGTTCCACAATACGACCGGCTCGCAAAATACAGCCACCGGTGTCAATGCTCTTACTAACAACACCATCGGCAACTCGAACACGGCCAATGGCGTAAATGCGCTCTATCGCAACACCACTGGTGGCTTGAATACCGCCACTGGTGTGCAAGCGCTCTTTAATAATACTACCGGCAACGACAACACCGGGATTGGTACAGGCGCGCTCTTTAGCAATACCACCGGCGATCAGAATACCGCCGTCGGGCGTAACGCGCTCCGTAACAACACCACCGGCACCGGCAACATCGCGCTAGGCAGAGACGCCGGTACGGACCCGGGCATCGGCAGCAACAATATCTACATCGCCGATACGGGTTTTGCCGGCGACAACAATGTGATCGCGATCGGCGCGATTTCGGTTACCGGCACGGCTTACGCGAAGTGCTTTATCGGCGGGATTTTCGGTACCACCGTAACTGGATCAGCCGTCCAGGTTGGCAGCGACGGTCAACTTGGTGTCGCGACCTCTTCCAAGCGTTTCAAGGACGACATCAAACCGATGGATCGGGCCAGCGAATCAATTCTCGCGCTCCAGCCAGTTACTTTCCGCTATAAAAAAGAGATTGATGCGGGAAGCGCGCCGCAGTTTGGGTTAGTCGCTGAGGAAGTTGCTGAGGTGAATCCTGATCTGGTGATTTATCGCGACGGCCAGCCTTATACCGTGCGCTACGACCAGGTAAACGCGATGTTACTTAACGAGTTCCTGAAAGAGCATCGCAAAGTCGAACAGCTGCAACTCACCCTCGCGCAACAACAGAAGGAAATGCAGACTGTTCTCGCGCGACTGAAAAAACAGGAGTCGCAAATCCAAAAGGTGAGCGCCCAGCTTGAAGTAAACAAAGCGGCGCCGCGAAAGGTCGTTAGTAACCAGTAAGAGTTGTAGAGCTTCGGCGCAACGCGCGTAATAGTCGCGCATACGATCGCAGCGAAGGATCTCTTCCAAGAATTGAAGAGGTTCTCCGGCTAGTGTTCGTTGATTGTTAAACTACAATTACCCCGGTTGGCTTCGTCTGCCCCACCCGCCGACTGAAAATTGACCAGCGCTACCCGCACGAACCCACCTCCAGCGTTTTGTCTTGACACTGGTGAGACATTTCGCAAACAAGTGTTGGTAACAACGCGAGCAGGGTCGGGGAAGTCTTCACCGTTTCTACCGTGTTCGGGCTCAAATAGCACAACCGTTAATCTATCGGGGAGAAAGAAAGCATTCGATTCTATGTCCAGGACAGGTTCAGCCATCCGTGCCGTAGAGAAAAACAGAATCTATTGGGACAGTGAATGAAAGGTTGAGTTAAAGGCAATGAGGGCGCTCGATTTCGGGCGCTCTACCAAATGATACTGATTACCCGCCACAGCACCATTCACAATCCAGGTGTGAACGCGCACATTTGTCTAGCGTGATGTATTAGCCTGTGAGAGGTCTCCTGCTTCCCCTGCGGACGACAGCATTTTATCTATGGCACGTTCGCCCGCTGCGGCAAAAACATGGTCAGACATTTGCAGGCGCCACCGGCTTTAATGAATTCCGACATCGGGAGTTCGTGACAAATATAGC
>Ga0209156_10004533_pt1 | contig 10101 bp, 9 predicted proteins | sample GraSoiAngelo_124_FD_185881 | JGI IMG/M metagenome (GOLD analysis project Ga0209156, IMG submission 185881) | Grasslands soil microbial communities from the Angelo Coastal Reserve, California, USA - 14_0927_05_20cm (SPAdes) (version 2) | ecosystem: Environmental > Terrestrial > Soil > Grasslands ...
GACGCAGTACGACCTGGAAATCGCCAGCAAAAGGATCGGCAAGAAGGTTGAGCGCGCCATCCAGCCCTTGACACGGCCGGATCTGAGGTGATCGGCGTACCTGCTAAGGGCTCGTCGCCTCAGCCCCGTTTCTCTCGTCGCTCGCCGCAGCACGATTTGGCCGAGTCCGGACAGAAGCAGTCCTTGCAAGACCCTGAGTGAGCGCCCGATAGCCGTCATTCACGTCGGAGCAATCCAGGATCAAAGTGGTCAGTCGTACCGGCGAGGTCGAAGGACGGTCGCCGGGCACGTCAGCACGTATGTGATATAGGTCTGTGTCCGCTCTCGTTCCAAAACCGCACAGCGGACGTGCTGGTGCTACACTCAATCAGTGTCGCTCGCACGGTGCGGGCATGGGTGCGCGCGGCAATCAACGTGCAATGTCATACCCTACGAAGGCCCCGAGCTCATATCAGGCCAGAATACACTGTCGCAGTCGGCCGACTCACGAGCAGGAAATGTCATCATGCGATATCGACTATTAGACGCTTGCCTCTTCTCCGCCTTTTGTCTCATTGGTGCGCATCACGCGTGGGCAGACACCATGCGTTGTGGCGACAGGGTCATTGCGGACGGCGAGTCCATGGCGACGGTGAGGGCGTTTTGCGGCCCCCCGACAGTGGTGCAGGACAGCGTCAAGGTGAGTGCAACCACCACACCGGCAGGAGACGCCACGAACAGTCAGTCCCATACAGTCGGCGCCGCCGTTCCCGTCGAAACTTGGACCTACAACCGGGGACCGAACATGCTCATGGTGAACATCCGGTTCGTCGATGGGAAGGTCGTCGCAATCACGACACTCCAAGAATACGGTCATTAGAGGCCGTCTGCACAAAGCGACGCTGGAGTATCGATGCTGCGTGCAGTAGACAGCTCGATTGCCGGTTGATCGCGCGGTTAGGCCGTTACAAAGTAACGCCGGTCCATGTACGAATGCCAACCAAGGACCGGCTCCTCGGATTCGGTGATTGCACGGAAGACTTCTTGATAAGTCGCAGTCCTGAAAGTCACTGGAGATGAATGATGGATGTGCTCGGCCCAGTACCTATTCGACTGTCTTGCGCGATGTGCGCGCTTTCGTCGGCGGCCGCGACATTAATCACAACGATGCCAACCTTTTGCCCCGTCTCAACATAACAGTAAGCGTCGGCGATCTCATCGAGAGAATATCTTCGATCGATGACCGCGCGAAACTGACCCGCCTCCATGCGGGCTTTCAGGAACTCGACAAATGCGTGGCCGCTGCCTCGGGGCGGCAGGGGAACGAGGACCCTGTTGTTTTTTGCGATCGACGACCAGATCATCAGCGGCAGGTACTGCCCCCAGGGTCCGACGTCTGTCGCCATAAACGTCCCCTCGGGTTTCAGCAGTCTGCGGCATCTAAAGAAGCTGGCCTTCCCCACCGCCTCGAAGACGAAATCGAACGTCTCGCCGATGCGGGTGAAATCCCCTGCGGTATAGTCGATGGCGCGGTCCGCGCCGAGGGATTTGACCAGCTCCAGATGTTGCGTGCTGACGACCGCGGTCACCTCAGCCCCATAGGCTTTCGCAAGCTGCACCGCCGCCGAGCCGATGGCGCCGGAGGCGCCGTAGATCAGGATTTTGTGGCCAGGCCCTACGTGGAATTGTCTAAGCCCCGAGTTGGCATAGAAAGCGCCCTCGCAGGCCACCGCTTCGTCAAAGTACGTGTTTGCCGGCATGATGGCGATTGCCGCTCTCTCGGGGATGCAGACATATTCCGCCTGAGCGCCATTGCTCCGCGACGGGCACATGCCGAAGACGCGATCGCCCGGCTTGAACGACATGACTTCGGCCCCCACGGCTTCAACCACGCCGGCGAAATCCATCCCGAAAATTGTGCGCCTCGGCCGGCGCAGCCCGTAGATGAGCCGCCCGATGATGCGGGGTCGCAGCTCACCGCAATCCGTCCGGCTGACCGTCGTTGCATGGACCCGGATCAAGACCTCGCCCGCTCCGGGCGCCGGTTTCGGCGTATCGAGTATCTTTATAACGTCCGGTGATCCGTAACGTGTGATAACAGCGGCTTTCATAATTTGGGGACGGTAGACCCAAAACTAATGCCTGAGAAGCCCAACAAAAGCTGCGCTGTACCAACTCGCGCGCCGCTGCAGGCTCATCGAGCGCGATGTAGTCGGCTCGCTGAGTAATTCGGTCGCCTTGCGCTTAAACGTGGTGACGAGTTCGGTACGCATGAAGTACGACACCGTCCAGCGTCTGCACACAAACCTGATTTGGTGGCGATTCAACTGTGTGCGAACTTCGCCCGTGATCCTCGCGTCACAGGCTTGCTGCACGGCCGCGATCGGCCGAGCGTGCACGCACGAACTCGATTAGTGAGCCGGGGCTGGTGAGCCGGGGCCGCAACAGGGAAAAGGGGCCGCAACAGGGAAAAAAGGAGCGGCCTCGGAGGCGGGGGCGGTGACTGCGGGATTCTGAGCGGGGTCTGATACCGTTGCCGTCCGTGGACGCGGCTGACATCCCTGGCATTGCCTTCGTGCTTGATCGCACTGCCATCCTGGCAGCGCAGACACGCTCAGAACCTTCAGATCACCTCTCGTCCCCCGCCTCGAGGCCGTTAAAGACGCGTCAGACCGTGTGGGGGGTCATCTCGGACGACGCGAGTTGCGATACCCGTTTGTGCTCGTGCATTGCCTGCCTGGCGTCCGTGAGCAGCTCGTCGATGCCTACGGGACGCCGTGAATTGAAGTGCGCGACTCCTACGCTCAGTGACAGCTCCGGAAGATCGGAGCTTCGCGTCTGCGGCCTGCGGGCGCGCAGCAGGATCGCGCTGCGCGAGGCGTACTCGGAGCTCGTCGTCAGGGCGGCGAACTCCGCGCCGCTCAGCCGGCCTATGACCTCATAGACGCCATAGCTCGGGAACAGATCGCGCATGAAGTTGCCCATCTGCCGGATCAGGACCTCGCCCGCGGAGCGGCCGATTTTCTCGGTGATCCGCTCCAGATCCTTCACCTCCAAGTAGATCAGGTGGGCGGCGTGCCCATCGCGGGCCGCGACGTCCAGCAGCCGCGTGCCCGTCTGCATGAAGCCACGCCAGTTGCACAATCCGGTGAGATCATCCGTCAGCGTTACGCAGCGCAGGGCCTGCACCACGTTCAGCAACGCCTTCATCTGCAGCGAAACTCGCTGTCCCTTGCTCAGTCCCTGAAAGCGCAGCAGCTCCGACAACAGGCGTCTGATGCGCGCATCGTCACCTTCGAGGGCGGCCGCGCGCAGCTGGCTGGCGAGTTCCGCATTGCGGGCGCGGAGTGCGCCTTGTTCAGCGGACCGCGAGACCAGCGCAGCTTCCATCATGGGAGGTCTTCCTCGCCAGCAGCCTGACAACTTGGGCCGCAAGCATAATGGCTGCGCATGAGATCGTGTGACGGCACCGAACCCGCTTCGACGTCGGTTCCGGTCGGATTGTCGAGTAGGGGACCTCCTACATCCGGCCTACCTCGCCACACGCCATGAGCATGTTCGTGCCCACACCGTCCTGGATCAGTTGAGCAACACGGGTGTTTGAACGGGTGTTTGCCGCGCAGGATCTCGCGCAGCGCAGCATCCCGGGGCGCTGGCGCCCCCACAACGGACCGTGTTTGTCACTGCCCCCGTTGTGTAGCTCAAATCCTACATTGCTTCAGTCGCGCGCCGACCGACGGCTCTGCCTGCCCGGGGGGATAGTCCGATGCACCGTCAAACGCCTTTCGGTCGCGGCAGTCAGGCGGCGCGAGTTACATCCGCAGGGCAGAGCGAGGCGGCCGTGCTTCGCTACACAGTCGGCCGTGGACCTGGGCAGCAGCTCAAGCCTCGACCGAGGAGGCGCCATCCCGTGGAAACTACAGCGAATGATCTCGAGCGCGAGGCTCATCACGATCGGGCCACGATCCGCGGCGCTGCACGCGGCGCGCCCCGCCAGGCGCGCGTCAATCAGGAGGTGCGCGAGAGCACGGTCGCTCCCACCAAGAAAGCGGTCTCGCACGGTGCGGAACAGCCGCAGCGCCAGACCAGGGAAGCGCTCGAGGCGGCGGATCGTTACGTGCGGGCTCAGCCGTGGGAAGCGATCAGCATTGCCGCGATAGCGGGACTCGCCATTGGTTTGCTGCTCGGCCGCCGCTGAACGGAACACTGAGCGCAGGGGAGGCGAGGGCAGTGCTGCGCCCTGAATGGACGCTGCGCCCGCGTCGCGGTACCTGGGCCTCCCGGGGGAGCGATCGCGGTATGATGCATTCAGCGTGGAACATCGCCTGCGACTTCGTGTCGCGATACCGATTTCCACTGAGTGTCAGGGACATGTCTCGGTCATCGACCATGAATTCCGGCGCTGCCCGCCAGATGACGCTGGTTGCGCTGCTGCTGGCGACGGTGCTTGGACTGTTCCTCGCTGCCGAGTTGGGGCAACGCAAGCTGGAAGAGGTGAGGCGACAGGTCGAAAGGGCCGCGCAGCGGGAGCAGGCGCTGGCGGAAGTCCTGCAGCTGCTGAGCCAGGCCGAGAGCAGCCAGCGCGGCTCCATACTGCTCGGTGATGCCGGATACCTCGAGCCCTACCAGGAAGCCGTCGGCAAAATCCCTCAAGCGCTGCGTCGGCTCGACCAGGCGTTCGCGAGCGCGGACGCGACGCTACGCGCGGAGGTCGAGCAGGTCGAGCGGCTCAGCAACGCAAAGCTGGTTGAGATGGGCGAGACGCTGATTCTCTACCGCCAACACGGGCCCGGTGCCGCCCTCGACCTGATTCGTACCGATATCGGCAAGTGGACCATGACGCAGCTCGTGCAACGGGTGCGCAAGGTCCAGGCGCGGGAAACGGGCAACATCCTGGCCGCGAGCCGTTCGTGGCGAATCGACCGCTGGATAAATCTCGCGATTACCAGTACCGCGCTCGCAGCCAGCGTGTTCCTGGTACTGCTGCTGTGCCGCCTGGCCGTCAGTTACGTACGCTCCAAGGAGCGCGAAACCGAGGATCTCGCCGAGCGCGGCACCGAGCTCGAGCGGCTGGTGAAGCGGCGCACCGAGGAACTGTCGCAGCTCTCGACTCATCTTCAGTCGCTGGCCGAGCAGGAACGCTCAGCCCTGTCACGCGAACTGCACGATGAGCTCGGCGGGCTGCTGGTCGCCGCCCGGATGGACGCCTCCTGGCTCGAGGATCGCGTGGCCACCAGCGATCCGGAGGTGCAGGCGCATTTCAAGCGCCTGCACGAGGCTCTGCTGGCCGGGGTCGAGGTCAAGCGCCGGGTGGTCGAAAATCTGCGCCCCAGCCTGCTCGATAACCTCGGGCTCTTTCCGGCCTTGCGCTGGCAGGTAGCGGACAGCTGCGGACGCGCGGGACTGCACTGCACCGAGCGATACCCTCCGGAGGAGCTCGACCTGACTCCGGAGGCATCGATTGCCATATTCCGAATCGTGCAGGAGGCCCTGACCAACATAGTCAGACATGCGCAGGCGCACAACGTCGAGGTTTCCGTCGAGTCGCGGCACCAATCGCTGCTCGTGCGCGTCCGGGACGATGGGATCGGACTGCCGCTCGAGCCGCGGCAGGCGCTCGGATCGCACGGCCTGGCGGCGATGCGGCATCGCGCCTTGGGGCTCGGAGGTCAGTGGCACGCGCTGCGCGCCACGGGTGGCGGCACCGAGATCGAGGTCCGCCTGCCGCTGGAAAAAATCCTCGCGAGCGAAGCAGTCCTCAATCCAACGCAGGGGACGACCGCGGCGGCGGGTTAGGCGTCCCCGGCGGCGCGCTCTCTGGCGAAGCCACGCAGCAGCGATGGCAGGCGGAAGTAGTCGCGGGACTTGTCCAGAAACGCCTCGACGCCGAACGACTCGGCCTCGTGTCGATATTCGGGCAGGCCGAAGTTGGTCAGAACGACCACCTTCGGTCGATGTCCGCCGCGGGCGAGCGAGCGCAACACGCCGAAGCCCGAACCGGCGCGCAAGTGCAGATCGAGTATCACCACGTCGGGTCGCGAGCCCGCTATGCTTCCGAGCGCACCGGCTTCCGTATCGACGGTCTCGATCAGATCCACGTCCGGCAGGCGTCGGATCAGCTCTGCCAGCCGCGCGGCCAGCAGCGACGAGTCCTCGGCAAGCAGGACCCGCAAGGAGGGGCTATTCGGCATAATCGAAGCGACCGGAGTAATCCAGCGCAAGCAACCAGGCGCTGGGGGACTGCTCACCGCGGCAAGCCTAAGCAGCCCAGGTAGCGGCGGCTGCCGGTGTCCACCGTTGAAGCGTGTCAGTGTCCGCCCACGGGAGCGGTCAAAGGACCAGGCCAGCTACTGGACCAGGCCGTTGCGCAGCGCATACGCCGTCAGGTCGGCGTTGGTATCAAGATTCATTTTTTCCAGGACCCGCGCCCGATAGGTGCTGACGGTCTTGACGCTGATGAAGAGCTCCTCAGCTATCTCCGAAACGCTGCGTCCGACGGCAAGCTTGCAGAGGATCTGGAACTCCCGCTGTGAGAGCGCCGCGTGCAAGGGCTGGTCGGTCGGCTCATCCAGGGCGCTCACGAGCATCTCGCTCAGGGTGGCACTCACGAAGCGGCGCCCGGAGAGCACGGTGTGGACAGCCCGCATGAATTCCTCGGGCGCCTGGTCCTTGGCGAGATAACCGAACGCGCCGGCACGTAACACGTTGATCGCATACTGTTTCTCGGAGAAGCCACTCATCACGAGAACACGGGTATTAGGGTAGCCCGCGCGAATATGCCGCAGGATATCGATGCCACTGCGATCGGGCATATTGATGTCGAGGATGACGAGGTCCCATTGACCGTTGCGCAGCTCCTGCAGCGTCTCCTCACCGCTGCCCGTCTCTGCGATCGGGTCGATCGACCGGTCCTGCTCCAGATAGTGCCGGAGCCCGGTGCGCATCATCGCGTGATCGTCCGCAATCAGTACGCTTGGCATTCAGCCTCCGATTGGCGTGGCTGCCAGGTGCTAAGCTCGAGCATCCGGACCACTCACAATATCGACCCCCGCAAAGCTTCACCGTACGCCAGTCCCTTGATCGTCTGTAGGCGAGATCTTACAAAGTCCTACGGACCCAGGTCCAGTTGCGGGTCTCTTCATCTACAGGGCGCGTAGCCGCCGCCCGGTCTCGTGGTGGTCACGGGCAAATGCCCCAGCAGTAAGGGTCGGCCGGATCGAGTCGCAAGCGCGCTTCGCCGGTGACGTGCGCGGTGCCGGTGATGACGGGGGTGATCTCCCCCTTGTCGCGGGCGTGCCAGCGGTAGCGCGCGCTGAACGTGCTGCCGATCAGACTCTCCTGAATCCACGGGTCGCCTTCCCGAAGGCGCTCGTCGGCGGCGAGACACGCGAGCTTGGCGCTGGTGCCCGTGCCGCACGGGGAGCGGTCGTAGGCTCTGCCCGGACAGAGGACGAAGTTACGGCTGTGTACGCCGGCGCGGGTCGAGGGCGCGAACAGCTCGACGTGATCTACTTCAGGGTAGCCCTGCGCATTCACGGCCTGCCGTACTCGCCAGGCAAACTCAGTCAGCGCCTCGAGGTTCTGCGGCTTGATGTCGAGACCGTGCCCGTCGGCTAGAAAGAACCAGTTGCCGCCCCAGGCCACATCGCCCCGGATGCTGCCGACACCGGCCACGGCGACGGCAATCTGGCGCGCCTTGCGGTAACTGGTGACGTTCTCGACGTCGATGCGGCCGTCGGCATGCAGCTGCGCGTTTACGGCCCCGACAGGGGTATCGATACGAAACGTCCCCGCTGCGCATCTGCCCGCGTGGGCAAGTGAGGCGATCAGGCCGAGCGTGCCGTGACCACACATCCCGAGATAGCCCACGTTGTTGAAGAAGATCACGCCCCAGTTGCAGTCGGGACGATGCGGCTTGCATAGCAGGGCGCCGACCAGCATGTCGCAGCCGCGCGGCTCGTTCACTATGGCGGAGCGATACGCGTCGAAATGCTGGCGAAAGCGCTCGACGCGCTGCGCCAGCGGCCCAACGCCCAGGTCCGGGCCCCCCTCGATCACCAGCCGGGTCGGCTCACCGGCGGTGTGGGAGTCGATGACCTGGATCGCCTGGATCTGAGCTTCCCGAGTAGCCGCCACGGGAGCACTCATGTGGGGCGTGCGGCGCGTGCGCGCTCGACCCGCTCCATCACCTCGGCGCGGCGCTCGCCGGCGAGCGGCAGCCGCGGTGGGCGCACGCGCTCGGAGCCCCGTCCCATGATGGCCTCGGCGAGCTTGATGGACTGCACCAGATCGGGCTCGGAGTCGAGGTGCAGGAGCGGCATGAACCAGCGATAGATCCTGCGGGCGCGCTCCAGCTGTCCGGTGCGGATGGCCTCATAAAGTGCCAGCGACTCGATGGGGAAGGCGTTGGTCAGCCCCGACACCCAGCCCCGCGCTCCGAGCATCAGGCCCTCGAAGGCGAAATCATCGAGCCCCGCGAAGAGTACGTAGCGATCGCCCAGGGCATTGAGCACATCCGTGAAGCGCCGCGGGTCGGGTGAGGACTCCTTGAGCGCCACGAGGTTCGCCTGCTCCGCGAGCTGCTTGAGACTTGCGATCTCGATGTTGACCCGATAGGCCGGCGGATTGTTGTAGAGCATGATCGGCAGCGAGGTCGCCTGCGCCACGGTGCGCAGGTGATACTCGAGCTCGGCGCGCCCCGGCACGTATACCATCGCCGGCAGCACCATCAGGCCGTCGACGCCGATACGCTCGGCATCGCGCGCGTAGGCCACCGCGCTGCTCGTCGTCAGCTCCGAGACACCGGCGATGAGCGGCACCTTGCCCCCGACTGCGCCGACGGCCGCCGTGAGAACCGCGCGCTTCTCCTCTGCGGTGAGGGAGTTGTTTTCCCCCACGGTGCCCAACAGCACCAGGCCGTGAACGCCGTCGCGCACCAGGGCCGACAGCACCGCACAGGTCGCCTGCAGATCGACCGCGAGATCGGTGCCGAACTGGGTGGTAGCCGCCGGAAAGACTCCGGACCAGGAGCATTTGAGGGGCGTGCTCAGGCAGATACTCCGCTGTAGATCGTATACGCTCGGCGCATGGGGGAGCAAGACAGGGTCGCGGTGATCGGCGCCGGCGTCATCGGCTGCGCGATCGCCTGCGGTCTGGCTCGCGAGGGCTGGCGCGTGCTGCTCGCGGACCCCGAGGAACCAGGCGTCGGCGGCGCGAGCTTTGGCAACGCGGGACACATCGCGGCGGAGCTGATCGAGCCCTTGCCCTCGGTGGCGCTGGTGTTCGGCTTCTGGCGCGAGCTGTTCGCGCTGGGGGGACCCCTCGATATTCCGTGGCGCAGGCTCCCGCGGGTCGCGCTCTGGGCCCCGCGTTTCGCGGCCGCGGCGTTCCGCCGCCGCGCCAACACGCAGCATCTCGCGCCGCTGGTCAGACCCGCGAGCGCAGCGTGGGAACGGTTGCTGCGCGAGCTCGGCACTCCGGGGCTCCTGCGCCGCAACGGCCACTATCAGGTCTGGCTCGGCGCGACAGCCGGCAGGCGGGCGCGCGCCGAAGCGTGCCGGATGACGCGGCTCGGCGTAGCGACGGCCCCGGTGGCCGCCGAGCTGCTGCGCGCCGTGGCCAGTGCCGCGGGCGATGAAACCATTGCGGGTCTGAGGTTCCCCGACAGCGCTCATGTCCTGGACCCGCGCGCCGTGTGCGAGGTGCTGGCGCGGGCGGCGGTCGAGCGCGGCACGACTCTGCAGCGCGCCCGGGTGCGCTCACTGGCGCCGCGCGGTGATCAGATCGACGTGCTCAGCGATGCGGGCGCTTTCACCGCAGCCACGGTGATCGTGTGCGCGGGAGCGTGGTCGGGGCCGCTCCTCGCCCCGTTCGGTCTGCGCGCGCCGCTCGAGGCCGTGCGCGGTTATCACATCGAGCTGCCAGGACACGCGGCGCTCGTCGATGCGCCGCTCGTCTACATGGACCGCAGCATCGTGGTCACGCCGATGGCCGCACGGCTGCGAGCGTCGAGCTACATGGAATTTGCGCGACTCGAGGCTGCGCCTGATCCGAGAAAGCCGGCCCGGTTGCGGGCGAACTTGCGGCGTCTCGGCTACCGCTGCGAGGGCGAGAGCTGCGCTT
>Ga0209156_10004534_pt1 | contig 10101 bp, 8 predicted proteins | sample GraSoiAngelo_124_FD_185881 | JGI IMG/M metagenome (GOLD analysis project Ga0209156, IMG submission 185881) | Grasslands soil microbial communities from the Angelo Coastal Reserve, California, USA - 14_0927_05_20cm (SPAdes) (version 2) | ecosystem: Environmental > Terrestrial > Soil > Grasslands ...
GCAAAACCTGATCATCTTGGACAAACTGCCCATCGAAGAAAATCGCGTTGCCGGGTGAGACGCGGATCGCGACGTAATCTTTCGTAACCGTAGTCGGGGGCGCGCCCTGGGCGGGCAGATTTACCTTGATCCCTTTCATGTGGGTCTGGCTCAGACTCACCATCATGAAACTGGCGAGAAGAAAGAACATGATGTCAATGAGCGGGATGATTTCGATCCGCGCCCGCTTTTTTGGGATCGGTGAGGAAACGTGCATAGTTAAGACATCTTTCGTCGGCTAATAGGACGCGCCGGTCATGGTGAACGTGATTGGTATTTTAACCTTGGAAACCGTGCCTGGTTTAAATCGCCAACGCCTGAACGCGCTCACCGCCGCGTTATCGAGGATCGGGTTCCCGATGCTCTGGGCCATGGTAGCGTCGCTTACACTTCCGCTCGCCGGATCAACGGTAACTACGCAGACGCCGCTGCCGGTAATTTTCCGACTACGCGCTTCGTAGGGGTAATCCGGCCGTGGAGCGCTGATGGCGCTGGCTTTCGCCTGTGAGGCCGTCATCATCCCCGGCGGTTTAGGTGGGCCGACCACCTGAGGAGCCTTAATGGGTTGAGCCTTTGGCTTATTCTTTTGTGGTGGCGGCGTTTGTTCTTCGTGGAATTCGGGTTGGATTTCCGGCGGCGGCGGCGCTTCGGGAACTGGAATGTCTTCCGGTGGCGGCGTTGGCTCATCAGCAGGCGGCTGGTCGAGCGTAGCCTCGATTGTGGCCGTCGGGATATCGGAGGTATCGACTGGCGGCGGTTCTTTGTGGAAGGCAAGTGCAACCGCGATTCCATGCACGAGTAAAGCTCCGCCTAAAGCGGAGAGCACCTGCCACTTCGGAGCGGGTTTGAATAAGAGTGGGCCTGGGCCTTTGGCTTTCATTGGTTAGCTATGGCTGCCCTGTGCCGGCCGACGGCACTCCCGCCCCTGCCTGGCTCTTGATTTCAAATGCAATTTTGTAAAAACCTTGCGAGCGCAAGATGTCGAGCACGCGAATGATATTGCCGTGCACGGTGTCCCGATCCCCCCGCACGAACACCTTCGCGTCCGGGTTTTCCTGGTGAACTTTTCCCAATATCGCAGTCAGCTCTTCGTAAGAGACTGGCTTCTTGTCGAAGTACGGCGTGCCATTGACGTCGCAAGAGATACTAATGTAATCGCGCTTTGATTGCGTCTCGCCCGAGGCCCCGGTGGGCAAAGTCACCTTGATCCCCTTCATGTGCACCTGGCTCAAGCTCACCATCATGAAGCTGGCCAGGAGAAAGAACATGATGTCGATCAAAGGAATGATCTCAATGCGCGCTTTTTTGTGAGGAATGGGCGAGCTGACGCGCATGGGTAATTCCTAGATTGACGAGCGGGTTGCCGAGGAAGGCGTACTCGTTTCGATCCCTACCCCCTCACGCGCTTTGGTTTGAGCTTCGAGCATAACTTCCAGATTGGTCGCAGCAGTCTGCAATTCGAACTCTAAGTTAGACACGCGCGAGGTGAAAAAGTTAAACGGAATCAGCGAGAAGATCGCGATGCCGAGACCGCAGGCAGTGGCGATGAGCGCTTCAGCAATACCGCCGGTGACTGCTTGCACGGCCAGCTCTTCGTTCCCCAGGAAGCTGAAAGAACGAATCAGCCCGGTGATCGTGCCCAACAGACCGAGCAAAGGGGCTAGGGTTACCAGCGTGTCCATTACAACGAGGAAACGGCCCGCACGTTTGATTTCGATACCAGCCGCGACCTGCAACGCGCCTTGCAGCGACGCGTGCTGGTGATTCAGCCCGTTCCACATCATTCGCAAAACCGGGTCGCGTGAGCCGCGGGACAAGCGCGACGCTTCCGTGACATCACCCGTTTCGATCGCAGTGAAAACTTTCTCGATCCGTTTCGGATCGCGGCGCATCCACCGGCCGGTCCACCAAAAAGCTCGCTCAAGCACGACCGCCACCGCGATGACCGACACGATCAAGATCGGCCACATGATCGGGCCGCCTTTTTGGAAGTTATCGATCAGAAAATTTGTCCAACCCGTTTTGGGTGGCGGGGCAACGGACGCGGCGGGACTGGCCGCAGGCGAAGCGGCTGCGCTCAAAGTTGCGGAGACGACCGGACTCGGCATTGCGCCGGGTGCGGCCGGTGAGGTCGCCGGCGCGCCAGGGACGCCGGTCGCGGGCGATGGCATCACGCCGGGAGCGGCTGGGGACGCCACGGCACCAGGAGCGCCGGGTGATGTGGCGACACCTGGAGGTGGCGGCAGGGCCGGGGTGGTTGCCGCAGCTGGTGGCGGTGGGGGCGGCGGCGGCGGACTTTGAGCGGCCGCATGAAATGTAATAGCGGCGATAGCGGCGAACACAGAAACAGTCAGGAATGTTTTCATAAGCTTTAGAGATTGAGACCGACCTTTGCGATGAAGGGTTCTACTTATCCCAAACGAAGTTGCCAGGAGTCCAGCAAAACTTTTCATAACACGTTGGGACGCAATTTACCTGCGTCTTAACTATCGAATTATCCAGGCGTGCAGGATGTAGTGCAAGCGCACAAAAAATCTTTTTCCACACAAATTTTCCCGTTCAGCTACCAGCATTGCCCACGCGATTGAGCAATGCCGGCCAGTCGCCGATACGCGCTTCCAGTTCATCGCCGGCGCGAATTGGGCCAACTCCCGAGGGTGTGCCGGTCAAAATGACGTCGCCGGGCAAAAGCGTTAAATTTTGGCTGGCAAAGGAGACGATGTCGGCGACGGAATAAATCATCTGGCTGGTTCGGGCACGCTGTTTCACGTCGCCATTTTGCCGGAGAGTGATTTCAAGATCGGCCACATCGACATTCGAATAGACGAATGGTCCGATCGGGGTGTAGGTGTCGAACGATTTACAGCGGCCAAATTGTTTCTCGGATTTCTGCAAATCGCGGTCGCTAATGTCTTCGCCGATGGTGTAGCCAAAAATAAAATCGCGCGCCTGCTCGACGCTGACGTTTTTTGCACGCGTGCCGACGACAACGGCAAGCTCGATTTCAAAATCCGTCTGATGTTCGGGAAATGCGATCTCGATTTCGTGGTCATGCGCGAGGAGAGAGCTCGGCGCCTTGAACCAGATTAGGGGCGTGCCCAGCGGTGTCCGCTTCATCTCTGCGATGTGCTCCGCGTAATTCAATCCCACCGCGATCAATTTCGACGGCGAAACAGGAATGCCGATTTCAAGATCATGCCGGCTGAATTTTTCTCCGGTTGGCTCAAGGCCAAGCCAGAACGGATTTTTAAGGACGTGCACCTCGTCGCCGATTAACTCTCCATAAAATTGCTTCCCACCTTTCGCCGAAAACGCGCCGAATGTTCGCACGTCCAAACTTTGTCATTCCTGGCGCAGTCGAGGAATCTCTAATTTTTCCTGACCGCTATTTCGGCACGATCCCGATAAAATCGCGCACGTGCTTTGCTTCCGGATACAAATACAAACCACGCCTGGCTTTGAAATAATAGCCGCTCGACGACCCGCCATCGAGGTTAAGGGCGCGCTGAATCGTGAAGTCGCCGAGCCGTGCGGAAAGAATTTGGGCAAGGTCAGCCAGGGTTGCACGTGTACAAAATCCCAGTGCTGCGCGGTCGCCTGAACCAATTGCGGCAAATGTGCGGCGTGCTGGCCGCGTCCTTTCCAAGCCGCGAACTGGCTGTCCGTGATCGACAAGGAAGGGACCACATTCGATCGCAGCGTTCCATTTTTTCGAGAGGGAGAATTCCGCAAGTCGCAAAATCTGCATCGAACCGTTTGATGCGAGGACGCCACTCATCAACCGGCCCCGGCTCAGCCGCGATGTGATTTTTCCATCAATGATGCGAAGACCGAGCGGCGCAAAATCTGGATCGAAGTAGCCACCATTAAAGCCAGCCAGGCAATTCGCAGACGGCATTGCGGTCATCAGATCGTTTGCGCCATCTGCGTTATCGATTACTCGCAGCCGACATGATTTCGTCGAGAAAATGGCAAGTTCGATAATCGTGCTTTTGCCGGCAACTGAGTCTTGAAGATCAAGGTGTCGAAAGGTGATTCGGGCGTCGGCGGAATCTTCGTTGGATGAACCTATCTCGGTCCATTCCGCCGACGCGGTGGCGGCCAGCGCGCAAGCCAGAAAAACCGCGCTAAGTCTTGGCACTGTACTTATCGAGCAAAGCTTGAAAGCGCGGATCGCCGCGCAACGGGTCCCACGCTGGGCTAAGTCTGAGAATCGGCACCGTCACCGCACTGGGCCTGCCTAGTAAACCATCCAATAACTCGATCGCCCGGCTGTTTTCGCCCACGATGCCACAGACTTCAGCTACGCCGGCCGTAATATCCGGCCCGCCAAAAGCATCCTTACTCTCCGGCAGTATTTCGGTAGCGTGCCGGGCTTCAGTAAGAGCGGCATCTTTTTCTCCAAGGTAAGCGAGAACTTTCGCGAGTTGTATGCGCAAGTCCGGCGAATCGGGACTCTGCTTCAGTTGCCCTTCGAGAAGATCTTTTGCTTTCAGGAGGGCGGTCCGCGCGCCGGTTTCGTCGTGGAGGGCCCTTCGCGCAAACCCAACTAGATAATACTTGCCGCATAGAGCCGCCGGAATTCCGGCGATGAGATCATCCGACACTTTTTCAGCCTCGCGCAATCCTTCCTGGTATTTTCGCTCCAAAAGAAATACTTCGGCGCGCGAGCCGGCGATCCTGAGCTTGGTCTCGTTATTCATCGGGATCGATTTCACCGCTTCAAACGCCCTATCCGAAACACTCAGATCGCCGTTTTCGGCGAACGCCAGTTTTGACTTGGTCTCCCAAAGTCCCAAGCTATCTGGGTTCACCTGAAGCCCACGGTCGATCGTTTTGTTAGCGGCATCAAAATTTCGCAGCATCTGGTAGTTGAGAGCGAGATTCTGAAAAACCCAGCCGTCTTTCGGATTGAGGCTGACCGCCTTCTCCAGGCTGTCGGTGGATTCCTGCCATTTTCCGAGACGGCGTTGGATCGCGCCTAGGGCCAGATAACATTCAGCCTCGTTGGGTAAATCGCGCTGCGCGATTTCAAATTCCTTCAGCGCCGCCTCGAAATCATTGTCGCCATAATAAAGCGAAAATCCCATTGCCAGGTGCGCCTCCGGCAGATCGGGCTGCAATTGCAAGGCCTGCTGCGCAAGCGCGCGCGCTTTTTCGCGGCGCTCAGTCGTTCGCTCGAAGGTATGGACGATCCAGCTTTCCAACAGTGAATACCGTGCGATGGCAAGGGCAAACCTTGGATCGAGCTGAATGGCCCGCGCGTAGAGTTGTTCGCTTTGCTTGAGTTTCTCAAACTCCTCCACCGCGTTCGAAAGATTGTGGGCCTGAACAAAAGCGAGGTAAGCCTCACCGTTTTCGGTAGGCTTGCGTTCCATTCGTGACTTTTCCGCGGGCGAGAGTTTGGCCTGGAGCGCATCGCTGATTTTCTGGGCGAGATCAGTTTGGATGGCAAAGACATCGGTTATATCGCGATCGTAATCGCTCGCCCAAACATGCTCGTCGCTGTTCGCATCGATCAATTGCACGTTCACCCGCACCTTGTTGCCGGAGCGGCGGACGCTGCCTTCAAGAATGTTCGAGACCCCGAGCTGCTTACCAATATCGCGAACATTCGTAGCCTTTCCTCGATAGGGCATGACGGAAGTGCGCGAGATCACTTTGAGTTCGCCGATTTTCGAAAGGTTGGTCAAAATGTCGTCCTGTATTCCATCGGCAAAGAAAGCGTTCTCCTTGTCGTCGCTCAGATTTTCGAATGGCAATACCGCGATCGATTTGTCCACCTTGCGCGCCGATGCCCGTGGCAGGAGGAAGAAGCCGGTCACAGCCGACACGACCACGCCGATTGTCAGCAAAATGAATAAATTACGCCGGCCCCGGCGATGCGCGGGAAGACTTGGCGAAGGTGCGGTGACGCGAACCCCTTCCGGGGTTACGTCAAACGCCCATGCCAGGATGAGGGCGATGGGAAATCCAGCGAGCAACAGCACAATGACCAGGCGCTGCGACCAATTCGGCAACTCCCACGCCGGAAAGACCGCCGACGCAATCTGAATGATGCCCCCGGCCACGATAATGTAGGCAACGGCAACGCGATAAACTTTCCGCCGCTTCACCTCCTCGAAAAAGCCGCTCATAAAAACGTGGTCCATTGCGTGGCCAGTCGTCCAGCAGTTTCCCCAGCGATAGACAACTATGCTCGCGTCTTGTTGAAGCTAAACGATTTCGGACCTGACTGCGAGGCCCTCAATTACCACGAATAATGCACGGTGTAGTGAATCGTCTTTTCTTCGTCGGCTTTGACCGGAATGCGGAACTCTATCGTTTGCGCGTTCGTTTTCGTGAACGGATCCGATTTTTCCGTGATGTTCCAGTTGGTCCAGCGAAAGAGATGCTCAACCACGCGAATCTCCACCGGTTCTTTCTTGTGATTGCGCAGCTTGATTTCAATCGATTCGTCGAGCCAGTGATTGGATGAATCTACTTTAACGTTGGTGCGCCGGCGCTCGCCCACCAGATCGAAAGCGTTGCCGGTAAAGACTCGCAGCGTTTCGTCTTTCGGGGTGTGATCGATCAAATTCTCGCCGGTGAATTCCAGCTGTTTGTCATCGTCCTGTTTGTAGAAACGCACGCGCCCTTTCGGCAGCGGCATGCCGAGATGATTCGCTTCCGAATTCTTGAATTCGCGCATGACTGCGACTTTCGTTTCCATTTCCGTGCCGACGTCCTGATTGTTGCGGATATTTTCCATTCGATAACCGCGCCACTGGTTCCAATCGATTTTCAGTCCGTCGTAAACATAAATGCGCTCTGATTTCACGCCGCTCGCGCGAATAAACTCGACTTGTTTCGTCTCGCGATCGCGCAACGTCGCCGGTCGCGCCAGGGTATAGAGGTGATAATCCTCGAATGCCTTCTCACTTACTGGAGGCGCCATCGTGGCAGAGCGCAGCGCCCCAAATTCTTCATTTCGATCAAAAGCGACCCCTTCGGCCTGCTGAATCTTACTGACGTCCCCCGCCATCAGTTTGATTTTCGCATTCTCAAAAGTCTTGCCGCTTTGGTTGTCCATCGTGACCCAGCCGACAAAATCGAGCAGGTCGCTTTTTTCCGGCGCGACGATGTTGTAATCGGCCTCCCAGCTCATCCCCCCAGTGATGTAGGCCAGCTCCGCCTCCAGCTTGCCCGCTTTGTCCGCCTGCAATAGCCACTCGATTGTTGGTTTTAAAATTGTGTCGTCTCCCAACGGCGGAAACAGGGGTTGACCTGGGAGCGCAAAGCGCAATTTACCGTCGACCTCGATTATCGGCTGCGACACGCCGCCGCTTTGATAAGCCATCGCCGATTGCGCCATGGCGTAGCGCTGTCCGTAGCGCAGCATCGCTTCCTGGCTGTGCCGCGCGTAACCACTGCGCACGATTTTTCCCTGCACAAGCGTGTTTGGTTTGTTTGGTTCGACCACAAGGAAGTCGATTGTCTTGCCTTCAAAAAGCGACAGCAGTAACTCCTGCGAAACCGGATCGTTGCGATAATTTTGCTCGAGAATTTGCAGGTTCGTCTTGCCGGTCGAATCGCGCAAGATCACTGAATCGGGCTCGAGATGTGCGGTCGTTTCGGTGAAGCGGACATTGTTTATGCCCTGCTTCAGATCGAGCGGAACGGCGTCGCGCACCACCGCGAAATTTTGATTGTAAATCGTGAGAGCGGGTTGGCTGGCGAAAAGCAAAGGCGTGAGCGCGAAGCAAACCAGCGTTATAGCCGCGGCTCTGCTCGTGAAGACTTTCGGAGTCGCTGGCCGCGAAATCAGTGGAGCAATTCTTTTCATGTTGCCGAGTTAAACACTCGAGACGCCAAAAACCGACGATGAATTTTCGGTAAATACGACGCCATCGCTACATTTCCGGCGCCCTTGTCATGTCGAGCGAAGTCGAGACATCTCTAATTTTCCTCGGCCAATAGTTAGAGATCCCTCGACTACACTCGGGATGACAGAAAGGGAGGCGGCGACCCTGGTATTAAATCGTCAGGTCAGAATCACTTCGTTCCAGTAGCGAAGACGGTCTGAAAATTCGGACTCTGTTTTTCCCGCGCGACCACGCGGACATCGATGTTCTTGAAGCCGATGTCTTCCAGAAATTGGTGCAATTGCACTTCGCTGAAACCGAGCCAGTGATCAGCGTAGAGTTCGCGCGCTCGCTCGAAGGAATGGTTCAACAAATCGAGAATCACAATGCGCCCATTCTTTCTCAGAATGGAATGCGCGGTCTTGATCGCGCGTTCCGGCCGCGGAGCATGGTGCAAAGCCTGACTGAAAATCGCCAGATCGACACTGTTTCTGGCAATGGGCGGTTCCTGCATGTCGCCGAGCCGATACTCGATGTTGCGGAACCCATGTTTCTTCGCCAGCTGCGACGCGAACTCGACCATTTTCGGCGAATTATCGACGGCGATAACTTTGCGCGCGTTTTTGGCAAGCAACTGCGCCAGGGTGCCTTCACCTGCCCCCAGATCCGCCACGGTTAGCGGCGGCAGCAACGTGATCAAGACGTGCGCCAGGGCCTCCCAGGAGCGTCCCGGGACATAACTTCGGCCAAACTTACCCGCCAGCTCATCGAAATATTCGCGCGCCTTGTCCTGGCGCTTGCGCAGAGTCAGCTTCAGCGCAGTGCGATCACGCGCCGTTTCCGGAATCTCTCGGGCCAAAGTTTGGACCAACTCCTGCACCCGGCCGCGTGCACCGTTGCGCGAAAAACTTTTCAAACCGTAATACACATTCTTGCCAGCTCGCCGATCGACGACCGCTCCGGCTTGTTTTAGCTGTGCGAGGTGACTGGAAATGCGCGACTGACCCATCCCGAGAATTTCCTGTAACTCCGCCACGGAAAGCTCTTCCTGCTCGAGGACGAGGAGGACGCGCAGGCGGGTGGGATCGGCGATCAGACGCAGGAAATTAATCGTTGACGGCATCGGGCAAAAGAACGATACATCTACGTATCATGATTGGTCAATATGTTCTGAACGTTGACGCGTTAAAGCGTTGAACCGTTCCAGCGATTGGCCGAGGTTCTGACCGCTTTAACGCTTCATCGCTTTAACGAATTACGTTTACCACCATGTCTCGCCGTTACATTTTTTCCTCCGAGTCCGTTACTGAAGGCCACCCCGATAAGGTCTGCGACACGATTAGCGATTATATTCTCGACGCCTGTCTCGAACAGGACCCACTGAGTCGAGTAGCCTGCGAAACGCTGGCCAAAGGCAATCTGGTAGTGTTGGCGGGCGAGATCACCAGCAACGCCCGGTTCGATTTCACCGAACAGGTACGCAATGCCGTGCGCAGCATCGGGTACGTAAACGGCGATTGTATTTTCCACGCCGATACCTGCCGTGTGATCTGCGAGATGACGGAGCAATCGCGTGATATCAAGCAGGGGGTCGATGAAGCTGCGGCTGAAGGCAAAGGCACGGCCGAACAAGGCGCGGGCGATCAGGGATTGATGTTCGGATTTGCCTGCAACGAAACGCCCGAGCTGATGCCGGCCCCTATTTCCTTCGCGCACAAGCTCGGGCGTGAGCTGACACGATTGCGTAAGAAAGGCGAGATCCCCTGGCTTCGGCCCGACGCCAAGACACAGGTCTCGATTGAATACCATGGCCACAAGCCGGTGCGTGCTTCGGCCATAGTCGTTTCCACCCAGCACGCCGCGGACATTAAGCAAAAAGAAATTCGAGAAACTCTAATCGAGCTACTGATCAAAAAAGTAATTCCGGGGGAGTGGCTTGATGAAAAGACGACGTACCTAATTAATCCGACCGGCCGTTTTGTCGTAGGCGGCCCGGAAGGCGATGCTGGAATAACCGGTCGCAAGATCATTGTTGATAGCTATGGTGGGATGGGCCGGCATGGCGGCGGCGCGTTTTCGGGAAAGGATCCGAGTAAGGTAGATCGCAGCGCGGCTTACATGGGCCGATGGGTCGCGAAAAATGTTGTCGCCTCAGGGTTAGCTGACCGCTGCGAAGTGCAATTCGCCTACGCTATTGGTCATCCAGAACCCGTTAGTG
>Ga0209156_10004537_pt1 | contig 10096 bp, 8 predicted proteins | sample GraSoiAngelo_124_FD_185881 | JGI IMG/M metagenome (GOLD analysis project Ga0209156, IMG submission 185881) | Grasslands soil microbial communities from the Angelo Coastal Reserve, California, USA - 14_0927_05_20cm (SPAdes) (version 2) | ecosystem: Environmental > Terrestrial > Soil > Grasslands ...
CGAAGTCAAGCAGTGATCGCGGGTTGACCCACTTGGACGCGGCTCGGTATCTTCTCCGGCACCGCATGACTCCGCGCCGCCGACTCGTCGCCGTGACCGCCGCCGTCACCGGTCTCGCGCTGCTCGCTGCCGCGTGCAGCAACACGACGGGCCTGCCGGCGGCCGTGTTCACGAACGTCGTGGACACGGTCGCGCTGTACGCGTTGCGCGGCACCGCCATCGCGTTGCCATCCGCCTATTCGATCCAGCAGCTGGTCACCGTACGAACCGACACGACCGTGAGCCTCGATTTTGCGTTCGACTTCGACTTGGCCGGCAGACCCAGGCTGCTGCCCACAGCGGCCCTCCATCTCGGCACGGCCTCCGGTCTGCAGCCGACGACCACCGCGTTCGCGGCCATCACGCTGGCGCCGACCGGCGGCTACATCCTCGACTCGGCCGTGACGGCCGACAGCGGCAAGGTGTTCTACGCCGTGTCGCGTCCCATCCCCTGTTTGATCGGCTCCGTCCCGTTATATGCCAAGCTTCACGTCCTGAGCGTGGACACCGCGGCCCGGCGTCTGAACTTCGAGATTCTCGTCGATCAGAATTGCGGCTACCGCGGCCTCGCCCCGGGACTGCCCAAGCAGTAGCTCCGTGATCGACCTCAAGCTGCTTCGCGCCTCGCCTCAGCAGGTGCGCGCTGCGCTCGCCCGCCGCGGCGACCCGAGCCTCACGCGCCTGCTCGACGAGCTGGAAGCGCTGGACATGCGCCGTCGGGCGCTCACCGGCCAGCTCGATCAGCTCAAGGGGGAGCGCAACGAGGCCGCGAAGGCCGACGCACGCCTCATGAAGGAGAAGGGCGAGCTTCCGGCGGGCGTGCGCGAGAGCCGTCGCTCGTTGGGCCAGCGCATCGATGCCCTGGAAGCGGAGTTGCGCGGCATCGAGGCCACGGCCGAGGAAAAGCTGCTCTACGTTCCGAACCTCCCGCTCCCCGACGTCCCGGACGGCGACGAGTCGCACAACACCGTGGTTCGCACCTGGGGAGAGCCCGCACCCCGGGGCGGCAAACCGCATTGGGACCTGGGCGAGACGCTCGGGATCCTGGACCTCGCGCGGGGCGCGAAGTTGTCGGGATCGGGCTTCCCGGTGTTCGTCGGTGCCGGGTCGAAGCTGGTGCGGGGCATGATCAACTTCATGCTCGACCTGCACACCCGCGAGCATGGGTACGTGGAGGTCGAGCCGCCGTTCGTCGTGCGCCGGGAGTGCATGGTCGGCACGGGCCAGCTGCCGAAGTTCGAGGACGACGCCTACAAGACGGCGCCCGACGATCTCTTCCTGGTGCCCACGGCCGAGGTTCCGGTCACGAACCTGCATCGCGACGAGATCCTCGATGGGGCGACGCTGCCGCTCGCGTACACGGCCTATACGCCATGCTTTCGGCGCGAGGCGGGCGCCGCCGGCAAAGACACCCGCGGCCTGCTGCGCGTGCATCAGTTCGACAAGGTCGAGCTGGTGCGCTTCTGCCGGCCCGCCGACTCGCCCGCCGAGCACGAACGGTTGACCGGGCACGCGGAGGCCGTGCTCCAGCGGCTCGAACTGCCGTACCGCGTCGTGCTGATGGCGATCGCGGATCTGGGCTTCGCGGCGGCCAAGAAGTACGACCTCGAAGTGTGGGCGCCCGGAGTCGGGCAGTGGCTCGAAGTCTCGAGCTCGAGCAGCTTCACGGATTTTCAGGCGCGGCGTGCCAACATCCGTCACCGGTCCGGAGCGGGGGCGAAGCCCGAGTTCGTCCACACGCTCAATGCCTCGGGTGTGGCCCTGCCGCGCACCATCGCGGCGCTGCTCGAGACGCATCAGCAGGCCGACGGGTCCGTGACCGTTCCGCGGGCGCTGGTCCCCTACGTCGGGACCGAGCGCCTCATGCCATCCGGTGGCGCGTAACGGCGCGCTGCGGCGCGCGGGCCCTCCCGTCGTCGTCGGACTGGCCCTCGTGCTCGGGGGGATCACGGTCGGATACGGGTGGATCGTGGCGCGGCACCTGCGGGACGACGCGCGTCAGACCAGCGGGCTCCTGGGGCGCGTGTTCGCCGGACTGAACGATCCCGGCCCGGATGCGGCCACGGATGCGCTGCTCGATCTCGCCCGTCAAGTACGCTCGCTCGGCATCCCCATCGTCGTCACCGACACGGCGGGACGCATCACGGCGCTGGACAACGCGCCGCCCACGGTAGGCGGCGACACCGCGCGGCTGCGCGCCTGGATCACCCAGCTCGACGCCGAGAACGCGCCGGTGGTGCAGCCCGGGGTCGGCACGATCCACTACGGCGCGGGGCCGGCGGCGCGCACCCTGACCCGGCTGTCGCTCCTGGAAGGGACCGTGCTCGTGTGTCTCGCGCTGCTCGCCGCCTGGGCCTACCGCTCGCAGGTCGCGGCGGCGCGGGACCGGCTGTGGGTCGCCATGGCGCGCGAGTCGGCGCACCAGCTCGGCACGCCGCTCATGAGTCTCACGGGATGGATTGCCTACCTGCGGGAAAATCCGGATACCACGGGAGTCGAGCTGGCCGATCATCTTCAGGCGGATGCGGAGCGGCTCGAGCGGGTGGCCAAGCGGTTCGAGCGCATCGGTCGCCCGGCCCGGCGCGAGGCGGTGGGCCTGGGAGCGGTGGCGGAGCGCGTGGTGAGCTACTTCCGGCCGCGGCTCCCCACCCTCGCGAGCCCGGTGGCGTTGGCGCTGCGCGCCACCGGGCCGGGCCCCACCGCCCTGGGCGATCCGGTGCTGGTGGAATGGGCGCTCGAGGCCGTGATCAAGAACGCCATCGACGCGCTCTCCGGGCGCGGCGGCAAGATCGAGGTCACCGTCGACGCGGCGCCCCGGACGGCCCGCATCGCGGTGTGCGACGACGGCCCGGGCGTCGCCCCCGAGGTGCGCGCCAACCTGTTCGAGCCGGGCGTCTCCACCAAACCGGGCGGGTGGGGGATCGGCCTGGCCCTGGCCCGCCGCATCGTCGAGCAGCAGCATGCCGGGCGGCTGTTGTACCGTCCGGCCCCGGGTGGCGAGGGGACCGAGTTCGTGCTGGAGTTTCCGTTGGTCCAGGAGCGGGACGGGGGACGAGGGAGGGGGGACGCGTGACGCTCCCGCTCAATCCGGCCCAAGAGGCTGCCGTCCGCCACCCGGGGGGCCCGCTGCTCGTGCTCGCCGGTGCCGGCTCGGGCAAGACGCGCGTGTTGACGGCCCGCATCGCCCACCTGATCCAGGAACGCGGCGTAGCGCCGTCGCGCATCTTCGCGGTCACGTTCACCAACAAGGCGGCCGGGGAGATGCGCGCCCGGGTGGCGGCCTTGCTCGGCGCCGATCCGCGCGGCCTGTGGATCGGGACGTTCCACTCGCTCTCGGCCCGGCTGCTGCGGCGCGAGGCTCCCCACCTCGGCTTCGGCCCCAACTTCACCATCTACGACCAGGACGATTCCGAAGCGCAGGTCAAGCGGCTGCTGGAGCAGCGCGGCCACTCGCCCAAGGCCAATCCGCCCCGCGCGATCCACGCCATCATTTCGGGGGCCAAGAACCGCATGCTCCTCCCCGAAGAGCTGGGCGCGAGCGCCGAGAGCCCGCTCGAGCGCGTGGCGGCGGAGATCTATGCGTTGCTCGGCCCCGCCCTGAAGCAGGCCAATGCGATGGACTTCGACGACCTGCTGCTGTTCCCGCTCACGCTCTTCGCCGAGCACGCGGAGCGGCTCGTCTACTGGCAACGGCGCTTCGACCACGTTCTCGTGGACGAGTTCCAGGACACCAACGCGGCGCAATACCGGCTGGTGCGCCAGCTGGCCGCGGTGCACACCAACTTGTGCGTCGTCGGCGACGACGACCAGGCGATCTACGGCTGGCGCGGGGCGGACGTGCGCCACATGCTGTCGTTCCAGCGCGACTTCCCCGGGGCCACGCTGATCAAGCTGGAGCAGAACTACCGCTCCACCCAGGTGATCCTCGACGCCGCGAACGGGGTCATCGCGGAGAACGCGCGCCGGCTGGGGAAAACCCTGTTCACCGCGAAGCAGGGCGGCGAGCCGGTCACGCTGCTCTCCGCCGCCGATGAGCGCGACGAGGCGGAGTGGCTGGCCGCCGAGTTGGCACGGCGCGCCGCCGCCGACGACGTCCCCTATGAAGGAATGGCCGTGCTGTACCGCACCAACGCGCAGTCGCGCCCCCTCGAGGAGGCCTTCCGCTTCCGGGGGATCCCCTACCGCCTGGTGGGCGCCGTGAGCTTCTACGAACGCCGCGAGGTGAAGGACGTGCTCGCCTATTTGCGCCTCATCGCCAACCCGGCGGACGACCAGGCCTTTCTGCGGGTGGTGAACGTGCCGCGCCGGGGCATCGGCGACGCGTCGCTCGCGCAGCTGGTACGCGCCGCCACGCAGTGGCAACAGCCGCTGTTCCTGACCGCCGCGGCGGCCGGCCGGATCGCCGACCTGCGGCCCAACGTGCGGGACGCGTTCGTGGCCCTGGCCCGCCTGCTCGACGACCTGCGGGCGCGCTACGGCCGGGCCGACCCCGCCACGGCGCTGGAGCAGGCCATTTCGGCGGTGGGCTATCCGCAGTACCTCGCCGAAGAGGGACCCGAGGGGATCGAGCGGCTGGAGAACGTGCAGGAGCTGATCGCGGGCGCGGCCGAGTGGGCGGAGACGGCGGAGGAAGACGATGGGACGGGGGACGGGGGAGAGGGGACCGGTGCGACCAGCCTCATCGAGCGGTATCTCACGCAGGCGGCGCTCGTGACGTCCGCGGATCAGGGCAGCGGCGACCCGACCGGCGTGACGCTGATGACCGTGCACATGGCGAAGGGCCTCGAGTGGCCGGTGGTGACGCTCGGGGGTCTCGAGGACGGATTGTTCCCGCTCGCCCGTGCGGCGGGGGAGCCGGGGGGGCTCGAGGAAGAGCGACGGTTGTGTTACGTGGGACTCACGCGCGCGCGCGAAAAATTGTATCTCTCATGGGCGCGCACGCGCTACCGCAACGGCCGGCTCGAGCTGTCGGAGCCGTCCCGCTTCCTGGAGTCGGTTCCGGCGGGCGTGCTGGAGGAGCGCAGCACGACGCCGCAGTGGGACCGCGGGGAGCGGACGGCGCGTCGAACGGGCGCGGGCGCGCGCGGCGCCGCGCCGGACCTGGACTGGGAGGTCGACGCGACGCAGGACTCGCCGCGCTACGCCACGGGCGAGCGCGTGCGACACCGCAAGTTCGGGAGCGGAGTGGTGCGCGCCGTGTCGGGCGCGGGTCGGGAGCTGAAGGTCACCGTGGAGTTCGACGATCGGGAGATCGGCACCAAGCAATTGCTCGTCGCCTACGCAGGGCTCGAGCGCGAGTGGGAGAGCGCATGAGCGTCACACACGACGAAGTGCTGAAGATCGCGCGGCTCGCGGAGCTTGAGGTGAGTGAGGAGGCGCTGCCGCTCCTGGCCGAGCAGATGTCGCGGATTCTCGATTACGTGGCTCAGATCAACGCCGTGCCCGCGAGCGAAGGCGTGAAGCCGTTCGTGCCCGGGCCGGACGCGCTGCGCTTCCGGACCGACGAAGTGAAGCCCATCCCCCTCGCCTTCCCACCCGAGACCCTGGCCCCCGCCTTCAAGGACGGCTTTTTCCTGGTGCCGAAGCTCGGCGCGTTCGAGGGCGCCGACGCGTGAGCGATCCGAGCGAAGCGCTCGCCAGCGCCAAGGCTACGGCCGATCGGCTCGTCAAGGCCAAGCGCCTCAACGCCTGTCTGACGCCCGCGGGGGAGCTGCGCAAAGCGCTGGTCACCCAGGCGCAGGCCGCCCACCCGTCCGGCGTCCTCTACGGCATGCCGGTGGCCGTCAAGGACAACATCTGCACCCTGGAGTTCACGACGACCTGCGGGTCGAAGATCCTCGATGCCTATCGCTCCCCCTACGAAGCGACCGCCGTGGCGAAGCTGAAGGCGGCGGGCGCGCTCATCGCCGGTAAGACCAACTGCGACGAGTTCGCCATGGGCTCGTCGACGGAGCATTCCGCCTACGGGCGGACGCTCCACCCGTTCGACAAGACGCGCGTCCCCGGCGGCTCCTCCGGCGGCTCGGCCGCGCTGGTCGCGGCGGGCGCCGTGCCCGCGGCCCTCGGCTCCGAGACGGGTGGCTCGGTGCGCCAGCCGGCGTCGTTGTGCGGCGTGGTGGGGATCAAGCCCACCTACGGGCGCGTCTCGCGCTGGGGGCTGGTGGCGTTCGGCTCCTCGCTCGACCAGATCGGCGTGCTGGGCCGCAGCGTCCACGACGCGGCGCGCGTGCTCTCGGTGATCAGCGGCCGCGATCCGAAGGACTCGACCTGCGAGGACCGCGATCCGTTGCGCCTGCCGAACGTCCCGGAATCGATGCAGGGGTTCGTGATCGGGATCCCGAAGGAATACTTCCCCGCCGACCTGGACCCCGCCGTCCGGCGGGCGTGCGACCGCGCCGTCCGGCTGTTCAAGGAGCTGGGCGCCGCCGTGCGGGAGGTGGCGTTGCCCCACACCGGGTACGCGGTGCCGACCTACTACATCGTGGCGCCGGCCGAGGCGTCGTCCAACCTGGCGCGCTACGACGGCGCCCGCTACGGTCCCCGCTTCGACGGGTCGGCGGACGTGCGGGCCCTGTACCGCACGACGCGGGGGGAGGGGTTCGGTGCGGAAGTGCGGCGCCGCATCCTGCTCGGCACGTACGTGTTGTCGTCGGGCTACTACGACGCGTACTACCGCAAGGCCCAGCAGATGCGGGCCTTGATCGCCCAAGACTTCCGCAACGCCTTCGACCGCGGCGTCGACCTGCTGTTCACGCCCACGACGCCCAGTCCGGCCTTCAAGGCGGGCGAAAAGCTCGACGACCCGGTCGCCATGTACCTGTCCGACATCTTCACCGTGACGGCCAACCTCGCCGGCCTGCCCGCCATCTCGATTCCGATCGGGCGCATCAAAGGCCTGCCGATCGGCGGACAATTCATCGGGCAGGCGTTCCTCGAGGACGAGATGCTCGAAGCGGCCTACGCGCTGGAACGCGTCGTCCCCGCGACTGAGGAAGCGTGATGGCCGGATCCTGGGAGACGGTCATCGGGCTCGAGACGCACGTGCAGCTGCGCACCGTGTCCAAAATGTTCTGCGGCTGCTCGGCGGCGTTCGGCGCGCCCCCCAACACGAACGTCTGCCCGGTATGTCTGGGTCTGCCGGGCGCGCTCCCCATCGCGAACGGGTTGGCGCTGCAGCTCGCGGTCCGCGCGGCTCTCACGCTGGGCTGCACGGTGCACCCGCGCAGCGTGTTCGCGCGCAAGAATTACTTCTATCCCGACCTGCCGAAAGGCTACCAGATCTCGCAGTTCGAGCAGCCGCTCTCGACCGAGGGATCGCTGTCGTACCTGTCGCCGGACCGGGGGATCGCCACGGCCACCATTCAGCGGCTGCACGTGGAGGAGGACGCCGGAAAATCGCTGCACGACCGGTTTCCCAAGCAGACGGCCATCGATCTGAACCGCTGCGGCGTGCCCCTCGTCGAGATCGTGACGGGACCCGACTTCCGCTCGCCCCAGGAGGCGCGCGCGTACCTCCTGACGTTGAAGCAGGTGCTCGAGTACGCGGGGGTCTCGGACTGCGACATGGAAAAGGGCAGCCTGCGCGTCGATGCGAACGTGTCGGTGCGTCGCGTGGGGCAGCCGGAGCTGGGCACGAAGACCGAAGTCAAGAACATCAACTCGTTCGCGTACGTCGAGAAGGCGCTCTCCGTGGAGCGCGACCGCCAGATCGCGCTGCTCGAGGCCGGGGGCAAGGTCGAGCAGCAGACGCTCCTGTACGACTCGAAGACCAACGGCGTGCGCCCCCAGCGTGCCAAGGAAGAGAGCCACGACTACCGCTACTTCCCCGATCCCGACCTGCCGCCCCTCGTGCTCAACGAGGAGTTCATCGTCGAGCAGCAGGCGCTCCTGCCCGAGCTGCCGGCCAAGAAACGGGAGCGTTTCGTGGAAAAGTACGCGCTCAGCGTGACCGACGCGGCGGTGCTCACCGCCGACCGCGGCGTCGCCGACTACTACGAGGCCGTGGTCCACGCGGGCGCGGACGCGAAGGCCGGCGCGAACTGGGTGATGACCGAAGTACTCGCCGACGCGAAGGATCACGGCGACCGTCTGCGCGTGCCGCCCGGCGCGCTGGCCAACCTCATCGGCCTGGTGCGGGGCGGGACACTGAGCCACCAGGCCGCGAAGCGCGTGTTCGGCGAGGTGGCCGACCACGGCGGCGAACCGCGTAACGTGGCGGAGGCGCTGGGCCTCATCCAGGTGGCCGATGCCGGGGTCGTCACCGGGTGGGTGAGCGAGGTCCTGGGGGCGCATCCCGCCGAGGTCGCGCGCTATAAGAGCGGCGAGGCGAAACTGCTGCAGTTCTTCCTGGGACAGGTGATGAAGCTGTCGCGCGGCAAAGCGGACCCCAAGCTGGCGCAGCGGGTGCTCGAGGAGAAGCTGGCGGCCTAGTCGCTCCGCTCGCGGTCGCGCCACGGCCGCTGCGACTGCGATTGCTTCCAGTAGGCGAGCGCCGGCGTGGGCAGTCCGAAGTGGTGCTCCGCCGTCTCGAGCATCCGGTCGGGGTCCTCCCGGCCGCCCTCCTGCAGGGCCTGGCGCCGCATGTGCTTGGCGAGCCGCAGCGCCTGGTCGCCGGCGGGATCGAGCCGCCGCGCCGCCGCGTCGCGCTCGCCCAGCATTTCCATCACGTATTCGAACGCCACGGCCATGTGACGCTCCACGTCGTCGTCGGGCAGGTCCCAGCGGGTGTTCTCGAGCAGCAGCTGGAACGCCCAGCGCCAGCTCTCGCTCTCGGTGAGGTGCACCATGCCGCGGAACAGCCGGCGGTTGGTGCCCATGCTGAAGAGGGTGGGCGAGATGATGGAGTCGAGATGCGCGTCGCTGGGCGCGTGGTCCCGGAGGATGACCTCCTTCGCCTCCTTGGCATACGCGTCACCCAGATGGGTCTCGAACCGGCTTTCCCAGTAGCTGTGGCCCAGCGCCGTCGTGCTGGAGGTGAGCAGCAGCTGGCGCGGGACGAAGAAATTGTGCGCCACCGAGTCGGCCGCGAGGTGCGAGAGGTAGCCGAGGCCGAACGCCCGCAGCGGGTCGGTAGGCGCCAGGTCGAAGATCTCCTGTCCCACGTGCCACGCGTGACAATGCCGCCCCACGGGGGCGTACTTCTTCGCGATCGACGTGTCCGCAGCGATGTTGCCGTACAGGAAGTCGTAGGGGAACGCGCGCAGCAGATCCGCCACCAGTCCGGGCAGTTGGTGCAGGTTCGCGAGCACCGATTCGCCCAGGTACACGTGCGTGCCCGGTGTCCAGGCGTGCGCCACGGCCGGGAACAGCGCGACCCCGGCGAGGCCGGCGGCCGCCGCGGCGAGCAGCCGCCGGCCCCTCCCCCTCAGTGCTTCCTCCGGCGTTTCAGCGCCCGTCGGCCCCAGTCGACCAGTGAGAGACCACGGCGTACCATGCGGACGCTGGCCGCCGCATCGAGGACGGTGTTCTCCACCTCCTCCTGGACGACCTCGAACAGGGCATCGAGATCGGCGAGACGCGTTTGCGCCGCGTCCGCGGCCTTCACGATGCGCTCCCGCAGCTCGCGCGACGTGCCGACCACGCTTTCCGCCTCGGAGCGGATCGTCCCCACGAGTTGACGCACGTCACCAACCGCGGGCCCGGCGAGCTCTCGCAGCACGCGCAGGAAGGCGCGCACGCCCAGGGCCGCTGCGACCGACGAGACGGCGATGGCGATCGCTGAAAGCGCGAGAATTGCAAGTGAAATCCCCGCCACCACCGCCACCCAGGTCGGGATCATCGTGGCCATTCCGCCGGAGCGTTGTGACTAAGCTCGGGCGTCCCGGGCGCACGTGTCAACGGCGCGGGGGGCTGCCGGAGCGCGAGCGCCACGAGCGGAGGCGCGGCCAGCTGCGCGACCGCCACTCCCAGAACTACGGTGGTCAGCACTGCAGCGCCCGCCACGCCCCCGTACTGGATGAAGAAGCCGAGGCCCAACGCGAGCGCGGTCGCACCTTGGGGCACGGTGACGAGTCCCGCGAGCGGCGGGATTTCGCGGCGTCGCGTGGCCTCACGTCCC